>Ga0307376_10001596_pt1 | contig 23956 bp, 26 predicted proteins | sample TR2MG_FD_202536 | JGI IMG/M metagenome (GOLD analysis project Ga0307376, IMG submission 202536) | Soil microbial communities from Risofladan, Vaasa, Finland - TR-2 | ecosystem: Environmental > Terrestrial > Soil > Coastal area > Acid sulfate soil | place: Finland: Risofladan, Vaasa | collected...
GTAAATCCTCGTAGGTCACGCTTGCAGCGTGACGGCACCCCCATCCGGGAACCGTCACGTTACAAACGTGACCTACGTCCGCGGCTCAGAGAGGATTCACCCGCCATACAGCGACTGATAATCCGGGCCCTCCCGCAAGGAGACGAGATCGGGATCCTGCTTCGACCATTCCGTAAGATCCGGGGCGAGCCGGAGCGCTTCACGCAATGCATCCATCGCCTTCTCGGCCTGGCCCGCAAGTGCATAGTAGCAGGCGAGGTTGTAGCGCACGACGCCGCGCCAGTCGGGGCTATCGTCCAGTTGCGCCAGCCTGTCCGCCGCCTCTTCCGAGAGTTCGGTGCCACGGCGGACTTGCGCATGCTCCGCGTAATACTGCGTGAGGTGGGAGATCGGATGAGAGTAGCCGGTACCCACGATGATCCTCCAGAGCGGCCTGTTGTTCTGCCAGGGCAGCACCTGGGTACTCAGCAGGTCTCCGTCGCGCATAGCGTGCACGGTATCGACCAGAGAGCCATACGCACGCGCCGCGTAGGCGAGAATATCTCCCCACGAGCGATTCCGGTTCGCCTCAAAGATCTCCGCGTTGGCCTGGTCAACGTCGCCGACGGCGGGCGGAGTTTCACCGCGAGACCCCGCGTGAATGTTCTGCGCCAGGCGTTCCTGCCAGACCACCATGTGTGCTACCAGGTCCTTGACCGACCATCGTTCCAGCGTGCCAATCGTGGCCCGCTCCTCATCAGACAACCTGGCAGCGAACGCTTGCTCCTCTTCGTGCGCACGCTGGAGGAGATGCAGTATTTCGACTTTCAGTTCCACGATAGCCCCTCCATTCCCTTGCTATCCTCTATCCTTGCGAAGGTTCTGTAGCATCCTGCTCCAGAAAATCTTTGAGCGAGGCGAAGGCAGCCGCCACCGCCTCGAGGCGCATGGCATAGCCTTTCACTTCCGTGTCTTCTCCCAGCGTCATCTGCACCAGGCCAGCCAGGCGCAACATGCCGAGGTGATACGTGACGGTCGGAGCGCGCAGCCGCAGGCGACGGGACAACTCGGCTGGAGTGAGCGGCTCCTGGGCCAGGTAATGCAGGATGCGCAGCCGGGTCGAGTCGGACAAGGCTTTGAGCACTCGCAATACTGCATCCGGCACCATCTCTCCCGGCACCAGCGAGGCATCGGGCGGCCGCGCACCAAACAACCAGATGGCCCGCTCGGCGCTCACCCTCCCAAAAAACACCAGCGGCGTGCTCCAGAACGATGGGGCCAACACCAACTCGGTCTCCTCCGGCAGCGCATCGAAGCGCAGGCCCTGCGAAACCTCCTCCCACAAATCCGGCAGCGCCAGACGCTCCGCCTGTTCCTGCGCCCGCGACAGCGCTGCTTGCAAGGCCGGGCGGATACGCTCTTCCTCTTCGGCGAAAAAGACCTCCTGGTAGGCGCGCAGCCCCTTCAGGTAGCGTTCACCAAACTCCTCGGAGCGGGACCACCAGCGCAGAATGATTGACAGTTCTTGGGGAGAAAGGGGCGACTTGTCCTCTTTCCCACACGGTTGGTACGGGTACGCCCGGAGCACCTCCTGATCCTGCTCGTCCCACGTCCCGCGCAGGGCCACGCGCCTCAGCGCTTCTGTCACGTCGGCGGAAAGGCCACCCGGCATCAGAGACAGAACAGGCAGTCGCTCCGCTGGCGGAATCTGCCCCAAGGTCCATAGCACGGCCGTCCCGTCCTTGGGCTTGGGCAGAGTATAGATCCAGTGAAGCGGCCAGCGAAACAGGAGCTGGCTCTGTTCCAGCACCTCGCGCTCAGCCGCAGGCAGGCGCGCGCGCACGCCTGCCGCCCACGAACCGCGCACGCCAAAATCCGCCGGATGGTGCAGCACGTCCAGGCTGACGAACAAGTCGTAGGCCGTCCCCCAATCCCACAGCAGCCGTGGCAACGTCATCTCGTTCGTCAATGACAGGTTTCGTGACAGGGCCATGGCGCCGGCTGGTAGCGCGCCTGCAGCCGCTGGCCGGCGGAGATCAGCATATCGCCAGCGCGCGCGAACAACCGTTCCCGGAGCGAGGGCCCCGCATGGCGGCCACTCTTCGACATCGGACCTCCGCTCCGCCTCGGGCCGGACCTGGCCGGCACCCCACTCTTTTTGGCCTCTTCCAACAGGTTCTGCTGATGTACAGCAACCACCATCTGCAGCATCGTAGGATTCATCATGCCGTCCTCCCGATTGGATAGTTAGATCATTGTATCACTTAGATAATGATCTAAGTTAGATCATAACTTAAATTTCGCTTCTTGTCAAGTCAGGCCAGGTACCGTCTGGAGCACGAAGATCACGCAAGGACGCGCTCAGTACCCACGCAGGTCACTGCTCCTCGATCTCGTAGGTATATGACCCGTTCTCCGTCGTCACCGGGGCCAGGCCAGAGACAGCGATCACCGCCCGCTCGGTGCGGCCGTCCAGCGCGATGGTCCACTCGCCCGCCTGACTCTCGTCCAGTTCCAGCCGCTGCACCGTCGTCTCAGGGCCGAAGAGCACGAGTTGCACCAGCCAGCGCTGTGGCAACACGTTGGCGTGCCGGATGAAGCCGGCCGGCTCCCAGCCGTCCCCGTCTTCCTCCAGGTCGCTGGCATAGCCGATTTCGGGAATGGCGACGTCGTCCACCACGAAGCCGGGGCGGTTGACCGCATCGTCGGTGATATATTCGAAACGGACCAACACCTCCTGCCCGGCGTACGGGGCAAGGTCTACCTGCTCCTGGATCCACTCCGCCGTCTCTCCGCCGCCGCTCCTGCCGGTGTAGGCCCAGCCGAAGGAGTTGCCGTTAGGATTGGTGCCGGTGCCGGAGGGGGTGGTGAGGATCGTCCAGGTCTCCCCGTCATCGGCGCTGACCTCCACGTAGGCATAGTCCCAGTCCTCCTCCAGGTCGTACCAGGTCCAGAACTCCAGCGTCGCCGCGCTGACGCCCGAGAGGTCGAAGGCCCGCGTGAGCATCATGTCCGAATCGTCGCCGCGGTTCGACCACCAGACGTAGCGCCCGCTGTGGGCGGTCGTGTCCACCAGGCCGATCTGGGTGGAGCCGGTGAAACGCAACGTCAGGGGCTGCTCACCGCGCAGTTCGACGTAGTCGGTACCGTACTGGTGGACGGTGTCGCTGCCAGAAACAGGATAGTCACCCGCGGCATAGTTGGTTTCGACGTCGAAAGAGGCCGGGTCAATCTCCTCGTAGCCGTAGCGCCCGTCGCCGATGTCCGGAGCGTCCAGCACGTTGGCGACGACCCAATCGGCAAACAAGTCCACGTGCGTCATCCTGGACCCCAGTTCCACCAGCACCGCCTCCACGCTGGCGAAACCGTTCTCTTGGTGGGCGACCAGCGCCTGAGTGGCCTCCGAACCGAAGCGGTCGAGGAAGTAGGACGTGAAGAGGTAACCGGCACCATAGTTGGCCCCCGCCGCCCCCGGCCCCTCGGGCCAGGAATTGAGCTGCGTGTCCGGTTCGCTAGCGAACTCCCAGTCGGAGCCGCCAGTATCGTAGCCATTCAGTTCCATCGCCAACTCGGCGAAACCCTCGTTCAGCCAGGTCTCCTCGTTGCGGTCGTTGTGCCAATGGATCATGTGCTGGAACTCGTGGGCCAACACGCCGTTGTAAAAGTCGTCGTTGATGGTCACGTTTTCGCTGTTGATGTAAAACATCTCCATCTCGTTGGAATCGTCCCGCACCACGGAGACGAACTCGTCGGCGCTGGAATAATAGCCCGCTACGGAATCGCCCAGGTTGGTGGCGTGGAGGACCGAAAGGTGAGGATCGTTGTCCACGCCCGGGGTCCACTCTGAGCCAAAGAAGGCACGGTTGGTGGAGTACGTGCGCTCCTCGAACAGGTCGGCGGCCGCCTCGAGTTCGTCCAGGTCCACGCGCTCCCCTTCTTCAACCCACATATACACGTGGTCGGTCTTGTACTCGAGCGTAGCGTACACGTCGAACTGCTCGTCGGTGTCTACGTTGGAGGCGTGGAACAGCCGCCGGGTGCCCAGCGCGTAATCGGGGGAGCCTCCTGGATTGACGGTGCGCAGAGTATCGGCCGGCAGGCCGCGCAGGCGGATCGCCAGGTCGTGCAGATCACGCTCGGGCACGTCGGTCGTCTCTAGCAGCCTTTCCGTCTCCCCTCCCAGTTCGCCGGCAGGCTCGCGGGTGATGATGGGGGTCACTTGCGGAACAGGTGTCTCCTCCTTCACCGGTGACAAGGGCGTGATTTGGACGAACTTGTCCCAATCGAACCCACTACCACAGCAGCAACAACTGACGGCCGCCAACACGGTGACCGCCGTAACGAATGTAGCGAATGTCCGGTTCATTGTTTTCTCCTAAGTCTCACCATCTGGGAAGGTATAATGGGCCACCAGCCCCCACACGTCCGGCGGCCAATAACAGAGCCAGGCCTTCCCGATGATGTTCTTCTCCGGGAGCACGCCCCAGTTGTGCGAATCGCTGGAGTTGTTGCGGTTGTCCCCCAGGACAAAGTAGTCCCCTTCTCCCAGGTTCCACGCGCCGGAATAAGACCCGGAGTTGCCGATGTAAGGCTCCATGAGCGGCGCACCATTCACCCAGACCACCCCATCCCGGATCTCCACCTGCTCTCCCGGCAACCCTACGATGCGCTTGATATAGTCATCGGCAGGATGATTGGGCGGCTCGAACACGATGATATCCCCCCGCGCCGGTGGATGAATCCAGTAGCTCGCCTTGCTGATGACCAGATATTGTCCATCGCGCAACGTCGGCTCCATGCTGGAGCCACGCACCTGGAAACGCCCCGTGACAGTGTTCAGGACCACGAAGATGATGACGGTTAAGAGTATGGTCTCCAGCAGTTCGCGCAGCAGCGACTGGCCGCCAAACGCACGGGCCAGCGAGACCCCTTCGCCGGCCGGGGGACGGTGGCGTTCTACCTCGGTTTCAGGGAACAGCTCAGTCTGTGGGGTTTCAGATTGGGGCTCCGCCAATGGGTTTCCTCCACGGTTGGGTATGATGCGTGCATTATAGTACAGGTGTGGATGGGAGGCAAGGCCACCCGCAAGCCTGGAACGGGTGTCGGGTGTACTCACCCGCACTCACCCGCACTCACCCGCACTCACCCGCGATATTCTAGTCCAACTCTCACCTTTCCTTAACTCGATATGAACAGAAATGTGATACGATGAGGTTGCGGGCCAATTGGGCGAGGACGCTCAGCCGGTGTCACCGCAGACCCGGTCACGTTTCCGTAACCAAATTGAAACGCAACGACATCACACCCTGCTGTATACTGAGTTATTGGGCCAAACCAGGCCCGGTCAAGCCAGTATTGGGCCACTGGGGCAGGTAAGGGTGGGGAACCAGGGCTTTGATGTTATCGGCGGCCATGTTGAGAGTTACGTCGCCTATGCAGGTACTTCAGTATCTCAGCATCGGCGAATCCATTCAGGACACACGGGTCACGGGTTTACTGGACCTCGACCCGCTGGTCGTGAGTCGCTGGCTATGCGGCGAAGACATGCGCGGCATCTACCAGCCCGTCGTCCTGCGCCACTGCATTCTGGATGGGCTCGATCTGGAGGGGCGCACGTGCTACGAAATGGTCGAGTTGGTAGATTGCACGGTCTCCACGGCCCATTTCAAGCAGGCCTATTTTTATTCCAGTTTGCTGATCGAAGCCTGCATCTTCGGAGGAGACTTTGAGGGTCGAGGGATCCAGAGCGATGGCCGGGTGGTTGTCCACAACACCATCTTCAATGGCTGGGCGGATTTCAGCGGCATCCATCTGCGCGGCCGGGCCGACCTGATGAACGTCTCCTTTCCCGGCGGCACCAACCTGCTGTACGTACTGGCCAACGGCGCGCACAAGTCGCTGGGACGCGACATCCAATTCAATGGCTGCCGGTTTCGCGCTGCCGACGTCCCGACCGACCTAGACGTGGCACGCCTGGGCATTACGCCACTTGGCCAGGGCGATCTGAGTGGCCTGGAAGGCTAAGGGCGGCAGTGCGCCAGGCAGAAAAAAGGCCACCTGGTCCACGTCGTCGGCAGCTTGCAGTTCGCCGCCCACCCAGCGGGCGCAGTAGACGACGACAATGTCAGCCCCTCGTTCGTGTTCCCGCCCGGCAATGACGTCCAGCAATTGCGTGACCTCGACCTGCAGCCCGGTCTCCTCCCGGCACTCGCGCACCGCCGCCGCGGCCGGCTCCTCGTCGGACTCGACGAAGCCGGCGGGGAAGGTCCATAGCCCCTGGCGTGGGTCCATGCGCCGGCGCACCAGGAGCACCCGGCCCTGGTGCTCGACCAGCACGCCCGCCGCGACCTTATGTTCGCGGAAGACGATGGCCTGGCAGGCCGGACAGAAACGCCGCACGCGCCCAAAGGCCTCCCGGTCCTCGAGCGCGTGACCGCAGTTGGGGCAATAGTTCAGGGCGAGGGCGCGCGACAAACCAGGTCCTCCCCCTACCGGCGGCGGGCACGCCAGGCCCGCACGGTCGCCAGCGCCAGCCCCACGGCGGCCAACCCCAGGACGACTTCCAGGATGCGGGGCAGTGAGAGCACCGCGCGTCCGGCCACCTCGTGCTCGGGCGCGCCCCGGACCTCTTCCGTGGCACGCAACGCTTCCTCTCCGCCTCCCACGGGCGGTACTTGGGCAACCTCACCCGGGGTAGGTCCCACGTCGCGCATTTCTGCCTCCTGCGCGGCCGTCGCTGCTGCGGCAGCAGTGGGGGCCGGCGTAGCCTCCATCGGCATGGCTGGAACCGGTGTGGCTTCCATCGCCAAAGCCGGGCCGGCGGTGGGGGCTTGGGCAGCGACTTCTCCCGGCGGAGGCGGGCTGGGGGTCGGCGCTGGCGCAGGGGGAACCTCACGCTCAGCCTCGCTAGCAGGTGACGCCGTCGGCAACATCCCTTCTGCGGTCCGCGTCACGTACTCCTGTGCCCCGCTGGTGGCGGCCGGGGCGGCAGCCAGGGGGGCCTCGGTCGGCACTGGTGCACCCGTCTCGACGACGGCCTTTTCGACCTCGACGACGACCGTCACCTCGACCTCGGCAGCAAATGACGTGGCCTCCAGCGCCACCTGGGGGGCCTCCAGCGGCGCGGCCGCCGGTGCGCCCGGTGCAAAGGCCACTCCCCCCATGTTCGAAAGCAGCAGGTCACCGGCCAGGACGGCGACGCAGGCCAGGCTGACGACGGCGGTCGCTGCCGTCAGCAACGGGGCGGCCCAGACCTGGCGAGGACGCACGGAGCGCGCAGGCTGCGGGCGGGTCGCCGCTGCCTGTGGCAGGATAAAGTTGCGCGGAACAGGCACAGACGGCAGACTGTGCACCAGAGCCACGGTGTGGCGCAACACCTCCAGTTCACTCCGCAGCGCCGGGTCGGCCGCCAGTCGCGCCTCCAGGCCTACCCGCTCCCTGGCACCCAGTTGCCTATCCAGATATGCCGAAAGCAGTTCATCCCGCTGCTCCCGTTCCTTGCGCATCTTGAACGATCCCGCCATCGTCATTTCCCCGAACTTTGCTTTCTTGCCCGTTAACCCCAAATGCCTCTGCCCGTTCCCTACTCCCTGCTCCTTGTCTCCCTGTCTTCCTACTCAAGACGATACCGCGCAGGCAAAAGTTCCCCCTGGGTCTGGAGGTAATCGCGCAGTTTGCCCCGTGCCCGCGCCAGGCGCGACTTGACCGTCCCCAGCGACACGTGCATCATCTCGGCGATCTCCTGATAACTCAACCCCTGCACGTCGGAGAGGGCCAGCGTGACACGCTGGTCAGGGGGGAGTATCTGGATGCCCGCCTGGATTGCACGGGCCATCTCCTTCCGCTCGGCAATTTCATCCGGCCGCTCGTGCCCGTTGATCAGCAGAGGATTCGCCTCCTCGTCCATTTCGGCGAACTCTTCGAACGACGTGGCCGGGCGTCGCTTGCGGCGGCGTAGTTCGTCGTAGCAACCGTTGGAGACGATACGCAAGAGATAAGACTTGAAGGAGCCGCCACGAAAGCGGGCCAGGTTTTGGTAGGCAGAGATGAAGGCGTCCTGCGTGGCGTCGGCAGCCGCGGCAGGGTCACCCAGGATGCGGTAGGCGAGGTTGTAGACCTGCTGCTGGTAGGCCAGCACCAGTTCGTTGAAGGCATCTACCTGGCCCTGCCGGGCCGCCGAGATAAGAACCGCTTCGTCCATAGAAACGTCAAATGCCGTCGTTGTGGTCGAGGGTATGATACACTACCTCTACCAGGAACGCAAGGCACCGTGCCTGGCACCCAGCCGCAACTCTGGATGCGGCACCAGGGCACCATTCACGAGGGCTGGACACCCAGCTTGAGCCAGGAAGACCCCGCTGAAGCGGGGCGTCCCCCCGGCTTGAGCTGCTCTCACATGATTTGTGACCGGATCTCAGGCCAGGCTGCCTTGACAAAACGTCAGGTTACACATATCATACACGTTATACACTAGAATATGCCTATCGTCGAGGAACCGAGGCCCAATGCGTCGCCCGCAACCTGCTGAAGAGTACGTTACCATCGTGGACAACAAAGGCCGTGAGCGCATCCAACGCGTCGAGTATGCCGTCACCGACGTGCGCGGCGAAACAGTCTATGTCACTGCAGACGGCCTGGCTTACGCCCGGGATTCACTGACGCGCAAGGCACATTACTACCTGGTCAAGGGCTACCGTGAGCCCCTACCACCCAGCGCGTGGTACATCGCCCCAGGCAGGGAGCGGCGGGACTTTGGATTGTAAGGTGACACTATGACTAGGAGACAGTTGCGTTTTCTTTTTCAAGAACCCGGTATGCTAGAGGCCATTGCCTCAGACCCGGCACAAGAGCGGATTGGCGAGAGCATCCTCAGCCGAGGGTATGGCGACACGTCTATCCCGGACTTGATGGTGGATTACCGTCCCGGCGAGGACCGTCCTTTCGCCTGGATCTGCTACAACTTCGACAGGGCCTATCCTGCGGTGATCTGGGGGCTACGCCTTTTGATGGGCGACGAGAGATTCGATGTGCCCCAGGCAGGCCTGGCCGACGTGCCGTTGCACGAGGCCTTCAGTTGGGCCTATGCCCACTTCGTCCTCGAAGATACACTCGAAGGCAAGGCCTCCCAGCCTGTATACACCGACGAGCAAACCAGCCTGACTCGCCGCGTCCTGCAACATGCGCTGGCGAACGTGTAAGGACGGGGGTGCGACGCGACACCGCCCCGCTCCGCAGTTACCCCTTCTTCTCCTTCGCGTCGCCAGCAGCGCACAGCCGGGCCAGTTCGGCCTGCAGCCGCTCGACCTCGGCCTCGGCTTGACGGCGGACTTCCTGTGCCTCCAGCGACGTCAGCAACTTTCCCCCCGTCGCCGGGTCAACCAGCCGCAGCACCTCCCCTTCCACCCGCAATTCCAACCCCAACACCTGGCTCACCAGTGGCTCCTCTGCCATACGCCGGTAGCCCCACTCCGCCAACCGAAACCCCACCAGCCGTGGTTCCAGGTACTCTCCCAGAGGGTCGAAGATGAAATACTCCTGCACCTTCAACATCTCATAGGTACCCTTCTTTGGCCCCAGGTCTTCTTGCTGCGTGCCCCGCGAGGTCAACTCGAAGACCACGTCCGGCGCTTTCTCCTCTTTCCACACCTGGTAGATGCGGCGGTTACGCCTGGGTACTCCCTTGACCACAAAGACATCGGGCGCGACGACCCTGGTGGGATCACCCTCCTGGTAGTAAAGAAAGAGGTTGCCGGCGACGTAGACGTTTGGGTCATCGCGGAAGTGGTCCGCCAGCGCGTCGAGTAGATACGTCATCTGCCTGCGGTGCGTGTCGGTCTCAGCCATGGGTTCTCCATCTGACTCGGGGTAGTAGACAGGCGGCCACGAGGCCACGTGAGGCCGCACTCGATATTCGACCGTCGCTATTTCTCTAGTCTTGGCCATAAAGCCTCTCCTTTCACCCTCGACTATTCTATCCCACCCTGTCACGCCGCGCAAGTTGCGAGTTCCACTGTTTTGCCTTAGTCTGGTTCCGCTTATATAATTCTCTTCTGACCGCAACACCAAGGCTTGAGGAGGAACACGCTGATGATCAGAGTCGGTCTTCTCGGAGTTGGATTCATTGGAGCCACGCACGCGGCCTGCTACAAGAACATCGCAGGAGCCAGGCTGGTAGCGGTGGCCGACGTGAATCGAGAGGCGGCTGACAGAGTGGCCGCGGAACATGACGCAAGAGCCTACTACGCCGTGGAGCCACTGCTGGAGGACAAGGAGGTGGACGTAGTAGACGTCTGCCTGCCAACTTTTCTCCACGAGCAGGCGGTGGTCAGTGCAGCGGAGGCGGGTAAGGATATTCTGTGCGAGAAACCGATCGCCCGCAGTCTCAGCGAAGTAGACCACATGCTTGGGGCTGTCCGCCGGGCAGGCGTGAAATGCATGGTGGCTCAGGTGGTCCGCTTCTGGCCCCAGTACGCCGCGATCAAGGAACTGCTGGATATGGGCCGGATCGGCCAACCGTGGATGGCTACCGCCTCCCGGCTGACGTCGTTTCCGGGCTGGTCCACCTGGTTCGGTGACCCGGCGCTCAGCGGCGGCGCGATTCTCGACCTGCACATCCACGACCTGGATTACGTCTTCTATCTCTTTGGCCGTCCTGGCCGGGTGTACGCGGTGGGGCATGCCGATGCCAGTGGTGCCTGGAACCAGGTGGTCACCACGCTGTACTACGGTGACAAGGCTGCTGTGGCTGAAGCCAGCTTCATGATGCCGCCCGGGTTTCCCTTCACCGCCACCTTTCGGCTGGTGGGCACGCAGGGCTGTGTAGAGTACCGCTTCCGAGTGGGCGGCCAGGTAGACCAGCGCGACGTTGCCACGACCGAATTCACGCTCTATCGTCCCGGCCAGCCCCCGGAATCCCCACTCTGCTCAGATCAAGATCCCTACCTGGCCGAGATCGAGTACTTTGTAGACTGCGTGATACAGGGCAAGCACCCCGAGGTCGCCACGCTGGAAGAGGCACGTGCTGTACTCCAGATCGCCCTGGCGGCGCAGGAGTCGCTCGAGCATGGCCGTGTGGTGACGCTCAAGTACTAGAGTAGATTTTATCCCTCGAAAGGAGAAAGTATGCGACCGTTAAGCCAAGTTGCCCCAGCATGGTGGGACTATACCACACTCGACCGGGAGATTCTGGATGACGCCGCGCGCCTCACGGCAGACGACCTGCTGGGGCTCAGCCGCCCAGGGTTCACGGTGAGGTTTTACGACACCGTCCAAGAGTTCTACCTGGCCGAGGCACTGGAATATATCACAGCGTGGCAGCAGGCCACGCAGAAAGAGCCTGCCGGCATGTGCGGTCCCATCGGCCCGACCGAGCAACTGCCCCTGGTGGCACGCCTGGTCAACGAACTGGGCATCTCACTCAGGTACTGCCACTTCTGGGGCATGGACGAGTGGGTCGTGGATGGCAAGGAGGCGGGCCTGGACTTCCCCTTGGGCTTCGCCCGGGCCGACATGGACCTATGTTTCAACCGCATCCGGCCCGAGTTGCGCATGCCGCAGGAGAACATCCACTTCCCGGCCGTAGACGCGACCGAGTACATCAGGAGCTGGGACAAGGCGCGCTGCCTATGTATGCAAGGCGGCCAGGGAGAGGTCAAGCATTGGGCTTTCAACGACCCGCCCAAGCGCGAGGGCCGGTACGTGGACAGTCCGCCTCCACCGGCGGAATATCGCAGGCTCACCACGCGGGTGGTGGACCTGCATCCCATCACGCTGATCCAGAATGCGCGTACCTCGGGCGGCGGCGTGGTCCAGAACGTCCCCACCCAGGCCATCACCGTCGGCCCGGTTGAGACCTGGAAGGCGGAGAAGGTTTCGATCTGGCATGCCGGGATGCACGACAATCCCTTCGGGCAGCGCCTGACGACGCTGATGATCTCGAAGCGCATCGCGGACAGCGCCGTGCCCATGTCGCTGCTAGCCGACCATCCCAACGTGCAGTTCAACTTCCTGCGCAGCGGGATCGGGACCTGCGAGGCTGAGATGCACTAGGCAGACGGGAGATTCCTCGCTCCGCTCGGAATGACAGGGGGAGATTCCTCACTCTGTTCGGAATGACAGGGGGAGATTTCTCACTCCGTTCGGAATGACAGGTGGAGATTTCTCACTCCGTTCGGAATGACAGTCGTATGACAAAGAAGGCCTTTGCTATCGGCGCGCATCCCGACGACATCGAGTTCATGATGGCGGGGACGCTGATCCTGTTGCGCCAGGCTGGCTATGAGACTCACTACATGACGATCGCCAACGGGTCGTGCGGAACCAGCCAGTATGACGTAGAGACCATCACCAGGATACGCCGGCAAGAATCTATCCACGCGGCCGAGTTTGCCGGAGCGATCTACCACGAGAGCCTGGTCAACGACATCGAAATCTTTTACGAAAAGAACATGCTCCAGCGGCTGGGAGCGACGATACGAGCAGTCGCGCCGGAGATCATCCTGACGCACGCGACAGTTGAGTACATGGAGGACCACACCAATACCTGCCGCCTGGTGCTGACGGCCGCCTTCACCCGGGGCATGCCCAACTTTCCGGTCGAGCCACCGCACCCACCGGTAGATCAGCCCGTGACCGTATACCACGCGCTTCCGTACGGGTTGCGTGACTCATTGCGCCGGCCGGTACAGCCGGAGATGTACGTGGACGTTACGGGTGTGATGCGGGCCAAGCGGCAGATGCTGGCCCAGCACAGGAGCCAGAAAGAATGGCTGGATGCCAGCCAGGGGATTGATTCGTACCTGGTGACCATGGAACACATGTGCCGCGACGTCGGGCGTCTCTCGGGTTGCTATGAGTACGCCGAGGGGTGGACCCGGCACCTGCATTTGGGTTACTGCGACGAAGAAGCGCATCCGCTCCTGGCGGCCCTGCCAGACAAGTGTCTGGCGCAAGCCTCCGTCGCCTAAACATCCTCAACCCAGGCAAGATCTTCTCGTGACGGATAACAAACCAGGTTTTTAGGAAAAAACCTGGTTTGTTGTTTCATCGGAGGCCCGGCTTCAGCCGGGAAGCCGCCGCAAGCGAGGCGCTGAAGCGAGCCGTCCGCCACATTTCGCAGTAAAAACCAGGCTACCTCTCCAGGCGTAGAAGGACACGCGCCAGATCAGGCGATGGGAGTTCCACCGGCTCCAGTCCCCATGCGGCACGGTTCTGGTCGAGTTCCTCCTGCACGACCTCCAACGCCAGTCCGCAGACCAGGACTTTCTCGAAGGCATCCTGGTATCCGCCGGGAGCCGCCTGGCACCGCCGCTCTTCCATCATCAACTCGTAGATATTGACCCCGGTGGGGCAGGCCTCCTGGCAGCGCCAGCAGGAGGAGCACAGCCACACCGAATAGTCGCTGGCCTCGGGGTCCGCCAGGAAGGTGACGATGGCGTGGCCCCCCACCATCTCCACCGGGCAGACGGTGACGCACGTGCCACATTGAATACACGCCCCGGGGTGCTTCATCGCCACGTGCCCTCCCGCAGGCCCAGTTCCTCCTCCGGCAGTCCCAGCGCCAGCCCCACCAGTTGCGGCAGGAACAGCGCCGGCTTGCGCAAGTCCGGCTCATCTCTCGGATGTAAGCCATCCGCCACGATCAACCGCTGAAAGCGGCGCAACAGCAACTGGCAATTGCCGCAACTATGGAGCAGGAGGTCGGCCTCGCGCACGGCCTCCAACTTACGCCGCCCGGCCGCCAGCGACAACTGCCGGTTGGCCAGGTATAGCGTTGCACCGCAGCACTCGTCCTCGCCGCCATAGTCTACCACCTCCGCCCCGGTCAGTTCGACCAGCCGCCGCAGGCTCTGCGGCTCCAGGGGATCGTCGAACCCCATCACGTCGCCGGGACGGAAGGCCTGGCAGGGGTTGGTGATGGCCACCCGCAACCTCCCCCCCTCCTGCCCCCCCGCCAGCGGGGGGGAGAGGGGGGGGCGCCTGCGGGGGGGCAGGGGGGGGCGCACCACGCGCGCTCGTAGTTCCTCTTCCCGCTCGGCCAACAGCCGCACGACGTGCCTGACCTGCACCTGTCCGGCAACGGTGAGCCCCAGCGGTTCCAGGCGGCGGTTCGCCTCCGCACGCGCCTCGGGGTCCTGCAACGCGAGGGCCGCGCGGGTGAGCGTGTTCGTGCAGCCGCCGCACACCGTCACCACCACATCGTGCCCCATCCGTTCCACCAGGGCCAGGTTGTAGGCGGCCAGGTAGACCCAGTCAGGGGTGAAGGACTCGACGATGGGGGAGCCGCAGCAGGTCGCCTGCTGGACAATCTCCAGTTCGATCCCGAGTTCCCTCAGCACAGCGCGGGTGGCCGCCTCGTATTCAGGCATGCGCTGAAGGACCAGGCAACCAGGATAAAAGGCAAACCTCAAATCTGAACTCCCAAAGCCCAAGAGCAACGAGGCGGAGCAGATAGAACAGTCAAGGGCGGAAGAGCACCAGCCCCACCCCCATCTGCTCCAATGCCTCTTCGGCGTAATAGGTGACGATGGCGCTGGGGTCGTCGAGGGCCGCACACAGGGCACGGATGTACTCATCCGCGATGGCTTCTGGAGGCCGGATGATGCTCAGGGCACGAGCCGCACCGGCGCGGGCCAGCACCTCCCCCGCCTGCAACGCCGCGATGAGGGCGGGGACAGCCGGGGAACCGATGCGGGCCAGGCCGTCGGCCGCGACGCGGGAGACGAGGGGACTCGAGTCCGCCATCCGCTGTACCAGCCCCGCCACCGCCTCTTCCGCGCGCAACTCTCCCAGCCCCTGGGCGGCGCAGGCGCGCACGGCGGGGTCGGGGTCTTCCAGCACGGCGATGAGCAATTCCCGCGCGGCCGCCGTGCCGACGGCGGCCAGGGTGCGGACGGCCCACCAGCGACGGTCGGAGTCAGTGCCCGCCAGCAGATCGCGCAACGCAGGCAACGCCGCGTCGCCCAGGCCACCCACGGCCAGCGCAGCCTCCTCGGTGCGCACATCGTCACCTCTCTCGACGCTATCCACGAACTCCTCGAGCTGGTGCAACTGGCGGTTGCACACGTCAGCCATTCGCACCCCCTCCTGATCCGTCAATCCTGCCCATCCGTGTTCTCCCCAGCCATTCACACGCTCCCGCGATACTGCTTCCCCCACTGCGCGAATAAAGGCCGCCAGGTCGGGCGGCTCGACAAAATAGATCAAATGGGCCGGGCAGCAGCAGTCGGAAGCACCAAAGCGAGGCACGGGGATCGCAGCGCCGGGCAGGCCCGCCAACCCCTCCGCCCAGGCACATTCCCGCCGCCCTGTCCCGACCACAAACCAGGCCTCAGCCGGCTGGGCCACGGCCCGCAGATAGTCCACGTGCCAGCGCAGGGGTTTGGGCCACCGGAGGTGCTGGGAAACGCGGGCCGCCAGCCCTCCCGGCCCGTGGGCGCTGCCCACGTAGGCGTACCAGCCCGCCGGGCACTGGAAACGTCCCAACCGCCCGACGCCCATGGTAGCCAGGTGCGGCAGCCTCAAAATCAGCGCGTAGGTCCCGGGGCGATCAGGAAGCATACATCCGTTGCTGCCACAGGGCGCCCGCGCCCCAGGCCAGGGCACACCCCAGGGCCAGCAAGATCAGCCCCAGGATATCCAGGGCCCGCACGGCGTGTTGCTCATCCAGGTCATACAGTACCGGGCCCTCGTGGGGGTCGGGCAAGATCAGGGCAGCCAGCCCACTTAACAACAGCAGCACAGCCAGTGCTGCCAGCAAGATCACGCGCCACTGGAGCATGCGTCTACTCGGCCGGCGGCGGGACCGGCAGGTCCTCGACCGCCACGCTGATCCATTTCTCCCCTTCTTCGATGAGCATCACCGGGATGTCGTCACGAATGGGATACTTGCGGCCACAGTCGAACTCCTGGCACACCAGCCAGCAATCGTGGACCAGTTCCAAGCGGCCCGGGTCGTTGCCAGGTTTACGGGTCTCGCCACTGACACAATAAGGGCAGCGCAGAATTTCCAGCAGGTCATTTTTGATCATCGCGCGTGAGCCTCCTCAATTCTCACCGGGCTTGTGGTGCGAGATGTGACGGACGTCCCGCTTCAGCGGGGATCCTCCCGGCTGAAGCCGGGCCTCCGCATGCACTTCACACCAAAAACTAGTATAACACAAGTGGGAATAGGGTCAAGGCAATGGGTCACCCTCCCGCAGGTTTGGCCGGTCTTGCGACACACGCATCCCAGGTGACAACCTGCGGGAGGACGCCCCCGAGACGGGGGCTGCGAGCGTTACGTGACAACCTGCGGGAGGGTACTACCACAAGTACGGGGTCGCGGTAGGATAGGGAGTGGCAGTGGGGGTCGGGGTCTGGCACAGCCGTGCTTGCCCCAGGGGTGCCGTATATACCGCAGCCGGAGCGCCGACGTCCAGGGCATACTGGAGCATCGCCTCCGCGTCCACGCAGCGCCCGGCACCCAGGTAGGCCTGCCCGAGCGTGCTGAACAGTTCCGCGATGGGGCGGTCGGAGTGAAGGGCCAGGCTGGTGTCACCCCCCTGCACCAGCACCCGCGCGGCCTCGAGAGCAGTGACCGACTCTTTCCAGGCCCGGGCTTCCATGTAGGCGCGGCCCAGCGCATACCAGAGCAGCGCGGGTGGATGCGGGGTGGTCTCGATCCCCTCCACCAGGACCGCAACGGCGGCGACCGGGGTACCCCCTTCGACGAAGGCCCAGGCGTGATAATAATGGCGCAAGGGATCGTCGGGATGGGCGCTGGCGTACTCTGCGCTCAGCGCCAGCATCCGCCCCCCCCTGTGGGCCATGCTGGCGACCAGCCAGCGGGAGCGGAAGGTCTCGGCCCGCAGAGCAGGGTCGAGCGCCAGGGCTTCGTCAAAGGCTTTCAGCGCCGGGTCCGCACGGCCCAGCAAGCGCAGCGCCTCGCCGCGCAGCGCGTTGGCGGCGGCTTTGGCGGCAGCACTGGCCGCATCGGCCTCCAGCGCGGCGTCCGCATCGGCCAGCGCCTGCGAGAATTCCCCCCGCCCCAGGTGGACCGTGCCCCGCGCGACGTAGGCCGGCGCCAGGTCCGGTGCCCGCTGGATGGCCCAGGAGAAGGATTGGAGTGCACCTGCGGCGTCGCCGGCCCGCTGGCGGGCCAATCCATCCTCATAGTACGTCTGCGCCGAGATCGGGAACGGGGTAGGGGTGGGAGTATGGGTAGGCGTGGGGGCGCGGGTCGGCAGCCGCTCAGGCGGCGCTGGAGAAGCGCACGACGCCAGCAAAAGCACCAGGAACCAGAGCCAGGTGAGTCGCCCCAGGTGCATCAAGAGCCAGCCACACCACGCAAGTCCCGGTAGGCCGGCACCCCCCCGGCCCCCTCGGCGGCCCGCACGCCGCGCACGATGGCCTCGGCGACGACCTCCGCCGCGTAGGCCCCCACCAGGTTGACGTCGGCGGGACTATCACCGGTGGCCAACGCGAAGAGCGTGTCCCCGTCGAACAGGGTGTGCGCCGGGCGGACGGCGCGGGCGACGCCATCTTGCGCCATCTGCGCCACCTTATTCACCTCTTCTTTGGTCAACCGCGCGTTGGTGGCCACGACGCCAATGACGGTACTGGAAGCAAAGGCCTGCTCCCCTCTCCCTCCCAGGGAGAGGGGCTGGGGGTGAGGGTATACAAGCTCGCGCATCACGTCCAGCGTGTTGGCCGGCTCGTCGGAGTCGAACTTGCGCGCCCCGGCCAGGATCTCGCCCGTGGCCGGATCCACCACGTCCCCCAGGGGGTTGGCGGCGACCAGCGCCCCCACCACCAGCCCGCCCCCCAGGGAGACCGCGGCGGTGCCCAGGCCTGCCTTCATGGCCCGTCCTATGCCCAGGATCTTGCCAGCCGTGGCCCCGGTGCCGGCCCCCACGTTGCCCTCAGGCACAGGCCCGGCTAAGCCTGCCTGGCAGGCGGCGTACCCCATCGCCGCGTTCGGGCGCGCCTGTGGGTCGCCCACGTCCAGGTCGAACAGGATCGCCGCCGGGACGATGGGCACGCGGGCCACGCGGGCGTCGAACCCCACGCCGCGCTCCTCCAGGTAGCGCACCACTCCCTCGGCGGCAGCCAGGCCGAAGGCGGAGCCACCGGCCAGCAGCACCGCGTGGACTTCTTGCACCAGGTGCATGGGGCGCAACAGGTCGGTCTCCCGGGTACCCGGCGCGCCGCCCCGCTGGTCCACTCCGCCCACTGCTCCTGCCTCACACAAAACGACCGTGCATCCGGTCAACCCTACCGGGTCGGTGGCGTGGCCGACGCGGATGCCCGGAACCGCCGTGATGCCGTTTGCAGTTGATGTCATGTCCGGACCTCCGGTCCGATTATACCTGTTTGCGTCCTTCTCGGCAAACATTCACTGCGCCGTAACGCAAATGAAACTCTTAAAGCGTCGATTTTCCATTATAGTAATACGGGTAATTTTAATGAATATCTCGTGCTTTCTTGACTCCACGTGCACCCAAACGTGCTAGCATGAACCCTGTTGGAGGGTCTGGCGGGGAGGAGCAGCAAGTTGAACACTGTCAGCCCGGCGCTCATCTCATTGATCCTGACCGGCGTCCTGTACTTGCCCATCGCCGGCGTGATACTGAAGAGACGCGGCTTCCAGGAGTGGGCCACGCGCCTGCTGGTCCTGTACGTCGGGGCCTCTTCCCTCTGGACACTCGGACTGGTTTTCCTGAGGCCAGGCGGGCTGGCTACCCCCGCCCAGGACGTTCCGGCGCGGGTGTGGCTGTACGGATTGCTGCTCCTGGCCTGGCTGTTCCTCCACCTGACCCGAGCGTTCCTGCGGTTCGCCGGGTCCGGCTGGGGCTGGTGGGCCTTGGGTGCAGCCTGGATCGTGGCCGCCATCGTCCTGAACGAGAACTGGCTGGGCCTGCCCGAGGTATCGTGGGCTGGCGGTCACGTACCCCCCACTGGCGTGGAGGGCTTGCCGGCAACCCCTACCAGCGTGGGGGGCTTGCTGGCCTGGCACTGGAGACTGGCCTTCGGTGTGGCGATCGCGGGCTGGGGGGCCTTCATGGGTGGGGCAACGCTCCTGACCGCGAGAGCCTATCACCAGGCCCAGCAGCCGCTGCACCGCAATCGGATCAAGTATTGGGCCGTGGCGTTGGGGCTTACCGCCAGCGGGGCGGTACTGACCCCGCTCCTGGCCGGAACAGCGGCGCTCGGCAGCGGCTTCCACCTGCTGGGCACGTTGTGCGCCACCTATGCCGTGCTGACCTATCGCCAGCCCGACGTGCGCCAGGTCGCGCGGCGGACGGCGAGTTTCCTGATCGTCACGCTCTTGACGGTGGTCATCTATACCGCCGGTTTTCTGGCCACGCAGGCGCTCTTCCAGTCGGTGCCCGGTTACAGCCCTCTGCTGGCCGGTGTGACGGTGGCCCTGGTGTTGGCCGTGGTCTTTGCGCCCCTCCTGCGGCTGGCCCAACGGCTGGCGGACCAGGTGGTCTCCGGGACCCATTATGACCCCGGCCGCACGTTGCACGAATACAGCACCCACATCAGCAACATCCTGGACCTGGAGCGGTTGGCCACCGTAGCCCTGGACCTCATCCGCGAGACGATGCAGATCCAACATGGTACCCTGTTCGTGGTCCACGAAGAACCCGGGCAGCACGTCCCTGAAGATCTTCCGAAGCAATTCCTATCGCCACCTTTAGAGTCCAAGTACTCCTACTTCCGCCTGCGAGACGTCACGGGCACCGGGAAAGACTCACCTCCCGGAGCCCTCTCCGCCGCCAGCCCCGTGGCCGACTATCTGCGCCAGGAACGCCGTCCCCTGACCCAGTACGACGTAGACCTGTTGCCCCGCTTCCGCGAGAATTCCCCGGCCGAGCAAGGGTGGCTGGCCAGCCTGGGCGCGGACGTGTACGTCCCCATCTACGCCAAAGGAGAATGGATCGGCCTGCTGGCGCTGGGCCCCAAGACCTGCGGCGACCGCTATTTCGACGAGGACCTGGCGCTGTTGAGCACGCTAGCCGACCAGACGGCGGTGGCGCTGGAAAACGCGCGGCTGTTCGACGACCTCAAGGTCCGGAATACGGAAAACGAGCAACTCAACCAGGAACTGGCGGTGGCCAACCGCGAACTGGCCCACCTGGACCAGGCCAAGTCCAACTTTATTGACATCGCCTCCCACGAACTGCGGACGCCACTCACCCAGATCTGCGGATACAACGAAATCCTGGGCGAAATGGTCGAGGAGGGATCGCTCACCCCGGACACGGCGCTGCAGATGGCCCAGGGCATCCATAAAGGCGCCCAGCGCTTGCAGGAGATCGTAGACCTCATGTTCGACGTCTCCCAGTTGGACACCGAGACGCTGATCCTGAACCTGTCGCACACCCAGGTCTCTCTGACCGTCCACCAGGCCGTCGAGTCCTGGGCCAGGGCGCTGGAGGAGCGGAGACAGACGCTCGTGGTAGAGGGCCTGGAGAGCCTGCCCGCGCTCACCGCCGACGGCAAGCGGCTGGTCCAGGTCTTTTCGCACCTGGTCCAGAACGCCATCAAGTACACGCCGGACGGCGGGCACATCCGGATCACCGGCCGGTTGCTGAACGGGGTGACGGAGCCTCAAGAGCGGGCCGTCGAGATCGTCGTGGCCGATACCGGCATCGGCATCGCCCCCGACGACCTGGGCCGCGTCTTCGACAAGTTCTACCGCGCGGGCGACGTGATGTTCCACTCTACCGGCAAGACCAAGTTCAAAGGGGCCGGCCCCGGCCTGGGACTGACCATCGCCCGTGGCATCGTCGAAGCACACGGCGGCCGTATCTGGGCCGAAAGCCTGGGGTACGACGAGCAGACCCGGCCCGGCAGCCAGTTCCACGTCGTCCTCCCCGTACAGCCGCACCGCCTGGAATCGGCAGGACTGGAGACCTTCATTGCCGCGGTGAGGGCCAACACAGAGCAAATCAACGTGACCGTCTGAACGTTGGAGGACAGAGCAGATGATCGCCAGCATCGAGGTCAAGCGACTGGAACACGACAACGGGTACACGTTCCAGGTCACCGTCAGAGAAGGGGGAGAGACCAGCCACCATCGAGTGGTCCTGCGCGGAGCCGACTACGAACGGCTCACCAGCAGCAAGACCAGCCCGGAAACGCTGGTCGCCGAGTCGTTTCGCTTCCTCCTGGCACGGGAGCCCAAGGAAGCGATCCTGGGCTCCTTCGATCTATCCGCAATCGGACGCTACTTCCCGGAATACACGCGCGAGATCGCGAGACTGCTGTAGGCCCAATACCTTTCATACTCCTTCCAGCGCGCACCGCATGCGCTCCAGGGCCTCGTGCAGGGTCGCGCGCGGGCAGCCAAAGTTCAGGCGCACGAAACCTTCTCCCCCTGGGCCAAAATCCGCCCCATCGTTCAACGCCACCTTGGCGCACTCCAGGAAGAACCGGCAAGGACCGCCGGGGAGCGGCGCTCCTCGGCAATCGAGCCAGGCCAGAAAGGTCCCTTCCGGCCGCCGGCAGGTGATGCCAGGCAGGTGGGCGGCGACGTACTCCACCACGGTATCGCGGTTCCCCTCCAGGTATCCCAGCAGCGCCTCCAGCCACGCCTGCCCGTCCTGGTAGGCGGCCAGCCCGGCCGTGTAGCCCAGCACATTGACTTCGGGGACCAGGCCGGCCCGGGCCTGCTCCAGCCTGGCGCGCAGGTCCGGGTTCTGCACCACCCCCACCGAGCAGGCCAGCCCCGCAACGTTAAAGGTCTTGCTGGGCGCGAACAGGGTGATCGTCCGCGCGGCAATCTCCGGCGCCAGGGAGGCCACCGGGACGTGCCGGTGGCCCCGGTACACAATGTCGCAGTGGATCTCGTCGGAGCAAATCAGCACGTCGTGGCGCAGGCAGATTTCGGCCAACCGCTCCAGTTCGGCCGCCTCGAACACACGCCCCACCGGGTTGTGGGGGTTGCACAACAGGAAGAGCGCGGTGCGTTCCGTGATCGCCCGCTCGAAGGCGTCAAAGTCGTGTTCGCACCGCTGGGGCCCTTCGACCAGCGGCACGGCCTGGCAGACACGCCCCTGGTTCCCCGCTGCGGTGAGCATGGGCGGGTAGACGGGCGTCTCCACCAGCACCCCGTCGCCCGGTGCGCCGACGGCGCGACAGGCCAGATTGAACCCGCTCACCACGCCGGGGACGAAGAATATCTCCTCGGCCTCGACCCGCCAACCATACAGGCGGGCCAACCGTTCCTGGAGCACCTCGCGCAAGCCATCGGGCGGTGCCCCATAGCCAAAGATCGGGTGAGCCACGCGCTCCTGGAGCGCACGGAGCACCGGCTCCGGCGCGGCGAAATCCATGTCGGCCACCCACAGGGGCAACACGTCCTCGCCGTAGGAACACCACTTGCTGCTATCGGAGCAGCGCCGGTCAATGATTTGGTCGAACGTAAAAGTGCTATTGGTGCACGCCCGGATGTCTGAAATGTCATTCCGAGCGCATACGGGTGTACTCACCCGCGGAATCTCCGCCATCATCTCCACCTTCCTCACGCAGGGTCATTTGCGGCTGCAGATGATAGCACATGTTCAGCGGATAGTCAACCTACGGGGAACCTTCCCGAAAGCTCGTGGCGCTTGTGTTTGGGGCTGACCTCACTGAAACTTTCGGGAAGGTGATTTTTGAAAGTGGACTTGCAATTTTGAGAATTTTGTAGTACAATATGCAAGGGGTGGCTCTTCGAGTGAATGGCATGCAAACGCAAGCAGAGATCGAGCCTGGCGAGTTAGTGCGCCAACACTTTGACTCACTCACCAAGAGTGAAAAGCGCATGGCCCGCTACCTGCTGAGAAACCAGGACGAAGCGGCGTTCCTCTCCGCCGCCGAACTGGCGGCGCGCCTTGAGTTGAGCGAGGCAACGGCCGTGCGGTTTGCCCAGTCGTTGGGATTCAGCGGCTATCCCGAAATGCGGGCCGCCCTCCAGTCCTCGTTTCGCAGCCGCGTGACCCACTCTGTCCGGCTGCGGGCACGGCTAGAAAATTCGCGCCAGGATGGCGATATCTTCGAGCGGCTGACCAGTTCAGAGATTGACCATCTTACCCAGGCGCTCCGTACCGTAGACCGTGCTGCCATCCACCAGGCAGTCAACCTGTTGCGCGAGCGGGAGCGGGTGTTCGTGTTTGGCATCGGCCCTTCCATATCCCTGGTAGACCTGCTCGAAATCCGTCTCAGGCGGTTCGGGCGGCACGTGATCCCGCTCACGACGACTGGACGGGAGATGCTGGAACCGCTGCTCCTGATGACCGGCGCCGACCTGTTGTTCGCCATCGGTTTCTTCGACGTGACTCCGGCTCTGCAACTCACTCTGGACCACGCCCGGGCGTGTGGCTGCGTTTCCATTCTGCTCACAGACACGCTGGGGTCCATCATCGGCAACAAGGCCGACGTCGTACTGGCCGCCCGTCGGGGCCCGATTTCCGCCTTCCACTCCCTTACCGTGCCGATGACGATTATCAATACGCTGCTGTTGGCGCTGGCCCAGACTGACCAGGAAAGAGCAATGTCCAACCTGGACAGGTTGGACGAATTACGGCGGACCTACGCCTTCACTGTCGAAGGGTAACTATTCAGTCTACCCTCCCGCAGGTTATTATTTGAAACGATGGCCCAACCTGCGGGAGGGTACTCGACGATTATGGGAGAACAGACATGGCAGTCCCTGCAGTTGTTCAGCAACCACTCTCTCTTCAAATGCTCGCCACTTTTAGAAGGTTCATCCGCTGGCTGACGAGCGCCCAAGTCGCCCTGGCATTGATCATGCTGGTTTTGATGTTCTACATGATCATCATACCTTTGTATCGCATGGTTGAGACCACGGTGACCTGGCAGCCTCATGATCTCACCCGCGTCCCGGATGCCGTGGTAGGCGAACTCACTATTTTTCACTATGTCAGGATGTTGACAGGCGTTTTGGGTAGAATTTATATGTATACCCCGCTGCAGCATTCGATGACTA
>Ga0307376_10001597_pt1 | contig 23951 bp, 18 predicted proteins | sample TR2MG_FD_202536 | JGI IMG/M metagenome (GOLD analysis project Ga0307376, IMG submission 202536) | Soil microbial communities from Risofladan, Vaasa, Finland - TR-2 | ecosystem: Environmental > Terrestrial > Soil > Coastal area > Acid sulfate soil | place: Finland: Risofladan, Vaasa | collected...
TGAGGAACCGGTACTTTTCAGGGTGGACCAGGAAGCCAATGTACCTTATATAACTGCACCGGCGGCAATCTCAATTCCGGCGGTAGGGGGTGATTTCACGGTAGATGTAACATCCAATGTCACCTGGACATATACTCTTGCTGACGAAAGCTGGCTGACGGAACAGTCAGTAACCTCAACAAAGATAAATTTGTCGGCTGCTATTAATAACAATCCCCTGAGATCAACCACCATGACAATTACAGCAACAAACTATCCTACTGTAACGGCAACGGTGACCCTGAATCAGTCACCGGGGTCAGTGGTCCTTGAGGAAAACTTCAGCTGGCTGGCATACGGCAATGCAGTCTTTTATACAACCACAGGTGAAACGCGTATTGACAACTGGACACAGGAACAGAAAGATAAGGGTTGGACCAGTACCATCAACACAACTCCCCTTAGCGGCAACACACCGCTTGTTTATGCACGCCAGGGATTCGTGAAACTTGGAAAAACGGGCTACGGCGGCGACCTTATCTCACCTGTACTGTCCGGCATTTCCGGGACTCAAAACCTTACCGTTACCTTTAAGGCTGTTCCCTATCAGACCGCAGGCGGAACAAAGGATGACAACATTCTGAATGTAAGTGTTATAGGTCCGGGAACAGTAAGCCAGGGTCAGTTCATCATTGACAACTGGCCTGTTTATCCGGCTGAAAATGTTCTGGATTACTGCATAGGGATGTGGAATGAACCTGCAGCATCACGTACATTTACAATAACCGGGGCAACTTCAGAGACCCAGATCAAATTCCTTGGCGGAGAGTATTATCTTGTAGGTGTGGGAGTAGGGAAGAACCGTATCTTCCTTGATGACATCAAGGTAGAGATCCTTCCATAACCGTAACAGGTAAACCGTTGAATAATTGGATGGGGTGTTTAGTCTGAAAAAACAGAACACCCCACTCCTTTTACTGCAAAACCCAACTTCGGATGTCAGGTGATGACTTTATTTCTTCATGAACTTCAGGTAGTCAACTATCCCCTCGTAAATTTTCTCTGCCATCAGCTGGCGGAAGGCAGGGTCGGCCAGCTTCTCCTCGTCCCCGGCATTCGTCATGAAAGCCTGCTCGACGAGTATTGCTGGCATCTGTGATGGTTTAGGATTTGGGAGCGTGGTCAGAAACAGACCGTAATATTTCACCTCACCCTTGAAAAAATCACATCATAGTATACTCCTTCCACAGCCTGGTAATATTTACCTGCCAGTAAATCATTTTCCGGATCATACCCCAGGCTATATGTTGAACCCGGATAATTTACATCCCTGAGGATTACCCTTAAATAGAATCTCCCTTCCTGTATTGTCCATTCACCCTTTTCCACATTGATGGTATTTGGATTATAATAGCCGGCTTTTAATGTGCTGTCGCTCAGGACTGAAAATATCTGCAGGTAATAATTTCCGTCAGTCCTTTGCCACTTTCCCTTTAACCTGGTTTGTATCAGTTCATCAGCAGCAGTTATGTCAGGCTGAACTTTTCCGGAAAGCTCGGAGGTGGTGTCAATAGTAGATGTTTGAGTAACGCTTTCATTATTAGCATTACTACTATTTCTCAGACACCCGGAAGTAATTAAAACAATTGCCAGCAAGGCCAGTGATAATTTCTTTAATCTGTCAATCATTGATTATATAATTTGGTGAGTTAAATGTTATTATTAATTGTTAATCACTTACTCTGCTCCCAATCATCCGTTCTGAATGACGAAGCCGGAAGCCCTTCTGTATTATATAGGTCACCCCTGACATAATCTTTGAAGGCATATCTCACAGCCACAGGTTTGTTTACAGAAGGTGAGAAAAGAGACACTCCTGTTCCCGTAATGTAAGCAATAGCAGGGTAGAACCGCCTGTTTTCTCCGGCTACTTCAAAACATGATAACTCCTTTCCATAAGAGGTAAGTCCATTGGTAGCATTACTAAAAGTAAGCGAAACTATATTATCATCTATTGTCATTTCCTTCAATACCGGGCCCTCGCACGGAAAGCCGATGATACCGTAAGTTTTTGAAAGAGCCAGATATGCAAGACGGTCACCGGCAACTTTTTTATTGGATGGATGAATACAGTTCTCTTCTCCAGCATCTATGAGCGAAACAATCCCACTATTCGGTATCACTTCGGATGCCAGCAATTGTGCTTCTCTAAGGTATGCTGAGTTAACATTTGAGCCATAGTTAAACGGTGCAATCTGTGCATAATAAAATGGGAATTCACCAATATTCCATTTTGTTCTCCAGTCATTTACCAATGCTGGTAACAAATCTCTGTATCTTCCGGGCTCATTCCTGTTGGCCTCCCCCTGATACCATATTACACCTTTTATTCCATAATCTACCAATGGATTTATCATTGCATTAAAAATCACTGTCGGCAGGTCTTTAGATATCTTACTGCCTGGAGGTAGTTCTCCGGGGACCTTGATCCAATTAAATTTACATGCTCCATCTTCACTCAACCATGGTTCTATTCTTGTTCCGCCCCAGCTTGTCTGAATCAGTCCAATTGGAACGCCAAGTACCTGGTTCAGCATTCTGCCAAAGAAGTATGCTGTAGCGCTGAAGGAGTTAACAGTCTCAGGATTGCACTCTTCCCATTTACCCTCAAAATCATTTTCAGGAGTAAGGCTGGCTTTAAGAGGCACAGTTATAAGCCTTATCTGTGGATTTGCTGACGTAACTATAAATTCAAGAGACCCTAGTACCGGCTGGTTCTTAAAGCCGCTCAATGGCATAAACATGTTTGACTGCCCTGAACATACCCAGACCTCACCAATTAAGACATTTCTTAAAACCAAAGGCTTGCCATCGCTTATAGTCAGGTTAAAGGGTCCACCAGCCTGTGGTGTAGATACTTTAATCATCCAACTGCCATCGCTGCCAGACCGGGCAGAATATGTTTTATTATTCCACGATGTCTTTATCCTTACTGCAGTATTAGGCGCAGCCTTACCCCAAACAGCCACATTACTGTTTTGCTGCAAAACCATGTTATTGCCGAATATCGAAGGAAGGATTATTTCAGCCTTCACTTCGAACACCTGAAATACCATAAGTAATAAAACAAGCATGCAAAAATCACTTACTCTCTTCATTTATTTGATTATCAAATCATTAATCCTGATGTTTACAGCAAATCATTTTCCCCCATTATTGCCATTCTTTTTTATTTTCGACCTTGCCCACTCCATCACCAGCGACGGTGCTTTCTTCTGTGACAGCAGCTTTGTCATATATTCCATGTAGGGTTCGACATGGCTGAAATAATGTTTAAATCCTTCACAAAGGGCATTCAATCCATATTCACCTGTCTCTGTTGTCAGGAAGCGGTGTTTCGGGCATTCGCCCCTGCAGGCGAAGTAATACTTGCACCTCATGCAATAGCGAGGGAGGGTGTTTCTCTTGTTTACACCGAACCTGAACTGCTCAGGGCTACGGTACAGATCGGCAAGGTTATCACTCATGATATTGCCAAGTCTGAATTCGGGGTATACAAAATGATCACACGAGAAGACGTCGCCGTTATGTTCAACTACCAGAGCATCGCCGCATGTTTCGGAGTAAATACAGAGGCCCGGCTTCACCCCTGCCCACTGGGCAAGTGTCATATCAAAGGCCTGCACAAAGTATTCACCCACGTCACTGATGACCCACTCATCAAAAATATCAGTCATAAATTTCCCATACCCCAGCGCTGAAACGCTCCAGGGAGCCATCACAGAACCTTCAGTACCCGGCCTGGCTATGACGGGCCTGCCGTTGGCTGAATGTGGCATTACATGCTCCACTACGGGCAGGAACTGCATGAACCTGCTGCCGATCGACTTCAGGAACCTGTACACTTCAGTCCCCCTGCCTTCACTCATATTAGTGACAACGCTGAGAGTATTGTATTCAACGCCATACTGCCTCATGAGGCTGACAGCTGCCATAGCTTTGTCAAACGATGGTCTCCCCGCCTTGTTGACCCTGTAAGCATCATGTATATCACGTGGCCCGTCGATAGACAGGCCTATCAGGAACCTGTTACTGTGAAAAAACCTGCACCAGTCGGCATTCATCATGATGCCATTGGTCTGCAATGAGTTAAGGATCGCCTTGCCCCCGGCATATTTACGCTGCAACTCCATAGCTTTCCGGTAGTATTCAATTCCTGCCATCAGCGGTTCACCCCCGTGCCAAACAAATGTCACCTCCGGAACTTCATTGGCCTCAATGTATTGTTTTATATACTCTTCAAGCACATCGGGGGGCATCAGAGGCTGGTGATCATGATATATTGTAGGTGCCTTGTCAAGATAATAGCAATAAGTACAATTAAGGTTACAGGCTGATCCCATTGGCTTAACCATTGTAGCAAAAGCCTTCGGTGCCTGTCCTTTAAGTGCATCATGAAATGTTATGTAGCTCTTTTTTCCCATACTGATCAATTATTCATAAAGCGGACCGTAATTACGGCAGGCCATTATATCAGCGCTGTATTGTTCACCTCCAAATGCATTCCAGGCACTTGGTCTGAAGACCTTATCCTCAGGCACGTTATGCATGCATACTGGTATCCTGAGCATAGAGGCTAGGGTAATAAGATCAGCCCCGATATGTCCGAAGGATATTGCACCATGGTTGGCCCCCCAGGCTGACATGACAGAATAAACATCCCTGAAGTGACCAATCCCGTTTGTTCGAGGAACGAACCAGGTGGTAGGCCAGGTTGGATCAGTGCGCCTGTCAAGCGTTCCGTGGACCGCGTCATCAAGCTCAATCGTCCATCCTTCAGCGATCTGGAGTACAGGGCCCAATCCCTTTACAAGGTTGACCCTTGACATGGTAACCGGCATTTGTCCTGATGTCTTAAACTGCGATGAGAAACCTCCTCCACGGAAATATTCAAGATTCGCCGGGCACCAGTGTGTCTGCCCCAGGCACTTGTTCACCTCATCATCTGTTATATCCCAGTATGGTTTCATCACCGGGTTACCTTCATCATCACGCTCCATGGCTGTAGCATCGAGGGTTGTTGAGCCGCTGTTGATAAGATGTATGAAGCCTCCAGATGCGAGTCCTTTTACCTCATGACCCGTAACTCTCTTTACAGACTCAGGGCTCCAGTATGTGCGTACGTCAGAGAATATCTGTGCGGTATTAGTCAGAAGATGACCAAAGAGCATTGAGACGCCGTTCAGGCTGTCATTCTCAGTGGCGAAGACAAATGCTTCCCTGATGCCGTTCCAGTCGAAAGATGAGGTCAGGATGGCTTCAGTAAAGTCGGCATTGGGGAAGTGGTCTGTCCATTGCCTCTGGCCCTGGAAACCTCCTGCTATGGCATTGCGGCCCCGTGCCTCTTCTCCCCAGCCCATCGTTGCGAGCTTCTTATTGCCGATCATAAGGTCACGGCAGATTAATGTCATCTTAACAACCATTTCCCATTCCCGGTCCTTTCTGGTGCGGTCAGACGGGCGTCTGTTGAGGTCAGGTCCCTCAGCACAATTCTTTCTTACCCACTGCAGGGCTCTTTCATATTCCTCCCTGTCATATATACCCTCTTCCATACGACGGATTATCTCAGACATATCAACAAACTCCGTCCTCATCCCCAGATAGTCATGAAAGAAATCAGTATTGACGGTAGAGCCGGCTATCCCCATTGATGTATAACCTATAGAGAGGTATGTCTTTCCGTTCATCATAGCTGCTGCGAGGGCCGTCCTGACAAAGCGCAGTATTTTGTCCTTTACATCATCAGGGATTTCCGTATCGCCTGCGTCCTGCACATGACGGCCATATATACCGAATGCAGGCAGGCCTTTCTGGGTGTAACCTGCCAGGGCTGCTGCCAGGTACACTGCCCCCGGACGTTCCGTACCGTTAAAGCCCCAGATGGCCTTGGGAAGCAATGGGTCGCTGTCCATCACCTCAGTGCCATAGCACCAGCATGGCGTGACAGTAAGTGAAACACCAACACCTTCCCTTTTAAACTGGTCTGCACAGAGAGCCGCATCAGCCACTCCTCCGATTGTTGTTTCAGAAATTACACATTCAACCTTCTCCCCTGAAGGGAACCTTAATGTTGTCTCAATAAGTCTTGCTGCAGCTCTGGCCATGTTTATAGTCTGCTCTTCAAGCGACTCGCGAATGCCTCTCTCCCTGCCGTCAATAACAGGTCTGATGCCGACTTTCGGCAATCTGCCGATCAATCTGTTACTCATATTACCTTTCAAATTTAATTATTCCTGATTATTACCCTGAATTTATAACTTATTTGTACTATCTGAAGTTATCATACCTCCTGCATTTATTCATCTTTTGAACGGAAACAGCAGAACTAATAATAATGAGATTTCCGCGATAATTTCTGGTGCATCATTTGCTGTTTCCCTTTTTCAACATGGAGACCAGAAACCCTACAAGGAAAATTGCCGAGGTACCAAAGACGATACTGAGATAGGTATGGAAGCGAGGTACTTCTCCCTTAGCTGCAGTGGCTATTCCTGACAGGCTCATCCACAGTATTATCGCCAGGCCAACTATTACTCCTATTATGGCACCGGCAACATTTTTTCTTCTTGTGGTTATCCCGAGAAGGAACAACCCCAGCATACCGCCGCTAAAGACTGACGCCAGCTTCCACCAGGTATCGAGCACGCTCTTTACATTGATCATTGCGAGGGCAATCATAATCCCGCAGATGCTTATCACGAGAGATGACAGATAGAGGACCTTCATCTCTTCCCTGTCTGAAGGGATCTTCCTGAAGAAGCGCCGGTAATAATCTGTCAGAAAGACTGTTGCCGAGCTGTTATAGCTGGTTGAAATTGTACTCATTCCGGCCGCAAAGATTGAAGAAATAAGTAATCCCGTTATACCGGCAGGGAGCTGATGAACAATGAAATATGGAAAGACTCTATCACTACTGCCCTCTTCGAAAAGTTGGGCAGGAAGCTCAGCAGCACCTGAACTGTAAAAGGCAAACAGGGCAGTACCGATAAAGAGAAAGAGCAAAGAGACAGGAATATAAAGCATTCCCCCTCTGAATGCTGCCTGCCTGGCTTCTTTGTCGGTCCTCGCAGCGATGTATCTCTGAACATAGTTCTGGTCTATACCGAAGTTTTGCAGGTTGATGAAGAGGCCGTAGACCAGTACCACCCAAAAGGTCTGTTCAGACAACCCGGCACCAAAGCTGCCAAGACTGAACTTACCATTTTCCGCGGCTATCCGGAATACCTGCCCCGGTCCTTCAGGCATACCAGTAAGTATTACGATCACCGAGACCACTGCTCCTCCGATTAACACAAGGCCCTGTATAGCATCAGTCCATACCACAGCCTGAATTCCTCCGAGAGTAGAGTAAACCATTACGATGAGTCCTGTTACCATTATCACCAGCCTTATGTCCCAGCCGAAAATTGTGTGAACAGTCAGGGATAGCAGATAAAGTATTGTTCCGATACGCATCAGTTGCGTAAGGAAGTAGCTCGCGGAGGCATAAATCCTTGCCCACGGCCCGAAGCGCTGTTCGAGGTAGGTATAGGCTGACGGACTGTTGATCCTACGGTATAGGGGAACGAAGAACTTCACGGCTACCAGGGCAGCGAAAGGAATAGAAAGGCTGAAGACAAATGCGTTCCAGTCTGACATGAATGCACTGCCGGGCAGTGCGAGATAAGAAATGCTGCTGACATATGTAGCAAAGATTGACATCATCACCACCCAGCCTGGAATTGACTGGTTCCCCAGGGTGAACTGTGAGGCTGTCTTTGACTTCCTGAAGAAGGTCATACCGAAAAGTGTAACTCCCGCCAGGTAAACAATGAAAACGATATAATCAGCTGTATGCATTCTCCTTTTATTTCCTGCTGTTTCTGATTAAGTAAAAATGGCCGTCTTCGGCACCAACGAGGAGATCAGGCACGCCATCATTGTCCCAGTCAACTATTGTGGGTGAGGTCGTGTGACCTGCAAGTTTTGTCCCTGACAGATTACCCCTGAGTGTAAAGAAGACTTTTAAGCCATCAGATCCTGTATTTTCGAACCATGCAATATTCTCGCTGTTAACCAGGAGATCAGCATCACCATCACCATCCCAGTCGGCAAAACAGAACTTGCGCCTGCCACTAGCGCCCGCCTCCCGATAATTAAGTCTCAGCGGATCAGCTGTAGTATCAGCAACAACGTTTTTTTGATCAAACGAGGAGCCGTTAGTGCCATAGAAGATACGCCTGCCTGGTCTGAGCATCAACTCCCCGTCCTTGATGAACCGCTCGAAGAATGAAAGGTAACCCTCATCATCAAGCATAATCAGGTCTGTCAGTCCGTCACCGTTCCAATCTGTAGCATATGGCGTTGTGCGCCATTGAGTCACAAGCTGCCCATCTGCCGGCTTCCACCAGAACCAAGCGGGATACGGAGGATCGCCCTCCCATGCCACAGCCACGGGCCGGGCATCTTCAAGCGAGGAAGATCCTTTAACGCCGTTATTCCTGAACCATAACACTTTACCCCATATTGAATTTACAATAATGTCATTCAGGCCATCATTATCCCAGTCTGCAACGGTCAATACAGTATAGCCCCATTTCCTTTCAGCAGGGCCCTGTATCGACCCGTTCATTCCGGCCATTATCCTGACAGGTTCACCTTCAGCCTCCAGTAAAACCGGAGCAGCCCATTGAGGAGGATCGCCACCGTCGAGGTTCTCGATAAATGCTATCTGACCTGCTGTGTTGCCGCAAATGAGGTCCTCGTCACCGTCATCATCCCAGTCAACGCTGAAGGGTGTAGAAAGTGCGCCAAACTTAAGTAGTCCGGCTTGTTGCCTGAAGTAAACCGGGGAGATGAACAAAGGCATACTATCCTTCACCACACCCCTGTTCTCAATCAAAGCCACGCGCCCGTCTTCATCGCCCACAATAAGGTCAATGTCACCGTCCCCGTCCCAGTCAATTGATGCAGGTATGATCATCTGCAGATCCATTTTAATGACACCCTCCTCATTTGAAATGAACCGGCCTTCAGCAAACTGCGGATTCTCTCTGGTACCAATGTTCTCAAACCATGTGAGTCTGTCAATGAACTCTCCACAGATAATATCGAGGTCGCCGTCCCCGTCAAAATCTTCCATACAGGGTGTAGGAGCCCCGTAGACATCAATGGGCCTTCCTCCGGCGGTGATCATCCCTCTGTTTTCAAACCTTTCACCCGTGTTCTCAAGCAGGAAGATATACCCGTGCAACGGTCCGTTAACCCAGTTACCCAGACTGTCAAAGGCGTTGTCCCATCCGTAATCGCCCCAATGGTCAATCCCAACGATAATGTCAAAATCTCCGTCATTTTCATAATCAACATATTTCCACTGGCTGAACCGTACCCGTGTAAACGGCTTTTCAAGGCTGTCAAACGGGAACAGGGCTTTGGGCTCAGAAAGACCCGCTTTCCTGAAATTCTGATACTCCACTCCCCTTCCCAAAACCCTGGGCTCCCCGTTTACAAAGCATACCTGAAGGTGTCTTGCACCATCCGCAATCCTTACAGGAGGAGCGAAAAGAGGTGGTTTCTCCGAGTGCCCTGTTATGTTCTCAAAGAAGTATATACCATTATATGGAACGTCAGGGCATGAGACAACCAGGTCATTGTCGCCGTCACTATCATAGTCCATTGGCAGAGGCCATGCCCACAATCCAACGCCAAGATCAGTTACAAGATCAGGATTATTATATAGCAAAGGTGAGAGTTCGCCGTTTCTAACATAGGCTTTATCTTTTGATATACAAGATGATAAAATACAGATAAGCAAAATTGTCAAAGTTCTCATAACTCAGTTCCCGGATTAACACTGACTCATAATTCAGTAAATGAACCAGAAACAAAAGAGAGAACTTCCGGCAGTTCCTGTCTCCAGTAACTCCAGTTATGAGCCCCCTCCTTTACTCTGAATTCATGAGGTATCTCCGCCTTTCTGAAGGCAATGTGCATCAGGCTGTTACCTTCAAATAGATAATCATCATCACCGCAGCTTATATACCATCTTATTTTGCGTATTGCATTCATGGCTGTACTATCGGCAGCCGACAGGATCTCCGGAATACTGTAAGTTCGGTAATATGATTCAAACTGTTCTTCAGAATAGCCATCAATACTGTTCCTTTGCAGCTTTGCAGCCAAATCATCCTTATCCCAGCTTTCCGTCACTGCACTGAGAGGTGCGGCTGCCGAGAACATTTCAGGATGGTGAAGGGCATAAAAGATGGTCCCGCCTCCACCCATGGACTGGCCCGCCACAGCCCTGAACCGGCTTTTTGTCCTTACCCTGTAATTTCTTTCAATATGCGGTATCAATTCCCGAAAGAAGAAATCTTCATAATTAAATCCTCCCTTGATAAAGTTATAGTAACCCTTTACTTTTTCCTTTGCATTGGGCATTACTATTATCATAGGAGTAGCTCTGCCCTCTGATATGGTTTTATCAGCTATTGCCTGAACCTCACCTGACTGTAACCAGGTTGAGTGATCGCCCCCACCTCCATGCAAAAGATATAGTACAGGATAGCTGCGGTTATTTTCATTGTATCCTGCTGGAAGATATATTGAAAATGTTCTGTCCATGTTAAGAATTGAGCTATGGAAGGTTAAACCCTCCAAAACCTGACTTCCCTGGGATGTCAATCTTAACCCTGTCATCAGGCAGGCGAACACTATGAGGATTGTTTTTCTCATCTTTTATAAGTTCATTTTTTCCTGCATACGGTCAACCGATGTCAGGCTCATTTATTTTTTCAGGTCTTTTACCTGTTCAGCATCAGTTTGGGGCACATATTTCTTTAAAGAAGCCTTCACTTCCATATATTCAGGATCTTGCGCCAAATTAAACCATTCATTAGGGTCACTTTCATGATCATACAACTTCTCTGTTCCATCAGCATAAGAAATATAAAGCCATTTCTCAGTTCTTATAGCATGATTGCTTTTCATGTATGTCATCAATGCTGGTGGTGTCTTCATACATGAACCCTTCAGTATTTGCTATAATATACTGCCGTATATATTCTTCGAGTATTTCATATGACATTTACGACTGTCGGTTTTTATAAAGGGTTGGGGCTTTATCAAGGTAATAGCAGTATGTACAATCCAGGTTACAAGTTGAACTGTAATGCTTTACCATTGATGCAAAAGCCAAAGGAGCCTTGCTTTTAAGAGCATCGTGAAAAGTTTTAAAGTTTCTTTCAATCATGTTAGGATCAAATTTTTTAAATAGCTACTATGTAAATAATTATCGTTTTACATTAGTGCAAGGGCAGGCTTTACTGCCTTCCAGAATTCTTCATTAAGAAGATATGCGCTCCCTAAAAGAGCCGCGTCTTCCTTAAGTACAGAAATAGAAACCTGAATCTCACATCCGGCCGTCCTAAGCTCTTTTTCAAAGATAGGGCCGAACAGATCATACGCGTATGAAATATTCCCTCCTATGACAAGTATCTCTGCACTGAATTTATTGAGCCATGGTGATAAAAATCTTCCTAGATTATGGCCGAATTCATCAAAAATTGCTTTTACCTCTGCGGATTTCAAGGCAGCATTAGCTATTTCTTTCACACCATGGGCAACGCTCCCGGTTAGCTCTGAATACCTGGCTATAAACCAGCGCGTTGAAAAATAATCATCAGCAATACCCTTTCCAAACGGAAGGTGATAAACGCAACCCATTTTCGGCACTCTGTCACCTTCAACAACAGGGATCTTATCTTCAACAAATGCTGATCCAAAACCTGTACCAAGTGTTATTGCCATCATCCTTTTATGATCCCTCCCTTTACCTGCCCAGGCTTCACCAACGGCAAAGGAGCTCGCATCATTCATGAACCTCACTTTACAATTAGCCGGCAATCCCAGTCGGTTGGCAATAGCTTTGCCTACATTGACGCCATACAGTTTTTCATACTTTGACACTCCTTTAATCAGGCATATCCCATTTACATAATCGAAAGGTCCCGGCATAGCGAAACCTATACCATGCAGCATTAAAGCCGGAACTTTATGAAGTACCTTCTGAAGTGTATCAGACCATATTCCTAGTATTTCGTCAGACTCAGCCTTATTATCAACAGGACTTTCTGACCCTGATCCATTGATAATGGTATGATTATCCATATTGACGGCTACAGCAGTAATATGACTGCCGCCAATGTCTACCCCTAAGGCAATGTTCTTTAGCGTGCTTTCCATCTATTTCTATTAAATTGTCAAATCTCTTATTTTGATACAGAAGTTTTTCGTTTCATATTCAGAATACTATTCTGACAGGACATACTCTCCGGAACCTGGCTATCGATCGTATAATAATAAGATATCTGTTTGTTACGGCCATCTGATAATGTAACCCAGGTCCTTCATAGTTTTCAACCTTTTCAAGATGCTGTTAGTCCAAATCACTACCAAACATTAAAAAATAAAGTCCATAGTACTATTTTTTAAGATCGCTTACTTGGTCTGCGTTTTCTGTTGGAATGTACTTTTTAAGCTCGTCAATAATATTTTTATATGCTTTATCCCCTGCCAAATTAAACCATTCATTAGGGTCACTTTCATGATCATACAATTCCTCTGTACCGTCAGCATAAATTATATACCTCCACCTGTCTGACCTGACGGCATGGTTACCCTTCATATATGTCATCAATGCGGGCGGAATTTCCATATTTTCACCTCTGAGCAATGGCACAAGGCTGAAACCATCAAGACCATCAGGGACCTTTAATCCGCATAATTCAGCCAGAGTCGGGAAGATTGTAGTCAGATCAACAGGATTGTTCAATATCTGTCCGGATCTTGTAACTCCCGGAGCAACAATGATATATGGTACATGAGTAGTTTTCTCCCATAGTGCAAATTTTTCAATATGATCCTTTTCACCAAGGTGGAAGCCATTATCAGACCAAAGGATTATAATTGTATTATCACTGTATGGGCTATTATCAAGGGCTTCCAGAACCTTGCCAACCATTGCGTCAGCAAACCCTGCGCAAGCCTGGTATGCCCTTACGAACTCATGGTAGACTTCCGGGTTCTCTTCCATGGCTTTTACCATGCCCTCCCAGAACCATCTTGTTGGTTGCATCAGAGACATGGCTCCCGGTGGGAGATCCTCTGTATCAGATTCTGGTTTTTCCGGCATTTTCAGCCTTGAAAGCGGATAAAGATCAAAGTACTTCTGCGGGGCAAAGAAGGGAGAATGAGGTTTATAAATACCAATATTCAACATAAATGGCTGATCATGCCTCTCTTCAAGGAACCTTACTGCAAATTCTGCCGTCTTGTAGTCCGCAGTTCTGCTTATATCGTCCGGCCATACTCCCCAATCTGTATTTCTTGAACCATACGAGTCTAGCTGATTCAGCTTCCTGTCAGGATATGGCTCATTAATTGACATCATCAGGTATTCATTGAATGAAGCATTATCATGAAAAGCCCAGTCATTGTGGTGATGAAATATTTTTCCAGAACCTGCTACGTAATATCCGTTATCCTTGAAATACCTCTGCAAAGTCGTTCTTTCAGGCAGAGCTGCTCTCCAGTCGGAACTATTTCCGTAGACGCCTGTTTTATGAGGCCTTATACCTGTCAGGATGCATGCACGTGATGGGTTTGAAGCAGGGGAGGGACAATATGCATTTGTAAAAAAAGCCCCTCTCCTTGCAAGTCCTTCCATATTAGGAGTCTTAATAGGATTATCATGGCTGAATAAGGTTGTCCAGTCATTTAAATCGTCAATAACTATGAATAAAACATTAGGTCTGGATTGTTTCTGGGGCTGGGCGCTGCATAATCCAATTGTTGCCGTTGCCAGAAAGAGAAGCGACTGTGATGTCTTGTTTTTCAATATCATAGGTTGAAGTTGATTTAATGAGATAACTTATCAAATATTAACCTCCTTAGCTTCAGAACCACTTTGACCGTCGAGAGCTTTACTGAGAGTACTGATGTCATCGTGTACTACCTGTGCAAAACGATTAATATCGCCACTGTGGAGTATAAGGTTTGCTCCTTTTGCAGCCCATTCGATCTCCCACTTAACACTTTCATTATAAAACACATGGATACCTGCGCCGACACCTGCCTTACGAGCTGTCATAAGAATTTTTTCAACAGCTTTCTTAAAAACCGGGTGATCATACTGTTCAGGCACCCCAAGGTTACATGACAGGTCGTGAGGACCAATCAGCACTGCATCCAGTCCGGGAACCCTTACTAATTCATCAAGATTGTCAAGTGACGCCTGACTCTCAATGTTTATGATCAGTACATGGTTTTGATTATTTTTTTCAATATAGCGCTCCAGATCAGGTTCAAATGGTTTTGATCCGTTAAGGAAATCAAAGAGTTTTTTGCCCTTTATGGGTCTCGTCTTAACTGCGCCTCTCAATTGCTGAACCTCTTCAACAGTCTCAATATAGGGAGCAACAATACCTTTCGCTCCGGCATCCATGGCCATGCATGCCTGGTAAGGATCCGGTGCTGGTATCCTTACGACAGGGGCGATCCCTTTTCCTGAATAACCGTGGCACATCCACGAAAGCTGGTGCCTGTCAATCGCAATATGCTCTGTATCAATGAATACAAAATCGATGTTCAACTGTTCAATGACTTCCAGCCACCTTGGGGAAGGGCTGACAATCATTGTTCCGTAGACCCTTCTTCCGGCTCTCAACGCTTCACGTAATTCTTTTCCAGTCATGATATTAGTTATATTTTTAGATATCAAATAGGAATTTACTTAAATTGCTTGTTCAGATCAAGTATACCGAATCTGATATTTGTTCTCTTTACCCCGGGATCATCCGAACTATCCCAAACGCACAGGAAAACGCCCGGTTCTCTCTCGATAAGAGTAGGGTAACTGTTCCTGTTGTTGTCCCAATAGAACAGTCTGGGTTCAGACCATTCCTTTCCGGGTTCCTTTACCACGTAATAAAGACCCCTTCTTTCTCTTTTAGGGCCATCATTATAAACATAAATATGCCTTCCTTTTGAATCTTTGCCATAAAATCCCTTTGCTGCTGTATTGTAAAGGGCAGGCTCCTCGACAGACATCGACCATGTCTTGCCGTTGTCCTTACTGACAGATGACCATGCTCTGGGCACCGGTAGTGCTAGGTCAGAATTCTCATACTGGGCAGTGCGCATCACAATCTTTAGCTCTCCAGGGTTATCCCCCTCAGCGATGTTACCTTCATGGATCCAGACATCTGCAGGTCTGGGAATATAAGCTGCTAATTCCCAATTTAAAAGATTTGTACTTTGGAGTACGAACTGCTCCCTATCGCCCAGAGGATCCTTATCCTTTGTGTTACGATGCACCGGAAGGAGATACCTGGTTATGCCATTTTCATTTACTGTGACAATGCCGGCATTGGTGATCAGGGGCGATGAAAACTCGTTCAGCACCTCCACCGGTTGCCATGTAATACCTCCGTCACATGAATACGAAGCTATAAGTTCACTGTCTTCACTGTCACGGTAATAGATCGGACACCTCATCCCGAATAACCAAAGGAACTTCTGCCCCTCAGGTATAAATAAGACACTGTTTGCATATGCATACTGGCGGCTGCCGTTTGGGATTTTGTGATCATAGATCATTTTTGGAGGAGACCATGTTTTGCCACCGTCCTTTGATATGGAACATAACATATCTCCCATATCGCCCTTACCCGTTAACTGGAGGCTATAAGTTACAACATAGTAGTTTTTCTGCCACCGTGCAATATAGGGTTGCCAGATTTTATTGTAGAAGCCGCTCTCCGGTAATTTATCAATGGTAACGACATCTGTGACATCACCTGTATATCCTTTGCTTTCCTTTTGGGCTGATGCCGCCAGAACAAGCATGACCAGCAGGCTGAATAATGTGATTGTTTTCCTCATGATTTTTTAATTATTTATTAATTAACGATTTATATTCAGATAATAATTTCATTGCCTTATCCGCAATATGTTCTGCTGATAATCCGAATTTCTTCATAAGGTCCCATGGTGAGCCGGAAGCACCAAACATATCATCTACTCCCATCATATCAAGTGCAAATGGTTTTGAAAAGGCTCTTCCACGGACAATTGAACCTGCGATAATATTCCCGAACCCTCCCGTCTGTTGTTCCTCAACGGTAAGAATAACACCTGTCTCGTCGGCCGCCCTGACAAGACATTGCACGTCAAGAGGCTTGACTGTATGAACGTTAATGATCCTGGCCTCGATCCCTGATTCCTGCTTTAGAATCCATGCAGCACGCATAGCTTCCGCAACCATTGGTCCGCATGAAATGATACTCAGGTCCTCACCCTCGTTCATGTATTCAGAAGAGAGTATAATCTCATAAGCCTCCGTAAAATTATCCTTCACATCCCTGAAGCGTATGATGTTGGCCACCCCGAATTCATATGGTGATTTTTCTCCGGTAACAACGGGAGTGGCCTCACGGCCAAACCTGATGTAAGCCGGACCCTCCAGTGAAGAAATGAACCTGGTTGCCTTTTCTGTCTCAAGGGAATCACATGGAACTACGAGCCTCATATTAGGCAGGTAATACATTAGAGGTATCTCTTCCAGGGCCTGGTGTGTTGCACCGTCAGGCCCGACCGATATTCCACCATGAGCACCTGCGATCTTGACATTCAGGTTATTATAGCAGAGGGTTGTCCTGATCTGATCCCAGTTTCTCCCTGATACAAATATCCCATATGACCCGATGAAAGCTGTCTTTCCTTCCTTTGCAAATCCTGCAGCGACTGTCGTCATGTTCTGTTCTGCTATTCCCATGTTGAAAAAACGATTCCTTCTTTCAGGGTTCGTCCTGAAGAACTCATCCATCTTAATAGAGGAGGTAATATCCGCTCCGAATGCAACAATATCTGGGTTATCGCCAATTTCTTTCAGTGCCCTGCCAAAACCCATGCGTGTAGGATCCATCTCTACTCTCATTGTTCCAGACCGGTTCCACCAGTAATCATTTCTAAAAACAGGCATCTGATCATTGAGATCCCTGTCAATGCCAGCCTGGAATTTCTCCGCAATCTCCAGCAGATAATTTACTCTTTCAGGCGGGAATTTTTCACTGACTTTTTCGCCAAGGATGTCAGCCAGTGCTTTCTCCAGTGATTCGTTTCCAAAGCGACCGTCCTTGGGGGGTATACCATGGTATCCGACCACATTTTCCGCAAAGGAAACGCCTTTGCCCTTGATAGTCTTTGCAATAATTACAGAAGGCCTGCCTGATATTTTCTCAGCCTTTTCAAAGACTGAGATCAAAGCCTCTATATCATGCCCGTCTGCATGAAATACTTCCCAACCGAACGACCGGTATTTGTCCTCCAGCGGAGCGACACCCATTACTTCATCAGTTGTGCCGTCAATCTGTAGTCCGTTCAGATCGACGATCCCAATAAGATTATCGAGCCTGTAATGGGCAGCACTCATCACAGCCTCCCACACTGACCCTTCCTGGTGCTCACCATCACCCATTATACAATAGACCCTGTATTTCTTCCCGTCAAGTCTGGCTCTAAGGGCTGATCCAACAGCCACTCCCAGTCCCTGCCCCATAGATCCGGATGATATCTCAATACCAGGCAGATCGAACCTGTTGGGATGACCCTCGAACCCTGATCCCAGTTTTCTTAGCTTAACCGTTTCTTCAATGGGAAAATAACCGGCCATACCAAGTGTAACATAAAGGGCCGGGGCTTTATGGCCTGCAGACCAGAATACTCGGTCGCGGTCATCCCAGTCGGGGTTGGAGGGATCATGGTTTATCACTTTAAGGTAGAGAACGGCGGCAATGTCCATTATCGACAAAGTTCCTCCCGTATGCCCTGATCCTGCAGCAGTGAGAGCAATCATGTTAAAGGCCCTCATTTCAGCCGCTTTCTCGATCAGCTCTTCTGCACTATAATTAAATCGATTCATTACTATTCGTTCTGATTATCCAGATTACTATCACTCATAAAATATGAAATATCCTTCCCATTGAGTATCCATCTCAGGTTACATACAACAAACTGAACAGCAGAGTTCCTGCCTTCAGGGCCTCCTTCGTACAGCAGATATATTTTCCCCTCGGAAGCCGTTCCGGCTCTGCCGGCTGCAAGATTTGAATAACCTGCAGGTCCTTCAAATACAAGTTTTTTCAGAGGCCACGTTTCCCCGCCGTCAAAGCTGACCCACAGTGTTATCTTTTCCCGTTCCAGGGTTACTGAGCCCCCTAACTTTTCGGGCATTTTCCCTGCTCCGGTATCAAGATTGCTGTATACAAGAATATCATACCCGGCAACCGGCAAACGGATCATCCCTCCCATACAGCCATAGGAAGAGCCCCTTGGGCCATCCGGGAGATCAGCACTCTGCACAGGATTTATCCAGGTTTCCCCTCCGTCAAAGCTCCGGGCGAGATAACGGTTCCCAACACTCATATGCTCTCTCGAGTTGTATAGTATGCTGCCATCAGACAACTCGGCCAGGGCAGCTTCACCTGTACCCAGTACCGGAAATGGTTTGCTGGTCTTCCAGGTTCTGCCCCTGTCATCACTGTAAAGAGCTGTACTGTAGTGATATGATCTCCAACTAACATCATTAGAGTTTTGAGGGCCGTAAATCCTGCCGGGCAAAATCAGCCTGCCTTTATTTTCCCCGTATGTCAGGGTAACACCGCATTGCATGGAACCAACACTGTGAGGATAAAGGCCAAAGCCATCAGGGAATATAGTTATATCCTCCCTAACCCAGCTTTTACCATTATCCCTGCTTATCATCAATCTGCCATGCCCGTTTTCCCCAGGATTGAGAAACAAAATATCGCCGGTGACCTCGTCGAGAATGGCATTACCGTTTTTCACGTCCCCTCCCATCGATTTATCTTCGTGCCACGAAGTACCTCCATCATAACTTATCCTGACCATATCATTCCTTCCATGGAATGCGATTACGCTTCCGTCATGTGCAACAAGTACACTCGTACCGCCACGGCCTTCCCAGAGTTGCCTGGTTATGAAATACTGATCACCAAGAAAGTTCTCCAATTGTTGGTTGTACTTATTCTGTGCAAATAACTGAGAAAGCGGGATAACCATCAGAGATACCAGAAGTGATATTATTCTGTTTGTTTTTTGCTCCCGGCCGGAAACAAATCTGGCAAACAGCCACAGAGTAGCGCGGATATTTGATATTTTATTTGCCACTGATGATTTGATTTATGTCATTGAACCTGACTGTCAGGAATCCTATCCCTTCCCACCTCAGGGGTTTCGTATAATGAGGACCTGTTTCAAACAACACGGCAATATCACCATTATCAAGCAAGGCGATGTCTGAGTAACCTGAGAATGCCGGATAAGGGTTTGAATAGCGGTAGCTTTTCGTCCATGTCTTACCATCATCCTCGCTGAGCTTTATTGTTCCGTTGACTCTTTCTTCACGGTCAGCCGGATTTGAAAAGAGTATATTGCTTTTACCAGTAACCTGGTTCATGCTGTGGTTCAACAGGCTGGCCTGGCAAACTGGCTGTATCAAATAGGTATAAATGTAATTCCTGTAAAACGTCTCCCCTCCATCATCACTGAGTAATACTATCCGGTAATCTGTATCGTTACGGCAATTGAGCATCAGCTGTCCGTCTGAGAGCTCGACAACCGTGCTCTCAGTAGTTCCTTCAATAGGTGAAATGGCGCCAATATCCCAGGTTTCTCCGTTATCATCTGAGTAGAGAATATGTGAATGTGAGCGGTTTTCTTCGTGACGGGAAGGCATGATAATGCGTCCGGCATGAGGTTCTCTCTCTTTTACAATGCCATGACAAGGCCCAAGACCATACCAGCCCCATTCATCAAGATAGACCTCTGAGGTGATATTTCGCGATTCAGACCATGTAACTCCATCATCATCAGAGTATGTAAGATAAACATCCCTGGTGGTCCTGTCTTTCTCAGAGGGTAGTGAATAGTTCCAGAGCCACATAAGCAGGATGCGACCTGAAGGCAATACTACCGGAACCGGATTTTTACAAGGGTTTGCCCCGTCATCTTCAAGTGTGACCAGGGAGCCCCAGGTCTTTCCCCCGTCAGTGGAACGCTTCAAGACAAGGTCGATATCACCTTCATCGGCACAATCATTCAGGCGTCCCTCGCAAAAAGCAAGTATGGTTTTTTGAGGAGTAACTACCATTGCTACGCAACGATAACAGGCATATCCCTCTAGCCCGGATTCGAAGACCAGAGGTATTTTCATCGATCCTTCTTCCGGGTTTTCATCAGCAGATTTATCTGAGCATCCACCATTCAGGGAGAAAACTAAAAGTGTATTCATCCCAAATAACCAAAATGCCTGTTTTTTTTCCAACTTCATTTTTTCTTTTTCATTTAAGACATCCATAAGCGCCGGCCATTTGTAAGAGAATACTCGTGACAATGGTTTTTTAAGTTTTTATCTGAGTTTATGAAATTTATGTGTTATTTACTTATGAATTCAGCTATTGCAATTTTCTGAAAAGTCATATGGGCCTGACTGCCTTCGTACAGGATACCTATTGTGTTGTCATCAACGGAAGTTATTGAGGAATATGCACTTCTTTCTTCATCAAGAAGTATCCAGTATTTCTCCGGCCATGTCATTCCTTCATCAAAGCTTGCCTTAATAGTCATGCATTCACGCTTATCAGCCGAATTGGGATTAGAAAAAAAGAGTATGCTCTTTCTTTCACCATTCTGTGTATATACATGTTTATACAAACTTCCGTGGCAACCCGGTTCAACAAGAACTTTGTTATTGGTTGGATGTTCAATCCATGTTTTACCCATGTCTGGAGTTGTGTAAACTGTTCTGTAGTTTGACTTCCCCATAGACCTTGCATTCAGCATTATTGATCCGTCATCAAGCTGCACTATTGCATTTTCGGCCCCGTTCGTTTTGGGTCCCAGATTACTCACCTCCCATGTTTGTCCTCCATCTTTGCTGTAAGTAAGGGCAACATTCCCCGGGACTTTACTTGGGAATACGAGGGTACCATCTTCAAGGGTAATTCCGTTGGTTGGAGAAAGAGCATAAAGAGGCCATTCCGGTTTCTTAATTCTGGTCATGTTTACAGGCTCAGACCATGTTTGACCATCGTCAGTGCTTTTTACCATCAATAGCTGACATGTCTCTTTTTCAGTCATACCTGGCATCGAGGCTTTTTTCCTTCCCAGTTCTGCCCCAGGATCATCAGGAATACCTACCCATTTGCCGTCAATCCATTGTCCGTGCATCCAAAGGGCACCAACAAAAACCTCATTGTTTCTTGTATTCACAAGGATGCATGCATCGGATACTGCGTTATATCTTGGTGGTAAACCGCCCCAGTTGCCCCGGTCAATAATAACTTGCTGTGACTCCCACGTCTTTCCTCCATCTGTACTTCTCTTCAAACCAATGTTTACAACACCCTGAGGATCACGGTGGGCCTCCATCCTCCTGTCAATAATAGCCAACAGGGTGCCGTTATTTGTCCTTATAATACCAGGAATCCTGTAGGTATGAACTCCATCTTCCAGGTGCTGACACAGGGCAGTCCCGAACCGAAGTTTCAAAGGCATGAAATTGCTCCCAGGGATAAGCGTTTTATTTCCTGCTTTTATACCTGTACATCTTACTACCAGACTGTTGAGTAAGTTAGCCTCATCTTTCAACTTGACGATTATACTGAAATAACCTGAGCCTGACATGAGGTTTGTATTGCCTTTAAACGTTAAACGCTCTGAAGGTGAATGAGTCTTTCCAAACTGGATACTATCCTGAAGATTATCTCCCCTGTAGAATACTTTAATATTCTCCAGATCATTCAGGTCAGTTGTGCCAGTAAGGTCAAGATTAATAGAGCTAACCCTTGAATTCTCTTTTCCGGTCTCCAGTTTAATAAGCATTACCGGATTCCCATCCTTGAGCGTCAATACAGGGACATGTTTCTGCAAGATCACAACAGGTTGTGAATGAATGCCATTCACGAATGTCATTAATACAAGGACTATGACTGTTAACCGAAGTTTATTGCTTTTCATAATTGCCAATTTCTATTTACGAAATGATTGGTTTTTATAGGATATCAATTTGGCAGTAAGCTCAGCTTCAACTTTGGAATACCTCTTAATCCCTGCCAGGTTTTCCTTTTCTATGCTGTAATCTTTCAAATAGTAAAGTTCCTTTTCAACTATCTCCCCTGTTTCAAGGTTCCACCAGCATGTGCATCTCCAGTCTTCTGTCCGCACTGAATATCCCATATGAGTAGGATCATTTCCACGTAAAGCACTGTATGGTCTGATAAACTGATTAAATGCTATATTCTTCCATTTTTTTTCCGGATTGATAAGCAAAGGGTTCAGGCTTACTCCTGACAGTTTGCTCTGAGGAATTAGTCCGCAGATTTCGGCCAGGGTAGGATATATATCCAATGTTTCGACAATTGCCTTACATTCATGTCCTGACCCTTTTGCCCCCGGAGAAGAAATAATGAGCGGCACCCTGGCATCAAGTTCAAAATTGGTGGATTTACACCAAAGGTCCTGTTCGCCAAGATGATAACCGTGATCTCCCCATAGCACAATTATGGTATTCTCCCGAAGACCAAGTCTATCAAGCGTTTCAAGAACCTTTCCTACCTGGGCATCTATGTAACTTATGCAGGCATAGTAACCCTTCCAAAGTATTTCTTCTTTCTCTTTAGAAATAGGCCCTGACCTGGGAATATCACGATAACCCCTGAGCTCCTCCCAGTGGTGAAAAGCCAGGTCCGGGCTTCCTGCGGGACGATTTCTGTCATTGATTAAAAACCTGTTTGTGTCATATAAATCCCAGTATTTTGAAGGTGCACAAAAGGGAAGGTGAGGCTTGGTAAATCCGACAGCAATGAAGAACGGCTTTTTCTCAGCGCCTGCCTCCTGAAGGTATTCGATTGCATAATCAGCTGTCTTTCCATCCGGGTAGGCGTTGTCAGCAACATCAGCGGATTCAAAAGAGCTCATCTTGGCGTTCTCAATCAGGTTTTCAGGGAGCACGTAGGCCCTTGGCAGATAATCAGGTACCGGTCTGGTCCATGAAAGATCGTCTACGATAAAGGGCGTTGAATGGTATACTTTACCCGCACCAAGTGTAAGATACCCATTGATTCGGAATAATTGGGGCAGTGTTACAACATCAGGAACGTTATCTCTGAAATGAGTCTCCAGGTCGGTCACGCCTGCTTCATCAGGTCTCAATCCGGTCAGCAGCGAGGTTCTGGATGGATTGCTCACCGCCTGCTGGCAATAAGCATGGGTAAAGGTCACCCCAGACATGGCCAGTTTGTCAATATTAGGGGTCACTGCCGTTTTATCACCGTAACAGCCAAGGTTAGGGCGCAGGTCATCCACAAAGAAGAACAGCACGTTCATTGGCCGATTGTTCTCTTTTAGGCTTCCATCAGCGGCCATGAGTCGAGAGCCGGGTACAACCTGAAGAAGCATGGACCCGATGGTGGCCGATATCAATAATGAGCTTCTTTCCAAAGCAGCCATTGCCAACTAATTCTTTTCGGTTGTATAATAATTACCATTACGGTAATCTGTAACCATTTGAGCCAGTTTCTTCTCAATTTTTGCATACCGGGGATTACCTGCAAGATTTTCCTTCTCAATTTTATTATCCTTGAGATTATATAGCTCCTTCTCTACCACTTCACCCGTTTTAAGATCCCACCAGTAGGTGCATCTCCATTCATCAGTCCGCACTGAATAACCCATATGTGTGGGAGGGAACTTCCGGATAGCCCGGTACGGCCTGGTAAACTGATTGAATGCAATATTATTCAATTTTGCGCCAGGGTCCCTCAGCAGAGGAGTGAGACTTGTTACGGATAGTT
>Ga0307376_10001604_pt1 | contig 23887 bp, 33 predicted proteins | sample TR2MG_FD_202536 | JGI IMG/M metagenome (GOLD analysis project Ga0307376, IMG submission 202536) | Soil microbial communities from Risofladan, Vaasa, Finland - TR-2 | ecosystem: Environmental > Terrestrial > Soil > Coastal area > Acid sulfate soil | place: Finland: Risofladan, Vaasa | collected...
CACAGGCGTGGCGTTACGAACGTCTTCGACGTTGGGGTCGAACAAGCCGGGCTGCGGATAGAGCCGGAGGGTCATGTGCTAGGGTGCCAGCAAACAGGGGTTCCCTACGCCCGAGTACGACGCCGCTCACCCAAAAGAAAAGGCCCAGCATGTGCTGGGGCCTTTTCTGATTGCTTGCTTCCTTATTGTTACACAGGACGACCATGCGAAGAGTGTCTGCTCTTCACGATGGTCGGAGGATTCGTTCCGCAGACCTCCAGGGCATAGTCGGCGTACTCAAGCCACTCCCTCGTCCGTGGCTTATCCGACCGGAGCCGATCTGAGGGGACCAACGCAAGAACATCCACGTGCCTCGCAAGCGTAACTGCTTCGTGAACGAGCTTCCTCGCGTCATCTTGACTCTTGGAGTCGTCCACGATGAGCTTCGTACCGCTAGGTACGTCACGCTCTAGGGCGCGGTGACGCGCAGCGGTGATCATGAGAGTCTCGGCAGCGACGATGTGTACGGTCAGCATCGGGGTCTCCTAGGCGTCACCGTCTAACACGGAACCCCAATCAAACTTCACAACATCGGGGACTTCGAGGATAACCACGCCCGGCATTGCTCGTATCTCGCGTATGTCTACTGTCCTCTCTGGGAGAGAATAGTGAGCGGCGACCGTCGTCTTGAAGTAGACAATAGTCTCCGTCTCCTCGTCTTGGTAGATGTCGTGGCAGGGATGGGTGTCCGTGGACCCCAGCTCGCAGCCGCCGCCTACGTGATTCCAAGCCATCCGCGTACCCCAGCAGCTTCAGGGCTGCGTCTCTTCCGGTGGCTCGATAGCGGGCGCGTCGGTGTCTTGGACGCTCTCAGTCGCCGCACGGTACGCAGCGAGAGCAGCGGCGCTCTCCTCTTCGGTCGGAGTCGGTCGCCCCGTAACGTGAGGCGCTCCGAAGTCAACGCCATGAGCGACGTCACCAGGACCGACGATGATTGGCTGCCCGTCTGTACCAACAAGGCGAGAATCAGGCGTCAGGATCCGGGACTCAGGTTCCGGCTGGCTCGCCGCCTTGAGGAGAGCCCCACCAATCGCCAGCCCAAGCACCTCGCTCTGCTCAACCAAATCCTTCGGCATCCCCATGTTCTCCGCATTACGCGCGTAGGCATCACCCGCCGCTTTGAGGCAGGAGATGACAGCACCGGGATTCAACAGGCAACGCTGAGCGATGTCGATCGCAGCTTGCGCCACGATCATCACATCCTGCGGTGAAGGCTTTTCTGTCGGCTGGATGGGAAGTACACGGTTCGCGGGCACTTTGATTTGCTTGGCAGACATCTGTAGTCGATCCGATGTTTGTGTGAGGGGGTCGGGTAGCGCGCGGTACTGTGCGCTACCCGAGAGTGTCAGTCAACAACGCCCCAGTCGTCGGCGAGCATATCGCCCTGCGACGCCAGCCACCCCGGGCACCACGTGCCCTTCGTGAAGATCACGAAGTACCCCTGGACCTTGAGGTCTTGACCATCAGCGACGTACTTCTTGGTACGCTCGTTGATGAGGTCAGCCGGAATCGTGGTCCCGCCCATGTAGCAGACCCACTGGTCCTTGCCGTTCCAGCCCGAACGGCTGAGCTTCTTGCCTTCCTTGAGTTGAGCAAGCGCCCAACCGAAGGATCTCGCCCACCCTACCGTAGAGGGCTCTTCCTTGACGAGAAGGTCTTCGATGTTACCGACGTAGGGTTCTTTGTTTCTCATATCTCTTTCCTTATCTGTTCTTCAACTTGGCTTCAAAGCCATCGATCCAGGCCGTCCGTTCGACGCCCCACCGACGGCCCTCAAAAACAAATCCGACCCGCGTTCTCGTTGCGTCGCCCCACGGAATCCACGCGGCATCTACGTTCTGTACGATCTCCTCCCGGAGTAGCGTCCACACCGGGGTCGCCTCGGATCCGGTGTTTATGTACGCGCGAATCGTGTCACGGTCGACGATGGCGCCGTTCAGCGTCGGGATCACGTCGAGCCTGATCTGGTACCAAGTATCAGCGGCGACCGCGTAGAGAGAATTGTACTCCTCCCGAACGATAGGGGTCTGATCGATGAACGCCATAGTTAACCCGGTCGCTTGGTTGAGGGCGAACGCCGCGCCGCGCCCGATCACGAGGAGATAGCCGCCTGGTAACGTGGGAGCAACGCCGCCCGCTTTGACCGCGATCCCCACCAACATTGTATCTGAGCTACTGGCCTCAGCTTCGACGCGAACCCATGCCCGAACGCTAACGGCCTTGGTGTCCGGGATGGCGGTGAACTCCGGGTAGAGAGTGGCGTCGAGGCGATAAGACGCGGCGATCTTGTCCCCGTTGTTCCCCGTGACGGACTTAAACTTGCGAGCGTCGTTGCCGTTCAGCGTCAACGGCGAGGAGAGCGCAGAGTTGATCTGTTGTGATGCGTCGTCGCCGCCAACCCACCCTTGGGAGCCGCCTTTGTAGAACGATGTATCCCAGTCTGTGAAAGCCATTACGTTGCCTGCCTATCTAGGTTCGGGTAGCGCGTCTGCAACCACTCAACGAGTTTCTCGTAGGACACGCCGGGCGCGATGACGATGACGTTCATCTGCCAGTCGCCATAGAAGGTTCCCGCCGGGCCGATGAACAGCCTGAGCTTTGTGCCAAGGTCTTCGGATCCTGCGTCGCCGGCCGCAGAGTTGCCGAGCGAGTCGCCGATGTGACTTGTTGCACCGTTGAACTCGCCAGCGATCCAGTTTGGTTTCGCGATCTGGTAGCTCTGCCACTTGACCCCGCCGGTCGCCGTCAGCACCGTGCCGGCGTCGATAAACGGGTCGGCCTCTGAGTTGGAGAATGTGCCTAGCCCGTTCAACGCAACGAGCCACTCCGTAGACGCGGTGCCAGACGATACGATCGATTTCCTTTGTGCGGAGAACTGAGCGCCAGGCTTCGGAGCACCGACGACCGCGAAGCCTGCCGGTTGTGCAATCGCAGAGAAGGCCGTTGTGCTCTCGGCGCCGACGTTGACGAAGTCCTGAACATAGCTGCCGGTTCCGTCTGGCCTGGGTGCGTTGGGGATCACCGGGAGACTGGCAGCTCTGCTTATGTACGGCAGGGTCGTCGCGCCGAGCACCGTCGCGCCGTCCTCGGTCCCGTAGTTTGGGATCACATATGGTCGCGCAACCCCGCCGATCATCCGTTCCGCGTCAAAGAAGAACGGAGCCGTTGCTGCCGTCGGCAATGTAGCGAGACGACGGTTGCGACGTAGCCAGTCCTGCACCTGCGCCGCTCGTGCCGCGTTGGCCTCGTTGACGCCTGTGTAGATGAGGAGATCGGACGTCTCTCCCTCGTAGTACCCGGCCCCGTTCTGTGCGCCGATCGACAGGTCGGCAGGATCGTTGTCGCCCTCGTCGGCGACACCGCTCGCGTTGCCATCGACGTACGTCGTGCCGCTGCCTGCGCTCGCGAGCGTGAGCGCCTGGATGTTGCACCATCGCTCTGCGCTCGCGAACGGGGCGAGCGTGTCGAGGTCGTCGCCGGCCTGCGCGGTGCCGAAGTCTCGGACCACCGCGTTGGATGAGTTGAGCCCGACGCTCCACGCCAGCCCGGTGTCACTAGCGAAAATGTGCTGTGCAGCGCCGAGCCCCGCAGCCGCCGGTCGAATCATCGTCGCGAACAGATGATCGTCGCCCGTCATGGCAAACGTACCGTCGTCGACAGCGCGTGACGTCGTTCCGTTGAACTTGAACACGTTCCGTTCCGGACAGTCCGCGCTCTTGGCAACCTCGAACGCGGTGCCCGTAAGGTTCTCGCCACCGCTTCCCTTGTCGGTCGGGTTGACGTTCGCGGCCAGCGCGTAGTCGTCGGGCGAGTACCAGTGCAGAGGGTTGCCTGGCGCCACGGCCTCAAACGGGAAGTTGTACTCCAGCAGCCACCCGGCCATCCCGAGGTGGTTGTCTGCGCCGTCGGTGATGTAGAAGTCATCGCCTTCGTTCTCCCACATGATGAACTCAGCGAGGTCGAATCCGCCATACAGCGTCTCGTCGTAGCGACAGCCGAGCGTGATGCCGTCGAGAGTGTTCGTCCCGCTGCTGCCCGTGATGTGGCGCGCGCGTTCGACGTTGAGCGCTCCGTTGGCGCCGAACCGCCCGACGACGCGGACCCATTTCTCCTTCTCGATCGCCGCGCCACTTGTCTGTGACGCGCCCGAGTTGATCATCCAGTCGGCGCCGCTTCCGGTCGCGTTCGCCGACAGGGTCATGCGGTTGGTCGCGTCGTCGCCGTCGAGGACGTGCTGCACGGCAGCCGTCGCCGCGCGCATACGGATCACCATTGCAAAGAAACATCCTGTTGCCCGCGACGTCGTCAACGATCCCTGCAACGCCTCAAGGTTGGCGGCGTCAAACTCGATGTACTGCCTGCCGTCGATGGCACCGCCGACAGCGAGCAGACATTGTGGCCCGTTCGACGAGCCCGGCACGGTCAGGTCGCCGGTCGCGTCGCCGAGCTGGCCGGTAAGTGCCGCGTTAGGTAGCGACGTCACCAGCCCGAGCGCCTGCGCCTGGATGTTGTACCAGACGATCGGTCGTCCACCGTACGTGTTGGCGGACAGGTACGCCGCCCCTGCGCCGCCCGAGAAACCCCAGTCGTCGTCGAAGTTTTCATCATACGTGCTCTCGGCCGCCGAGAAGTCGACAGGGGATTCGATGACCTCGATGCCTTCCCAATCGGTGTTGTTGTTCGTCTCGAAATCCTCAAAGAACGACCCAGCAGAACCGAAGTCTAGGTTGGTCTGCGCGAGAAACGCTGGGTCTGCGAGGATTATGTTTCGAGAAGACATCCGTTACTCCGTGTCTACCGCAAGGACGTCGGTGAGGTCCACAGGTACCAGGTCTCGATACCCGAACGCGCTGAGCTTGGCGGCGAACAACGCCTGGTCAAAGACAACAAGGTCTCCCATCGCAACCGTCATCTTCATGGCAGCGGGGCTTGAGTACCCGAAGCCGTAAGCAACAGCGGAGGCAAGATGGCCCGGCTGTACGTGCGGGTAGCGTGGCCCTAGGTACCGACGCACTCGACGCGCGTCTTCAGCGATCGTCGACATCTTCGCTACCCTCATTGAATAGAAGCCAAGCATCTAAGAGGCGATTACCCTCTTCTCGCCACCACACTATAAAGGTATCCCAGGACCTATCTAATATGAAGGAATTAAGATCAGGGAACCCTGTCCTAACATTGTCGACGTCGCCACCATTCAGAACGTCTCGCCATTTATCTGCTCCTTGGATGTAGATGATGGTCAGCTTCAGGGCCACGGCAGTAGCGTGCTCTGCTTGCGCACCGAAGGACCGCTCCCAGCCAGGAAGCATGGCGATGTGGGTCGCGTGGAGGCAGATCCAAGCGAGGTCTTCACTGAGCGCGGCTCGGAGCGAGAAGCCCTGCTTGGCAGCTTCGGACGGGTCTCCATTGGGATTGCGATTGAAGAAGTCCTCACCATAGACCTTACGGTCGTGGCTCGCCGGGTTGAATACCTCGAAACCCAGGCCCGCGAGTTTGGCCTCTGCCTCGTCGAACGCGGGAGCGTTGAAATTCGGGTAGCCCGTCATCGGACCTGCGATGTAGATGTGCCCCTGCTCGGTCATCCAGGTCTCCTACTTGTCGTGCTTTGATAGAAGGGCGGAAAGGACGCCACCGATGATGTCTTCCTTGTCCTTGGCGAGCTGGTGCCGGATGCCGGCGACTTCTGGCAACTCCATGAGGGCCTCGACAACATCGTCAACGGTTCCCCACCCGCGCTGCGCCAGGAAACGGTCGATGGTGATCGGTGGTTTATCGCTGTGAGCGCCGTGGTCGGCGCCCAGATACAGGAAGTTGAAGTAGGGACGGTCCGGCTTGCGCCCCGGGACCTTGAAGCCAAGCTCCACTGAATCCTTGGGGTTTCCTTTGCTTTCAAAGTAAGCATTGATCGACCTGGTCCTTACTTGGATACCAGGGGAAAGCTCTGGGTATTGGTAATCTGACATCAGACGAACCCCAATCCGTTGCAGGTGTTGCAGCCACGTCCGCGACAAGCCGCGCACTGTCCAGCGATCTTTGACAGCGCGTCACGCAACATGATGAGCGGGAGCGTCTTCCCTACGTAGTTTTGCAGGGAAGCGTGTCGACCTCTGCTCGACGCTGCTGACAACGTCTTGTTGACGATATCAGCCAACTTGGATCCTGCGGTTCCAGGTCCGCACTTGAAGCTGGTGAGGGCGTCATCTAGTGGCATCACCCCGTTGGGTGTTCTGATCTGGATGGAGAAGGACCCGTTGTCCTCGACCATACGTACCGTCGAGGAGAACTTCAGCGAAGCACAGAAGCCGGTAGAGGCCGCTGGCCGGTTCCCTCGACCACAGCAGCTTCGCCGAGGAGCTGGCGGCATCACTTTGCTGCCTCGAACCAACCCAGGCGGGTACAGGATTCGATCACAGAGCCAGAGAGAGGGCGGTCCTCTACGCTACACCTCGAAGGTGAGGTGCTGCTTCCCGCTGCGTAGTGCGAACAGTCCAGGCAGGGAGAGGATCGGGACTCGATGTCGACGGTGATTTCTATTGGCTCGTCGTCGATGAGGATGCGCATAGCGATACCTATCCCGTACTACACGGTCTGTCTAGTCGTCTTGGTCTTGGGAGAGCGACCCAAGTAGCAACTTAGCCTCGCTCTCTACCAGAGATTCGGGTGGCCTGCGCCGCTGCCAAATCATCCCGCCATGAGAGATGACAAGAGCGCGTGCTCCTTCCGTCTCAGTGAGGATCGACTTCTTGGCTTTTGGGGACATCACCCAGAAGTGACCCGAGTCGTGCGGAACGAGGATCACAGCATCCTCATCTGCCTGTATCTCGTACATCCCATGCAGGAGGGGCATCAGTTCGTCTTTGGTGACCTTTTGGATTGGCTGGAGTATGAAGCATCCTCCGTTGTCGTTCTGGTTCTCACGAACGATCTCGACGAGCCAATGCTCGTCGTGATGCGGCCAGGGCGACTCCGTTGGGTAACGGTTGTCGATGAAGCCGATCTTACGCAACGATCGTGAGTACATCCGGTTGCGGCCGTTGTCCTCAGGCTCTCCTGTGCGGTGGTTACGGATGAACTGGACGATGGTCTTCATTTGGACCTTCTCTTCATGACCGCTAGGCACTCACCCAACGTGACATCATCGGAGGGTCCGTACACGAGCGACGAGCTATCCCACCCCCCGCGCGGCTGGTGGTCGTCGGTAACCGCCTCAGAGGCTTGATATGAGTCGAAGGGTCGGAACACCCGGTTGTCGAACTCCATCTTGGCGAACTCCTCTAGGTCCTCCTGGACAGGCGGCTCCGGCCCAAAGGTATAGAAGGCCACCGTCACCGACGCAGTACACAGCCAGAGTTTGGCTTCAGGATCGTTGTCGGTGGTCATGGGGATGTAATCCTTCAGGCAGCTCTCTGCGCTGCTCGTGAGTTAGCTTAGACCAAGCCACGTCGAGGTCGACGAGATAATCGTCTTCCTCTTGCGCAGTCAGGTTCCCTTGTCGCAACCTCTGTGAATAGCGAATGAAGAGAGCGTGGTAGATAGCTTGGTGGTCTTTCACTTCTTCACGGCGCCGATTCGATCCTGCCTACGCCGTCTTCTTGGCCTTCTGCTTGGCCTTCCACGTCTTGCGGTGAGCCTTGCGCTCGTCCGTGCTCATGGCTTTGAGCTTGTGCTGACGCTCCGTCTTGCCGTTCGGGTCGCCTACGTGGTGACGCGGACGCCCACCACCACCAACGGCTTCCAACACCTCCTCAAGATTGACGAGGGTGCTTCCTGACTCTTCTACTTCTTCTGCGCTCACTGGTTCTCCTTGCGGTTGATGCTGGCCTCGGTACTGAATCCCTCCGGGTACCTGAGCCTGAGTTTCTCGATATTGGCTTCCAGGACATCGCTGAGTGAGATCCCGGTCTGGTGGCAACACAAACGGGTGTGCCCGAAGCACGCGCCTACCAAGAGGCGCAGCTTCTGCGTGTCTAGGTCGTGGCCGTGGCAGACGACCTTCTTGATGTAGTCAGCCGTGTTGCAGGCGGCGATGGTCAGCGAGATGTGCGGCGAGATGTAGTCTCGCGCCATGTTCGCGAATTCGTCGAGGTCGAAGCCGGCCTGCTCGCAAAGCAGCGCGATGTACCACATCACATCGCCCAACTCTTTGGTGAGAACTTCAAGATCGACCTTGGGCTCGATCCCCTTATCATCGGGATTGAAGGCGAAGGCGAAGGTGGTGGGGGAGTACGATCCGTCCCGCAGAAGTTCGAGAACCTCACCGGCTTCGCCTGCGAGCCCAAGAGCCCAGTTCACGTATCCGAAGTTCGGATCTGCGAGGGCCGAGTCGGACGCTGTCCGGCGGGCCAGCTTCTGGTACTCACCTGGGGTCATGTCAATCCTTCCTTCTCGGCCCACCAAGAGGCCACTACGACCTCGCCTTCGTGGCCTTCTTCGTAGACTTCACTGTCGTCGTGGATGACAGCGATCGGGATCCACTTCTCCTCACCAAGCTCGTCGAGCGAGACGAGAAGGGCTTTGTCCGTGGCGCGCTTCACGGCGCCGATACCGAGTTCCGTTCCTTGGCTCATGGGGATTCCTCTGCTGTAGTCGCATGGTTTTCAACCACACTCTCGCCTTCAAGCAAAAAGTCGAGTGCGTCGTCGTCACTACACACGAGGTGGCAACCGTTGGCCAGCACGCGATGACCATCGCCTAGGACGATCAGCCACTCATGGTAGGTGTAGTCTTCTGGGTTAATGATAGAGGGGGGAAGAACACTAAGGTACGTGCTCGTTCTTCCTGGTACGTAGACACGTCTGCTCGTTTCGATTTCCTCGACCATGGACATGGACCTCTCGTAACGGAGAGAGGGGGCACCGGGGATAACGTGCGCGTACGGGGCTACCAGCGACCACAGCGCGTCTTGCCGCGTCCCTGCGTCTGCCCGCATACCAGGCAGAAACATCGTGTTGGTAGCGTCCTCGCAGGGAGCATGGGCTTGGGCTTGGGTTCCTTCCCACAGAATAGAGTCACCTTCCCACACAGACAGGATCTCGACCCCGTAGCTGTGCTCGTACGGGTTACCCTCATAGTCGTAGTCGGTCTCGACGAACGTCTCGATGCGCTTGGTAAGGCGACGGCTCATGACACGAAGGTCCTCTCTCGGTAGCGCTCGACTGCGAGCTTGACGATCTTGCGGGCTTCCCCCCGTAGTTGCTCGTTGTCGTGATGGATGAGCCCGGCGAGCACGTCGTCCTCAACGTCCTTGAGGTCCGCCAGGAGAGGGTCGAAGGCTTCAAGGGCCACGACAGTACCCTCGGCATCTACCGCGCCCTGAGCGGCTCTCACGGCTTTCTCGGGGGTACTGTGGTCGGAGACGACCTTTAGGGTCCGCACCACCTGCGCGTGACGTTTCGTCGGGAGCACGAGCCCCTTGGCGAGCTTGATGAGCGCGTCCTTCGGCAACCCCTCCAGGTCCTCCTCGCGAAGGACCGTGATGAGCGGAGCGAACTGGCTGTCCTCCGTGTCGAGCCTCACGTATCGCTTCCCGTGAAAGTACCAACCCCGGCGCTCCGTCCAGTCCATGGCGACAATGAGCGCTCCACGATCGGAATCCTCACCGAAGTCCATTTGGATCGGGCTGCCTGCATACCAGCCGTTCGCGCTTTCCGGAAGCGTAGGAAGACGCTGACGACGATGAATGTCCCCGAACGCCCACCACTTCACAGCCGGTGCGGTGGCTGCCTTCGCCAAGGAGATCCCTTTGTCTTTAGGAGCATCGGGTCGCCAGTTCATGTCGTTTCTCACGCAAGAGAAGACAGTGGCGTGGCCCATGAAGATGAAGGCGTCATTGGGGTCGGTGCTGGCTGCCCATGATTCGATCCACGGCTGGTCCTCACTCAACTCGACCGGAGCCCCCAGGATCTTCAACGGGGTCGCCGTGCTCTCCGCCTTGTGCTTCACAGTCCACAACGCAGGTGCCCCCGCAAACGCGATGTGAAGGTTCGGGATCTCGTCGGTGTTCTCTGTGATCTCAGCCAGGAAGTCGAGGTTGCTACCGCCGGCTTTGATGAGGTCGTGGTTGCCGGGGATGACGTAGGTAGGGACGGGCGCGGAGGAGAGCTTGCGGGCTACGATCTCACGCTCGCCGTGTGTCACACTCTTGGCGTCGAACACATCGCCACAGATGAGGATGCCCTGACACTTCTGGGCGACAGCAGTCTCGAACAGCGCGTCGAAGAGGTGCTCTGCGCGCAGAAGCGCATACGCCTCACCCCAAGCAGATCGGCCCCTACCGATGTGCAGATCACCTGTCTGAAGAAAGCGGATACGGTGTTTCATCCGAACACTCGGGGCATGACGTCTGCGGTGCGTTGTCCAACAAGATTCCCGTACTCAGGATTGAGTTCAATGCCCAGCCAATTCATACCGTGCTCCTGCGCCACCCGCGCCGTCGTGCCCGAGCCCATGAACGGATCGAGTACCACCCCACCACGCGGGCAGCCGGCCAGAATGCACGGTTCGATCAGCTTGGGAGGGAAGACGGCGAAGTGGGCGCCCTTGTAAGGCTTGGTGGCAATGGTCCAGACGGAGCGCCGGTTGCGGAACCCCGTGCCTTCGCGTCGTGCGAGACCGCTGTTGCCGTTTGTACTCTTCTCGTCTGGGTGAAGGGCTGGGCCACGCTTACGACCGCACACCTCCGGCTCCTTGACTGCCTCGTGGTCGTAGTAGTATTTGGGCTTCTTGGTGAGCAGGAAGATGTACTCGTGCGCCTTGGTGGGTCGGTCGCGCACGCTCTCCGGCATCGGGTTGGGCTTGTGCCAGATGATGTCGGAGCGCAGGTACCAACCGTCCGCCTGTAGTGCGAGCGCGACTCGCCACGGGATGCCGACTTGGTCTTTGTGCTTGAGGCCCTTGGGAGGGGTACGTGCCGGTTGCCAATCGGCGGCAGGCACTCGTTTACCTTCGTACTTTCCTGCTGCCTTGGCCCCTCCCTGCGCAGCATAGCTATCGCCAAGGTTCAGCCACAGCGTCCCGTCGTCGCGCAGAACGCGGCGCACCTCGCGGAACACTTTGACGAGGTTGGCGACGTACTCATCAGGCGTCGCTTCAAGCCCAAGCTGGTCGGCCTGCCCACCGTAGTCCCTCAGTCCCCAGTACGGGGGTGAGGTAACGCAGCAATGGACCTGTCCACTAGCGAGCCTGCGTAGTGTCTCCCATGCCTCGCCGATGAATAGCTTGTTCCTTCCGGGCTTGAGCCGAAGGCGCTTCATGGCGCCTTCGGCTCAAGCGGGCCGCCTACGTGCTTCCAGCACTTCTTTCCGCGCGCAACGTCTCCAACATGGGTACTAGATATACCGAAGTCCGCAGCTATCTCGGTCTTCTTCTCTCCCCTGGCGACACGCTGACGAATTGCCAGAACATCTTTCGCGGTGAGCCTCCCCGCTTTCTTTCCCCCAAGGTTCCTCTTCACGACCGGGCTTGGAACCACGGCGTACAGCTTCTTGCTGGCGTCGCCATTAAGAAGTCGTGTCACAAAAGCATCCTCCAGATTGTAGTAGCGGGCGACCTGCCTCTTTGTCGCGAAGTCGCCTGCGTTCCACCGGTTGATGACTTCACGCAAAGTTGAGATCGGGGTAGAAGACGTGTACCTCAGCCGGTCCTCTGGTCTAGTGAGGTGCTTGCGACATTTGCCAAGAATGATGCGGTTAGCAGAGAGTACCGGAATACCAAGTGATTCCGCAGCCTCAGCATAGGTGTCGTAGTCACCACGAAACCAATCATCGATCAGCTTCTGCGCCATATCGTCTGGGAACCTGCGAGCGCTTGCGGTGAGTACGACTGGCGTACCACCACGCTTACGTCGTCGACGCTGGCCTGAGCCTGATTTCCTCGTCTTGAAGGGCTCGGTGCCTGGTGCGCGCTTCCCGCTACCGGCCACCGTCAAGTTCTCTATGCGCAGGTCACCAACGTCACCATTCACGAAGGCGATGCGCTGCCTCCACCCAAGTTCGCCAAAGAAAGCCTGCCCCATAAGGCGATAGATATATTTGCTGCTAATCTTACTTTCCTTTATGAGATGGCCTGTATCTTCATCTACGCGAGTACGTTGTCTACGCCACACGCCCTGATGATTACCACGTCCACCTTCACCCTGGCGTTTGTCGAGGATTTCAGATTCACCACGCTCAGAAATGCGAAAGCACGATATATGAGGCAAGGTGCGCCAACGCACCCCGCGTTCATCCAGCACCTCCACCTGGCCATCCAGAAGAGGCTGTACCGGGGTGACCTTCACGTCTTCGCCCACGGCGGCACAACAGCACTCGGTGCCTTCTTGGTCTTCTTGGCTTTGGGGGTCTTCACGGGGTCACCAGCGCGCCGAAGAAGACCTTCCTCGATGCCGCTCTTCAGCATCGCGAAAGGAAGCTGCCTGACCTCGGCGGTGTTTACCGTTCCGTCAGGGGCGTAGAGAATCGCGTAGTGGTCTGTGAAGCGCCCGAGGACGGTGGCGACGGTCTCGGGCTTCGTGTGGAAGATGAGCTTCTCACCGTTGCGCAGATCGAGCACTGTGCCAGCCCTCCGTAGCCTCCCAGACCGCCGACTCCGCATCCGCACGGTCGTCGAACACACCGAGGTGACGGCCTGTGTATGGGCAGTTCGCCACCCACAGAAGATCGTCCGTCGTCTTCGCATGCTGCGGGACGATGGCGTTGACCGGCCAGTAGTTCGGGCAGAGCGGATACCGTCGTGAGAACATTGACCTGATGAAGTCAATAACAACGCCAATCCACTGTAGGTTGAACAAGGAAGACAGTGGGCCAGGGGAGTGCTGCGTCGTGGACATGGTGTGTAGTGTGTTAGTCGCACGAGATACCGTCGTCGTCAACTAGCAAAGCTACGCCGCGTGTGCATCCTGCTCACTGTTTCCTATCTCACGCAGGTCGTCGAGGACAAGAGAAAGCGCGCGCCGACTCTTGTTGAGGTAGTCCTCGGTGGTCTCGATGTAGTGCGCGTTCGGTGACGAAACTGCGAATGGGCTATGAGAGGCAATAATGATCTGGTGGTCCTTCGCCAATAGACGCAGTTGCTTCCACACCGCCGCCTGCTTCGCGAAGTCGAGCGATCGATCGATCTCGTCGAGCAGGATGATGTGCTGCCTGGGAGATCCCTTGTCCGAGCGCTTGTTCTTGATGGATTCGATCCCGGCCTCGTAGATCGGAGACCAGCGAGCGGTCGCTTTGGCGCGTGTGAAAGAGTAGCTCACGCGCTCAGGCTTGGCCTTGAGGAATCGCACCAGCTTCGCGATGCTCGCCTGACCGTGGCTCATCTTCATCGAAGCGCGCCCCACGACGTCGGGCTTCAACAGGAGCTTCTCCTCGGAGATGCCCTTCTCGGGAGGGTAACCAGGCTCGTCGATGCCGAGGTACCGAGCAGGCGACCCGTCGTGCTCCAGTAAGAGCCCATCACAGGTACCGAATGGCCGCATGAAGTCCGAGATCGACTCCTTAGACACACGCGGCCAGTTCGTCCGCCAGCAGTGCATGAGGATGGCGATCCCCGTCAGGAGAGTCGACTTCCCAGATCCATTGGGACCGAAGATGATGTTCAGCCCAGGCTTGAAGTTGAAGGTTTGCTTGCCTTGGAGAAAGGCGACCTTGTCCCAGTGGGGTACGGGAGTGCGCTTAGGGTCGCGTACGCGGAGTTCGTAAATCATAGCGAGGAGCAAGGTACCCGTCGCCACGCGGTGTCGTCAACAACGACGTGATCTCACATCCTCGGAACCATCGATTCCGCGTATTCGCTACGCTTCGCAGGCGAAAGATGAGACCACAGCACCTTGATCGCTTCGTCCATGTCGTCGTAGTCGCGGGAGTCGAGGAGGTTCTTGCCCGCATCGAACAGCATCAGCGAGACATGACGCCGAGTGTCCGCTGCCTCAGCGAAGACGAGGGTCTTTGATCCGAGCGAGAGCCTGAACTGCTTGTTGGGTCCTATCAGAGCGTCGAGGACATCCGCCTGGAAGAGACCGCGGGCCTCCTCGACGATGATCGGATCATGCGCCGACAGTGGGGTGAGGTCGTATTTTAAGACAAGAACCAGCGGGATAGGCCGGCTGAACTCCGCAGCGTAGCGCTTCCTGTGGCGGAAGAGCCCCTTGGTGTCGAACCGGCGCGTGCTCACAGGCTTCGGAAGACGGCTGAACTCTGGGATCCCTTCGATGCCCAGGAGGTACTCGTAGTTCCCGGACGCGCCGCTCACCGTAGCAGCGCGCAGCAGAGCGTCCACCTCCTCCAGCTTGTTACGGAGTCGATCCATGATCATTATCCGTTCTTGGCCTTGATGGCATTGTTGCCCAAGTACGTTCCGTTGAGGATGCCGAGGAGCGCCGCTGCTGCCCCAACATCAAACGCGGGCAACGTAACCGTTCCCACGGTGCCAAGCACCAACGTGGTCCCCGAGAACCAAGACAGGACGTAAGCAACAAGGACAAGCGTGTTGCCGAGGGTAGCAAACGTAGCCGTCTTTGAGAAGTTGCCGTTCTTCATGAAGAACGCCTTGAGGCCAAGCCCCGCCTTCTTCACGACTTCTGTCTCTTCGCTCATGTTGTCTCCCAGGATCAGAGGTAGGCTTCCAACGCGAGTCGATCCATCACGTCGCCAAGCTCTGTCCATGTGAGAGAAGCGTTGTTGGCATCGCCGCCCGGGGCAGCGCCCGCGACGATGTCCACGCTCGTGGCGGAGTTGTAGCGCACGATCTCGAACGTGCCGTTGTTGGCTACCGTGGCAGCACCGCTGATGGTGAGGAAGTGGCCAAGGCTGTCCGGGTCCACCATGCCAGTGAGGCCGGTGACAGTGATGAACCCACCCGATGCCGCCGCCATAGCAGCCGTCGCGCCTGTCTGACCCGCGATGGCTGCGCTGAGGTCCAAGGCTTCGACGAAGCCCGCCTCGATGGTGCGCGCGATGGCGTCGGCAAGCTCAGGCTTACCAGCCAGGTCCGTCGAGGCGAAGCGCTGCGGCTGGTACGAGGTGACGCAGATAGCGCCCGGAATACGAGGTCGATTGAGGTCATAGGCCCGGTCGTCACGAGACATCCGGCTGCCGATGTTGCCTGCAATCGCTGTCGTCGAGGTCACGGGGCTGACACCACCGTAGACAAACATGCGGTGCGCGTTTGCCACGGTATCGGGAAGCGCCGCGGAACCAAGCTGAACTGTCAGACGGATAGTCGCCATTGAAAACCTCTCTGCTCAAATAGAGGATGCATGACGACCCCGTCGGGTGCCCGAGTTCTATAGTCCTGGGATGGGCACAGGAGCACCTGATGGCCCCCGTATAGCTGCTCTGCTCCGCGTAGCCAGGATCATTTCTACGGGTTCAGCAGGCGTCTCAGGGTCTTCTGGGGGCTTTTCACGCGGCTTCATAGGGGGGCCTGCAAGCATGGCTGCCGTGATCGGCGACGACAGAGAGAGATGCCTGTCAAGCCACACCTGGATTTCCGTGTCTCGTAGTGCCCTGTCTTTGGCGTCTTCTTCACATACAAGTGGAGGCGGAGGTGCGCTGAGTACAACCATTTCGTGTCCCCTATCTCTTGGTCAGGGTGCCACTAGACAGTGTAATTCGTCATGGCGTAGGGCGCCCGCTCACGTGCGGTACTGGTCCTCGGCGGCGCTGTAGAACGTCTCGGCATGCACCTTGTGTAGATACACGTTCGCCTTGCTTCCGCTGCGCGTAAGACGCTTGCCGACTTTCACAATGCGGCCCCTCTGCGACAACTCGGCGATCCTGGCACTCGCTGTCTGATGCTTCATATTGAGCGTTACCTCAACCTCGTCACACGTCATCCCATTAGTTCCTTTGGAGCGAAGCAACTTGAGTATCTCGGTACGCATGGCCTTGGTTCTGTTCTGGACGTCATCGGCTGCTGCGTGGCTGGTCTCGCTGTTCTTTACAGCGGGAGGCTTCATCTCGGGCTGGTCTTCATCAGACAGAAGCCCACGCTCGTCATACAGAAGACCTTTACCGACGAGGTCGTCGAACACCGTACCGGCGGGCTGCTTGCTAAGCACATTAGCGTCAAAGATAACGCGCTTCAGGGACTTCTTGGACATATCGTAGCCCTTCATGTTCCCCCAGTTGATGCCTCCCTCGAAGTCGACCGCGAGCGGGACGGATGGCACAACCCCGAAGTGCTTCTCGATGAGGTTAGGATCCGTGAAGACCTCCTTGGCAATCATTGAGTATCTACGAATGACCTTTGGATCGGCAGGCATCTCAGCGATGAGGGAGTCATGTACGGTGTTCACGATCCGTACCTCCTTCATGCGTGGGTCATCTCTGAGGCGCTTACGTAGCTCACACGCCGCATAGATGCAGAAGTCTGAGGCTGCCGACTGGATAGGCGTGTTACGTGCCTGACGCTTCGCTCGGTTTGCCACCGAGTTGTCGACCGACTTGGCTTCCGGGAGACGACGCCATCGACCGAAGGGGGAGCGGGACACGCAGGTTTTCGCGATGGTGTCGTCAACGTTCTTCAGCCAAGCTGCTGCCTGCGGGAACTGGCTCATCCACTTATCGACAGTGTCCTTTGACTCCGCGACCTCTATGCCAAGGTCGCGGGCGAGGCTCTTGTAGTGCTTGCCGTAGATGAGACCGAAGCAGATCGACTTTGCTGCCTGGCGCTTGTTCTTAGCGAGCTTGGTGTACTCACCAAGCTCGTCGAGCACAGCGCGTTGGTCCAGCTTGTACATGTCGATGGCCGTCGACATGTGGAGGTCACCCTCGATGAGAATCGCACGCTGAAGCTCCTCGTTATCAGGATCCTCCAACAGCCGCTTCTTCAAGCTCTCTGCTACCTCGTACTTCTTCCGTAGGTTCTTGTCGCCGGACAGGATCCCAAGCCACCGCACCTCTGCCTGCGAGAAGTCCAACTGGATGAGGACGTTACCGGGGCCGGCGCAATAGAGAGACTTGATTTGTTTCTTGGCACGACTGTTAGTTCTAGGTACTTGTTGCGTGTTTGGTTCCGAGGCAGACAGGCGTCCTGACGTGGTACGCGAAAGGTTGAAGCTCGGGTGCAGGCGACCGTCATCGCTCTGCTGGACCCACATCGCGATGGGTTGCAGGTAGGCAGAGTCCAGCTTGGATAGTGACTGGTACTCTTGGAACAGTGCCACAAGTTCGTGGCGGTCCTTGTATCTGTCCTGCCATTCCTTGGCGACGGACTTCTGAGCCCCTGGGAGCTTCATTACGTCGGAGAAGAGGGCGCGCAGGTGCTCCGGGCTGTTGAGGTTGAACTGCGCGGCAGCATCGGTGGCCGAGGTTTTGAACATCGGTTTCAAGCCCACCAACCCTACCTTGTTCTTCCTCTTCTGGTTGAGCTTTTCTAGTGCTATCTTGACTGCTTTCTTGACCTTAGGGCTGTTGTCGAACGTCTTCCTGATCTCGGCGAGGCGGTGGACGATTGCCGAGTCATCGGCACGCAGCATACGAAGAAGCTCAATGTCGATCCTCTGTCCCGTCAATGTCATGTCGCTTGTGTACAGCGTTGCCTCTGCGTAGAGGTGTACGGCTACTTTGATAAGGTCTTCGATAGACCCCTCCGCTGCCATCACCTCGAACAGATGGTTGCAGAGACGGGCTGTCACAGCAGCGTCGTAGCCGACGTATTGGTTCACGCGCGTGAGCTTCTCTTCCGCCAGGCGGTCACGCATCCCCTTGATCTTGGTCTCGCTGTACCAGCGGAACCCGAGGTACTCCAACGCCAAGGTCTCAAGCGAATATGGCTTCTTGATGCCCGTCTTGTGCCTGTTCTCGTCCGCGAGGTAAGCCAAGATCAGGGTGTCAAGAATAGGCTTACCGCCGTCCTCACCGATCCAGATATCCCAGAAGACCTTGATCATCTCGGTCTCGAACTGTGCGTTGTGCGCGAGGAAGCCGTAGAAGCGCGCCCCCTTCGCTCGCCACAGGCGACCCAGGGCCGCCATCACCATGTCTAGCTCCTCACCGGAGAAAGGCGTTTCGGGGTGCATGAGCGGAACTACGTACGCCGTGTCCTCGTCGCTCGTGAAGCTAAAGCCGACATTGAGGATCCGGTTGCTGGACTTCGATCGAGCAAGGCCATCGGTCTCGAAGTCAAACGAAAGGAGGTCTTGGGTGTCTACGTCAGCGTCGTTGAGACAATCGTCTACGAAGCGCTCTACTTTGGCTACGGTGTCGAGGATGATGTGCTCAACAGTGCTTGAGTCGCCACGCGGCGTAGAGTAGCCCGTAGTAAGCAAGCCCGGCAGCTTGTGGTCAATATCCCACCACAGGTCGGTACCTGCCCAGCGTGAGGTTCTCGTGTAAACGCGGTCCCAAGTGACGACGATACCTTCCTTCTGGCTAGCAGCGGCGAGGCCGGGGTTGGGGTGAATCGGCGTCGACCTAAGACGCTTCACGTTGTTGCCAAGACCGAGAGCTTCCGCCGCGAACGAGCCTAGGGCCAGGGTCACCTTTGGTTGAAGGGCTGCGCGAGCCCTAGTAACGTATTCTTTGCAGTGTACGACAGCCTCCTTAGCGTGGTCGAAGGGCTGCACAGGTGCTTCCTCTCCCCACCCCTTTCGGAACTCCGGGGGGAGCATGAAGTGATTCACTTCTCCCCGTGCCCAACACCTTACGCTAGGGATAATGGCAAACGACTTGAGGCCGAGGTCTTTCACCCCGCTCAGGATTGTCTTTCCGTCTTCGTCGCCAAGATACTGAGCCCGACGGTGGTCGTAGACGGTGGGTACGTCCCCAACCACGAGTAGGTCAACCGGGTCGTCGGGGTCAGCTAACTGGCCTTCCGCATCGTAACGACGGAGGGGGACGCGGGAGCACCCATCTTTGATGCCTGATAGAGAACATCCTACGCAGGGATCTTGGTCAAGATCCACGATGCGCGTCGCCGTGTATTTCATGATCAGTCCTCGTCCAAATCGGCGTAATCGTCGTCGTCGTCGGCGAGGATCAGCTTCTTCTTCGGAAGAAGCGCTTCTATATCGGCGGCGAAGGCAGCATCTACCAGCGGACGGTCATCGTCCACCACCAACGGCTTGTCCTTCTTCTTGAAGGTGTCGACAGCCTCGTCGATCGCGTCCTTCTTGTGGATCTTCTTCCTGCCTAGCGTACGCTTACTCTTCTCCGGGAGGTCGCCATCGGAAAAGGACTCGAAGCGGTAATACTGTAGGTCAACCTTCACTGGAAAATCAAACGCTTCGTACTGCCTGGCCTTTAGGTGCTTCCACCAGACCACCCCCTCGTCGCGAGCCTCCTGCGTCATGTGCCAGACGATGACGATATCGGCGTCCTCTTTCATCGCACGCGCGTAGCGGATCTCGATGTTGCCGTCGTTGTCGATGTTGACTTGGACAGCGAGCACAATGCAGATGTTGTACTTCTTCGCCAGCGCCTTGAATGCTTTGGTGATCTTGGAGAGCTTCTGCCACCCGTCGATCTTGGCGTCGTCACCACCGAGGTCGATGAGGTTAACGTAGTCGACGAACCAAACCTTGTAAGGGAACTGCTTGAAGACCATCTCGCAGCCGGAGACTGTCTGTGCGGAAGGTGCGTAGATGGTGAAGCGCGAGCGGGCGTCTAGGCAGTCTTCGTGGAAGTCTTCCCAGGCTTGGGTGATCTTCTTCTGGAGCTTAGGAGAGATCGCCCCGTTGCGAAGGATGTCGCTGTTGACCTTCGCCAGCCCGGCGCTGATGCGCTCATCCATCTGCTCAAGCGAAAGCTCAAGCTGGAGCATCGCGCATGAGGTTCCCATGCGCGCCATGTTCTGCATCATGGTCAACTGAGCAGCGGTCTTGCCTCCGCCCGTCGAGGAACCGAGGAGCACCACCTCACCAGGCTGGAAGCCACCGCTCTTATCGTCGAGGCCACGGATACCCGTCTTGAACCGGGGCCTGTCCTCCGCGAACAGCTTGCGTAGCTCGCGGGCGCGCTTAACCTCATCTTCCTCGGTCGTGCCGTGACCGAAGTGCAAAATGACGTCGGAGATCGACTCCTGCCCCCGGATCGACAGCACCTCCGCAGCCGCGCGCTCGACAAGCTCTGGCCCGGTAAGGGGGTCGAACTCTTCGTCGTCAGACAGCTTGGCGATGGCACCGACGAACTGCTCTGCGGCAAGGCGCGTGATGCGATAGGCGTCCAGCAGATCGAATACGTGCCCCTCGAAATCAGAGGGGGACTCCAACGGGACCTCATGCCCATCAGACAAGGTGATGCTGCCGTGCGTAAGGGGCTTGCCCATGTCCGCCCGAGAGACAACAGTATGCAACTGCGCCTGCGCCGCAGGGGACAACGCGGGGTCCATCGACAGAGCCGCTAGCTTAGGCCACTCACGACCGCTCTGGTTGAGCGTCTGGAGCCGCTTGTAGATGGCCCGCGTAGTATCGGCAGCGAAGTGAGTCTCGCTCAGGCGCGGCCACAGGCGCCCCTGTAGGTCCTGGTCCAGAAGAACACGAACCAAGGTGACGAACTCAAGCTGCCCGTTGTGAAGACGCGATACCTCAAACTCGGGCGCCGCTATGTCCGTCATCGGACCTGCGTCAGCCTCATCGTCGTCCGCGTCAGGCTGGTAGCCCTTATCGTCGAAATCGTCGTCGCTATAGGTTCGGCGCCTGGTTACCTTGGGCTCATCATCGTCCCTAGGTCCGCCAGCATCCTGCATCCGCGTAACCATCAGCCCACCCCGACGGCGAGCGGGAACCCGGACTTGCGGGCCACGTCGACGAGACGAGCACCATCAACACCATCAGGAACGACCGCTTCGTACAGGAGAAACCCACCAAACATAGACTTTACTGCCGCCAGGTAAGCGAAGTTTTGATACAGAGAGTCGGCGTCTAGGAAGCCGCCGTGGATGACGAGCAGATCGGTAGTCGATCCAGTTCCCTCCATGAACCTCGTCAAAGTCTCGGGGCTCATCAGAGCTACCAGGCTCATCCGCCGGAAGACAGGGAGTCGATGCTCCGGACCATCACCAAGGCCCGACCATACGTCACGAATGAAGGCAGCGGATCCTTGTTCCACCTTGTCAGAGGAGTTGCCTACGAGGACAAGCGACTTAGAGCCGCCAGAGGACGCGACCCACCACGGGTGTCTTGAGATCGAGTCCCAGGTTTCAGAGAGCCATCGCGTAGGTGCTTTCTTCTCGGTGCGGGGCACAGCATCCACCTTGAGGCCCGCTTTGCGTAGCTTTGTGGCGAGCCCGCCCACGTCGTCTGTCTTCACCATCGTTTCTGCGGTAAGGTCGAACAGACGGACGAGGACTCGATCTAGGACCGCCTTCTCCAAGTGGTCTCGGTCCCAACCAGCAGCTAGTAGCAAGGCACGTAAGTGAGCTTTCGTACCAGGACGGGGGAAACGCCCCGACAGCATCGTCTCGCTCATTGTGCGCGGCGGACCAGACCATTCCTGTCTTGGCAACCAAGAACGCGGAAGGGGTAGAGTTGGTGCTTTCTTCCGTCTGGCCATGTCTCTGGGTACCACGCGCCTCGCGATGTCGGAAGAGGTGACGGCACCCCGTCACTCAGATACACACCCTTGCTTGTAAGAGACGTTCATCGCAGGAGTCCCGAGTGAAACTGACCATCGTTTTGAGGAAGCATGATGCCGAGGGGCTTGGTGGCGAGATCCTCGAAGGGCTCGGCATGAAGCGATCTTCCGCTGAGCCTCAGGTCTTCGCCGCGTTCTACCTGGCTCCGGATATCCCGGGCGGCATTGCTCCTGTGGACATGGATGACTCGATGTTCGCCATCCGTGCCATGGAAGCTCTGATGGACCAAGGCATTCGTCCTGTGCGCGTCTTCCAGAAGACGAATTCCCCCGCCGGGCTGACTCCTGTGTTCGGAAGTGCCGGGATCGAGTCCGACAGCTACTCGGTCGATGATGCCTTGGCTGACATGGGCATCGCGTCAGAGATCACCGTTGACCAGGCTCTCGCCGAGGCCGGGTTCGATGTCGAGGCCGCTGCGAAGCTCACCGAGGCCGACCTCGTCCTCAGAGGAGGCGACGTCTGCAAATGGTGCGGCGCCAAGGCGAAGCAGGTCGCGTCCATGACCGACGGCCACACCATCATGCGCGTCGAGAAGCTCTGCGACAAGTGCTCCCGCAAGGGCGACTACAGCCGTGGCGGATGGGTGCTGAAGCGCGACCTCAACGCCAAGGCAGTGAAGGCCGCCAGCAAGTTGTCTGCCGGTTACACACATTACTGGAACCAGAAGCGCGACTTCACCGACCAGGAGTGGAAGAAGATCCTTCTCCGCGCGAAGAGCATCATCAAGAAGGCAACTGAGCAAGGCATCGCTCTGGCCAGCGGCGATGGAAACGGAAAGCCGGAACTCACCCCTGAGTACATCTCGCTCAACGGCGCAGGCGATGAGTCGTACGAGAGCTTCTCTCTCGGCAAGAAGTTGCACGACGAGTTCAACTTCACCAAGACAAATGAGAGGCCCTACGACCCTGTCGTCGTCAGCCTCTTGGCGATGATCAAGAAGGTGGCGAAGGACGCCGTCGACATTTCCAGCGATGGCGGGGACGGCGTGTTCCGAAACCCACCCATCACAGCGGGAGTCTCTTCCGTCAAAGCCGAAGGCCCGACCGTCGACGACGCGCTCGAATCGCTCGGCTTCACTGCCGACGACCTGCTCAGCGACGCCGGGTTCCGCAAATCGACGGAGCGGGCTTCTCCAGGTGGTTGAAGATCGCCACTGGCAAGGACCGGGCGGCGTGGCTCTCATGGGTATCGTGATGGCATACGAAAACGCCGGAAGCGGACGTTGGCTGCCGGTTCCCGCTTTCGCTGAGGCTCGCGCTCGCGTACAACGGTTGCATGACGACGCTGGCAGACCAAATCGACGTGATCGCCGAACTCTTCTTTCGTGCTTGGCGGCTATGGAGAATTGACGCAGGTTGGTCTCTCGGACCCGACCGCCCAGACATCCAGATGAGCCCTCACCTCGTCGATACTTGGGACATGCTCACGCCTGATGGCAAGAGTTGGTTTCGACAACACGCGGCTCTCGTCATCTACGCGGCTGGACCGCACTCCACTGTGCAGGATGACGTAGTCCCCGCTCCTGACGGCGTGACAGAGCTTCTCGAAGGCGTGCTCGCCGCTCTCCGGCAAAACCATACGAAGACCGCTAAGACGCGGGCTGAGGATGCGCTGCGCCTACTCAAGCCAGAGGGCTGAGGTGGCTGTCGCACGCGACTCGACGTGCCCGACGTGCGGTGTCGTCTACGATGACATGAGGACGGGCCTCACCTACTCGTGCATCTACTCGATGCTCTGGTCTGCGAACCCAGACCAGAGTCAGTGGCGCTACAAGCGAAGGCACACCGTGCTCGGGCTCTGGCATCAGATCAAGCGCGAGCAGTGGTACAACCACCTCGACTGGTGCGAGGAGCTAAAGGAAAACCAAGAGGAGAGGGAAGCCATCACCGCAGCGGACTTGTTGCCCGACGAGGCAAGCGAAGTTCCCCAGTACGACTGGTACGAGTACGATGACCCCGTCTGAATGTACTGCGTGGTAGTACCCGCTTGGTTCCACTAGGAAAGACCATGCCATCCACCATTCTGAAGTATGACCTACGACGACGGTTACGAAGACCTTCCACAAGTACAGGAGCACGAACACGTCCGTGTTCAATGCTCTACCTGCCTGGGGATGGGCGTGCTACCACTGGACGCACACCTCATCGTCCAGTGCGACGTTTGCGGCGGTCAGGGGGAAACTGATGGGCGACGCACCTGAGAAACCCGTGAAGGACAAGACGGGTGAGCGGCGGGTCCGAGGTCCGAAGATCCCTGACCCGCAGCCGTTCACTGTGATCCG
>Ga0307376_10001605_pt1 | contig 23886 bp, 25 predicted proteins | sample TR2MG_FD_202536 | JGI IMG/M metagenome (GOLD analysis project Ga0307376, IMG submission 202536) | Soil microbial communities from Risofladan, Vaasa, Finland - TR-2 | ecosystem: Environmental > Terrestrial > Soil > Coastal area > Acid sulfate soil | place: Finland: Risofladan, Vaasa | collected...
GTTTTTCCTGAGCCAGTAGCAGCTTCTATAACCGCCCTTCCTCTCCTTACGCAAGATTCAACTATTTGTGGTTGATATTCTTCACGTAGTTTAAATTCATCTTCATTCCATTTAAGATCAAGGGTTTTCTCTGGTTTTTCAATTTCCCAAATAAGTTCAGGCTTTATATCATATTCTTTTCTGAAATAATTATAGACACGATATGTTAATCCAGTTAAGAAGGTGTCATTAGCCCTCTTATATAGATGAACCTTACCATCCCATCCTTTTTCTTTCTCTTCTGGATCTTCAATATTATCTACGAATTTTGGAGACCATTTAGCGCCGGGAACATCAAAAGATAAGAAATCCCACAACTCCTTCCTAAACTCGAAAGGCATTCCTTCGATAACTGACCATTGATTTCTGATTCGAATCTTAATATCTGACATATTCCATCTCATCCTTTGCTATTCTCTGCTATGTATTGTCGTTTTTTTTGGGAAAAATCATCATCTATTTTCAAAAAAAATAAGAGTGACCTCAATATGACCTCTTTTATTAATACGCTCTAAAACTTTTTTATTCATCTAAGTTGGCTGTTTCCAGTGTTTTACGATTTTTACTCAAAAAAAGATGAAAATAGGGGTTAATTTTTCCTCGAAAAAAACGATAATCTTAACAGATCCATTTATAATACCCCTGGTACAATACTCCTTTACATAGGACTATTAAAAATAGAGCAAAGAAATAGACTAATAAAAGGATCAATATAATACTCGTTTGATATAATGAGAGAGTTTCGACCTGCGGTCGAAATTTGGGAACTGATTTTATTTATTCTTTTGGGGTTAAAAAACAAAACAGAAACAACTCCTTTAAGAATGCTCTTTAATCGATATACGATAAATTCTACTCTTTTTTAATATTAGAGATATATATAGTTGTATTATAATAGTCTATTTAAAAGTATATTTAAATGGCGTATTTAAAAAGTCCAATATTATTACTCAATTTAATAGACCATTATAAAGGCGTTTTTAAAATAAATAAAAAAAAAAAAAAAAAAAATAGTAAAAAAAAAAAGCCCGAAGGGCAAATTATCTCATTACACCAATCAGATAAAACATTAAAATAAAACTGGATAAACGTTTTTACACGTTTTGGAAAGATTTTTTCAAAATAGATTCTAATCTTTCCCAAAAAAAACGACAATACATAGCGGAGAGTGACGAAGCAATTTCAATGAGGATTTAGAATGGCAAACCCAAACGACTTTAAAGTCCTAACGGAATCTACCAAAGAAAGACATTGGTCAACGATACCTCTTGGAGCCTATACGAAGAGAACATGGCTTAGTTATTTTAAATACGTCTACTATACGGTGACAGATAAGAAATATGAAGTTTTCAAGATCCAGCACGAAATGTCTTATTTAGAAACCGCATATAGGCGTGTTTTTGTAGATAGACAATGGAGTGCAAGGGAGTTTTCTAGGTTTTTACTCCATTCGGTATCGAGGAGCCATGAAAATTCAAAGATCACCTTTACATTGAAGACCTTTTCTAAAAAATCGCAATATATAGATTCTATTTTATCATCGTATGACCGTAAACTTACGAAGAAAAGAGATAGTAGTCGTCTTGAGGGTACTATTTATTTGCCATTTAATTCATTAACTCCTGGGCAAAATGATCTATTAGCTTTATTCGAAATGTTGGGCGATGATATTACTTTAATAGGATTCAATTACGGGATTCCTAATTATGTTAAATATTTACAATACATGAATAAAATTGATTTAGATGAGGCTATAAGTATTTTTAAAATAAGATTAAGAGATTTACTAATAGAAGTAAAAGAGGATAAAACATTTATTCGTGGTATTTTAGAGGGAGTTGTTAGAAATAGTATTCTTTGGGAACCGTATACGAGTAGAGAACAGAGGGAAAAATTTGGAGAAGATTCGTTAATAATTAATTGGAGAAAAGAACTTTCAAGCCTAATTGATTTTTTTGGATTCAATAAAGAGATTTGGTGGAGAGAAAAATATAATACATATAAACTAAAGAGAATTCCAGTTGTTAAAGATTTCTTTAAATAAAAGGAGGGTTAAGATGGACAAGAAAGATGATGTTTTGGATAGTAATTTTGTAGAACAGGCTAAAATTAGTAGAAAAAGAGATATGGAAATTCTTATAGAGAAGGCTGAAATTCCTCCTGATTTAATGAGATATGGCTGGGAAGATTATAAAACAGATAATAATGAGCAAACGGATGAAAAAGGAAATCCTATCGCTCTTAATGATGATGTTATTCAATCTAGAAAAAGAGCAGTAGATCTCTGTGGAAGGTTTGCTTGGAATATTTGTAAAATGGGCGAAGTTGTAAATGGAGAGGTTCTTCCTTTTGCTTCTCTTTTATTAATTGGGACAAAGGGTAGTGGAAAGAGTGTTCTCGGTGGTTTAATTTTAAGGGTTGCATTACAGACTTTAAGGGACACCGTTCGATATGTTTCGTTTACAGAATTAATTTCAGAGCTACAGTCGGCTACTGTTTTAGGAAGTCAATATAAACAAAACGTTGAAGATGTAATGGATCGTTACTATGGAGATCCTAGAGTTTTAATGATTGATGAAATTGATTATGGACATTATGTAAGTAACGCAGTTCAGGAACATTTATGCACTATTTTAACAAGACGTGCAGATTGGCAAAAACCAACAATTATTACGTCCAAATTACCATATAGATCATTAGCTTCAGTTATTGGGCTCCCCGCATCAAGGGTTGTTGGTAAACCAGAAGTATATGTGCATATTCATATTCTAAATAATAAATATGCTTCTCCAGATGATTTATTATCAGCGGAACGAAAGTACTCAGCGGATAAATGTAAAAATCTTCTTTTATGGCTGAAAGAAATTATTAAATTAAATCAAGAAAACAGAACGGGAACAGGGTTATACGGACACCAAATTAGAGAATGTTTAGAAAGTTCCTTACGATTTACAAAAGAAAAGAATTTAACAAAAGAAAAAATTATTAATAGGGCAATGGGGATAGTCGGCGATCCAACTGAGACTCTTTTTGATTTAGAGGAAGAAGATATTGAAACTATTAAATCTCGTGAAAGACATGAAAAAGAAGTTATGAAAAAAAGAAAAGAAAGCATTAAGGATAAAAAGAAAAAAATAAGTAATGGCGGCGGGATAGGAGAAGACGATGAGTAATAGTGATATAGTGGTTGATATTAGGATAAGCGAGGCGGAAAAAGATATATTAGCGTTTTTATTAAAGGATGTTAAATATATAGATGATATATTTAAAAACAAAAAGTTGCCTTTAAATTATTTCAGAGATCCTGAAATAAAAATAATAGTTGAATTTATTTTGCAATATTACGGTAAGTATGAAAGCGTACTTGTAGAAGATGAATTTTTGAGATTCAATAATGCTCTTTTATCTCAGAAAAAGATAGATGATATTAAATATCATAATTTACAAATGCTTTTTGATCAAGCTGCAGGCCCTTTTGGATTAAAAGATAGATTGAGCGATGAACAGTTTAATAGAATTTTTGACACATGGATGAATGCTGAGACTGTTCCTGAAGTTCAAAGAATACTTGATAGAACATTAGAAACAATTCAATCAGGAAGGGGACTCGAAGCAATTTCTCAATTAATAAGTGAGATAGGTTCTATCCCCCTTCCTGAAAAAGAAGAGACGCATATTAGGGCTTTAAGCCTTGTAAAAGATATTGATCAGCAATTAGAAGACGCTAAGGAGAGAAGGTTTAATACAGAAGAAACTACAGGAATTCCAACATATATTAGTATAATAGATAAACATTTTTGCGGGTTTGAAAAGGGGACGTTGAGTGCGGTAGGTGGGATGGTTGGTCATGGAAAGTCAACTTTTTTAATGAATTTCAGTAGGAATCAATTCTTAAATAATAAAAAAGTGTTAGTAATAACAATGGAAATGCCAGAGATGCAATGGTCAAGAAGAGTTAATTGCTCAACGACTGGTATTGATTATACTGGGATATTGACTGGTAATACATTTCTTGTTCCAGATGAAGATTTTGACACATATAATAATGGAATATTAAACAGAGCAAAATGTAATGATAATTATAATATTTTATTCATTCCAGCAGAGGCGTATACGTGGAAGAATATTGTGAGAGAGATTGAGGAAAGGTATGAATTTTATCATCCTGATATTATCTATATTGATCAACTGTCATTAATTCATCTTGGGGATAATACTCGTGATCGAAGGGATGTTGCCCTTGGTGATTTAACAAGATACATTAGAACTTATGCCCAAATAAAAAACATTCCAATCGTTATTGCGGTTCAAGCAAATAGAGCTTCTGTTATTAGAGATCCTAAAGGTGAAAGAAAAATTGATATTAATATCGAGAATATTGAAGATTCGAATAAAATATCAGCAAATTTAGATAACTTTTTAGCAATATGGAAGTTAAGTAATAATAAGGCGATGCTTAAAATAGTTAAGCAGAGAGAAGGGGAAAGCGATATTAGCGTTACTTTGTCGGTTGATTGGAAGTGTGGAGCCATAAGGGGAGAAGAGGATTGTAAAGAATATGTTGAAAAATTTAAATCCGTATCAATTGAAGAGCGTATTAAGGATTTAGATGAAGAGGATGAAGAGAGGGAAAAAACAATAGATTCCCTTATTGATCTTTTAACAGTGAATGAAAACGAAGAATCTAATGAAGAAGATAAGGAAGATGTTGAAAAAGACCTAAATGATGTGACTAATGATATAATTAATGGAGATGTAGAAAATAAGCATATATATAAAGATACAGAAAATATGAAACGAGTAAGTAAGGCAGTAGATTTACAAAAATGTTTTGATATTAATTTAATAAATAAAATAGAAAAAGTGTCCAATAAGGTGTTGGGAAGATTAGACCGACGTAGAAAAAGGTAGAAATAAGTGTCAGTAACATTAAGTTTTAATGATATTTTTTCAGAGATAAAATCTACAGTAAGTTTAGTTACTGAGATGGAAAAACACGGCATTTCCCTAATGAGGGCAGGCCCGACAAGGTTGAAGTGCGTATGCCCTTTTCATTCAGATGGAGACCCCTCGTTGGTGGTTTATTTAGAAAGCGATGACGGGTATGAGAGCTGGTGTTGTTTCGGATGTAGGGTAGGCGGAGACGTTATTAATTTCGTAAAAAAAGCGAAAGGGTTTAATACATCTCAGGCTATAAAATATTTTTCAGAGAATTATCCACTAAGATTGGCAAGTAATATTGATTTCAAGACGGCAATGAGGCTGTCTACAGAGGCTAAGAAGAGTCCTAAAATATTGAGATTGAATTCGATAATTATATCTCATCACATTCAGGAGTGGCTTAGAGAATCAAATAACCCCATTCAGACTTTAATGGTATTAAAGCCATATCTTAGGGAGTTAGATTCAGCGGTAAATGATAGTGATGAGTTTATGTTTTTTATCTTGAAAAATGATATTTTTAAAGCTATAAAAGATATGAGGGAAAAAATAAAAAAAGAATTAAAATAGATGCTGATTTTTACCGAAAAAAACGACAATATATAATAGAGAGGATTGACACGATGAATAGTATGGATTTGAATGAAATTAAAGGCATCATTAATTTCGTTTCATGTGCAGAAGATTTTAATAAACAATATGATTTAGTCGTTGGTATTAATTTATATTTTTATGAGAAATTAGATCTTTCTTTGAAATATGGTATGGTATTAATGAACGAGGAGAAAGAAAAAGCATTAAACGTACCTCTTTCGTTGAAGTCGTATTTAACGTTAAAGACACCAATAGACACTCAGATTATGGATGTTCAAACGATATATTCATTAGTTAATATTATTTCAAATAGAAGTAGTTTGAATATAGTTATGGGTATTATTAAGGACGTTCATGAAGATTACTTTGAATCTTATATCGTGTTAGAAGTAGATGGGGAGTTCCTTTGTATAAATATTCCTATTTCTGATATTTTTGCGATTAAGAATATTTCAATATTCCCTGTTTTTGTAAATAATGAAATAATAGAGAAGAGGAAAATAAATTATGAAGAATTTATCGAGCATATTGATATTGGAATGTGGAGGTTTTATTCATGAATGAGGCAGATGATAATCAAGAATATATTGAAGAAGGGGAAGATGTTTTAGATGAGAGCATTTTAGAATCATTAGGAATAGACCTTGGTAGTGATATATCTTCTTTTCATAATATTGTAGAGATGGCTGAAAAATTAAGGAATAGAAAGGTATATATTTTTGGAGACATATGTACATATAATATATTAGTTGTTATTCATCAAATTCACGTCCTTGAAGATAGAGATCCAGATTCTGATATAGAGCTATATATTAATAGTGGCGGTGGTTATGTGATTGACTGTTTGGCGTTAATTGATGTTATGGACGCTTCTCCGTGTGATTTTAAGGTTGTGGTATTAGGAATGGCGGCAAGCGCAGCGTGTCTTCTCGCTTCTAATGGGGCTGAGGGTAAAAGATACGCTGGTAGAAACTCTGAATTTATGTTTCATGAAGTATCGGCTCCAATTCCCGACATGAAGATGTCAGATATGAAATACTATAAGACTGAAACAAAGAGGGTTCAAGATAAATTTAATCGAATTTTTTCAAGGAACACGGGATTAAGCGTTGGGGTACTAAGAAAAGAGTTTTATAAGTCAAAGGATAAGTTTTTAACAGCTACGGAGGCTCGGAAGTATGGAATTATTGATCATGTTGTGACTCCGAGAAGGAAGAATATATAATGACAGAAATAGTCCCATTTGTACATTTACATAATCATTCGGATTATTCCACATATGATGGGTTTATGTCTCCACGAGACATGGCTCGTCGTGCAAAAGAGCTTAATATGCCAGCGGTCGCCATAACGGATCATGGTAAGGTTGGTGGTTTTATTAAGTTCTATAAGGCGTGTGAGCCTGAAAAAATGCCAGAAGATCCGAAAAAGAGAGAAGGATTTAACCCTCAATGGATGAAAAAAATAAAACCCATTCTTGGAGTAGAGTTATATTTATCTCATGATTTAACAGTTAAGAAAAATACGGGAGGAGGAAAGAGATATCATATTCTCCTTTTAGCGAAGAATAACACAGGATTAAAAAATCTTTATAAATTATGTTCAATTGCACATCAGTATACTGCTTATAATTTTCCTAGAGTTGATTTTAACATGCTTAAAGAGCATAAAGAGGGAATCATTGTTTCCACCGCATGTATGATGGGGGAGTTTTCTCAATCAGTTCTTGAAGGATATAAACACGAAGCGTTTGAGATGGCTGAAAAATATAAAGAAGAGTGGGGAGATGATTTTTATCTTGAAGTAATGCACACCGACAATAAGGGAACTAGTGTGGGAGATGCTCAAATAGAAGTGATGAAAGCCGTTATTGAATGTTCTAAAAAATATAACATAAAGATAATAGCGACAAATGATTGTCATTATACAACGAAAGAAAAATACAAATATCAACAAGTTAAAAAATCTATTTCAAGTAGAATGCCAATTAATGATCCTGACGCTCCTGAATATTATATGAAATCATATGAACAAATGTCGAAGATGTTTAAGGGAATTGGAAAAGAGTGGATTCAAAATACAGTAGAATTAGCTGAAAAATGTAATGTAAGTATAGAGTTTGGTAATGTTGAATTGCCGGAATTTAAAATACCGGAAGACGAAAATTTTGAAAGATATAAGGTTGGAAGATATGGAAAAAATGATCAGCAATCCTACTTAAGATATATTGCTTTTAGAGGCTTAAATGATCGTGGGCTTAGCGGGAGTAAAAAATACATTGAACGTCTGAAGAGTGAATTAGAAACAATTATGTTTACTGGGTTTGATAAATACTTTCTCATTGTATCTGAGTATTGTGAGTGGGCTAGGGGTGAGTCTGTGAGAATCGGAGCAGGACGTGGGTCAGGGGTGGGAAGTCTTGTTTTATACTGTCTTGGAGTTACTGGACTTGATCCAATTAAATATGGTCTTGGAATGGATCGTTTTCTATACTGTGAAGCGGAGTATCGTTTTGGAATAGGAGATTTGTATGAAGGTAAGGAAAACCCTAAATGGGAGCCGTTAGGTCGGGGTAATAGAAGAAAAATTAAAACAAAGAGGGAAAATAAGAATTTCGATTCATTAAGAAAAATTTGTGAAAGAAAAATAAAAGAACTTAATCTAAATCAAACCCAAAAAGAACGGATAGTTGAAGAGTTAAAGTTTTTTCTAAAGAACCCGACTCTCGTTGATGATATTTTTACAGTTGGAAAATATAAAAAACAAAATAGTATTGGGAATAAAAACAATAATAATTCTTACTTATTAGAGATTTTAGAACTAACTGAATTTTCTGCTAATTTAAGTAAGGATTTTTATTTCGAATATATTGTAGATAAAACTCAATCAAGAATTAGTCCTCCTGATATTGATATCGATTTCGAAAGTCGTGATAAGATTCTTCAGCATCTTTGTGATCTTTATGGTAAAGATAAGGTGGCTTTAATTGGGACTACTAATACTTATAAACCGAAAGCGGCTATCCAAAATGCAGCTAAAGCATTAGATATAGTTAAAATGTCTGGGGCAGTAAAGGGATTTAATAATTCATGGGATAGAAGATTTAGCTCTGAAAATGATCAGATGGCAAAAGAAATATCGAAAATAATGCCTAATCTTCCTGGGGTCACTTTAACTCAATTTGTTGGAAATGATCCGAAATACAAACCGCCGAATGTTAGGGTAAAAGAGTGTGTGGATCGGATGATTGAGGTTAAGGAGGAATTTCCTGAACTAATTGAAGTCGCTTTAAAATTAGAGGGTAAAATTAGAGCGTATGGAACCCATGCGGCGGGAGTTGTTATTTCGTCTAAACCAATAACGGACGACGTTCCCCTTCATTTTGCGAAAGTCCAAAGGGATTATGATTCGGAAGTTATTTCTGATGGTGATGAGACTTTTGATCTTTTAACTACGCAATATGATATGGATGAAGTGGAGAAACTTGGGCTTCTTAAATTTGACTTTTTACAATTGCAGAATTTAAGACAGATATCGGAAGCGTTGAAATTAATTGAGGAAAATTATGGAGGAGTTAGTTTTGATATAGATAATCTTGAAACTACAGATCCAGCTGTTTTTAAAACAATTAATTCAATGAAGTTGGAAGGGTTGTTTCAAATTTCAGGGGATGCCTTTACGGGGAAAGATTGGCCAAGAAGAAATAAGGCTACCGGAGAGACAATGAGGGATAAAAATGGGGATGTGATGTTTTTTCATGCCAAGGGCGTTATGGAAATAATTGGCTGCGATTCGTTTGAAGATATTGTCGCTGCTAATGCTCTGGGTAGACCGGGACCATTGGCTTTAGATATGCCTAAGAAATACGCAGAGGGTAAAAATAACCCTGATTTAATAGAATATCCGCATGAATCTTTATCTGGTATTTTAGAGACAACATATGGACAACTTGTGTATCAGGAACAGCTTATCGAAATGGCTCAGAAGCTGGCTGGCTTTACATTTGCCGAGGCTGATGGCCTTCGTAAGTCGTGTGCGAAGAAAGTTTCCGATATACTTGATCTAATTGAGCCAAAATTTAGGGAAGGATGTAGGAAAAATAATATTCCAGAAAGCGTTATTGATGAAATGTGGAACATATCTACAGAGTTCGGGTCGTACGCTTTCAACAAATCCCACTGTTTGTCTGAGGATTCATTGTTATTTAATAAAAAAAACAAAGAGTTTATTAAAGTGAAAGACGTTAAAGAGGGAGATATTTTAGATTCCTACTTTGAGGGTGATATTGTTGAGGATGAAGTTGTAAAACTTATAGATGCCGGGATTCAGGAAGTCTATGAGATAGAAATATCGAATGGTCAAAAAATAGAATGCACATTAGATCATAAGTTTTTATGCTCAGATGAAAAATATAGGACTGTCAAAGATATAATTAAAGGTGATTTCGAAATAATATATAAAGACTTAGACGGTGAAAATATTAAAAAGTGCAAAATTACATCAATTAAAAAAAATGGTAAAAAACAGACATATAATATATCAATGAAATCTAAGCAGCATAATTATTCTGTTTTTGGTGATGCTGGGACTAGTTATATTATTAGTAAAAATTCAGCAGCCTACGGTTTTATAACTTACCAAACAGCTTTTTTAAAAACATATTATCCAGCAGAGTTTATATCTGCATTATTAACAAGCGCAGCAAACGTCAGCGATGAAAAATTAGAGATCGTTACTAATAAGATTATGAAAGAGTTTCCGAAAATGGAAATACTTAAACCTCAAATAAATCAAAGTAAATCAACATATTATCCTATAAATAAAAATAAAAGGGACATAAAACTCATGGCTCCTTTATTTTCATTAAAAGGTATCGGGAAGAAGGCCTCTGACGATATCGTATCAGAGAGGGTTAAGTTGGGATTAGATGGATTTATTAGTATGAATGCGTTTCTTAGGACTATAAACTCAGGTGGAAAAGCTCTTATTTCGAATGCTGTTGGAAATGTTTTAATAGATTCGGGGGTTTTTGATGAATTCGGCTCAAGAAGTACAGTTAGAGAAGAAATGCTTAGGTATACTGCTATAAAAAAAGGAACATCAAGAGGAAAGAAAAATTTCACAGATGAAGCTGTCATTGGTCAAATGGCAGAATTATTTATCGTATAAGAAAACACGAAAGAATCGAGGATGAAAAATGGAAATGAAAGTAAGATCAATTACAAAAAGCGCAAAAAGAAAAGTAAATCTTCAGGCTATTTCTATTGAATATGATAATATTGAATGGGGGACGTTTATTACGGCAGATATTGCTTATGAGACGGAAGAGGAGTTTGCTCTTGCTAATGATCTTTTGGCGACGAAAGCTAGGAAAGCTGTTGAGAGGGATATTCGTAATTATTTTATAGTTTTACAGCATATGTCTAAAGATAAGAGGAATGAAGCCCTTATTGGGAATGGTTCCTCATTAGCCATTAATGATGGCGAGATTGACCTTCTTTTAGATGAATCTATTCAACCATTACCTGCTGATCCTACTGAAGATGATAAAACTAATATAAAAGAAGAGTCCCCTAAAAAGAAAAAAGAAACAAAGAAAAAAGAAACAAAGAAAAAAGATCCAGAGCCAGAAATTATAGAAGATGACTCTAATTTAGAAGACATCAATGATTTACTAATGGGCGATGCCGAAGAGGAAGAAGTAAAGCCCATCAAGGAAGAATCTAAGTTGGCGGAACCGAAACCCAAAGAAAAAAAGACCGAAGAAGATGATGGCATGGATGATTTAGACTTCCTTGACGATCTTGGAATTAATAGTGATGATAAATCAGAGGTTAAGAAAAAAGAAGAACCAGAAGAATTAGATGAAGATGAGCCGGATGAAAAAAGCACTGAATATGAAGAAGTGGATTTAGAAGAATTTGATTTCAACGATGCGGCGGGAGACCTTTTCGATGACTGATGAAAAAGAAGACCCAATTGAAGACGATTTGCCTTTTATAAGATCTCAAGATGTTAGAGACCTTCTTAATTCCTCTGGCTCTTTGTCTTTTAAACATCTCGTTATTGATGTTTATGATAAACTAAAGAAGAGACGATGGCTTGACGTTAAAAAGGTTAGAGATGAAATTGATTCAATAGAGTCTATTTCAATTAACGCTAAGGATTTTAGAGGATCTGATACTGATTTTAGAACATTTGGAAAATTAATTATCACATTAGATGGCTATCGTTCTCGTCTTTCTGATATTTTAAGTGATGCACAAAATGATTATGACGCTATAGACGCATGGAATAAAGAACTTCGTGAAATTTGGATTTCAAAATCAGTAGGAAAATCCTCTGATAAAAGAGAAGGAGAAGCAACAGAAATTCTGGTATTTTTAACACATGAAAGAATTATTAGAAAAGCTTTATTAAATACAGTTAAATTTAAGTTTAGTTTAATGACCGCAAAGCTAGATTCTTTAAGTAGAGAAATTACCATAGGACAGGAGTTGAGACGTAACACCGTTTAAATCAATGGTTTACATATATGAAAAAAGTTAAAGGTATTTCTTTTTCTTTTATCGTATAAGTAGAATGTAGGTCACAGAACCTACCAGTACATTGGGCATAAGCCCCAGTACCAAATCACACAGTGAGGCTGCGAGGGTAGTCTCCAAGGAGAACCTATCATGGGTTGGAAAGACATTGCAGGTAAACAGAAAGAACGTAATGATAAGGCGGGAAGTCGTGGGGCAAGAAAGGGAGATGGGGATCTCTTCATGAGCACAAAGGGTGGTGGAAAGTTCACTGTCCGCTTCGTAGGCGATGCGAAGGAAGTTAACATTCTTTGGTGGCCAGCTCAAAAGGGCCGCAAGCATATCGTTCCTGAAAGTTACGTCGAAAAAATGAAAGCACTAGGTTATGATGTTCGTCAACAGATCGTAAGCAACGTTATTGATCGTGATGATTCTAAGTTGCGTCTCAAGTTGCTCGAAAAGGGGATGAAGGTTTATGGCCCGGTTCTTACTCGTTACAATGAAGTTTTGGATGATGACGGTAAACAAGTCCATCCGGGCGGAGAACACGGCGATGATTGGCGAATGGTTGTTGATGTTCCGGAAGACATTCGGAATACGACTTATGAAATGTCAAACCTGAAACCTACCGCTTTCACTAAAGAGGAAAAAGCACTTTTTTTCCGTGGAAGTAAGAAAAACAAAGATGCCGAAAAGTACAAAGATCTTCCTATCGGTGAACGTGGTCTTATCGACATTGATAAGATTTATGATTCCGAGAAGTATATCGAAGCTCTCGACAAATTGATCGCCGAAAAAGAGGGTGACCTCGATAATTCGGACTCAATTGAAGATGTTGTCGATGCGGCTGCTGAGGAAGAGTCTTCTTTGGAAGAGCTTTCTAGCGCCATTGCCGGGGATGAAGGTGAGGACGATGAAGAAGAAGGCACTGACGAGGATCTAGACGGTATATTATTCTAATCTTGATTACATTCTACAGGTAAATTTGTTAGATAGGGGAGGGATAATCCTCCCCTATTATAACGGGAAAGGAGAGCTGTTATGCCAGCTAAAAAAAGTAAAGAAATAAAAATAGAAATAAAAATAGAAAAAAACAAAGAAACAGAAAAAGATAAAGAACGAGCAAAAGAAAGAAAAAGAATTGAAGGGCTTAGCAAGAAATATAAATCAGAAGTTACTGTTTTTGGAGATCCATCTGTTGGGAACATTGAGTGGCTTGATACAGGGATTCCTGTGCTTAATGAGATGATTTCAGGAAAAGAGGATGGTGGATTTCCAAGAGGTAGGATGATTGAAATTTCTGGCCCCGAGGGATCTGGTAAAACGTTTCTCCTTAGTAAAACTTATGCACGGTGTCAAGAATTAGGATTAAAATGCATGCATTATGATGCTGAGGGATCTTATAGTCGTGAATTTGCGAAAATTCATGGGGTTGATCCAGATCTATTGGGGTATACGCAAAACGGAAGATGTGAAGAAGTAATGGGTGAGATAGAGGGCTATCTATTAAATAATGATTTTGACATCATTGGGGTAGATTCTCTGGCAAGCTTAGTTCCAATAAAAACATACACTTCAGATATGGGAAAACCCAATTTTGGAAATTTAGCACATGCGATTGCTGCTTGTTATCCTAGAGTTAATGAGGCTTTAAAAAGAAGTCGGTGCGTTCTTGTTTTCATTAATCAATTACGAGACAATCTCGCCGCCGCTTCAAAGCCATGGCTTGATCCGGAAAAAACTCCTGGCGGAAGAACTATGAAATTTTTCGCCTCGGTTCGTTTAACTGCTAGACCGAAAAATCCTTTAAAAACAGATCGTCCAGATATGTTCTCTGGAGCAAGAAGGGTCGGTCACGTATTAAACATGAAGACTATAAAAAATAAGGTATACGAACCATTTCATACAGGTCTGACGGATTTAATGTATAGGCTTCCAAGTAAAGCAATATTAGCCATCGAGAAGGCTATCGATAACGACGTAATTGAAAGGCAGAGGAATAAAAGTGGAGAACTTTTTGGGAGAAAGCTTATATATAAAGATCTTGATTTTATTCCTGAAGTTAAATATGATCCTCATTCTACTTGTGCGTGGTTAAGGGAAAACAGTCTCCTTATTCCGTTACTTGTTGAAATGGGGTTTGATGATCTTGATGAATTCGTTGAAGCTGAAGATTTGACGGAAGAAGAAGTTTCTAATTATTTAATTGATTCAAGTATGGATTCTGAAAAATCTCAGCCCGAAGAGCCTCCTTCGGTAGAAGAATAGGTTAAGTAATGAGTCTTTATTTAAGTGATTTACTTCAAAAAGATTATAATAGTCTTTGCGAGAAATTCCATAAAGCTTTATTTAACTCTCCCGATAGGAGAGAGGCTCAACTTTATTTAAAGAAGAGGGGGATCACTAGGGATTTAGTGGAGAAGTTTAAGATAGGGTGGTGCCCTTTGGGGGCCAAGGTTCGAGAGAGCCTAGAACGTTTGAAAGGGAGACTTATTTTCCCAACGATAGATGAATATGGAGATGTTCGTTCGTTTTCTGGTCGAATGTTAGTCGATAAGGAAGACGTGAAGGGGAGTGAGAAAAGATGGTGGAACGAGTCGTATGAAAAATCGTTTTTCTTATATGGTTTAGATGCATCTGCTCTTAATATTATTAAAAAGAATAAAGTAATAATAGTGGAAGGGCAGCCGGATGTAATAGCGTGTCACAAGTATGGCTTTGATGTTGCGGTAGCTTTAATGAGTGACGATCTTAATTTACATCAAATATCTAAGCTTCTTCGATTTACAAATAACTTTATTCTAATGTTGGATGGAGACGAAGCGGGGAGAGAGTCATCGAAAAACATAAGGTTAAAAAGATTTGTAACGGAAAAAACAAAAGGATTTAGATTGCGATCATCTGCATTTGGCGAAGGTATTAATGTTTATGATGTTAATTTATATACTGGAGGAAATGAATATGATCCAGATTCCTTTTTATCTAAGTATGGGGCAGATGGGTTGAAATTAAAGTTGAATAATTCAATAAAGAAACAGAAGAAAAATAGAACTGGAGATTCACATGGTTAGTAAGGTCAATAAGAAGTTTCTTGGCGGTAAAACGGAAATAGTAATTCCTCATTATGAAGATTTTCTTGAAGAAAAAGGGGTTCATTTAAGGGATTCTCGTGGGTATTTGTATTTTCATCCATCGGCATTCGGGGGATGTATTCGTAAAATGGCATTTCAGTTCCATAGCGAAAATGACGATAGGTTTAAGACAAAGGAACCGATTGACATTAAATTCATGAGGATATGCGATACGGGGCATGCGTTTCATGATAGAATGCAACGTGATTTATCTATAATGGGATTGTTAAGAGGGTGGTGGAAATGCCGTTCTTGCGGAGAGACAATTGGGAAAGAAGAGCCCCTTGGAATTTTCCTTCCAGAAACCTGTAAGTGTATGGCTAAAAAGAAAGATGATAAAAGAAAAGGAATTAAACTTTTTGAATATGAGGAAATATATTTAATAAGTGATCCAAAGTATAATTTCCGAGGCAACTGTGACGGTATTGTTGAATTAGAGAGGGGAAATCCTGAAAGTCGTTATATTATAGATTTCAAATCAATAAATGAGGGAGGATTTTCATATCTAAGGAAGCCAGACCAAAAATACATTATGCAAGTCATGATATATATGTGGCTAAGTGGAGTTAAAAAATCAATTATATATTATGAGGATAAAAACAAACACCAGTTGGCTGAATTTGAGGTTCCTTACGATGAAGGTTTGGTTGATTATATTAAGACCAGTTCGAGGAAATTAAAAAAGATATGTAATCTTGGTAAAATTCCAAAGATTCATAAAGATTATAAGAATGATAAGAAACCCTGTTTCGCATATAGTAAGAAATGTGAGTATTATGATTTTTGTTATGGAGACCGAATATGACATATGGTGATTTTGACGTAATTAAAATCAAAAGAGATGATAAATTATCTGAATTAGGCGACTATCAGTTAGTTAAATCTACTCAAAAAGACGTAGACAAATATCGTAAAGAATGTTATTGGGTATGTCCAGAATGTGGATATAGGATTCGATACGAGCATTCTCTTTTGATGATGGGTAAATATTATGTTCACGAGATGCGTTGCCCTGAAGAAATAACTAGAAAAAAATCCTTCAAGGAATGCAAATGTAAAATGACCCTTATTAGAGATGATGAGAAGGTGTTTGATTCTGTATATTTTAATGAGCTTTTTGCCAGATATCAGAATCGGATTGTTTGGGAAAGTAGAAAAAGCTATGCAGTAGATTCTCCTGATGAAGTTTATTCAATGCTGGTTTCGTCTTTTTTGAAAATATCTTTACAATTTGCCCGTGATAGGATATTTACTTCAAGTAGCGATAAATGGTTTAGTAGTTTTTTCTGGAGATCAGTTCAGAATAAAATTGCAGATCTTCAGAAAACAAACACCTACAATAAACGATGTCCAACCGTTAGATGTGCAATGTGTAATAAAGACGTTGGGCAAATTACCACGAGGCATCTATCTTTACCTGGACATGAGGGGTTACTGGAAGAGATTCTGGTTTTTCAAGGAAGGGTTGTAATTATTGACTCTGGAGAAATAAATTATTACCAGGGAGATAATAAAGAAAAAGAAATAAGAGATAGAAGTTTATTTATTGGTAAAAAGATATTTTATAATAAAAAAATAAGTGATCAAAGAAGGGCGTTCGAATCTGAATGTTTAACCTTTTATTCGAAAATGTTTCCAAATGCTTTATTTAAAAACAATGTAGCATCGATCAATGCCGCAATAAGTGACGAGGGGGATGCGGAAATAGAAGAATTTTCTAATGATAGCGTCTTCAAGGCCGGGAGTGATCCTATTGCCGACATTGAGATTGATAGCAGCATTTCGAGGTTAACTGAAGTAGTTATGAAAGAGATTGATGGAGAATTAGATTTTTATATTAAAAAAGGCATTAAGCCAGAAGAATTAAAATCAATAATAAGTGAAACTTTAATTACTAAAGGTTCATTCGAAGATGATTTAGATAATATTAAAATAGACAGCATGATAGTTGGGGTGAATAAGGGATTTACCGAAGAGCTTCTTTATTTCATTAGGACGAACGACAATTGTCGTATATGTGTTGGTATTGACGTTGATTCGGGGCTTGTCCCCGCTTAGTTAAAATGAGATGGAAATAGGAGAATGAGAAATGACTGAAACAGATGAGGTAGTCGAAAAAAGAAAAGAAGTTATGGAAGAGAGGTCTGTTCTTAAAGAAAAAGATAGAGAGGTAGACCCAGGTGAACTTAAAGCGGCATCAGATACAGACCCTAAACGTTTGGCGAGTGCTATTCTTGCTAAGTTTCGTAATGTCGGTTATGCCCACATTCGGGCTATCGGGCCTGCCGCTATTGGAAAGGGAACGGCAGCTTGCGATATTGCAAGATCTAAATTGGTACTTGCAGGGATCGAAGCCATTCAACACGGATTTTTTTGGGAGATTGAATTAGATAGCATAGATCCAAAAACAGGGAAAAACGCAATTAAAACAGGGCACACTACAGTGTGTGAAGAAAGATAATTTTAAAAAAAAGGAAATATAAAAATGGAATTATTAGAACCAGTAGAAGGAACAGAAGAGGAAGTTGAAAGCGATAAGGCTAGGGTTATTGCGGCGATTCAAAATATGGAGACAGAAGATTTTTCTGATTTCTATGATAAAGTAAAGGAATTAATGACGGACGAAGGCGACGAAGAAGAGGGAGTTGTTATTTGTCCTGATAGTAAACTAGATGCAAGAAATTGGGTTTTCGCCTTTGTGAAGATGAAAGAGGAAATTGATTTTTTAAAGGGAGACCTCATTCCTGCTTTAACAGAAAAATACATTAAGCCTTCTCGTGAAAAAATTGAGCAACTTGAGACGGCTCAAGGGTTCGTTAAGAGTGGATTGTTTGAGTTTTTAAGGCAGATAGGCGAAAAGAAGGTTTCGTTTCCTGAATTAGCAACGGTCTCTGAAGCAAAGGGTCAGCCGAAGGTTATTTATCCCGAAGACGAAGGGGCGTTTCTAGCAATGTTGGTTGAGCAAGATAGTGATTATATAATAAATAAACCGTCTATCGACAAGAAGAGAATTCTCGATGAGTGGAAGAAGACTGAAGAATTACCATTCGATGAACTATTAGGCAAAGCGGCAGGAACAAATATTAGAATTACGGTTTCGAAAACCAGAAAATAAGAAAGAGGAAATAATGACAGAAGAAAATTCCGTAGAAATAGAAGGTGACGAAGAATCAACGTTGTCTTCTCCTTGTAGTTTTTGTGATCAGGACGCACTAGCTGTTTTGACTTTGATTTCAAATGGTAATGTTATTGAGAAGTTTTTTTGTAATCAACACATAGGCAGCGTGAAGTATGGTAAATTTAAATTCAACGTCTCAAGAGAACCTGTTGAAGAAGGGGAAGTCGTTGAAGAAGTCGATGTCGATGATTTGTCGGTTGATGGGGAAAATGCTCAATTTACAATAAAAGAAGTTGATGAAGAGATGTCTACTGAAGAAAATGAAGAAGATCAGAAATTAGACATAAAGACACAGATAGAAAACCAGAACAGACAAAAAGAGAGTCTCATCGAAAAAAGAGTTTTCCTCTTATCTGAATTAAAGAAAGAAATGGAAGAGTTGGTTAAGAAAGAAGACTTTAAAAATGCGGCAAAAATAAGAGATGAGATAAAATCAATAAAAGGATAATGTGATGGAAATAAAACCAGGAGTTCAATTATCTAATATGATTAATACTGATGATCTTTTAGATATTACCGATAAATTACAATTAATGGCGTACATTCATACTGATCCAGACAATGGGTCGAGGATGATTCATATAAGGGTTAGAAATGGATCTAAGTTTGATTTCGCTGTAGATTTGGGAGGGTTGGGAGACAAGGCATTAGAGTCTTTCGATTTAGACGGCAATCTTATATGATGAGAATATCTCAGGTTTGCGAGAAATGCGAGAAAGAAGTCCTGTCTGCGGATGAAGGGACTTTAGAAATTAATTATAAAAAGAAAACATTTACATATATATGTGCTTCTTGTGGGCATATTAATGTTTTTGATTTTGGCAATATACAGGAAGCCCTTAATCGTCAGACTCGATTACCAGGAATTGGAACAGCAAAATATTGATTGTCGTATAATAAAATGAGGAAAATAAAATGAATAAAAAAGATATTCCGATACCAGAAGATATAGAATCTTCAAAAACGGTTGAGGAAAACAAAATGAGTGAAAAAGAAATTCCGACACCTGAAGACATTGAATCTTCAAAAACGGTTAAGGGATATGATTTTGGTAAAATAAAATCTCCTCATGTTGTGAAGAACGTTATATTCGAAGACGAAGAAGAAGTCGCTCCGGGGGATATTCAAAAGACAATGGATCGGCTTCGGAATACGGTTACTGCTGAAGATCCTCATTTTGTCATTGATGGTAATGAACAGTCCAATGATGCCCCTATGCAGGAGATAAAGGCTCCGCAGGGGGCTCAGGAAGAGGTTTCGGATGAAATGTCAGAAGAAAAAGAGAATAGGATAGAAAATAGACCTTTAGAGTCTTATGTTGTAAAAAGAGTCATGGGGGCAATTAAATTGGAACCCCTAGTCGTCTTCGTTGAAGTTGAGGGGGAAGAAGAAGGAGAGGTGGTGGGCGTTCCTGGATTCTATGATTCAACAAATGATAGATTTGTATTATTGGATGGCAGTCCAGTTCCATCAAAAGAATTCGATATTAAATTCAAAGAATATGTGGAATTAAAAAAAACGGAGAAAAAGGATTAAGGAGTTTTTAAAAAATGAGAAGAACGAATTCTTTAAAACTTATTCCGGATAATCCTAAATTCTATGATGGATTTTCTTCAGTATCTATTGATTCTGGTTTTATGACTTTAGATGAAAAGATTAAAAAAGATCCTTTGAATAGAGAAAAGTTTAGATGTGAGTCTAAGCTTTCTTCAGGGAATGAGGCTCCTAGAAGAAGAAGGAGTGGTGGATCTATTCCTGATCCGACAATTAATCAGTATCCTCCGTCAATGACCGCTTCTAATGGAATGCCTCCGCAAACTCCAGGACAGTTTCCTCAGCAGAATATTGGAGCTCCGTTCGTTGATTCTGGCGGCCCGAAAGAATTTATTAAAAATTTAACTCCTTATGAGATTATTTTAGATTTTCATCCGAATTCCGAAGGATTAAGCAAGGGGCAGAGACCTCCAAAACCAAAGACAATTAAATATTTCATTGGTAAATGGGAGGTTCAAGATTATTTAGACAGTCCTGTTCTTGTAAGTTTATATAGGACTGGAAAGATAATGGACATAACTGAAGCCCAGGTTAAGCATGAGAGAGAAATTATAAGGCAAAGAGAGCAGGCAGAACAAGATGAACTTGAAGCCAGAACAATGAGAGCACAACAAGCAAGGGGGGCAAATCCTCATATTGGACAAGAACTCAGAAGGTTAGGTTCTGCTGGAGTTGAAATTTTGATTCCAGATGGGAATGTTGGTATGGGAATGGGTGGAGAACAAGCTTATCAGGCATCTACGGGGGATGGTGGAGTTTTCAATTTTGACGTCGGAGGTTCAGGAATAGGAACAGTTGATCCAAGGACGGAAGTAAGTGAACATGAATCATTAGTGAATTCAATAACTCAACTACCAATAGATTAAAAGGAGAAATAAGACAATGAAAGAGAAAGATGCGGTAATCGAAGAGGTTGATCCAAAAAAAGTAGTAGACGTTGCTAGTTTTGGCAATGCGGATGTCAAACAGGATGCCGAGCCAGAAATGGTAATTCCAGAACCAATTATGGGAAAAGATCTAGAGTCAATCTCTAAAGATGACTTTAATAAAATTTCCAGCATTAGAACAGCTATAGAGCAGGTACATGTCGCCATTGGGTCGATTGAACTACAAAAGAGTAAAATGGTTGCACAAGCTTTGAGCCTTAGAAATGACATGGAAGAAGTAGCTAAATCTGGATTAGAAAATGCAGGTATTTTAAAAGATAAAATGGAAGAATATAGGGTAGATATAAAGACGGGAAGAATTGTTGCCACTAAGGATTTGCCTCAAAGATAAATTAATTACGAGGCATAAGGGAAACGCCTCATGATTAGGAGATTTATCACAGGTACTGATAATAGTCCAGGAATTAGTGGGTTTTCTGGAGTCTTTGGCGTAGGACTTTCAGGGACATCCGGCATAATTGGGAATAGTGGTATTTCAGGATATTCAGGAGTGAAGGGGAATATTGGAGTAGGATTAAGCGGATATTCAGGTGTTTCTGGATATAGTGGCGAAAAGGGAGACGTTGGAGAACAAGGAATATTGGGTGTGAGTGGGTACTCTGGCGTTTCGGGATATTCAGGAGAGAAGGGATTTTTAGGAGCCACTGGCCCCCAAGGGGTTAGTGGCTCTTCTGGTATATCTGGTTACTCTGGAGAGAAAGGATTTACAGGGGAAACGGGAGACCAAGGGGTGGTCAGTGGTTATAGCGGGGTCTCGGGTTATTCAGGGGGGAAGGGAATCACTGGAGAAACAGGCCCTCAAGGCACAAGTGGTTACAGTGGAGTTTCAGGTTATTCAGGGGAAAAGGGCTTTACTGGAGAAACGGGGGCTCAAGGAACTAGTGGTTATTCCGGATTGAAGGGGACTTTAGGGACAGCAGGAGATCTAGGTATAAGCGGAGCAAGCGGAGTAAGTGGATATTCTGGATATTTTGGTCCAAGAAAAAATTTAAAAAGAGATATTAGCGGAGATGTTGTTTTTGATAGAAATGGAGTGTCTTTTAGTAATTGGGTTGGATATGGAAATTTAGTAGGTATTGCGGCTCCTATTGCGTTACAAGTAGCTTATATTACTCTTGATCAAAATGATGTTAATTTTATACAAGTTCCAAAAATAGAAATTAAGGTGTTGGCGACACTTATGGTTTCTACTGGGCAGACGGTAGCGACTTTAGATGTTTCTGCCATTGGTCGGATAAATTATCCAACAAATACGCCTCTCGGGAATGTGAGTTTTACCGCTTCTCTTCTTTTTGGCACCCGTGGTTCAACGACGTCTCTTGTAGGCGCAACACACTCGTTACTATTAGATGGATTAGTTGGAGCAGGATTTACTGTTAATGGTAAGGGAAATCCTCCAATTGCTTTTACTATCTTTGGAAATGTGGTTACTAATAATGCAGGTATTACTAATATCTCAATAAAACCGATTGGAGTAGGTACAGTAAACGCTATTAAATATAATGGAACGACATCAGTAAAGGGGACGCTATCATGATAAGAGAATTTATTATAAGCGTAGATGTTAATGCGGGGATGAGCGGCGTTTCTGGCTTCGCTGGTGCAGGAGGAAATTCTGGATATTCTGGCGTAATTGGGAATAGTGGTATTTCAGGATATTCAGGAGTGAAGGGCGATATTGGTTTGAATATTAGTGGGTATTCAGGTGTTTCTGGATATAGTGGGGAAAAAGGAAATACTGGGACGCAAGGAATACAAGGGCTTAGTGGTGTATCTGGTGTTTCAGGATATAGCGGCGTAAAAGGAATCTCCGGGGCTGTAGGTTCTCAGGGAGACACAGGGATAGTTGGGCAGTTAGGGTATTCGGGATTAAAGGGAGTTTCAGGAAGCGTTGGATCAATAGGTGGAAGTGGAGTGTCAGGAACGTCTGGATATTCAGGGTTGAGGGGAGATTCAGGAGGTGTGGGATCTACTGGCTCAAGCGGAGCGTCTGGAACTTCAGGTTATTCAGGGCTGAAAGGCGATTCGGGAAGTGTGGGATCTACTGGTTCAAGTGGGGTATCGGGGACTTCGGGTTATTCGGGATTTAAAGGAAATACTGGTAGTACAGGGTCAGCTGGAACAAGTGGATATTCTGGAATTTCAGGAACTAATAAAATAATTAAGAGAGATATTCAGGGGGATATTGTTTTTGATAGAAATGGAGTGTCTTTTAGTGAATGGTCTCACTATACAAGGTTAGTTGGAATTACGGCCCCTATTACTACTCAAGCAGCTTATATTACTCTTGATCAAAATAATTTACATTTTGTAAAAATACCGCCAATGAGGATTAAGATAAAAGGTTCGTGCTTTCCAGTTACAGGGGGAGAGGCATCTATAGAAGTATTGGCTAAGGGTTTTATTAATTATCTTACAGACACTCTTGGTAATGCAAATACAACGATTTATTACCCTGCTTCAATCTTCTACCAGACTCACACAATAAGCACCACAATAACGAACGTTTTTAATGGGATGGTTGCAGCTGGGTTTTCTGCGAGTGGAGCAGGTAATCCACCAACTTCATTTACAATAGTGGTTACAGTCCAATCGACTAGGGCTAGTATATCAGCTATTTCAGTTTTACCAGTTGGATTTGGGACAGTTAACGCCATGCTTTATGATGGAACGATGGTAGTGAAAAAGGTATAATATTATGATTAAAAATTATATTTTAAGTTCAGATAACAATATAGGGATCAGTGGGTCTTCTGGCTATTCCGGCGTTGGTGTTTTGGGGATTTCTGGATATAGTGGGTCTTTTGGTGCTTCGGGGTATTCTGGAATAAAGGGGGGGATAGGAGATACCGGTAGTGGATATTCTGGTGTTTCAGGATATTCTGGAGGGAAGGGAGTAGTGGGAGATACCGGCTCTCAGGGGGTAAGCGGACTTGTTGGCGTCTCTGGTTATAGTGGGATAGTTGGTGAAGGTGGAG
>Ga0307376_10001607_pt1 | contig 23880 bp, 14 predicted proteins | sample TR2MG_FD_202536 | JGI IMG/M metagenome (GOLD analysis project Ga0307376, IMG submission 202536) | Soil microbial communities from Risofladan, Vaasa, Finland - TR-2 | ecosystem: Environmental > Terrestrial > Soil > Coastal area > Acid sulfate soil | place: Finland: Risofladan, Vaasa | collected...
ATTCAGGAACACGGCCAGATTCGGGGAATGAAAGGGACGATTTGGTTACGCCCGGAGCTAAGGATCTTAAAGTTCATAAAAAATAATTTGAAAAAAAAGAGGGAAATTAATTGTTTTTGTTGTAATAAGGAATTAGTAATTAATTCTGAATGTTAAAGTAAAGGAGATATAATGAGTATAATAATGCCTGCAGGAAATTCGAAGGTAGACTGGAGTCCCAAAGAGGCAAAGCTTCACAAAACGGCCAACACCGAAGAACAAGTAGAGGTTCAAGAGGAAGTGAATCCTCTTTACGAAGCCGCTAAGGCTCATATGGCCGAAGTTGAAAAGCAGAAAGCAGAAGCTTCTGAGGAAACAGAAGTGAAGGAAGCTTGTGGCTCAATGATGGACGATGACTCAGTTGTTCTTGACGTAGAGGTTGATGAAGAAGTTCCTTGTCCCGATGCAGTTGTAGAAGAGGTTTCTGACGAAGCAACTCCCAAGAGCGTTTCGGAGGCCGTAGCCGAAGTTGAAGCGAAAGCCGAAGAAGCTGAAGCAGTAGTTCAGGAAGTTGCCGCCGCCGTTGATAAGATTGAAGAGGCTGTTCAGGATGTTAAAGACGTTTGTGGAAAAGGCGGAGAGATGGAAGAATTAGAGGAATTAGAGGAAGACATTCCGGGCGAAGAAGTTGTTGATGATGAAGTTGTTGTTGAAGGTGAAGAATGCGACGAAGAAGCATCAATGGATAAGTCTGCGTCCGTAGAAGAAGAGTTCTGCAAATTCGCAAAGCTTAGCCCGTCTAATAGAAAGAAAGTTGTAAATTACTGGGTTAAACAGCTTGGTTATCCTAAGGATTATGTTGCCCTTATGACGAAAGACTACGAAAAATAACCAGACATTACGAAAATCCCCGAAGAACGGAGGTTCTTCGGGGATTTTTTTTGTACATTTTTCCTTGTTTTTTCTGAAAATTCCTTATAATAGATACTATACTATAATATTCACTGGAGAATTGTATGACACCGAAGAAAAAAGAAGAGGCCTCATCAGATAAAGACAAAACAACTTCAGAACGATCTAATGGAGACAAGGAGAATCTTGGGTTTGAGACGCTGGTTAATAATAGCATCAAGTTTCAGCAGCTTCGTGGTGAAAGTACTGTAGCTGTCAAACTTTCGCTTACTGGCATTACTAATCTTGTTGTTAATTATGAAGATCCATGTCTCGTTGATTGTTTCCTTAAGAGTTGTTTCAAAACAAAAGAACTTTACAATGAAACATATGAGATAGATGCCGTCGAACTTCAGAAGGGAAGGCCTGGCCAAGGGTTTGCTTGCTCTTATCTCGACAATCTGATTTTCGGAACTTGTGAAACAGAATCATCACAAGATGGTCTTGCTCAATCTCCCAAAACAGATCCACAAACAGGAAAGAGGGAAAGAAATCCTGATGGGTTTGTAAATAGGAGAGGGGTTCTTACAGGCGAATTTGAAGATCGTCTTTTAGTCGTCAAGAATATAGATTACTGTATGGATTTCTGCCAGAAGAGTCCAGGTTCACTTGACGCAAGAGGACTATGGATTTTTGATAATTTTAGAAACCCAAGTGTTAAAAAGGGTTGCCGCATTCTTCTTGTGACAAATGAACCGCTGAAGTTCCCCTTTAAGATTAGGGTTGTCAAGTTTGAGCCTGTAGACGAATTCGAAGCTGAACACATTATTTCCAGTTTCCAACAGCTTTATAGGAAAGGGAAGTACGATGTTAATTTCACTGATACTCAACAGCGTCAGATGATAAGAAAATTAAGCGGCCTTACCTATACCGAGGCTGGAGATGCTCTTGGCGAAGCTTTGTCGAAGTCTGAAGATAAGGATAAGGTGCAGGAAGATGATAAGGGACGCATTACGAAAAGGTATATTGATTCCACGAAGGCACTTAAAAACATCCGAAAGAAAATCAATGCAAACTTCATGGAGGATGCCGTTGGACTTACTCCTTTGATGCCGAAGCCATGGGAAGATTATATCTGTCCGGAATCAAGTAATTTTACCTATGACGTAAAAAAAATTGTAAGAGACTTTGAAGAGATTAGTGACCTTAGGGCGAAAGTGGACAAAAAAATTGAACAGGGACAGAGCGAAGAAAAATTAGTAGCTGACATGATCGCCCTTCGCACAAGGATGCCTCATGTGATTGTTCTCTACGGAAGAGGAGGAGTTGGCAAGAGCGCTTTTCCAATCCACTTTGCAGGACTTCTTGATTTTGATGTTTGGGACTTCAATATTGGAGCCAGCCATAGTAAGTGGGTTGGCGAAGGCCCAGAAAGAATGAGAGAGGCACTCAAGAAAATTGAAAGGGCTTCTCACCTTGTCGTTCGTATAGATGAATATGACAGGGCTATCGGTTCTTCTGAGGCATCTGGCCAAGGAATGCACGAAGCTTACAAGCAGGTTGAAGCTGAGTTCATGAATTGGCTACAGAATACTCAGGAAGATAACCTCTTAGTTCAAAATGATATTTTCTTAGTTCTTACAACCAACCATAAAGAAAATATCACCGGCCCTCTTCTTCGATCAGGAAGAGCAGACCTCGTAATGGATATTGCTGATTTCGACGCCCAGAGTATGAAGCAGGCATTTGAGACAGCCCCAAGGAGAATGAAGAACAGGGGAGTTACCGTTCTTGGCTTTGATACCATGGATAAGTTCGAAAAGGCAGTCTCTCAATTGGATCTCATGCGGCTTGCTGAAATAGCTACGAAGCAGGGATTTACTGTAAGGGATGTAGATGTTCTTCTTATCGAAATGGCCTCTCACCATTATTATTTCAAAAAAGGCAACCTTGGCATTAAATGGTCAACGGAAAACTTTGCTGAAATTTTGGAAAATAGCGTTGGTTCTGCCAAGACCGAAGATACGTGCGAACTGAAGCTCGGAGATCGTTTCCTTGTAGACAAAGAAGAAAAAGAAGACGATCCTCAGGGAAATTTTGGTTTTTATGGTGATTGCTCTACTGAATTCGACCTCGAAGAGTTTGTGAGCAATTCTTTCGAAGAGAAATAATCCGTTAGATAATCCTCCTTTTCCATTTCACTCCATCACATAAATTGTATAATAATGATAAAGGTCTAATTCTATATAATTAGAATTATTAAGAGGACTTTTTATTATTTTATCGAAAAATATACAATAAGATTGTGGAGTGAAAATATGAACAACAATAAAATACGGAACCTTAAGATTTCGTCTTTTTTCAATTCTTTTGATTTAAAGGGGAAACCCAAGTCTAAGAGAGGCAAGGTTACAAAAACAGCATCTAATTATTTGAGAAATGCTGTATCTCCAGAAGAACTTGAAAAGAGGGCAAAGATATTCTCCAACATTATCCGCACCGGTGATTTTAACGACCTAAAGTTGAAGCTTAAAGAAGCTGTTGGACTTGTTGATCTTATTACTGACGGACAGGATTTGCTTGCCGAGGTTCTTATCAAAGATACTTTCCCCCCAAACTCTAATGATATCTATGGCATGGGAATGGACACCATAGAGGGTGACTATTCTATTGATGCAAGATATACATTTAAAAATGCACGTAACCCAGGTGAAGCAGAAGAACAATTGGGAGAAGTGCTATTTGGAAGCCCAGAGGTAATGGATAGGGCTTGGTTGAAAACTATTGCTTCAAGCGATGCTGGAGTAAAACAGATTATAGAAGATTTAAGCAGCGATGCTTTTGATCTTGGTGCCGTTATAGACGCGTATGAGCAGACTCTTGAAAATATGGCTAAATGGAAACGTAAGCTTAATGATAATACAGAACAACGAAAAGAATTGAAGGCCACTATCGAAAGAACGAAAGAAATTATTAATAGCAAAGAAATTGCCGAAACTCAGAAAAATGCACTAAGGGAACAGTTAGGATCATTAGAGGGACAGTTAGAGGAGATGAGGCAATCCTTTATTAATACAAGAGCACTTTATGGTAGAATAGCAAACTCGGCTAAACAGCAGGCTCGTGGATTAAATCCTTCGGACTATTTTGAAGGAAGACCATTACACAAAAAAGATGGTTTTCTTGATTTTGATCCGATTACTGATATAGAAAATGCCAAGAAAGATCTTCTTGATGCCATTAAGCAAAAGGGCAAAGGAAGTGATTTAGATGAAATAAAAATTCAGGTTGCCAAGTTGATTAATTTACTTAAGCAGTATAAAACAACAGATAAAGTTCTTCTTAAGAAGAGAGACCAGCTGTTTAAGTTTTTCGGAGTTGACATAGATGAATACGACGAGGCTTCCGAAGAAAAGCAAGGTGAACTTATCGATGCGGCGGCCAGGAAATGCCGAAGTGATCAAAGATTTGTTTGGCTTAGAAATCAACAGGAATTTAGTGACAGGGCATCTCAGCATGGGAAATTGATGGTTATTAAAAATTTTGAGAATTCAATTTTCTGCACACCTCCACGTCCTGGTACTGATTCTCCCAATGCTACTCTTGCAGCTCCGACAACACTCCATAAATTTAATGTTCTTAATAGGAAGGGCTTTACTGGGACTGGAAGCGAAGGTTCTAAGAAATTAGGTAATAGGGCTATCATTATATTTTCACACCATCCTATAAATGGTTTGGAAGCTACGAAGGTAGACCTTTCCACTGTTCCTGTTACATCGGCTCAAGCATCTATTATTGTTGATGAATTGCTTGGAGCGTATTCTAAAAAGTCTCTTGAGTTTGCATCATTGGCAGCACTTTCAAGAGCAAGTACCGAAGGGGAAAATCTTCCAAACGAAGAACGAAAAGCTAAGATTCATCAGGCCTATCAAGAAACCATGGCGAACAAAGCTATAATAGGTGGTTTGAGCTTAGAGGCGAAAGATAGGTTGAAGCAGTTGTTAATCGGTTTGACTCAGGACAAGGCGATTGATTTGGTTGAGTCATCTTTAAGAGGTGGTCTTGATATTCAGACAGATGAAGAGGATAATATAATATCTCTTAACTTTGATTCTAAGAGAGTTGTCAATGTTGGTGAAAAAAGATTGAACGAAATTGCTCAGGACATTGGATTTGGATTTACTCCAGACGAACCATCTGTTAGATTTACTGAATATGCTTATAAGAAATCTTCTGAATGGGCAGATAAGGTCGAATCCGTAGGTGGTAAAGCTAAAGAACTTGCCTATCTAAGAAGTTGTATTGTTAATCGAGAGATAGAGATAAGTCGATTGAGAGCTGAGTTAGTTTCGGGAAAATCGATGGATGGCAAAAAATTGTCTGCAAAAACTAAAGAAGAAAAAACACAGAGGGTTCAAGAGCTTACTGCTGAGATAGAAAACAAGAGATCTCAAATCTCATCCATAAAAATTCATTTACCTCATCTTTGTCTTCTCTATGGCCCTCCAGGTGTTGGTAAGTCTATATGGGCCGATGCAATGGGAGACTTGTTTGGATGCACTGTTCGAAATGTTGATTTGTCCAGCTCAAAAAGTAAATGGTATGGTGAAACTGAACAACAGACTCAGAAATTGTTTACCTCAATGTTGGCATCTCAGAATACAGTATTCCTTCTTGACGAATTAGACAGAATGATTGGAATGTCAGGACAGGGCGGTCAGCCTACTGGTGGAGGTGGGTCAGGAGGAGAACATCAGGTAGATAGAGCAGTAGTTAAGCAGATGTTAGATTTGTTTGAGAATCCGTCTAACTTTGCGAAGATGCTCGAACACAATATCTTTATTGTTATTACGACCAACTATCTTGCTAATATTGATACCGCAATGATGTCTAGAATTGAGCAAAAGGGTGGAGCATTTGAAGTCGAATTACCAGATGATCCTGAGGCTTACAAGAAACTTCTCATGAACTTTCTAAATGTTGAACGAAGAAGATTCCCAGATTATCCTATGCTTTGTCCTCGCAACATAGAGGTGGATGAAAAAGGCATTCCAATTGGTGGTGGGGTTGATGTATGTTGGGAATTTACATTCAAGAAGCTTCAAGAAATGGGAACTCCTACTGCACCCGGTCACCCATCTTCATTAGATGTTATTTGTTCAGAGTTGGCCAGTAAAAAGATAGACTTTAGATTGACAAAAACACTTTTCCAAGAAATTTGGTCTGCCCATCAGGATTACGAAAATTCGATGGCGGCAATTGGGAGAGGGGATGCAGATTTGCCATTAGGTTTGCCGATGACACTCCCCAATATCATAGCGTCAATTAAAGAGGCGGTTGTTGCCATAGAGGGACATGATAAATCAAGCAACGGAGTATCTAAGATAAGAACACGTAGGCGCGAAGAAATAGAAGATGCAATGCAAGGGGTAGAACTTCCAACAGAAGAATTTTATGATGAAGAAACGAAGCAAAATAAACAAAGAGTTAATTTAAACTCTCTTCCTCAGGTAGTTGAAATAATGAACGGTAGCATGGAAGAGGAAGTTATTGATCAGGTAGATATTGAAGAAGAAATTACTGAACACCCCGAGACAGGAGAGAAGAAATCGTATCCTGTTATAAAGATGTCTCCTCAGGAAGAAATGGAAAAAATGAGAGATGAAGTATTTGAAGAACCCGCTGTAGAACCTGGTAAACAAAAAACAGAGCAAAAGGGGAAGGAAAAAGCCCCGCAAGAAGAGAATAAAACAGAAGATGTAGTTTCGTCTACTGATTATTTGTTTAATTATTTAAAGAAGGAAGGCCTTGTTTCTCAAGAGGGCAAATTCATATCGAAAGAAAAGATTGCACAGGCACAACTTGCACAAGAACAAACGGAACAGGATCTTGGAAATGGAGTTTATTGGTTTGAGAATGGACTGTTAGTTGCTCCTGGTAGTCCAAATGCTCCGGCTCAATATCTTACTTCTGAAATTGAAAAGCAAAAAAATAAAAAAGGGATATAAGATGAAAATAAATAGAATGGCAGATGAACAATTGGCTCCCGAATGGGTGTTTGAGGGCAAGAAAGCCTTGGAGTTTTCTGATTCTGAATATATCACTCCAGACGAAATCGAACGAATCGAAGCCATGGCCGAATCGCTGTCTGACGATGGTATGGTTTCCGAAAGAGAAAGAATTGAAGCTTCTGTTGGTAAAGGATCTCTTTATCATGTAAGCTCAAAGTGGGACAGCAAGGTAAAAGCATCGTTGAAAGAATATGCTGTTGTCTGTGGAATGGATATGTCTAAGTTCAAAATTATTGATCCAGAAATTGTTGTAGATCTTAAGCCTGCCTTGGTTGCTCATGACTATAGGGTGTTTTTTAACAAAGTGTCGAAAATTAAGCTTGCCGAGAAAGGCGTTGAAAATCTTAATGATTTGTCTAGAGAAGAACAGAAAGATTTATTCAAAGAAGTTGACAAATTGTATGAAGCAGAAAATGAGGTTTTATCTATGCATGATCCATTCAAGTTAGACAAATTAGGCGACATGAGTCATATGGAAGAAACAAATTGGCAAGATACTAAGAGACAGGCTAATCTTGGATATAAACCGTCGATGGAAGGAAGCGTTGTTCCTGTCAGGGGTGGAGAAGATTATTTTGTTAATTCAGATGTTAGTCCTGGTAGAGGAATGAATAGTATTACCGATCCTAAAGCCATTGAAACATATGCAGAAAGCGAAGAAGAAGATACGGGAGCCCGGCTTCGTAGGGAAAATGAGGAAAGATCTAACTCAAGAGAAGTTAAGCATAAGGCATGGCAGGACGAAAAGGTTGCTTCTATGGAAGGCTCAGAGATTCTTCCTCAGGGTAAAGTATTTCCTACTGAAGCTATGAATGCTCAGCCTGGTATTAGGGGTACTGATGTTTTTGGTCTTGATAGTGTTCCTGAAAAAACGGAAGGCGAAAAGATTGCTCAGGCCAATGAGGATAGAAGAAAAGAAATTCAAGGTTCTGACAAAGAAGACCATGAATTTATTCCCAAAAAGGCTCCTGTTCGTGGAATCTCTGATACATTTGCAAGTGAGTTAGCTAAACATTTGAAATAATGAAAATAATTAGACTGTCAGCTTTGGCTAATGACTTAGAGGCCGCATACGATGGTCTAAAGAAGGCCTTGACTTATCTTGATCAGAACAACAAGGCTAAGACAAAAAATGAGATTAACAAGGCGATTAAGAGACTAGAACAAGAGAGGCCACATTTGAAGGTTAAAGGAAGGCCAGTCAGGAGAAAGTACTAAATGAAGCTCATCAAAACAGCATCAGGCAAAAATCAAATTAAGATTTCCAAAAAAGAATGGACTTCTATTGGTAAGAAAGCCGGATGGATGAGAACAAGTCAAACCGAAGCTACTAAAATTTTTTATGAAAAGACAATTTTAGACAATGCAGACGATTTAAAAGAAGCAATACAGGGAAAACGGTATAAAGTAGCAAAAGTTTGTTTAGACGAAATAATGAATGCCTTATATCGTTTAATTGCTGATGAAGGTTTACCAGGAGAAATTTTCCCAGGGTTCCAAGATACAGGTCCGAGATGACAGGAAACCAATAAAATGACAAGAGGGAGAATAGTATGGATTTTTTCACATCCCCCGAAGATTTAAAAGGTTGGGTCAAAGTACAAGATTCTCCCGATGAAGCCGTAAATAAGATTATGGAAATCATCGGTCCTAATGACGAACAAGACATATTTGATACTTGTAAGACAATTTTTGAGTCGGATCAACAGGATGTAGTTGATAATGCTTCCAATGTTCTGTTCGGAGTTTTGGCAAAACATAACATAACGAAAGTTAAAGAGGGTAAAATGAATAATAAAATGAAAAAAGAAGCCCAGGGCATCTACAGAGGTACCGCCCCATTCTACCAGTCTATGCCTCTTAGAGTCTGTCCTAAACTTCCTGCAGATTCAAACATCAATCCCGCATCTAAAAGACTAATTAGTACTTTTCATTGCAGAGAAAATTGTTTGGACAGTTTTACTTTTGACGATGAACCAGAAAGAGTTTATTGTGCAGAAGCTCTATGGCGTAGACACGTTATGGATAAGTTTTCAAGAGAATGGAAGAACGAAAAAGGCAAATGGGTTGGCGGCTATATCAATGAACGTTTTCAAGTTTATCACGACGATGGTGGTAATCAAATGGAATTAGCAAATAATGAAAGAACAAGAGTGCCCCGGCCTCATCAGTATTCTACGGAAAGAAGACTGGAAGAAGCTAGGGGTGAAAAAACTTATGACATTACACTAGCTGATTCCAAGAAGAAAATGGTTAAGCTCGCGTCTACATCTCAGACACAAGCTGATGAAGAAATACATCAGATATTCCGAGATATTATAGAAATGAGAGAATCAGGTTTAACCGATGAAGATATTATCTATAAAGTTGCCGAACATTACAATAGGTCTATTATTAATGTTGCGTCAGTTTATAAATTCGCAATGAAACAACTTCAAAGACATAATGGGACGGTTTATAGCTGTGATAGTTCCAAATTTGTTAAAACAGCACAGGTTGTAACTCCTGCTCCATCTGCGAAAGGTTCAACAATGGTAACTCAGAATGATGTTGAAGTGGTCTCTCTCGCTAATGGACAAAAGACTGTTTTAAAGATTGAAACTCCTGTTGTAATAGTATCTGATGGTACTCATCCAGTTTTTGAAATAGTTGATGGGCCTGATGCTGGGAATAAATTTACTTTGGCTAATCAATTGGATATGGGAAGTGCCTTCGGAGCAGTTGATGGTGTTGATATGATCCAAGATGCAGCTGATGAACTTGGCCTCAATGAAGATAACGCTGCTGAAGTATCCAACTCCAAAGTCAACGATTTCCCAGTAATAGAAATGTAAGTGATAAAATCACATTTTTAACACAAAACTGTATAATAAGCTGTGTAGAAAAATGTGATTTTACTGGGAGACTATAAATGTCTGGACCTATTATCCAATCTGGAGACCTTGAAAGTACTTTTAAAGCCTTAAGGAATAGAGACCCGCTAAAGTTAGAAAAACAAGAAGTTCCTTACAGTCAAGATTATCCGTCCATCCCTCGACAGAATTATCCCTCAACAACCAGCGTTCATGGTGCTTTCCCAAATAGCATGACTAGATTTGCTTCTAATCAGGCTGGTATTGTATACGGTCAGCCTCAATTCTTCTCTCCTGTTCATACTCCTATCAACTGGCAGATTCCGTCTAAGAGATTAGAGCAATATCAATGGGCACGATTCTTTTATGAAAACGAGCCAAAGGTTGCTTCTTCGATTGATTTCTACAGCTATTTCCCCATGAATGATTTCGATCATGAATGCAAAGATCGTAAGGTCAAGTCCCATTTCGATAAATTAAAGAAAAGACTTGAACTTGCTAAATGGTGTAGGTTGATAAGTCATGAAATTCATCTTCTAGGAGATTGCTTTCCGTTTGTTGAGGTCAGTTGTGAAACTTGCGGAGGATCAGGTCAGATTGGAGATGAAATATGTGATCATTCGGGAGGTACTGTCAGACGTATTGTTATATTAAATCCTGATTACGTTGAAGTCTATACGTCTCCTCTTAATCCAGATCCTCTAATTGCATTGAAGCCCGACGAAGAACTAATCAATATGGTTCAAAAAAGAACGCCTGGTTACGAAAGGCTTACCCAAGAGGTTAGAGCACTTATTTCGTCAGGACAGCCAATTCGTCTTGATAATAGGAATGTCTACCATTTAAAGTACGGAGAGGGTGGTTATCAGACATACGGCATAGGAATGGTCAGAAGATTATTTCCTGTTCTTTCTTACAAAACAAAATTGATGGTTGCTCAGTGGATCGTGGCAGAAAGATTAATCGTTCCTGTTAGAATTGTAAAGGTTGGGAGTGATAACCGTCCCGCCGGTCCTGCCGATATCGCTACGGTTCAGTCTCAGTTAGCACAGACTCAAAATGATCCTAACTTGACCATCGTTACTCACCATGCTTTTGAGCTTGATTGGTATGGAGCTGCGGGTAAAGTCTTGACACTCTCTAATGAATTTGAATTTATTAATCAGGAAATCCTTGATGGTATGATGATTAATAATGCCCTATTAAACGGGGAGGGACCCACATTCGCGAACGCTTCTGTTGGTATTGAGGCTATGATTGAGCGTCTTGAAACATTCAGGCGTGAAATAGCAAGTTGGATTGAAGAATACATTTATAAGCCCGAAGCTATACGACAAGATTTCAAAGAAGTGAATGAAGATACTGGAGAAGAAGAATACATTTATCCTAAGATTAAATGGAACTCGATGCATCTTAGGGATCAGCAACAGTATAGAAATTTTGTTCTCCAGTTATACGAAAAGGGCCTACTTAGTGCTCAGACTGTTCTTGAAGCATTTGATTTTGATCCCGATCAGGAAATTGAACGTAAGCGTTATGATGCTCTTCAGATGATGGCTGTTGGGCAGGGCATGGGAGGAATGGGCGGAGGTGCTGGCGGAGAAATGGGTGGAGGCTTTGGTGGCGGAGCTGGCGGAATGGGAGGTGGAATGCCAGGAATGGAAGGTGGAATGCCAGGAATGGGAGGTTCTCCGGGTGAGGCTGGTGGTGCTCCTATGGGTCCTGCTGGTGGTGCTCCTATGGGTCCTGCTGGAGGTGGTGCTCCTGCCATGGCGTCTTCAAGAGTGGAATTGTCTGCCTCTCAGGTTGATCCTTCTCAGTATGGAGGGAAGGTGTTGAAAGAAAAGACAAGACAGAAAATGGATCATCAAAAACAGCAAATTTATAAACAAAAACAAATGCAACCACAGGGCAAGACAGGTGAAACGAGGGATGAAAAGGGGCGAATCATATTTACGAAGCCAGAAAGACAATTAATAGCTTCTTTGACAAAAGATCAGGAACAAGGTTTGATTACTTATCCTATCGTTCCACAATTTAGAGTGCAGTACGGAAGTCAAGAATATCCTTTAGATTTTGCTATTCCTCATTTAAAAATAGGTATTGAAGCCGATGGTGAAATATTTCATTCCAGTCCTAAACAACAAGTCCATGATACTGAGCGTGACAGAAAGCTTAATCAAATAGGGTGGACTATTATTAGGTTTAAAGATGAGGAAATCGACGACAAAATAGAGCAAGTAATGAGTACTATTAGAAAAACAATAATGCAGAAAGAGATGACTCTCAAGAATCAATAAAATAAATAGAGGATTTGTCACTATTTTCCTTGAAAAAGAGTAGGAAAATAGTGTTATTTTTTATTAGGTCATGGGTTATCTGAAACATGAAGTGTTTTGCTAGACAGAAGCTTGTTGAGAAAGATATTGACTGGAGACAGACTTATACTGACAAGACTTTGTTTTTAAAAGATCAATTTGAATCTATTATTGGTCCAGGAAGTTATTTTAGGTTTGAGGGTGAGGACAACGAAAGCGGAGACAGATATTATTGTATTATAGGTCCTGCTAAAGTTCATAAACCCAGAGCGAAATTTTTTGCTGGTGTAAGAAAACTTCCTGCAACGTATTCTGCTGGAGGGAAATATTTTGACAGTATGGATAGAGCTGCTAAGTATGCTAGAGAAACTTGGGGAGTTTCTACTCCAAAAGAACTGAAACCATACACTTCGGCAACTTTATACGGTATTTCCGGTAAGATTAAAAAGTGGAAAGAAGAGAGAGAACGAGAAGAGGAAAAGTCTTCTCAAGGGGAATCTTAACCATGAATAGATTTAATCTACAAAATTATATCTTTGATAAATATGCTATGGGTTCCACCAGGCAAGAAAATAGAGAAGATTATACTTGGTGGGATTACGAGAATTTAGCTACAGAATCAGGTGCAGATTGGGACAGTTTTAATTATTGGTCAAATTTAGATTCGAGTCTTCAGACCGCCTTAGAAGAAGCTCAGAATATGAGGTCTAATTATTTCCATAAAGTCAAGCGTAGGTATTTGCTTACTAACTCAGAAGTTCCACTCCTTTTAAAAACGTATCTTGGTTATCACCCTGCTTATGGCGCCTATGTCATGAATATTGGACCTTATTTTTCAGAGGGCAATATCAATCCTCCCCGACCGAATGCCACTCCAGAGGAAATAGCTGAATACGAAAGACGAAGAGATAGTATGAGCAATAGTCAAAATCGATTTTCCTATTTCTACAAAAGAATAAGAAAGTCAACGAGAGAGGAGATAAAAAGATCTCTTGAAGAAAATATGCGTAAGTATATGGATGCTTATGGTGTTGAACTTGAAGATGGTGATTTTCAGTTTGTTCTTCTGAGACATCCTGAATATGACCCATCTCGTAAAAGACAGCCAAGAAAACAGATTGCAGAAGTAGTGACAAGTTTAGATCCGGAAAGTACTGAGGGTGCAGATTTTTATGAAAGAGAGCCTATGGTAAATCCAGAAAGCTCAATCAGCTTGAATAGCAGGGGTTATGAAAAGCTTCTTAGGGCAATTTGGGGAAATCAATATACCAGAATCATAAATGAAATGTCAGCATCTCAAAACAGGCCGGTAGAGGAAGTTTTGAGGGATGCAGTCAGCGATATTGATGTCTTAGAGGGTATTTACGAACAGTTGAAAATCAGATATGAAGAAGCTGTTGTTAGAGGAGAGGCTGTTGGACTTGAACCTCCCCCACGCTTTTTAGATTTAAGCCTTAACCAAAGGGGTTCTGGCCAACAACGCACTTCTGGTATTGAGAAAACTTCAAAACTGTTTCTCCGCAATTTGGGATTTCAGAGGGAAGTTCTCGAGGTAATGGCAGAAGGAATTACAGATCCAACAGAGATACAATCAAGATTAAACGCTGATCCTTCTCGAAGAGGCAAAGAAGTATCTCTTGAAGAAGTTAGAGACAAGCTTCAGGATATTCGAGACATGGATCCAGATGGTCAAAAAACACCCGAAGAGTTAATTGCGGAAGTTGATGATGGCATTAGCGGTTTTGGACAGTCGGTGGGATTTGGTAGCTTAGGAACGGCGGTTAATATGGCTAAGCTTATGTTCACCCATATGCCCATCGATCCGAAAACTGGTAGCAAGAAGGGTATGAGATATCTCGAAGAGGCACAAACAATTCCTCTTGATATGGAACATAATTTCATAGATGTTAGTGAAGATCAGTTGGTTGAACTTAGATCGGGGGCGGATGAAAGAAGAGAAGATTTAGCTGAAGCAACCGATGAAGAAATTGAAAGAGAACTTGGAAGAAGGTTGAGATTGCCTAATGTTCAAGATTATGAAAGAACAGAAGTCCAACCCACAGAAGAAACTCCAACTCCTAAGCCATCACTCACAGAGGAAGAAGAGGAAGAGAGCGACATAACACTCCCTGCTTTAGAAGATTTAATTGGCAATACTTTTAGTAACCTTATTAAAATTGCAGAAGAATTAGATTCTGATGGAAAATCGGAAGCTGCAGAAGAAGTCCATAGGGTTCTTAGAAAGTATGAAGGCGAGATTAAGAGGAGATAAAAGATGTTATACAAAATAGCACTATGTGAAGCTACTCCCTTGGAAAATATTACCAGATCAGGAAATATTGGTTTTATTAAAACTGCATCCGGTCGTGTTTTCATAGAGCCTGATTCAGATAAGGCCAGATTAATAGAAGCAGAAATTGAGAAACATCCCACAGCTTTATTTTTCAGAGCTAAAGCCATTAAAGCAGATGAGCCTAATAGTAACGGCGATTATTTTTCTACCGACGAATTAGTCAGGGCACATAAAACTTTCGAAGGTGTTCCGTTCTTTACAAATCATGATAATCAAAATATTGAGAACGCAAGAGGAAAAATTATTTTTGCAGAATGGATTCCAGAAGAAAAATCAGTTTATACAATCGCTTTCGTTGATAGAGAAGCGTTCCCACATATTTGTCGCAGCATCGAAGAAGAATACGTTACCGGTGTCAGTATGGGAGCGATCAATGGAGAATCTATAGTCATAATGGCAGATTTAAGTGAAAAAAGAATTTGTGATATTAACGAGGGAGAACTCGTTTTAACACCATATGGGAATAGTAAGATTGTTAAGAAGGCTTATTGTGAATATCTTGGGAAACCTATGTATTCTTTTGATTTATCAACTTATCATAAAACCCCAATGTTTACGGACGACCATCCTATATTTATGGTAGAGAAAGCACTGATTGAATCTAAAAAACGAGAAGCGATTAGGGTTTGTAGCAATAGCAGATATGAACAAAGAATGGGTTATATAGATAAACCTGTTGGTCAGGATACATGGAGACATAGTAATTATAATGAGGATGCTAAATTTATAGAAGCTAATAAAGTACAAGAGGGAGATTTTATTCTTGTTCCTTCTAAATTTAAAATAGAAGATGGGGAAAGTCTAAAATCTGATTTTTATTATGTCGTGGGCGCTTATTTGGGAGATGGTTATTTAAAGAAAGATAGAAAGGGCGAATACGAAGCCGTTAGCTTTTGCCTTGGATTACATGAAATAGAATTGGCACACAAGATAACTTCCATACTCAAAAAATATTCTAAATCTACACCATGTGATTTAATATGCGAAGATAGAAATGGTTTATATATTAGCCTATATGATAGAAAACTAGCCAAATGGTTTTTAGATAATATAGGTACAGGAAGCAAATCCAAAAGGCTTAACTGTAACTTAAAGTTTAAAGAAGATGCATTAAATCTTTTAGCTGGATATTTAGATACCGATGGTTGTGTCTCAGTAAAAACAAATAAAAGTCATACATCCAGTTATCAATTTTCTAGTGCGAACATTGCTTTATTAGAAGATATTCAGTCATTGTTAATATCTATGGATTGTATATCTAGAATAAGCTCTTTTAATAGAACCCCAAGTCTAAATAGTATAGTTAAAATAAATACCATTGAACACACTCTTGCTGTTGGTTCTAATAATTCTAGTCTATTTAAACATTCTATTAAATTCGATAAGAATAATTGTCAAAATGCAAAAATTATAGCCGGTAAAACCTTTATTGTCAATGTTAAGGGTAATAAGTTTATGGCTTGTCCTGTTAAGAAAGTATACGTGGAAAAGTTTGATGAGCCTGTTTATGATTTAACAGTTGAAGGAGATGAAAGTTATATTGCAGACGGAATAGCAGTTCATAATTGTAGCGTTGAATACAGCGTTTGTAATATTTGCGGAAATAAGGCCGAAAAGACAGAAGATTATTGTACACACATCAGAAACAGAAAAGGTCGTAATTTCAGCGGTAAAGTGAGAAACGTTACTAGCGGAGAAGTTAAAGAATTTAAAAATGAACCAGTTTTTGAATATAATTATGGGATTAAATTTATAGAATTAAGTGCTGTAGTAGATCCTGCCTGCCAAAGCTGTCACATTGAAGGTATTATTCCAAATGATGATTTTCTCAAGAGAGTTGCTAATGTAGAAAACTCCCTAAGGATGATTAAAACTTCGGCTATTGAAAAGAACGCAGGCCAAGAAGAAATTACTCAATTAACCCAATGTCTTGAAACACTTGAGAAGATTGCGGTTAATTTGATTCAGAACAGACAGCAAGTTGAAGTAGAATTTGCAAGTGATTTGGTTGGAATACTTTCAGAATTACAAACATTTGTCGATGAGCTTGTTGGCGCTGGTTATGGGAATGTTCAAAGCGCTGGTGTTCCAGGTGTTGTGGATGGATTTGGAGGTGCCGATGCTGCCGAAGCACCTCCGGCAGCATCATCGGGATTGCAAGCCGCTCCTGTAGCCGAAGAAGTACCGGCCGGAGTAGGACAAGTTAGCGGAGTTCCAGGGAAACCACTAGTTCAATCACCTAAACTACCCATTACAGCACCCGTTAAACCAATGGCATTTGATGCTAATAAATTTACAAAAATAGCCTCTGGATTGAGTGATTTTTGTAATAAATTGGCTGATGAAGGAGAAAATAACATGGCAAAAAGACGAACAATATCTGAGCGTATCGAACAGAAGAAGGTTGCAACTAAAATTTTATCAAATTCGTGGCAGGAAAAACAGGAATTTTTTAAGTATATAAATAAAGTGCCATCAATACAAAGTAATAATAATAAATTATCTGTAAGAAAAGCAGATGATTCATTTATAATCGTAGCAGAAACCAAAGACCCGGCATTACAAAAAACGCAAACATGGACGTATGAAGATTTCTCGGACGCAGAAAGACGATTGATAAAGGAGACGCCAGAGGAAGCGGCTCTATATTTGTTAAATACATTCAGTAACAGTTTAAATACTCAAAAAGAAGGAGTAACTCAAATGACAGATAGTATCAGAGAGGCTGGAGCTAACTCGGTTAACAAACAACCCGAAGTAGTTCAAGAGGCTCAACTTCAGCAACAGCGTGATTTATACCACGCTCGAGAGGAAGCTGAGAGAAACGTTATTACAGAACAACAGCTTGCATCGGACAGTGGTTCCCATGGGAGAACCGGCGAGCAAGATGTTATAACCGAAGCTCAGCTTGCTGCTAAGAGCAATCCCCTGAACCCAAGAACAGAAGTTGAACAGCAGACCATTACAGAAGATCAACTTAATAAAAATACTTCAGGCGCATCTCCAAGAAAAGACGATGCCCCTAACGTTATTACCGAAAAGCAACTTCCTGACGGAGGCTATACGACAGGTTATGATCCTCAAGTTATCACAGAAAAACAACTTGAAGATGTTGATCTTCCATGGGAAAGAGTTGCGAAGAGAGATGCTTCTTTATTCAAGAGCGCTAGAGAACACATGGAAGCCGTTATCGATGTCGTTGCATCCACTTCAATTGCTACCGGTTGTACCCCAGAAGAATCTTGCAAAATTGCAGGTTCACTCATCGGCTCTACAAAGGATAGGTATGAATTAGAGAAAGCTATTCTTACCAAAGCTGAAACCGAAGATGTTGATTACAGTAAGAGATTGGCTTACTGGAGCAAAAAGAACATTAAGGTAGCTGGAGTTGGAACAAAAGAAATAGCGGAATCTATCGTTGCTGGTTTGAGAAAGGTAGCATCCGATGAAACCATTAATCTGGAAATCGTAATTGATGCCATGGATGTTATTTCCGAAGACGGAGAAGGACCCAAGAGCGTAAGTAGTCGTATCGATGAAAAGCTCGAAGCTGCCAAGGAAGAAACCGTCAAGGCTAGTAGGAAGTCCGAACTTAGAGAGGCACTCAAAAGGGATGACGGAAAAGAATCAAGAGAAGAAGAAAGAAAAGATATTCTTGCTTCTGTTAAAGAAGAAGACAAGAAAGTAGATAGGGAGGCCGAAAGAGAAGTTTGGAAGAAGGCCATGGAACAAGACAAAGGAAAAAATCCCGACACTATGATCGAAACAACCTACGATGAAATAGGTTCTTCCAAAGAGGAAAGGGAAGCAAACTCTCAAGGTTTTAAGAGCGCGATTAAAACCTTCGCCAGAGGTGCATTGGCCAGTAGAAATATTAAGTTGGCTAATATTGTTAATGTAACCATTGATGGAGAAACAATTTCTATCGCGGTTCAAACAGACGATGGCGGAGAAGGAGTTGAAATTCCTATTGGCAGTGTAGATGAAATATCTGTTGAAGAAGAGATTCCGGAAGGAGATCTGGCTGGTGAGGCACTAGAAGATACACTTCCTCCTCCTCCATCAGGCGCAGTAGATATGGCACCTGCTCCTCTGGCATCTGCTAAAGTCAAAATGACAAGGGAAGCACAATCACCTATGGGTGGGGGTGTCCCTGGAACACCGGGAGACGTAGCTGGTGGCCCTGGAGCTCCTGAAATGGGACTTCCTGGTACTACTCCAGAAGATGCACCGGTTAGCTCATTGACTGTTGATGAAGAAGTAGCTATTGATGATGAAATTCCTACCGCTGGAGAACAACAGCCACTCGGAACAATTTGTCCTGAGTGTGGTACTTCCGATGTAGATGTTAGTTCCGAAGGTGGGAATATTTCAGGAAAATGCAATAATCCCGAATGCGGAGCGGAATACGAAGCTCTAATTAAGAAGGATGTTGAATATAAGATCGTAAAACCTAGCAAATTTATGAGCGGAGAAGAGGGTGGAGATGTACCCGAAGTTCCAGAAGTTCCTGCGTTGCCGGTAGCTGCTCAAACTAGGCTTAACAAAGATATTCTTGTAAGAGTTGCTTCTAATAAGGACAAGCATGGTCATGTGTGTCCCGCTTGCGGCATGAAGCAGTGTAAGGCATCCGCTGAGGACGCCGGACATACTAAATATACTTGCCCTGCTTGCTCTACGGAAATTAATAAGGACGTAATTGTAAACGTCAATAATCCTGATGAAAATTATCTAAGGGTTAGTTGGGCTCTTGTGCCTAACATAGAAGGATGCGAAGGATGCGAAGAAGAAGTAAAGAAATTTGCTTCATTGGTTAAAATTAGAAAGATGATGAAATCCGCTGAAAAGAGTCCATTCCCTATGGCTAATTGCAAAGAGATTATTGCCCGTAGATATGGCGGCAATTCCACTGCAACGTTTGGGCCATGTAAGGGTAAACTTCTTGCCGATTGCGTATGCGGTCAGCTCGAAAAGCTTGCAATGACTAAGGTTCGTCATCTGGAAAAATTGGCCGAAGTATACACTCAGAAAGATCCTATGGATGAATGTGTAGAAGATCAGCTTAAGAAGAAGTTCTCTCAGAAGGAAGCCGAAACAATTTGCGGTTGCCTGAAAAAGAAATTCGCTTCTGAAATTGATGATAATCCATTCGTACAGGCTTTTGCATCCGACATTGAATCTGGAAAAGAAAAGATTCTAACGGCTCAAGACCTTGGAGTGCTTAACGACATCATGGTTGAAGAGATTGAACCACCCAAGGATATTGTTGAGGAAGATGTAGATATTGCCGATGCATTGCAAGATGATGTTGTTTCCGATGATACTGTCACTCTAGAAGTTTCAAAAGAAACCGCAGAAGAACTAGCAGATGCAGCATTAGACGCAACTTCGGAAGTTGAAGTTGAAATTGATGAGATAGAGGAAGCTCCTGTAGTAGTAGATGAAGTAGTTGAAGCTCCAGAGGGCTTGCCGGTTGAAGCTGCAACTGAAGATCTTACTTCAGAACAAGAAAGGGAAATAGAGGCTATGAAGAGTCATAAGTTAAGAAGAGTAGGAGACGAAGTTGTTAAGGTCGCCGGTACTCCTAAAAAGGTAGAAGACATTGAGGGTAACGTTGAAGCAGGCGTTCCTAGAGCAAAAGCTACTATGGGAGAAGAAGGTGCGGATAACATCGACGTTCCTATGGCAAAACCAAGTGTTCCTAGAGCGAAGGCAACTATGGGACAGGAAAGCGCTGATAATATCGATAAGCCGATGGGACTTCCTAACGTAGCTGTTGATAGTTCTTATATGGGCGAGAATGAAAAATCAAATCAGGCTGGTATGCCCGCCATCAACAACGAAATCAAGGGAACTGTTATAGCGAAAGAACAGAAGGCCGTTAAGGAAGCTAAGCAGTTGAAGGAAGTTGATACCGTAGAGGGTAACGTTGAAGCAGGCGTTCCTAGAGCAAAAGCTACTATGGGAGAAGAAGGTGCGGATAACATCGACGTTCCTATGGCAAAACCAAGTGTTCCTAGAGCTAATGCTGAAATGGGACAGGAAGGTGCTGATAATATTAACCCTAAAGCCACTGGTCCTGATGTTCCAGTAGATAATGCTTATATGGGCGAAGAAAAGTCGGTTCAGAAAGATATGCCATCAATCAATGATGAAATTCTTAAGCAAGTTCAGATGAAGAAAGAAGTTCAGTTGGAAAGAATTGCCAATGCTCGTAGAATGAAAGCAACGGAAGAGGCTGCTAAACTTCTGGCTACAAGCAGAATTTCCGAAGAAGCTTACCCCGATGTTATTGAAGCACTTTCAAGCTTCCAAATTGATGAAATTTCTTCCAAAGCCGAAAAGATGTACCCCAAGAGAGCAGTTTCTCATAAGGTAGAAGATAGGGCAATTCATGCCGGTACTGCAATTGTAATGGAATCAAAAGCACCATCCGGTTCTGGAGAAGGCTTAGCTGATAAATTGGCTTCTCATTTCACCATTGGAAATAAATCCTTTGATGAAAAATTGACCGTTTATGGCGAAAAATAACAAGAAGTCCACTAACCCCCCGAAGCCAAAAGCTTCGGGGGGTTTTTTTTGTGTAAAAAAAAGAGGTTATTTTATTTTTTTTTAGAATAAGAATAACATAAAATTGGCAGAAAATAGATCGGTTAAATAATGAGAATAAAAAAGAGAAATAAATGAGGAAAGAACGATTCCATATAGCCTTACAAATCTGTTTTAAAGACAGCCAATCTAAACTAATAATGTAAGTTAACTAAAGGAGAGAAAAATGGCTCTTGTTGAAATATATCATGTCGTCGCAGCATCAAGAACTGTAGCCTCTGGTCAAACTATTAAGGAAGGTCAGATTGTTTCTTTAAACAGTTCTGGTCAAGTTATTCTCCAGGGAACTGGAACATATACCATCATTCCTTACGGTATCGCCGGAGATACGAAATCCACTAGCGCTTCTTCCATGCCAGGTATTGCTGCTGGCTGGCAGAACAGAGTATCAGATTACTTTGATGAAACAAAGGCATCTGGTAAAATGACTGTCTACCATAGTGGTGGAGAGTTCGCTACGGATATGTTTAATACTAACGTTGCATCAGCTTCCATTGGTATGCCGCTTTATGGTGTATCAGGTCAGTTGGACACAGTTGTCAATGCAGGTGGAATCGTAGCTCGTCTCATTAAGGCCGCTGGCGCTTACCCGTCTGGCGTTCCTGGTGTAGATATCAATGGTGATATCGCTCTTGCTGGAGCAAGTGGAGACAGCTCTGATCAAAACACATACTGCGAAATTAAATTACTTATCTAAGCAAACAACAAATAGTTTATTTTGTAGGCTTTGAAAAACCCTATAAAACAACTTAAAAGGAGAAGAAAATGGCTATTGATAAAAGAGCGGTAAATCAGGAAAGAGAACAGCTTATTGCCCAAGCTCTTGATACTCCCGAAGGTCGCGTTGCATTGGCACAGGCTATGGTGGAGCCCATTCGTAGAGCGTTGGAATACCAAGCCGTAGGTAGAAAGCTACTCATGGTGGACGAACTTCCTCAGGGAGCATATGCTCGTTATGAGAAAGATGTTAGATCTACTTCCCATGTCATCTCGAGACGTGGTGCGGTTCCTGACAATATTACCGAAGGCGAGGAAGTGCTCGTACCTACCTTCGAAATCGCTACTAACCCCACGATTCGTTTGAGCGAAATTAAGGCTCGTCGTTTCTACATTGTTGACCGTGCTCAGATTAAGGCAAAAGAAGCTATTCAGAAGGAAGAAGATTTGAACATCTTCAATGCAGTTATTGCAGCTGTAACTACAGCGAATACTGTTGTTTCTACTGGTGGTGCCCTTTCTTTGAACGCATTGAATCAAGCCTTCGCTACAATCGAACAGCATGACCTTACAGTCGGTAAGATCGTTATGCATGCACTTCGCTATGCCGATGTTCGTAACTTCGGTAAGACTGTCTATGATGAAGCAACTCAGAAAGAAGTTTTGACGACTGGTTTGTTCGGACATCTTTTCACGGCTGATATTCATGTTAGCTCAAAGGTGCCTACGGCTACCGTCCTCTTACTCGCTCCGGCTGAGTACGTTGGCGCGTTCCCTATCCGTCAAGATATCACTGTACTGCCTGCTGACGACCCGAAGAAGCTCAGATTAGGATGGGTAATCTACGAGGAGGTCGGAATCGTTGTAATCAATGATTATGCAGTTGCTAAGGTAACTGTTACTTCTGGATCGTAATATTGTTTAGCAATATTGACTAAAAAAGAATCCGTATGGAAACATACGGATTCTTTTTATGCTTAATATGAAAAAGAAAGTTGTGGCGATAAAGATTGTAAAGAAGTTATGAAATCATGTATAATATGAGAAAAGGATGCTATCGTGCCATTACAATCTGTTTTAGATGAGAGAAATAATTTACTCCAGCTTGAGAAGGCTTATGTTGAAGATAGGATGTCAACAACGGAGATAAGTAGAAGAAGTGTTGAATTGTTTGGCAGTAAAATAGGGGTCTCTTCCGTTTATAATGCACTCATGAGAAACAAAATAACCGTTAGAAATAAATCAGAGAGTGTTTCGATAGCGACATCTACACTGGACATAAATAAAACATTTATAAATGAGTCAGTGATTGAATGGATCGATGGATTTTTGCTGGGAGATGGTTCGATAAATTTCAAACATAATGAAAACTATATTGGAAGTAGGTTTATATTTGGATCTTCTCAAAAAGAGTGGTCAGAATATGCCATGTCGGGGTTAAAAAACTATAGTCCTACTGTGCCAAATAGTTACGGGAAAATTAGACCTCGAGCCCCCAATCCAATTTGGTCGTCTAGGACGCTGACTCACCCAGATATTGTCTTGCAAGCTAAAAGATGGTATCCAATAGATAATGGTTATAAAAAGAAAATACCTCAAGATGTTAGAATAACTCCGACCAGTGTTTTATTGTGGTATCTTGGAGATGGTTCAATAACCAAATACGGGATTTCATATGTTATTAGAATAGCGACTTGTTCTTTTGATCCGATAGATATAGAAACCATATTGATACCAAAACTTAAATCTGTTGGAATTGAATCTATTAGAACAAAGGAGAAAAATGATATCAAGATGCCAACTTCAAGCCTGAATGATTTTTTTAATTTTATAGGAGAGAATTCACCCATTAATTGTTACGAATACAAGTTTAAATATGCTTCATGGCTTAATCTGTATAGAATTTCCGATGTAGCAAAAGATGATCAAGAAAGGTGGAGAATACAGTATATGTATAAAATGGGAAAGTTGGATTGCCAGAAAAGTCCAGGAAATAAAATTATTTTGTTTAATGGGGAACAGAAAAATAAATTAAGAGACATATTGGATGGGCGTAATTTACATGAAGGATATTAAAACATAATAGAGAG
>Ga0307376_10001608_pt1 | contig 23854 bp, 15 predicted proteins | sample TR2MG_FD_202536 | JGI IMG/M metagenome (GOLD analysis project Ga0307376, IMG submission 202536) | Soil microbial communities from Risofladan, Vaasa, Finland - TR-2 | ecosystem: Environmental > Terrestrial > Soil > Coastal area > Acid sulfate soil | place: Finland: Risofladan, Vaasa | collected...
AGATCAGTGATATCCACTAGATCTGTTGTAGGATTTGTTATTGTTACCTGGAAATTCGCCATAATTATTTATTTTATCGTCTTTGTACGGTATGTATACCATACAAAGATAGTTATTTACCTGTTCTTCTCAATATTTTTCTTTACTACACTACCTGGCACTCCTTGCCTAACGCCGGCCTTTACACCAGCCTTTATTCTTCTGGCCTCTTCCCAAGCGTCAGGATCGAAAGTATCGATTACCTCTAGGCCAGTATTATAATCAGGATCATAAATTCCCAATGCGGTACGAACCGGTTTATCAGACTCTCCCTGAATTACTCCCTTAACAACATCTTCATATATATCTATAGCCTGCTTGGCCTGAACACCGGTTAACTGACCCAGCCCTTTAGCAAGTTTTACCAACTGGTCGTTTCTCTTGTCCATATTTCCGGCACCGTGATAGGCTGTAGCCATATAAGCAGACTTAGCAATAGTCTTCAGATTCTCAAATATTGGAGTCAGTGAAGCTTTATCTGCCCAAGGCTGGTTTAATACCATAGACTGTAATGCGCCTATACCTCTACCATACCTGGCCAAACCAGCAGCATTGCCCAAAGTCATGGACCATAATAATGAATTCTTAAGAGCCTTCTTTTCCGGATCCACTAATATACCGTTTGAAATAAGATTGAACGCTGCACCCATTAACACATGGGATACCATGAAATTCTTTGCATGTTTAAAACCTTCTGTGTAATTCCCCTGCTTAAAGGAGTTTACAGACATATTAAAAGACTGTGATGCAATTCTGTGAATCTGCCCGGCACCTGAAGTAAACATAACCATTGCCCTATTCATAGCACTACCAGTTCTCCACTGGGATATGTTTGATATCCTGGTAGATTGCTGTGTAGATTCACTAAGCATGGTCCAGCCTTCAACATATGGTTGCATAATCATATCAAGCTCAGAACGTTTATCAGTACCTTTTTCCTTGGCGTATCTTTCGGCCAGGGCATTGACTTTTTTCCAGCTGGTTCCGTCTCTCCTCATAAGATCCATAACATAAGCGCCACCAGCGTTAACAATTGGAAACCTATCACCATATTTGATGTTGGCGCTAAGAACCTGATCAGCTTTTTGAGTAGGTATTAAATTAATAGCCCTGTCTAAACTAATTCGTAATCTTTGGCCGGCCCGCTTCAGCACATTCTCGGAGTAACTATAATTAGCCCTATCACGAATAAAATTATGGTCTACGTCTAATGCGGCATGCCCTCGGTCTAATACAAATGGTTGTTCTTTTAAATAATTTCTTAGGTCGTGACCCTCTGTAGTAAACAGCATTCTTGCCATGCCGGCACTCCAGTTGGCCGGATCCATGTCTACCATATACATCATTGAAGAAACAGTCTGCTTAATACCCACAGCCCGGTTAAGATATAATATACCCTTACTCATTCTGCGAATACTGTTATCAAGTAATGACCATTTCTCTTGTATGGTATGGCCAGCAAAGCGATCTGTGTACCAGTCTATGGCTTCCAGGTAGCGTTTTCCATGGAATTGGCCTATAGTAGCACGTACAGAAGGATCCTTAAAAGTATTATCCATCACACGCACAGCCTCTGCCCAGTTAGTATAATGCATTTGATCTTTCATATAGCGGTCGTACACCTCCATCATATCCATATAAACAAATGGATTGGTACTATTACTACGATCAATGTGATGATCACTGGTAACCCTGGTTTTGAAGTTCTCTGTTTCACCAATACCGGTTGAGCTCTTGTTAAACTCTCCAGCCTCTCTTGTGTATGGCCAATAGTTCTCAACATTATTGAGACTTACACCATTCTCCCTGCGATATATAGGCTGTAATTTATCGGTCTTATATCTTTCCATTTCATCGCGCAACTTAAGTGCAAGGTCTTTAATTTCTGGGCTAATAAAAGCCTCCAATTCAGCAAAAGTTTTATCAGTCCAGCCCATACCGCCTTCAGATTTTGGTTTAACGAATGAAGCTCGGGAGCCCTCCTGTCCAAGAGTTAGCCAAAGATTACCGGCCTCCATTTGACTTAATGGAATTTTATATTCTTCACCTCCTGGGCTTAATTCAATAGTAAGTATATCCGGCTTCTGTATGCGATCATCCAAACTTCTATTAGATAATTTACGATCCCTTGCGATACCCGATCCTTCAATCTTATAAGCCTCTTCTTGCATTCTACGCCTGTTTCTTTGATAAGAAGTTTTGTCCCTGGAATGACCTTCTTCTGATCTACTAACCATGGGCATTATTTCTTTATTTATTGGATCCTGAAATATAACTGTCTTCTCTCCTGGTGCCAGTTTCCTGCGAGATGATATCGTGCTAAAGATTGATTTCAAACTACCGTCACCAACAACCATACCTGGATGGGTGCTGCCCACTGATTTACGCTCTGAGCCTATAGGCATTACTTTACCTGCTGGAGTTGCTGCCTCTTTTACTATATCCTTTTTGCGCTCCATTTCTATACCGTATGCCAGGCGCTGACGCTCAGATGCCATGCGGTCATCCTTCTTCATCTCTTTAATATTGTCTAGCATTATGCGAACATCTCCAGAACTCTTATCTCCTATAGTAGCGTATTCAAGCTGTTCAAGCACTACTCGGTCCTCAATAGTGAAGCCTTGCTGATCAATACCTTCTGGAGTTTCTATTCCACGATCCCTATCCTGTATACGTTTATTGCCCCTATCTTCAATTCTTTGCATCTCCATACGAGCCTGTTCCCTGAACTCAGGATTAGTCAACCCTTCATTGATAATAGCATTAATAGTCTCCAGGCGCTCTACACGATTGTAGCCGCTGACCGGATTATAATAACTCTTTTTCGCTTTAGCTTTACCTGGGCCTTTACCGGTCGATTCTTTGTATCCTTTGGGATTAACCTCTTTCAGTAGCCTGGTAATATATGATTCTTTAGCTCGTACTTCCTCACGATACTTAGCATCACTAATCATCCTGGTAAGATCTTTAATGGTATTACCTACCTGGCGCCAGCCGTGTTTTCCGGAACTGATATTATTAATCTGACGCAATGTTCGGGTCCGTACAGGTATCTTCAATCGATCAAAGGTTTTCTGGTTAGCCTTCAAAAACCCTTCCAGCATGCTCCGTATATTTTTAGCTTCTTCAGCACTCAATTTTTTTCCTTCGGATATAGCCTTGGCTATCTTCTGTTTATCAGTAAGTTCATATGCTGTAAATTCTGTCTCCGCTGCTTTTAATAGATCCTCGGTTTCTTTAGATCTAACCTCGCTAATAGTTTCAGGAAGATCCAGGTCCTGCTGGGCAAGCTCAACGCGCTCAACGCGCCGAACGGCCTGTCTGCGCAAGGCATTAAGCTCTTCAGTACTGGTCATATTCAAAGCAAGACGCTCCCGGCTAAATTCAGCAGCTTTCTGAAATATGGCGGCAGCCTCACCAAACGATACATCCCCTAATTTAATATCAGGGCTAAGCATAGCTTCATTATCTAAGGCGCCTTCACCCACTAATTTCTTCAGATCCTTAATAAAAGATTCCCTATCATTATAAGTTCTATCAAATATATGATACTTATGTTCAGGAAGTTTATCGTAATCTCTTTTCGTCAACTCTTGGTCTATGTTTTCAATTTCTTTTTGTGTGCGCTCAATAACCTTATCTCCTTGCTCAACTGACATGATATCTTCTGCTCCATGGATCTCATCGTATAACCGGTAACCACCAGGTATCTTTGTTATATCTCCGCGCACTGTACGCTCTTTGCCTTTAGGATCCAACCCACCTTTAACAAATTCAATAGCGTCAGCACTGAACTCACTCTTACCAGTTTCTCCCATCCTGTCCATAAAGGATGCGGCTTTACCTATACTGTTTGTAGCAATGTAGCCTTTAAAGTTTCCGCTGGCCCAGTACCTGGCTACATGATCAAAGCGATCTTTAAGCGTGCCCTCAAAAGCCTCAGTTGATACCATATTCTCATGCATGCCTACTAACTGCTCTTCTTTCTTTTTAGTAAGCTCAGCTTCTTCAAAATATTTCTTTTTGTATTCGTCCTTTTTAGCCTCATTCTTAGCCCATTGAGGATCTGCCTTATCTTCAGGAACAAATTTTTCTTCAAGAATAAGTATACCGTCTTCTTTAAGCACCTTATCCTTAATATAACCAATCTGTTCTGCCCTCTTATCTGATACAAATTGGAAGGTCATGCTCTCATGTACAACGTCATATTCGCGTTTCGGCTCCCAAGCTTCTTTCTCCCCATACTTTTCCATGAATGGAGCATTTACATACTCATTGCCCGGAACCGGGGTCTTTTTACTAAACGATTCCATTTGATCATTAGGATCCAAGGTTACTGTTTTAATTTTCCCTTCCGACGTTTCGGTAATACTTTTAGCCCAACTATTTTCAGAGCCTCCAATATCCAATAATTTGCCTTCTCCTATAGTATGAATTATTGCATCGCCTGTAGCGACCTGAATTTCTTTATGGCCTGGTATTGATTTCTCAATATGGGCATCAAAATTACCACGATACTTATTATAACTCTGAACAAATTTACCGTGCTTCTGATCATCCAGTTTCAACGTCGGATCATATTTAACATTTGAAAAACCTTTGGTTCCGGCTGATACGTCTGTAAAGAACTGATCAAAAGCCTCTCCAGACGTTTTAGCCTCAATCGCACGATCACGATATTTTATAGCCTCTTCATAAGAATCAAACCTCTTATTTAAGTACTTCTCTGGTATCATATGTGCTTTGTCCTCGGCCATTATAACTACATCAGGCTTTTGTTCTAGTATCTCAAGCGGGGTATCTTTAGGCGCCGAAGCCTCATCAAACGGGACTCTGGCAACCTCTACCATACCCTGCTTCTTATAATTCTCTACCAATGAAGTTTTGCCATCTGGTGGGGTAGTATCATAGGTATCCAGACGATCTGCTCCCATGGCAATCCTGGCCTCTTGAGCGGCCTTAGCTACTCCCTTAGCTAATGGATCTGTTTTAATTAACCCAATCATATCACCGTCAGGCATAGTGATAGCCATGCCGCCTTCTACTTCAACTAAACGTCCTTCCTTAGCGGCTAGGTCTATTACAGCGTCAGACGGACGGTCCACCGACCAAAACTTTTTAGGGTCCTCTTTTTTTAACCGATCAATAGCTTCTTTGTACTTGGCGGCCAGGGCCTCTGCCTGGGGCTGTGTAGGTATTTTTTCTGGTTTAATTTTTTCCGTTGGAGTTATTTCTGGAGCCTTTTCTACAGGAGCCTTCTTTGTGGGCTCTGCCACAGGCGCTTTCTTTGTGGGCGCCCCAGGAGCAGGCTCTTTTAATACTGTACCTTCACCCTCTATCGGCATCATAGATTCGTCCCATACCTTGTAAAACTTGCGCATCGTTTTTAACTGTTTGCCGTCACGCAATTCTGCCCTGGTATTCCAGGCATCAACAACCTCACCAATATCCATACCGGCATCCATTGCGGCATTCTCCACTTTGTTCTTATCGCTTAATGATAAATCGTCAAATTCCCTACGCTTGCTAATATCATGGACCTCATCCATAATTAACTTAGCCGTCTTTTCTGCTGCACCTTTAGTATCAAATTTCCTGGCATCTAAAAGAATCTTAGTACCATCACTATCAGTAGCATACACTTTAATCCCGCTCCTATTTTCCTCCTTAATGGTTTTTACATCAGTAACTTCTGGAACCTGGATAGGATATTTACCAGTAGCTTCATATAATAATTTTGTTTTGGTTAGCCAGGTAATATTTTCATCTCCCATGATTTTAATTAAATCAGTCTCGGATAATTTTTTAGTGAACTCACCCTCGACCCATTCTGGCCTATATTTTTCCAATGACGCCGACTCTAATGAATTGAACTTAGCGTCATAATCTTTACGTCTTTCAATATTATCAAAATTCTTTGATTTAGTAAATACTTTTTGTGGGTGTTGCACCATTCCGGATAACTTGGCTCCTGCCACCATCTTAAGGGCGTTGCCCCAATCTGCCTCCGTATCTCGCAGAAATGCATCACCCACAGCAAACAATGAAACCTCTCCTGCCAGCGCGACGCCTTTAGCGGCTCCCCTGCTTATTAATTGATGTACAGATGGAACCTTCATAACAGTCTCCAAATATTTACCACCAATACCAATAACACCAAGCGCGGCACCCATCTTGGCCCCTATAACTCCTTCATGCCAAACATCTTTTGCCTCTACCTCTGAGAGTGGAATATCGCCCTCGGACATTTGGCGCAATGTTTCGCCCAAAGCATTGTAAATACTCAAGGCGCCTACACTGGATCCTATGGCCTGGCCTTTAGGCACCATATTTCTAGCAACAGAATTTAACAATTTGGCATTTTTTGTGGCGCCTCTAACAATCATGTCATCGGCAAGTTCGCGGGTTAATCCACTGTTCATCAACCTTTTACGCAATATTTTAGATCCGGTCTTGCTCATACCTTTAGCAAGCGGCTTCAAACCATATTTAGCGGCAGATCCGCCAAGACCTCCACCAGCCACAAATAGCGGAGCATCAAATAAAAAGCCTAAAGCAATGGCTCCGACTTCTTCTATAACACTCGGATCGTATGCCTCAAGTTTTTCTTTATCATACATGGATTCTCCTTCCATGATATCGTATGCCATACCCATTAACGAATTATTAAAACCGGCCCGGAATACGTAGGATTGCTCCATGTTCTCATAGGATGCCTCCATTGTTTCAGGGGAAACACCTCCCCCATAAATACTAGCTCCTGCACCTGGTTTATTCGTACCCTGCGGTTCGCCAAATATTTTCTCCCACGGACTAAGTTTTCTTTGCGCCTTTTCACTAACGTCTGCAACTTCCTCGCCACCAGAACTTAGCTCTACCTCTGGCTCAACGCCAAAAGCGGCAAAGTCTGGACCTTCAGTAGATTGTGGAACTTCTGTTGTATCTGGCGGTGTTACTCCGAAAGCCCCAAAATCTGGCTGCGGAGTATTTATGGTATCTTCTGGCATATATTATGGTTTATTTGTACGTCATTTCACCGCTTATCAGAGCCGCCTTTAACTGCTCTGGGGTCCAATTAGAAGTAATCATATCATTATAACTTACCCAAGTACCGGACATTTTATTGTAGTATGATAAATCTTCAATAATAAAAGTACCTTGCCCGGTCGCTTCTTTGGTCTCAGCAGCGGCTTCTCTAGCCTTACCCTTCCACCTAGTATCTGCAATCTCTTTAGACTCTGCCCTTGTTATAAACGATTGTCGCGGCGCAATAATACGATGTTCTGCAACAGGATCCGGAAAATTTTCAGCGGTGCGCTTAGTATAACTCCAAACATCGTCACCAAATTGTGATTGCATTTGTCCTGACACTGTAGATTCAGGAGCAACTACTTCAAATACTCCTGCAAAGTCCATTACATCTATAACTTTAGTATCGCCTGGACCTGATACAACATTAAACATCATCTCACCCTTAGTGATAGATTTTGGCATGCCAGTTAATGGATCTATTGCACGTTCTTGATTCATAACATTAACAGAACTAAGCACTTGAAGACCTCCAGATGGATCCTTATACATTTTTCCAGGGGTAGCTTTTACTGGAGTATTAAAATGCCCGCGGTAAACATTACCTTTATGGTCCTGGACAGTGATCATATCGTTAGAGTTATACATTATAGCAGTGGCCATATTTAATGCGTTCTTTTGTGGTATGGTAACATATTCAGTATTATACTGAGATTGACCATCTGGTGTAAACATTGTAGTTTTTGTACCAGAATCTCCATGTATGCCAAAATTCATATTCAAATTTCTCTTGTTTTCTGCATACTCTTTTCGAAACCCTTGTACAGCTCTTTTCTCTTCGCGTTTTATTCCATTACGGAACTTACTCTCAAATAATGCCCTGGCCTTAGGATCATTTTTTATAAATGGGTAAGATTCTAATTCGTCCTTAATCATGCTATTCATTTGAGCATCAGTATAATATCCAGTTTTTTCTATTGTCTCAACGGCTTTTACTGCCTCAGTAGACAAATATGGATTCTCTTCAATCTCGGTAGTAATCTGAGTACCTACTCCAGCAATAGCTCTAGTGACGGCCTTATCAATACTCATATGACTCTGAAACTTATTCACAAACTTGGCCAGGTCTTCAATTTTCTTGGTGCCCAAATTGTCATGATTCTTAATCAAATTAGCAGCCATCTCTAAAGTATCTTCATCTACCCGCTTATCCGGATCCTGAGCATCCTGAATAATCTGCAAAGCATCTCCAAATACGGCATTATACCCACGGGCATAGTTCTGATAGGTGCGAACCATATTCTTAAACCTGGGATCATATTTGGCATACATCCTGGCCTTGGAATAATCTCCTCCCATTAAGGCTGCAGCTTCGTCCATATATTGATTTATCTCGCCCTGAAGTTTCGAATTGAATTCGTCCTGGGCGAAAGGATTAGCAAGTTCTACATACTGATCAAGAATATCATTGTTACCAGGCCCAAACATGGCAAACTCTTCGAGCTTAGCCTTATGCTCTTCTTTACGTTTAGCCTCCAGGATACCAATAGGTATAAGACCGGTCCCGGCTGCGAATATGGGCACCGAACCTAATGTTTTGCTACTAATTTGACCTACGTTAATAGATCTACCAGCAGTTGGATAGTACGTACTCGTAGGCAATGCTCCTGTAGGAGCCTGCTTTATAGTCTTTTGCATATCCTCTATGAACTTCATATCCCCAGCTTGCATTCCGCCGCTCCTAGATAAACTGTAGTTACTAGGCCCGTCGCCTTGAACTACGCTTGGATTTGTATTTTCAGGCATTATTCAAAAGTTTTTAAAGGCGGTAGTGGATTCATAGAAGTTTGAAATAGTGGAGATGTGCTAACAGGCCCGGTACTGGCAGGCACTCCTGCATCCATTGGAGTGCCGGCAAAATCAGATTTAAGGCCGCCTCCTCCGCCACCAAAACCTCCTGCGAAACTACCGGCTATATTAGTTAGGCTGCTCAAAGCCTGCATATTCTCCATATTACGATTAAGATTACGATCGGATAAATTTTGTGTAAAGGTTGCCCTCTTTTGAGTAGCTTTCCATACATCGACATCAAGTTCCCGCTGCGATAATTTCTGGGTTATGTCTCCAATAGCGGCCATATACGTACCACGCTGAGCGCCAACTGTTCCAACCAGTTTGTTTATATTGGTTCCCATACCTGTTTGAATCTGATTCATAAATGATATGGCCATGGCAGGATTATTGAAACGAGTAGCGACACTCATAGCGCCAGCCCCGGCTCTTTCTATCAGATCTTTACCTACCTGAAATTCAGGAGTCATTCCTGTTTCTACCATCCGCTTCTCTCTACGCAGCTCTTTTTCAAAAGACGTAAGACGCGGATCAAAACCAGTTATACCAGCCTCCGCAGCTTCGGTTGATTTTAAATCTTCATACAAACCCTTTTCCCGTTTGCGGCTACCAAAGAACCCAGCTATACCTCCGACAAGGGCGCCAACACCGGCCCCTATAGCGGTACCTACACCAGGAAATATTGATCCTATAGCAGCACCAGTGGCTGCACCTTTTGCGGCACCTGTACCTGCACCCTGCCACCCAGCTTGAGCAATGTTTATGTCGTCCGGCATAATATTTTAAATTATTGTTCCCTGGTACGAACTCTTATATTCCTTGCTATGCCTTCAGCCACTTTAAATCTAAGTTGCTTATGCGCGGGCACGGTGCCTTTAGTCATATTAGATTGCTTAGGTCCGTGCTGATAGTAATAGAATCGACCAAGTAGTTTAAGTTCTACTTCCTCTTCACTTAACAAATGGTTCTTAACCACCTCAATGAGTACATCAAACATATAGTCACATTGAATGACTGTAATGCCTGTAATATCAGCTAGTTCGCCAACTAACTGCTTCTTTTTAATCGCGTTGTTTCTTGCTTTTGCCATCACGTTTTGCTTTATCTTACACATTAATAAATTAAATTACAATATATCGAATATTTTTGAATATCCAATATATTTTTTTACTTTTTCATAACTCCAAATAAAACCAAAAGAAGATTTGGTTTTTTCATAAGCACAATTAGAAATAGCCATTCGCGCAGATTCCCAATTTTTAGAAACACTTTTAGCAGCCTCAGTAAGACTAGCAAATTCACATATAAAAACACCTGTGAATTTATTAAATTGATAAATAATTTTTTTCTTGGTTGCTAAACTCATTTTTTTCTTAGCCTCTTCAGAATGTTTTACACCATAACGTGAAGTATTTTTACCGCGAAGTCCCCAATTAAAATTTTTTTCTCCGGTTTTACTAACACTCATTTTTTTCTTAGTCTCTTTAGAATGTGATTTTCCGTATAAAGGATGCGTTTTACCGCCTCCAACACCTTTTCCTCCCCCACACTGATTATAACACATTGGAGTATTCCATACATCTCTTAGCAACCCCTCTTCAAATGCGTAAGCTTCTTTTGAAGTACAAAAGAATTCAATTATTTCATAAATAAAATTTTCTTTACCGTATTTCTTAAGTGCTTGTTTTAACATAATACCCGACCCAAAATATCCATCATCCATATTATTAGTCGAATGTTTACCAATATAAAATCGATCATTAATATTATTTGTAACCCTATAAATAAAATGTACCATTAACCAATCATATTTTTAATGCCTGTGCGCAATGCTTTAATCTCATATTCTGTAGACTGTGACACATCAAATTCAATCTTTACTCTCAGGTACGGTCCCTGTAATGCTTTACCGCTCTTGGCCCCAGAGTTTCGTAATCCTATCTTGGAATAATACCCAGGATTAAAATTTCTCATAGCCGGCGATGTATCGATGTTTGGCGACACGTTAGTAGGAGTTGTATCATACGTTATCTGACTAGGTATTGCGTTAGCATGAATCAACATATCTATAAATTCCCAAGACTCATGTAATGAGGGATTTATGATCAGTTCTATATAAGGTGTCATGTTATTAGCACCATTGCTGGCTAGTGTAAATGTACCTTCTTCCACACTATATATCCTATCTTGCACAGAGCCGAATATGTATGGCCAGTCTGCATAAAGCCCAAATGATCCTTTTTCCATAAATATCATTCGCTCATATTCATGCTCCAGTCTATGAGTCCAATTATTTTGAAAGAAGTTAAAGACATATGTTCCAGCACCGTTCCCCAAATCAACCCATAATTCATTATTACGCTCATTAAAACAAGTTACTGTACGGCGATAAGATATACCTTGCGGTAATCCTTTACATATTGGTAACAAAGTATCGCGCCAGTTGGATATAATATTTATCAATTGATTATTGTAAAATAACATAATACCTTTTCTGTTCACAAAAGCCAGGGCCTGCATAAACTTACCATCAACTGTTTCAATAGTTCCTTGTGACTTACTCCTACTCAATCTATACGGACACCCTAATCCCACACTAATCCATAATTCATCGTGTATAAATTGACCCTCAATTTGAAGAAGTCCTATAGGCGCGCTGGTTACGTCGCGAAGCATGGTTTTGTTGGTATATAGCAATGCCATGCCGGATTCTGTTATAGCATACAAATTACGCCCCCTAGAACTGATATCATCATATAACATTTTTATTTCGCCAAGATCTGGACGCTTCATATCATAATAATTAAACGGAAGGAATGTTCGCAAAGATGGTGAATTCTGTACATCCGGGCGCTTCTCTAATGAATAAAGTATTCTCTGATCAAATTTGGTTCTCTCTGTGTATCCCACAAGCGGTTTACTGGTTGATCTACTGCTACTTTTCTTTGAATAATCAAAGTTACACATCTGAGGTAAGTGAAATCCACCATAGTTCCATTTCAAATGCTCATCACCATAATCATTATAATATCCACCGAATAATCCGATCCTCTCAAAATAATCCTCTGTACTCTCATTAGAAAGTGGAGATCCATAACTACATGGTCTCTGTACGTAATTACGTTGTGGGAACACATCTCCATAAGCCAAAGCTATATTTGACCTAGACTCGCAATAGAATCCTACAACCCACTGGCGTATGTAATCCGAGTCCGTATTTCGTTTACCAAGGTATTCATATTCATTATTACTATTGGGATCAACGGCAATAGCCGGCAGATCGTATACATGACTACCAGCTACAGCTCCTCCATTAGTGTATGTAAACGCCGGCACTGGCCCCCTTAAAGAAAACTGCTCATCACTTCTTGCAGCAGCTATCTCAGATTTAAGCCGATTACCATTAACCTCGTTATCAATAATCGCACAAAATGTTTCTCCTACAGTAACATCTCCGCCAAAAACAATGATCGGACTATCAGCGTTATAGACCACTTCAATACCCCAACCGGCTGCCGGATAGTAATTTATTATATCAGCATCAACATCAAAATTAATATAACAATCTACTTTAGGCGCAGCTATTCTATCGCCTGTTACTGTATACATTCCATAAAATGTGCCGCCATAAACAGTAAAGGATCCTGTACCAAGTCCGCCCCCAGTATTTATAGTGCCGTCCCAGGTTGTAATATTTCCAGCAGTCTCATGCGTAACATCCATCCATTTCTGATCATTTACCAATATGTATCTATGCGAAGCAGCCCTTACTGTACCCGCCTCCTGCGCAGCGTAATCTTCAAACCTTTCATCTACAAGCTGAAATACTTGAGTACTGGTAGCATTTCCCTCGCCTATTAAAGCCTTTAATTTTTGGTATACTCCAGTATCCTCAAAATTTGTAGTGTTATTGGTAAGCACTGACGCTCCATCCTTTATAATATTAACAATATACCAAGGTTCATTGAAAGCACGATTATTAGTAAAGGTGCCGGCCTCCTCTGTAAGTTCGTCATCAAAAGCATATAATGTATCGGTATCATCGATTTCAAGCTCCAGCAAATTACCTCTTCCATTACCGTTACCAAACTGACCGCCATTGCGGGCAATAACTGTGGATTTTATGCCCCATATAAATTGATTAGTGCTATTTGATATTGCGGCGCCTTGGCTATCATAACCAGGAAGGCCGATATAATTACGAAATCTTCCGAAAGTAACATATCCAGATGCCCTGCCTATATGAGCGCTATCATCCCACGGACTATATATTTGATTCTCATAATAAATATTAGCGTAGGATAATAAATCTGCGCTGAAATCTTCTGCGGCAGAAACATCTTCATGATTGGAATACATAGCAGTAGTGTACCCGAGCGGGCTTACAAGCTGTATTTCATAATCTTCAGGGTTATTAAGTATGTCATCATACAAAGATCCCTTTACTCCAATAGCTGGATCTATATCTGGAGAATAAAACATGAGCTTTAACCAATTCTTTTTTACAGCCCATGGCGATGCGGTTCTTTCTTCGAATACGAACGTACCAATACCTTGGCATACCACCCGCCCAGCTGCTGGTGTTCGCACGATCTTGAAGCCCCTGGCCCAGCTAGGCAATAAACTCACATCCATGCCTGTAAAAGCGGCTCCTAGTGACCATATGTGATTGCCATATGCCTGTTGAAATTGATAATTACTACTTTCAATCATATCAGTTGGTAAACTATGCATAAATCCAGCATCGCGCTTATCATTCTGCCCTGTTGGGGTCATTGTAGAATATACAGCATTAGTATAAAAAGTTTTCTCATCTAATATGCGCGGAATATCAAGAAGAAGAGCTGAACCCATGGTAGTATTAGCCTTATAACTAAATGCCTCGAATGTGCGATCGTTTACATCAGCGGTATGACTAGCTACTGTAGCATAATTAGGCCTCTCATCTGTATATTTATTTGATAATGTTTCTGATATACCAGTTAATACTTCTCGCCTATTAAAGAATTTGAAATTTGTGTTCCCAGGAACTCCGGATGCAAAAGTTAAGCCCCCCATATCATCAACAATCTGCACAGCATAACCATAACGTTCTCCGCGCATATGTGATTTTCTATAAACTTGATTCCAAGTATCTTTAAATCCGGCCAAGCCAAGATCCATATTTATAGGTTGAATTCGTTTAGTCTCGCCATCAACAAGAAAAGCGCTATCAGATAAATTAAGATCGCGAGATTCATACTCTACCCCTCCAAGAACAAGTCGGCCTTCAATAAGCCGTACTGCATTACAATATTTTATAGGCGCCGATTCAAACTCTGAAGATTCGTCTAATGTTAACCATGTAAGTCCTTTCTTATCAACAAAATCTATGATATCATGAGTCGTATTGGCAATATCAACAAGATTACCATCCGCATCGGCTACAAGGGTTATGTATTCAGGAGCCGATGTAAAGTCTGGTGATAATCCTGTATTATTAGGAACCCGCTTTATATGCATAGATGTAAACCCGGCTGTATTAGTAACCCTGAAACGTATCCGTATTCCATATTTAGTGCCAGTTATGGAAGGCTCCGAGCCAGAAGAAAATAATCCATACTTAGTATCATTTGGAGTTGTTAACTGAGTATACTGATGTACAGGAATTAATGGAGTAGATGGAGACCAATTAGTTACGTTTCCAGCTGGGTCAGAATATCTAATTGCATATGAATAACTACCAGGCTCAAGCCCCTGGCCTGACCCTACATTCTCCAATTGAACAAAGACAGGTTGATTAACATGGGTAGTTAACTGTAACCGGTGTGCGTCTTTATCGTAATCAGCAAAATATTTGTCAGTGGCTATGCTATCCAGCATGTCCATTAAATCATACGCCACAGGCGTACCGCCATCAGTAGCATATATGATGCCATCATCATTATCTATTACAGCATCCACATAGGCACTCCTGTCTCCAGGTATGTCCTCATGCTCAGCAACTTTGTAATTTGCAATGTATATAGTGGTCTTGTACGGCGTCTGAGAACTATACTGAAATTCTACTAGATAATCTTCCGCCGACCAATTAAATAGCCCAACACAGGTCTTAAACGCATCCAGAGTTCGGTCAAAATGTACCACATCTCCAGGAGTCCTCTTGTATGTGCCATTTATGGTACGCCTCATATGCGCAGCATGGCGCACTGAGCCATGATCCGGCATTAATAATTCCGGATCTGTGTCCGCATCTATCCCCTTAAACAATAAACTTGTTATATGTTTTTGGCCCTCTGAATCTTTCATAATACATTATATAAAAAATCCTGTAGGGATGGTCATATCCAACCCTACAGGATTGTTAACTACCCTATAAATAAGATCAAGATATACCTTTTAAGCCTTAACGTCAGCCGCTCTAACGATCATATAGAATTTAGCAGCGGCTTTATTATAAAACCCTTCAATGATATCTTTAGCCGTTGAAGTCTGAGTAGGCTCGGTGCCTCCAGCAAATTGATACTGAGCGTTCCATGTGATCGCATGGTTACCATCCGTGACCATCTCAAGCCTTAAATACGTATTGTCCTGCATATTAATAGCCGGACCAATCGTGATAGGCTCTGAAATAGCTAACTGAAATACCCTGGCTATGTCGAGATTAGGAATAAATGTACCGGCTATAGTACCTGTTAAGTCTCCAGACACGGCTGCAGAAACAGTTACAATAACTCTTTCGGTAGGAATAAGGGACCGTCTCTTAGAGAAAACTAAGATAGATGCTGGAGCCGTAGTGTTAGCTACTGAACCGGCAAGGTCGCCAGATACATTGGTGATGGTTGGGTGTACAAACTCTTGTCCTACAGCGACAGATTCCATTACGATAGTCTCACCTGAAGAGGTAAGTACAATACCAACCGCCAAATAAGCAGCTGCGTGTGCTGCTGCAAAGTTGGTACAGGTAACTGTCAAGGTACTAACAAATGTTGCAAGCTTGGTTAAACCACCAGCAGCAGCTACATTAGCCGTTCCAGATGTACCTGTTACTGTAATAGTATCCTTCTGCTTTACACTACCAACAACAGCACACTGAATACCCAAAAGGGTTAAAGCGGCCTGATGAGTAGCCTTAAAGTCTTCACTGGTTTCGTCCAAATCGGTGTCAAACGTGGCTAAATACGCTACGCCGTTAACTGTAATGTTGCAAGTTCCGGATGTACCGGTAAGAGTTACTGTATCACCATCAACTGGAATAACAGCAACTTGATTTTTGTCATCAAATAATTTCATGATCTTAAGTGTTATAAATAATTAAAAGTTTAAATAATTCAAATTAATATACTACTACCACCCCCGCAGATATCTGCAGCATGGCAAATTTAGTCTTTGCAAAAATCTTATCTCCTGCCGTAGTCGCAGCATAAATTCCATGCTCCGATAAAGGCGTAGTCGTGTTAGGAGTTGTGTTAACTACGGTACCTGCCAAGTCAGTAATTACATTAGTAATCACAGGATGCGCAAATGGCATACCTACTAAAGTTGACGTAAATATAAGATCCGCCCCAGAACTAGTAACAGTTATTCCAACCAAAGCATAAGCAGCGGCATGGGCCGTCACAAAGTTTGTAGCAGTCTGTGTCAACGAAGTAGCAAAGGTAGCAAGCTTGGTTAAGCCTCCTGCTGCACTTATATTTGCAGTACCTACGGCTCCAGTTAATGTAACAGTATCCACCTGGGCAACTCCAGTGCCAATTTCATCATACCCATCTTCTTGTAAATAAGTAAACGTAGCAGCTGTCAATACCTCAATAGTGTCAAATTTTGCATAATATGGTACATCAACAGTAACAACTTTTTTAGATCCGTATAATCCAGATCGTGCAACAATTTCTTCCATGGTTTTTATTTTAATAGGTCATTTTTGAATTATATTCGATTATATCTCTCCACTTTTTCTTGTCCAGCTCTAACAGGCGAGACTTCGCTTCATGCCACGCACCCCCAAAACCAAACTTATCCAATTGTATCGCCGCGTCAGTTTGAATGGACCTGTACCGGCGATCTCTTCCATCTGTAGATTTCAGGGCCCTGGCCCCGCGTTCTACTACCCATAATGTAACCGCCTCAGCGGCCATGGGCGGAACAATTTTTATTTTATCGATATCCAATTCCGAACTAGCCATGCCTTTGAAAGAAATGCGCACATAATCATATCGGTCACATGAATCCGATAAATAAATGATACCACTATGGGTGTTGAAAAAATAAGTGGTCCCACCTATTTGAGGCGCCTTTACAAAAGGATCAGTATAGTTATATTCCTTATTGATAGCTGTATACCCAGTCTCTTTTCCCCTGGTCTCAAAAAATCTCTTCCAATAAACATTCTCCATGTACCCAACTTCATCCGGAGTGCCGCTATATATGCATATGTTATTAAGATCAAACAATCCTTTAGGGATAGGTATTTTCAAATCATGCGGCATCTCCACATCCTTGGTCACATCTACAAAAGCAGTATCAAAAGACAGTTCATCCAACGCCTTTTTAACAGCTCTTCTGTACCAGCCCGGCGTCAACTTTTGCATCTCCAAATCCCCCAAATCCAATAAAACATCGGATACAATATCTTGAATGCTTAACAAATTTTCATAGGAAAATATCATGACTTTGTATTAATTTCTAAGTTTAAATATGAATGTATTCGTTTAATCTTATTCAAAAATTCGTCATAAGGACGGCCCTTTTTTAAATAATTACAATCTGCGCAACACGGTACCACATTATCAATTGTGTAACCCTTAGTATTATCTACTCGATCAATCCCGTTGTAGACATATATACCATTTACACTACCGTTACGCTTGGCCATAGAATATACATTTGATGAAGGGGCACCGCAATAATAGCAATTCTTTTTATGAAGAGCTATAATTTGCTCGTCTGTCAAATCTTGTTCAATATTTCTTAATTTAGCTGCTCTTTTATGGCTGTATAATACTCTATTACAAGCGGCTACTCCTTTAGGAAGTTTATGTTTTTCTTGGGCCTCTTTAAAACGCTCTTTCTGTAAACAGCCACAACTTTTAGTAAGTCCGCCCCTTAAAGCACTACCTCTAATTATTTTTTCATCGCCACAATTACATTTACATAACCAAAATGCTTGTCCATTTTTATTGACATGAGAAAATTCTTTCACAGTAAGTCTACCAAACCTTTGCCCTGTTAATTCTAATCTCGTTTTTTGACCAATCATGATTGAATTTCTTTAGGACTTATGTTTATCGAGTTTTGCTTAGCTATAACCTCCCACTCCTCCGGCAATTTGGTAATAAAAAGCCCGAGATTTACCACCTCGGCCTTTAATTGTGGCAGTAACTCAGGCGGGAAATCTAACACAGCATCCAAATCCAGTGCGGCATCAACCGGAAGCAGGGTAGTGTACAACCCGGCCTCAACAAGTAAAAGGTTTATCTGTTCGCACCCAAGAAAATATATCCTATCTCCAACCCTGTAAAAATATGGGTCTGAAGGTTTCGGTCTTTCATCTTCATTCATATACAACCTACGCGACGCAGGAACAGTAGTGCGGGTAAATTGCACACTGGTAAAAGTAGGATCGTTAGGATCCAATGCCGCTTTGTACGTTATATAGTCAATTCCTTTATCATCATCAAAATCGTATATAGCAGCCGGTAATACAATATAATTACGCCCGGTACTAGAATCCACTAATACGTCAATATCCAAAAATGTGGCCAGGTGGGCACCGCTATCGGCCTGGCCGATATGTATCTTTCTTAATCGATCAGCATGAACAATGGCCCAATATGCTACCTGGGTAACGGTTACGTTAGCCTGGGGATGATTCTCCCTAATAGCCCTAAGAGCGTCAAATACTATATATCGTAATGTTGCTTGTGTCGCCATAATTACATGAATAATGCTGTTAGTTCTTTAACGTCCTTATCTGATACCTGAAGCGCAGTGGCGGCCTCACGACCTGCCTGTATCATCAAATACTGATACGCCTTCATTACTACCGGTTGATGCAATACTGGCGGAAACTCAACTTTGGTAGTTGTTGCTATTATTTTTGTAGGTGTACGAAGATGTATTATTCCTACTTTAGTATTCGTAGGCGCCGGACGCACAACCAAATATTGTGCAGCACCTCCGTCTGGATCAATAGTATTTATTTGTGTATAAGTAAACAAATCAAGATCCGACGCCAGTCCGGCATAACCTGGAGCAAAAGGATCTTCTGTAGCCCCGCCAGAATTAATAAGTGGAATAAACTTAGCTAGACGAGCCCCAGCCATTACATAATCAGTCGTACCACTTATAACAGGATTAGGATCAACACCTACTATCCTCCAAAGTTTTTCTTGAACAATGAAGACGCTTGTTAATGCAAGTTTAACAGCATCTTCGTCCGGTATAGTGGTAGGAGAGACTAATACTACAGTCAATAATTCATTAAATATGCTAGGAGCAAGTACGCCATTATCGAAAGCTTTATCGAACGCGGACATAATATATCTTACAGCCATATTTAAGGCCGGAGTATGATCATTTGCAAAACTATATCGTTCTGAATTCTCGTCATCGACAAGAAATTCAAGATCCGATACCAAATCAGATGCTATAAGCATATTATTAAGTGTTTACTGCGCGCCCAATAGCCTTCTTCTTGCTTGATTGTCTTCCAACTCTTTCGCATCGCGTACATATTGATCTCCCAACTCTGTGGTTAACAACTGTCTTAGTTCCTTTACTGGCACCCTATCGACTTTTGCTAAACCCATTTGATGGGCGTTACCAATTACCGATTCGTCAGTCATTGCTACAACCTGCTGCGCCGCTTTAACTCGAAATTCCCGATATATGGAATCTACAGTCATTGTTTCGTTTACGTTCTCAAAAAACTCAACTCGAAATAACGGATGTTCTCGTAAGAACTTTATTTCCGCCTTTAAGTGTGTAGTGAACTCACACGAATTAACAATGCTCTCTTCCCTACCATCTTTGCGAATGTCACTGGCCGCATATTGAAGCTTAATCAATTTATACGGGGGCATAACCTCTACGCCCTTAGAATTAAGATATGAGCCGATTACATAAAATACTCGTCTCGATGAAAATGTTACGCCCTCTTCTTGAAAATCTGTCTCAGGTACGGGCTTATACCTGGGCCTTCCTGGTCCGCCAAGAGCTTGTTGAGTTAATATCTGATCAGATAAAAGTTTTATCTGAGCCTGCATTAACTGCAACTCGGTTGCGTCTGTTGATACAACTGCTGGCGCTACTGCTTCAGCTTCCTTAATAGCGTTAGCCGCCTCTTCTAGCTTAGCAATTTTTTCTTGTAACTCCCTATTCTTCTTCTGCAGTTGAATTTCTTTTGCTGAAAGGGCTGCAGTCCCTTTTACGTTTTCGTTTTGTTCTGCCATCATTTTAAATTTATCACGTATTTAAAAAAAGCAAGGGGAGATTAATCCCCTCGCCCTATATCAATCCTTATTGAGGATTATGCGGTGTAATAAGATCACTTACAATACCGGTAGTGTCAAGATAGAAAGAAGACAACGGGTTGTTCATCTTCAAACTTAACATTCCCTGTATCCACCATTCGGTGTAGTCCTGAATAGAACCATTAGTACCTTTAGGCGACGTCTGTCCTACTTCAACAGGCTGGTAGCCTTTCATACATACTGGATGTATGGTTTCAGTATCAAGAACAAAAAGCCTATGCTGCCAGGTTACCGGGAAACAAGAAACTTCCTTAAATAACTCAGTAGCTACAGGTACAAAGCTCATATCACCAATCTTGTAGATACTCAAGTTGAGGTCACCAATTTTGGATTCGGGCTTGTAACGTAATCCGGTTTCTTTCCACGACTTGGACAATTCATACAGAAGAGCGTTCTGTGCAAAGATGAATCTAACTCCACCTTCAGATTTGTAGTCGGTTTCGAAAGCAAGAGCTTCGAAAGACTCCTGAAGAGTGGCCTTAGTTACACCAGAGGCACTAGCTGATCCAGCTGCAACCATGGCGGGGAAAATTCCCTGCATAGTCATAGCTCTATATGAGTTATCAGTGGTAGGAGCAGCTACGCCAGGAACAGCAATATCTACTTCACCCCTTTTACCATTCCACAATGAAATGAACATGTCTTGAAGTAACAGATCCATCTGTTCTTTCTTGTCCAAATCAAAATAGTTAGTGGTAGAAAGGTTTGCAAATTTCTGCATTTCCTTACGCGTCCAACGCTTATCACGATGCATCAACTGAATGTAGTTGTATCGCTCAATTTTGGACATCCTGTCATAATGAGTCAGGAAGTTCTGACCGTCAGCAATAACTGAAGTCTGGATTGAGAAATAATCATCTACTGCAACAGCTGTAAGGTTTGAAGCTCCGTTAAATTTCTTAACGTAAATGTGGTCGGCTACTGTGCCTACCGCGTAAACAATTCCTTTACTGTTGTCAGGGTATACGATAACCTTATTAATGGTTACGTTTGCGCATCCACCAGAAGTAAGAGTAATATCTTGTGTAGCGCCCGTTGCTGTAATAGCAGCGGCTTTAAGGGCAACACGCCCAAACGTTTTCTCAAGATAAGTGAACACATCATTGTCCTCATACTGTACTGGTTTATCCATAAGCAGCCGCAAAGCAGCATACTTCTTAGGAACAGCGTCAAAAATCTCGCGAGCAATCGCTCTGCGAATTAATAGGGTCTCGCTATAACTAAATTCCGTGGCAAACTCAGAACCTGTTGGCTGAAGGTTATAAGGTGCCGGGTATTGTACTGCCTGCGGATCAGGCGGACTAGGCGTTGCCACATAAGCAAGACTAGTGTTAAAAGAATCGGCCATAATATAAAAGTATTATAAAAAAAGTTTAAAAATTAAGTTAATTATCCACGCGCACTCATGAAACCCGTCGCGCTCTTCACTGCCTCCGAGACTTTATTATCCCCAGGAGCAACTGCTCCGCCGGTAAGTGGTCTCGCATCACTGCGTTCCAAAATCTGTTCACTAGCTTGAGATCTGCCAGCGGCAGTAAACTTAGCTACTATATCAGATATGGTATGCGATTGAGCAAGGATGGTTTCTTTTCCGTACTCTTGCATTGCAATACGCTCTGCTGCATCTGGTCTGTAAGTATTATCCGGGTTGAATAACGTTCCATGCAATTCGGCAGTCATTATGTTTCGTATCCTCTGTGTCTGAACCTCTCCTATATCAGGATTATTGGTTTTCAACTGAGCGATAGACGCCTCCACAGACTGATCAAAGTTTTGCTTTGACAGATCGGCAGTGCGCTGCTGATTCGCGATGTTATTGTTATAGGTCAACTTATCGGTGTCGTACCTAGTATTGGCCATCATTCGCAGGGCCTTATATTGTTGTTCGTCCATTTCCTTGAACTCGTCCTTATTGTATTTCGTATCACTGTAATGATTTATCAAATCCTGTTCTGAATAATCATTAAAACCCTTCTCAAAATTCAATACCCCACGCTGGGCAATATCTCCAATGAGTGTGTTGTAATCCCTATTATTTAAGGCCGCATCAAGTATCATAGACACTTCTGTTGGTAATGCTTTCAAAGAACGTTCATAATTATCAAGTGTCGCTTTTGTAGCTGAAGCATTAGATAACTCAGCCTTCAATTTATCGTACTCCTTTATAAAACCCTGAAGATCATTAACATCTTTAAGTTCTATATTAAAAGCATTCGCGAAACTCTTCACATCTTCAAATGAACTGAGGACTACTTCCTCCGTCCCGTCCTTCGGCTTGGCTCCATATACCTTCTTGCCGAATGGTGTTTCAACAATTATTGGCTCCATCCCAACCTCTGGTTGCACCGGTTTTGCCGGATCAGCAGCGGGTTGTGCTGGACCACCAACTCTTGGTGCTATCTTTGTTGGCTCTTTGGGGGCCTTCTCAGGCTCTACTGCCGGGGCCGCTTGTTGCGCCTCTGGTTTAGGTTCTCCCTTATTGCCAGCAATTTCATTAAGTTTTTCTGCTGAGACTAGCCCAGCTGCTGCGCCTAAAGCGCCCGTTCCACTACTTTCTTTTGGTTCTGCCATCGTTTTTTATTTTTTAATTAATTAAACACGTTTTAACAAAAGTAACTATAATTATAACAAGCACCAAAACAATTTAACGTTTCTGTGGCTGAGCCGCTTTCATACCCGAAGATATAATCTTTGTGGCACGATCTTTATCGGCATCAGAGTCTTCTCTGGCCTCTTGTCGTAACTGTTCTCCATATATAACTTGGCCAGCTTGTTCCTTAGCATTAGTCTCCATAATCATAGCATCCTGACCTGCCTGCTCTTGCTTACGCTTGGCTTCGGCAACCCTTCTATGGTAACTACGTAATTCTTGTAATGCTTCTTCATCTGTAGCCCGGCCTACAAGTACAGCAGCAGTCTGAGGATCAACCAAACCAAACTGTAGCCATTGTAATGTACGCTGATCGACATATAAACGCTCGGTATCCGGATCCACGCTTCTTACTAATGATGTTCTGAACTGCTCAGGCCTCATATCCTTAGATAATTTTAATACTTCCGCAGAATCTTCACCAACAGCATCTACTAATGAAGCATCGCTGTCAATATAATATCTCTTACCTGAGGTGGCAATATTCTGATAACACCCATTAAATATGGTGCCTATAGCCCCATAAAACGGTTCCTGCATTATAGTACCGCGCTGGATAGCAAGTTGCATAACTCCCACCAGCTGGTCCGGATTCTGATTACCCTTCAGGCCCTCATTAACTCCACTTATTTGTTCGATACCCAATCTGAAATTCTCTATAAGATTAGAGAAAACAAGGGTACTTTCTTTTATTCCTGCATCGTATCTACCAACAGCGTTACTAACGCCGCGAGCTTTGCCATGTACGCCTAATGGATCTCCACGCTTTATT
>Ga0307376_10001611_pt1 | contig 23832 bp, 9 predicted proteins | sample TR2MG_FD_202536 | JGI IMG/M metagenome (GOLD analysis project Ga0307376, IMG submission 202536) | Soil microbial communities from Risofladan, Vaasa, Finland - TR-2 | ecosystem: Environmental > Terrestrial > Soil > Coastal area > Acid sulfate soil | place: Finland: Risofladan, Vaasa | collected...
AGTTCCGACCCCCTGGTGGCTACGACCAGGGTGCATGCCGGCAACGTCCGCGTCACGGCTGTTGCCGTCGGTACCGCGACCATCACGGCAACACCCAAGCCGGGGGTGTTCACGGCGCGCCTCCCGGAGCAGACGTTCACGGTCACTCCACTCTCGGTTGTGGTCACATGAGTCAGGTAGCGCTGTCCGACTCCGCGACGGAGTTCCTGGCACGAGTGGACTGGCTGGAGCAGGAGGCGTCTCGCTGCCGAATGTTGTGGATGTACGTGATCCGGCGCGCCGTGCACGACTACGTGATCACCCGCAAGAACAGCAGCATGCAGCATCGAGTGTTGCATCACGACGCGGCAGGGTGGCTCTTCTCGGACAGCGTCCAGCACTTCAACTCGTTTCGGTCCCTCTGCGAGGTAACCGACACGGATCCGGAGCACTGGCGCAGGGAGGCGAAGCACTCCTCGCCGACCGCCATCCGCCGCATCGAACTCCTCGGTCGAAGGAGCAGCCCCCGTGTCCGAGTACAGTGATGAGAGGCTCCAAGGAGCCCTGCAGCGTGTGCTGGTGCGCCAGCCCGTACTGCGGAAGAACTCCTCGGGCGAGCCCGCTACCGACGGCAACTTCTCGAGGCTGTATGAGAACGCCGCGCTGCTCCTGCTGACGCGTCCCCAAGCCGTCTATCAGCTGGCGTACTTGGCCCGCAACAACGCCGTGGTCGGCGTCAGCGTGCTGGCGGCCTCGGTCGTGGAAGCTCTTCTGGCGCTGATGGATTCCGTGAACGCCTCAGTGCCTGTCTCGAACACGTCGGGGCTGGCGGTGGCGTCACGAGGGCTTCGGGCAGCAAGTAGGGTCACCGACACCGGGGCGTCGGTCTCGGACGTGGCCTCCTCCCTGCGGAAGTACACGCGAGGACTGGACCAGTTCATTCAGGAGCTGCGCCCCAACCTGCGACAGAGAGAAGGAACGCGTGACCTGACGGCGGCACGTGTGGGCCTGGAGGCCCTGAAGGCAGCCGTTGCAGCACTGGATGCCATCGCAGACCAGTGGGTCTCCACCTTCACCGACCTGGCCTACCTTCGGACAGCGGCCCCCGGGCTGGACACAGGTCGCCTGCGACGAACGGCGAGCACCATGTTGCTCAGCCGAGTCCAGCTCGGCGTGGATGCGGCCAAGGTCTACTACGCGGGCACCCCGACACGGGAGTCTGCAGCGACGGCCTCCACGGTGGCGCTGAACCTCCTGGCAGGGCGGGCCTCACTGCAGGCAGTCGAGCGGAGTCGTGCCGCCTCGGACCCGAAGGCCAGAAGCAAGAGCCTCAACCAGGCGGAGGGGGCGGCCTTCCCGGAGGGTACGTCCCTTCTGCTGCACGTGGTCGGTGACGTCACGCCCGCATCCCTGCTGGGTGCTGCACCCCTTGCGACAACCCTGGGTGTGGGCACATCGGTCACCTACATACCCAGTGGTGCGCCGGTGAGGACGGTTCTGATTCCGGGTGCAGGCCGCTACGCCATCATTGGATCGACGGATCTCTCGGGGCCGGTCACCATCAACACGGGGGACAACCTCTACGTGGAGATCGGCGGTATCACCTACCCCGTGCCCCTGACGCCTGGCACCTCGGACATCACGCAGATCATTGCGGACATCAATGCGGCCAGCCTGTCCGTTACGGCCTCCCAGTTCGGGGCCACCGGCAGGCTGGTCCTGTCCTCTGCAGCTGCCTTCAGCCTGGTGGCCGCCCTCGGCGGTGAGAGCACTCCTGTGCTGACGTCCGATGACATCGCGTTCCCCGCCACGGTGGACTGGGGTGGCTCCACCATCGACGTGGTTGTGGTGGACAGCCTTGGGGTTCACCGGCAGAGCTACACCTTCCTGGTCGGCTTCTTCCCTGCCTCTGTCGCTGACGTCATCACGGCCCTCCAGGTCGGTGGATTCGATCTGGACGGCGCGACGACCGTGCTGGTGCTCAGCGACTCGGGGGACAAGCTCGTTCTGTCGGCAACGGAGGCAGGTGGGTCGACCTCCTTGACGCTGCTGCCAGAGTCCACAGTCATCACCCAGGGCTTCGCCACCTGGCCCACGACGGTAGCGCTGGGCCGCTCCGCGGCGACGGGCTCCGCGGCAACCCGCCTGGGCCTGGCCAGCGTGGCCGTGCTGGAGACTCCCGCCCAGGTGGTGCTGGATGCCTTTGCTGACGCCGAGGTGGATGGCCTCCTCACCGCCACTGTGGACGCTGCAGGCGTGCTCACACTCACCTCCACTGACGTCTCGGTGGAGTCCAGCATCGAGATCACGGGAGGTACCGGGCTGTCTGGCCTCGGGCTCACGGCACGGACGGCCCTGGGAGTGGCGTCCTCGGTCGAGCTCCGCGACTCGGGAACCCCCTTCGGCCTTGCGGTACTGGGCATCGTGCAGGGGGACCAGCTGCGTGTGCTGGATGAGACGGCAGAGTACACCGCAACGGTGTCTGCCACCCCCACAGGGATCACGCTGAAGGTTGACACTGGCCTCCCCGCCACGTTGAGTGGTTGCCGCTTCGTGCTGACGGATGCGCTGTCCGGGAAGTACTCGGACCTGGAGAACGATCTCCGCAGGGCGACCATCCTGATGTCCCGGAGTCGTGTCCCCAACATCGGAGTGCTGGCACAGCTGTCCAAGCAGCTGCGCGCTCGAACCACACAGCCGTACCTGAGCCCGGGGGAGATCAAGAAGTTCGCGGGGCCCCTCCTGGAGGTCCTGTCCATCCTGCATGCCGATCCGGAGGGGGCCGCCGACCTGGATGTGCGCCTGGCGGAGTTCGGCCTCTCCCGCCCCACAGCAGCCGTGACGTTCCATGTGGCGCTGTCAGGGTACGACCAGCAGGCGGACACCGACACGATCCAGGCGGTGGACTCCATGGTGCAGGCGTTCGAGGAGCGTGGATACGACCGTGCATCGCAGATGCTCCTGCGCGGCAGGATGGCAGACTTCCTGGATCTGACCCCCGTGACAGCGTCCCAGTCTGGTAACCTCAAGTCGGCCATGCGCAACATGAGCATGGTCATCAAGGGTCCCCGGTCGACTGAGGGTGCTGCCGCGTCGCACACGGCAGCCAACCTCACCACGCGAGGGTCCGCCCCGGCAGCGACACCCATCGGGACGAGGGAGTGATGGTCGACACGCTCGCCACAGCTGGTGCCTCCAAGGACGCCGCGCGGGAGGCGAAGGACAGCGCGCTGGCGTTCGAGAAGACCCTGCGCAACGGCCTCTCCTCGGTCTACCGTGCGGTCCAGGCGGCCGCGGTCACGGAGTCCATCGCCGGTCTATCCATGGAGGACCTGATCGCGGAGGCGATCTACGAGCTGGACTCGGAGCAGATCGATCTGGCCTCTCAGATCGCAGAAGAGTCCGGTGAGTCGGCCCTGGTGGAGCTCGGCATCATCCAGAACACCGTGGGGAGGAAGCAGCGCCTGGAGGCGCTCAACACACAGATGGTGGGCTACACCGCGGAGGATGGTACGGATGTTCCCGGCCTCCTTCAGCGTGCGCGAGACTACAAGCAGCTGGAGTTCATGGAGTACGAGGGAGACTTCGCCAGCGTCATCGAGGACCCCTCGGCCATGGAGGTTCAGGGCAACGAGGGGGCGGCGCTGTTCCACACGGAGGGGCAGGAGTCACAGCTCGTTGGGAGCATCTCCACCAAGACCACCCTGGGGGAGCTACCGTGAGCCTTGACATCCAGTTCGTTCAGTATCAGGACATCGTCCCGCTGCGACGTGTGAGCGTCCTCGGGGGGATCTACCCGACGGTCTTCGACCTCGGCGGTACCGACTTCAGCAAGGTCTCCGATGTGATGTTCAATGGTGTGCCCGCCGCGGAGTACATCGTGCTGTCCCAGACGCGGATGCTCGCTCAGATCCCTGTGAAGCTGGTCAACGCGCCCATCCACACCATCTTGGTGTTGAGCCACAGCTTCACGGCAACCGAGTTCAGCCTGCTGTCCTTCCGCTTCGCATCGACCCCACGGCTGGTCCGCGGGCTGCCCAAGCTGGTGCAGACCTATGTGAAGCTGCTGCTCACGAGCCCCGGCTCGGACATCTACGACAAGTCCGCTGGCGGGAACCTGATGGCTGCCACCAACCACTCCGGTAGTCGCGGTGCTGGGAACCTGCAGGTTGCCACCATCTCCACAGCGGTATCCGATGCGCGTGAGCAGCTTGTGCGGTCACAGGCCCTGGAGCCCAATCTGCCCCTGTCAGAACGGCTCCTGTCCGCTACACTCATCGGGGTCAACCGCAAGCAGGACCTGCTCCTTCTGGAAGCCAGGGTACGTGTCGTCTCACAAGCAGGTGAGGAAGCGCTGGCTACGCTGGCGCCGGAGTCCAAGGAGGTGGCATGACGGACCCCCAGACCTTCCAGGAGTTCCTCGAGGAGCGCCTCCGTGTCTTCGACCCGACGGTGGATCTCACCTCTGGGTCGCCGGCGCAGGTTCAGATCATCCAGCCGACTCTGGACTTCGTGGGGTCGGATCCCTTCTCCATGCCCGCCCTGGACTTCATCATGGCCCGGGTGTCGCAGGAGTACCCCAGCCTCGATGCTGGGCAGTACAGCGCCCTTCGCGACATCATGGCCAAGCCGCACGTCCCCATCGTCAACGCGTTCCGGACGCAGGTGGACACCATCCGGAAGAACCAGAGCTTGCAGAATCCGCAGTCTCTGGCTGATGTGGAAGCGAACGCTCTGGCTGCGAACTGGTTCACCACTCGGCGTGAGGGGGAGTACGTCACCACGCCGGTGCGCGTCTACTACTCGGCTCCCAAGTACGTCACGGTGACGACGTCGCATCGCTTCTACACGAACACGGGGCTCAACTTCTACCCGCCGTACCCGCAGGCCATCACGGCGGAGCAGATGACGTCGCAGCGTTCGGGCAACCTCTACTACGCGGACTTCATCATCCGGGCCGAGGAGGCCGGCGGGCAGTACGCAGTGAACGCAGGGGACATCTCCAACGTCTCGGGCCTCCCCTCTGCAACGCGCGTGTCCAACCTGGTGAAGGTCACCGGAGGCACTGCTCGAGAGAACTCCATCGAGCTGATCAACCGGACGCGCAGCAGCATCACCGAGCGGTCACTGGTGAGCGCACGGGCCATCTACGCGCGGCTGATGGACGTGTTCTCGGGCATCCGGAACCTCGAGGTGGTGGGCTTCGGTGACCCGGAGATGTACCGGGACATCATCACCGGCGGTGGCTACGGTGCCGTCAAGGTCAGCGGCACCGCCTTCGTCTTCGGGACCTTCTGCATGCTGCTGTCGCAGTACGAGGATCGCGGGCGCTACGGCAACGAGGCCGTGCAGGTCGGGGACCTCATCGACCTCAACTACTGGCCCCTGCTCTACGGGATGCCGGCGCACCAGCAGCACGAGATCTTCACGGTCACCAGCATCGTGTTCTCCAGCCGGAGCGCTGCTCCGTCGGTGCCGACCGTCTACCTCTTCCAGATGAACGGGGAGCCCTCCCCCACCAGCACCATCCTGGGCGGCTTCCCTGGGCTGCTGCCCGCGGTGTTCGCCAACGTCACAGGTCCCGGCAAGATCGAGATCTCCGACATCCCCGGCGGCATCCTGCAGCCCAACACGGACCGCGGGACTATCATCGTCAACGATGGCGAGGTGCACATCGGTGGGAAGTTCGACATCTGGGTGCGCCCGCAGTCGGACTCGCCCGGGTCACTCTCGGTCAGTGCCTACGATGAGGAGCCCCTCTTCGCGGCGCGCTCGCTGAGCATCGATGGGCTGGGCAGCTACCCCAACGTCGTGGGGTCCACCGACCCCACCGTCGACTTCCTCGCCCTGGGGGGACGGCCGGGGCATCACCTTGTCATCCTCGACGGGGCGGACGCAGGGTCGTACGGCATCTTGCGGGTCACCCGCGACGAGATGGTCATCGACACGGACCTCACCACCACGGACGACGGGCTGGCCTTCCGCATCGTTGCCGAGGTGGTGGTCGACCTGGTGGAGGCCAAGCGCCTGAAGATCCCGTTCGGGGAGGACGCCCCTGGGGATGACCTGCAGACCTTCGTGGGCTCGGATACGGTGCGCCTCGGAACCAACCTCCTCTCCTACCTCGTGGAGGTGGGGGACACGCTGCGCATCCTCGAGGGGCCCGACGCTGGGGACTACGAGATCCAGTCGTTCGATACCCTCTGGGGCGGCGCCGGCCCACAGCTGGACCGGATGCTCAGTGGCAGCAACGCCCAGCTCAGCTACCAGGTCTTCACGGGGTACGGCGGGGTGAACCTGCCCCTCGTCCGCATCGAGCCCGCGGGCGCCGTGCTGCTGGATGCTGCCAACCAGCCGACAGACGTCACAGTGCCCCCAGCGCTGCCGGTGGATGGGCGCAACCCCGAGGGGTTCACGGGGGCCACACCACTGGGGGATGGGGACCTGGGCTTCGTGATGCCCGACCTGACGCCGACCTTCGAGCCGCTCGAGGACGTGGTGTGCTCTCGGTTGCGTCTGTTCGGCCTGGACGAGCAGCTGGCCGCATCCAAGGCGGGGACGGCAGGATGGCCTGCCACCACCGAGGGTGTGATCGACTACCTCAACGAGGTGGTGGGGGCTGGGTGCTACGGAGAGGGCTGCATCCCCTGCGATGGGTATGTGGTGTGCCTGTCCTTCGATACGGATGCCATTCGGCTCAACACCTCGCTGACCCCAGGGGTCGCGGCCTACTGGAACACCATCATCCAGTGGTTCACCGACACCTTCAACGCCTTCTTCCCGAGCCAGCCGGTGGTGGACATCGAGATGGACGAGGATGGCATCGTCATCCCGTGGCCCACCCCGATGAGTTCCGAGAGCACCTCGCTCATGCAGGTGGAGCTCTGCCTGCCCGCGGAGTTCTTCAACTGCTGCAACGACGTGTTCGTGGCGCTGCCCGAGATGAACATCGAGACCCTGGCGGGGCTGCTGGCGTCGGTCACTCCGGCGAACTGGCCCTCCAAGCTCGCGGAGATGGGTGCCTTCCTGGATGCCACGTCCCCCTCGCCGCTCTGTGCCGCGGAGGCTGGAGACCTGCTGACCGTGACAGCCGGCCCCAATGCGGGGGGCTACTCGATCAAGGACGTGCACGAGTTCCACTTCCAGATCCCCATCGAGGAGCTGACGGCCTCGGAGGTGGATGCCGTGCTGCTCAATGGTGGCGGCGTCTCTGCGGCGAACTACCTGGCCTACCTCAACCGCTTCTGGGGGGAGTTCACCATCTGCGCGGTGGCCATCCGCGGAGAGTTCGCGGTGGGGCCCTGCGGTGCCTTCTGGAATCTGTTCCAGGAGGGGCTGCCCGACGTGCCTGATCTGCCGGAGCCCCCGGCCTTCGATGGCTACTGCTACGACGACTACGGCAACTTCCAGGACCCCTTCGACTGGGTCGTTGCCTTCTTCGCGTGGCTCATCGAGTTCCTGGGACGTCTCGGTCTGGACATCCCCGAGGACATCCTCGACTACTTCGGCCTCGAGAACATCTTGCTGGCGCTGTCCGACATGGTGTTCGTCGGCTACACCGTGGGCAAGCCCACCTGCTGCAACGTCGTGCGCCTGTACTTCACGGAGCCCACCAGCATCGAGGTGGACTCCGGCGGGGACTGCGTCGTGGTGTTCGCCGAGGAGGAGGGCGACGTCCCGGTGACGTTCTACGCAGGGCAGCCGACGCTGTTCCAGGTCATCGCCGGCGCCGAGGAGCTGCTGTACGCGCCGTGCCACGATGCGCCCCCGCATCAGGTGTACCCCAGCAAGGAGGAGCAGGACGACACGCTGGAGAAGGACCTGCCGCGCCACATCGAGGTCGTGGAGTACGGCACCAGCACCGAGATGCAGATCACGGACGTGTCGGTCCCGGCACCCATCGTGCTGGGTCTGCTCGAGGGTCGGGACTACCTGGAGCTGCATGAGGAGACCTTCGCGCTGCCATCGAAGATCCCAGTGGATACCGCGGCACAGGTGACCTCGGATGCCATCAGCTTCCCGTTCACTGTCGACTCGCCGGCGGTAGCCGTGGTGTTCTCACAGTCCCTCGGTCCGGGCGCAATCCCAGTGAACGGCCAGACGTTGAGGGTGACCGTGGTCGATGCCAACGGGACTCATGTGCAGGAGCACACGTTCCCACCGACCACGATCTATCCGACAGCCGGTTCACTCGTGGCCGCGATTGCTGCGGACGTCGGGTTCCTCGCGGACGGGCCCACCTCGGTACTGACCGTCACCAACGGCGGACTCCTGGACCCCGGTGGCCTCAACAGCCTGCACATCCGTACAGTGCTCCCCGGTTCTACTTCCAGCATCCAGGTCGACCTGACATGTACAGCAGTTACGGCTGGTGTCCTCCCGTGGGATGTTGCACATGCGACAGATACGGGGAAGTCTGGGAGTGAGTTCAAGGCCACCATTGTGGACCCAACTGGGACACATGCACAGTCCAGGAAGATCCCGGCTGACACCTACACGTCCATCACCCAGCTTGCCGCAGCCCTCAACAACCCGGCGTTCACAGACGTCGGGGGTGTGCCTGTGCTCGTCGTCTCGGCCCTCAGTGGCGCTATCGTACTCACCTCTGTGCAAGTGGGATCCGGCGTCAGCATCACGGTGGATGCGGCCGCCACGATCATCACGCAGGGGTTCATGACCTGGACCATCCTGGAGGGGTGGGGGCTCGATGCGGTCAAGAGCAAGGAGCGCATCCCGGCGCTGCGGACCTGGCGCAACAAGGCCACGGTGGAGGTGCTGAGTACCTCGGGCGTCGACTTTGTGACCCTCAACGTCCAGGAGGGGGACCTCCTGTTCATCGGAGAGGGCATTGACGCCGGTGGCTACGTCATCGGCGAGGTGGACGAGCTGAGCCTCGTACTGGACCGACCACTGCTGGACAACTCGGCCACGCCGGTCAAGCAGGGGAACAGCGGCTCCTGGAATGGCTTCAGCGCCGACCCGGACAACAAGCGGCTGACAGTGCCCGCTGGGACCTTCAACACCAACGACATCGGCCGGTACGTGACCGTCTATGGGTCGCACCACCCGGAGGTGAATGGCTCGTACCGCGTCGACAACGTGGATACCTACAACGGCGCCTGGGTGGAGCTGGATGTCACCTTCCCCTCGGGCAAGAGCGAGATGGGCGTCCTGTGGGTGCTGACGGCCGCGCCGGCGGAGGACCCTGAGGCGTCCGATGCAGGCGGTACGGAGCTGTGGGGACTGCGCCCCTTCCGCATCTACCACGGGACGGCGGGTGTGTGGATCGTGTCCGCAGTGGACACGGCACTGGATGCCTCGGCGGCCGCCTTCTTCGTGCAGGACCCCGATGACTCGACGCACCTGCCCACGGACGGGCAGGACCAGCCCTTCCGGATCGTCCGGCCCGGCATCCAGCGCGTCTCCTCCACCGTGATGGCGGCGCAGCGCGAGGGGAGTCTCTACTACGCGGACTTCCTGGTGTACGGGCTGGGGTCCGAGAAGATCTACAACGTGGCGGGGGACACCCGGTTCGAGGCCGTGTTCGGCACCTACAAGAGCGACGGGTACCGCTACGAGACCGAGGACAACCGCTTCAGCTTCAGCGTCTTCGAGCGGGTCAAGCTCCACATGACGCCCTCGCTGCTGCCACCGGGGTCGGATGACGACTACAGCTCGCGCTTCCCCATCGACGGGCAGCGACTGGAGTTCCGGTACACCTGGGCGCCCCTGGTGGCCCAGCTCCAGCGGTTCGTCACCTCGGTCCAGCAGCGGACGGTGAATGCGGACCCGCTGGTGCGCCACTTCCTGCCGTCGTACGTGGCGCTCGACGTGCACTACTACAACGGGGCGATGCCGTCCAAGGTCTACACGGATGCGGCCGACTACCTCAACGGGCTCAATCCGCAGGATGCCATCACCATCTCGGCAGTCGAGGCGCTCCTCAAGAACGCGGGGGCCACGGACTGGGCGCACCCCGACACCATCGTGACGGTCACCCACGACCTGGACCGCAGGATGGTGGGAGACAGGTCTCCGGATCGTCTCGGAGGGGACGCGGAGGTTCCCTTCTTCGGGAGCAACCGCACGTCGTACTTCATCGCAGGCTCGGACGCGAGCGGGATGGATTCTGAGGAGATCGAGTTGCCGGGCGAGAAGCTGATCCTCACCCGTGAGACGGGCCTCGTTGGAGGCCGGTAGCCCGCAGGTACTGGCTGATCATCAGGTCTGCATCCAGATCGTTGCGAGGGTCCACAGAGCTCATGCCCGCCACGGGGTTCGGACCCTCCTCGGGCACACCTCCCGTGTGGATGATGATGCCCTCTTGAGTGAATGTGCACTTGCAGTTGGCACAGCGAGCATGGAAGTGCGGAACGACCTCACCGTCTCGGAAGGGGCGGTGTGTGTCGAGCACCTTCTCGACCTGGCTGCCGCACTTGGGGCACCGAAGGCGCTCGAAGTGCTCGTCGACCGGGCGGTATAGTTCCGGTAGAGTGCACTCGTATCCCTCCAGCGCCGCCAGTATCTCTTCCGTGTCCATGGGTTGGAGCGGTACAGTCTTGGGCATGGGTGAAGCCTACCACGAGAGGACGCGTTCAGCATGGCACCGGTAGACCCAACCCCGCCCTGGCCCTCCAACGTCGCTCCGCAGCCCGGCATGGGCGGCCCCAAGCAGATCGACGCGGACACATCCTTCCGCTTCAGCCTGCGGAGCCCCGGCACGGCCATCAATCTGGACACGCTCCAGACGGCCCTCGGATACGGTGCCACCACCTACGTTCCGAACGACGACCTGCTCCTCCCTGAGCAGAACCTGGTGTCCGAGAGCCACGAGGTGGCCATCGAGGGGTTCGACGACTGGTCTGGGCCCACTGCTACGGAGGTGGCGGACCGTCAGGTGGTTCCTGTGGCCCCCGCGGACCCGAGGGCCGGGACGCACTACCTGGAGATGGCCAAGCCCACCCCCTCCCAGGGACGCAGCTTCTACGTGTCCTCGGAGGTGCTCTCCTACCGGGACGGCTTCCAGGCAGAGTTCCTGTTGAACCAGTACCCCACGTTGGGGTCTCAGTGCGGTGGCCCACGTCCGTACCTCAACGAGGCCAGCTACGCAGGGTTGATGGTGGGGGCCGTCCACGGACCCAGCAACCGCGGCATCTTCGTCTTCTTCTGCGACGACGACCCCTTCGCCCCCCTTCCCGTTCCAGCGACGCAGCACATCCTCGTCACCGGCCCTGCGCTAGACGGTGCAGGCAACCGGCAGATCCTGGCCGACGTGGCCTACCAGTGGTGGGATCCAGACCTGGCTCCTCCGGCATCGGGGGGCTACACGGGCACGTTGGCCATCAAGATCTCGTGGAACCTCTCACCCGGGCGCAATGTTGCAGAGGTGGTGGCGGGCTACCCGCACCTGCTTCCGGTGTACCCCGGTGAGGTGCTGGCCTCGGTGGACTACCGCACCATCGCCACCTTTGGGGGAGGCGCCCGGTTCGGTGGCCACGTTGTCTCCCAGACGGAGCGCGCGTTCACGGTCTTCGGCACGGAGGCCGTTGGCCCCGCAGCCGGGAGGGCCACCCTCCAGTCCATGGGGCTGTTCCCCCTCGCTCGAGACAGCCTGTCCAACGGTGTGGAGCACGCCAACGCACTGGCCACCGTCCACCCGACGGACATGGTCCGGATGGTGGTCACGGAGGACCCGAGAGAGGCAGACATCTCTCCGTGGATGGATGGGATGCTCACGGGGTCCGTGGTGGCGGGGTCCACGGACCTGACGATCCGCAAGGAGACAGGAGACGACCCGCTGCTCCCCGCGGTCTTGATGCGCACCGAGCCCCTACTGGCGGACTCCTGGCGCATCTTCGTGCGACTGCTGGCCCGAGATACCTACTTCCCGAACTCCAACAGCTCGGGCATGGGGCTGGCGGTCACGGACGGCACGCGGGTGTTCCACCTGGCGCTCCTCAGTGACTTCACCGATCACTTCCTCGGACTCCTCCTCGGGGACCCCGCGCTGGGCAGCGTGGACCCGAAGATGGAGTCGTTCTACGAGCGCCTGGACGACACGGACTGGGACTCGGAAGTGACCCTGCAGCTCATCGCACATGGCGTCACGAACATGCTCGACATCTACCTGGGAGACGAGGACGTCACGCCCGTGGTGAGTCTCCCCATCGATGCGACGACCTGGCCCACGGCGACTGCGAGGGAGCCGGGTATCTCCGCGGGCCACGTGTACCCACAGTACGCCCCCAACGGCAGCTACGGGGACCTCGTCCTGCGTGAGCTCTGGTACATGGACGGACTCGACGGCTACGAGTCCCGGTGGGGTATGCTGCCCAATGCCGCGGCCACTCCCTGGACGTGGATGGTCGCCCCCGTAGGGTCTGCCTCCAGTTGGATCGCCGACGACGAGCTGTTCATCGACTCGGACAAGGGCATCGGACTGTACGCCCGAGGCTTCGCAGAGGTGCAGCCCGCGTTCGGAGTGGTCCTCGAGTGGAAGTACCGCGTGGAGCTCTGGGAGGATCAGATCGGTTCCCCGAACCCCACTGGGGAGCCCATCTACGCCGGTGCCGTCTACGACAACCTGGACTCGATGGTCTTCCTCGCGGCGACGCTCAACGCCAACGGGCAGTACCTGCTGTACATCCCCGGAGCGGACCAGGAGGCCACCCTCAGTGCTGTGCTACAGCAGTCCACTGCGGGGAAGAGCCGGTCCACCGAGGTGGACTGGCGTGAGGAGCACACGTACCGCCTGGAGTTCAAGCCGTACAACTGGGTGCGCCTGTACGTGGACAATGGACAGCTCCCGTCCATCGACCTGCCGTGGGAGGACCGTGACCTGCCACTGGGTGGCGTGCTCGGTGTCGTCCCGACACTCGGATTCGGGAAGTGGGATGCGCTGCGGCGCGCCCGGATTGGGCTGAAGTTCGTGCGCTTCAACATCAGCACGGGCTATGATCTCGCCGTCCGCCGGCGGATGTCACAGGAAGAGATGGATTCTGTGTACAGCGGAGGAGTCAACGTCTTCGTTGAGGTCGCAGACTTCTACTAGGAGCAGGCAGCGCGATGGGGACGAGCTTCTTCTTCTACAGCTACAGCCTGCAGCCCACCAATCTGCCGCCGGTTGCCCAGGCTGTCCCCTCGGATCAGAAGGCCGTCATCGGTGCCATCGTGCGTGTGGATGGTCGCAGTAGCTACGACCCGGAGGGCCAGCCCCTCCTCTACTCCTGGTCCTTCTTGGAGACCCCGGTCGGCAGTGAGCTGACGGATGCCAGCATCGAGGACCTCGAGGGGGATGGCTCCGTCGTGGGGTACACGCCGGATGTCACGGGCTACTACATCCTGCAGCTCATCGTCAACGACGGCCAGTTCGACAGCACTCCGGTGACGGCTCGCTCTCGGGTGGATGCCGCCCTGGTACCCACCTGCACTGACGTGGTGCCCGACGCCAAGTTCATCCTGCGCACCATCTCGGACTTCTGGACCCGCTTCTTCGAGCACAAGGACGTGCTCCCCCTCGTGTGGTCCTCCTACATGCAGAGCTTCGGCGCCGAGCTCCTGCGGCTGTACGAGGCCAACAACAACAAGAGCATCGCGAACATTCAGGACGAGGCCCAGCGTCGCTGGCTGACGTACGACCCCCGTGTCGTACTGGATCCGACGCAGCACTACATCGTGCAGGGCAACGAGCAGGAGGGCCTGGATGCCAGCACTGGGCCCTTCGACACTACGGTTCGCGCCCTCGTTGTAGGGAACCGTGAGCTGCGGGTGATCAGCGGCGCCGTGCGCCCCTCTGTGGCAGGGCAGGACGTGGAGGTCTTGACCAGCAACGGCGTTCCCGGCAACACCGGAACGTACCGCGTGCAGCGCGTGGCGAAGAACCTGTCGGGCTACCTGCTCTCGCAGGCGACACCGATGCCGACAGCCGCGGATGACATCGTCGCCACGGGGGCGGACCTCGTACTCAACGAGGGCTTCGACATCGTGCGGTCCCCCTCCACCAACTTCGCGGTGCTCGCGGGGTTCGAGCCTGGTGACTACCTGCAGGTGATCGAGGGGTCGGCTCGCGGGTTCTACGAGGTGCTGGGCATCGGACTGGCCGATGGGCTGCCAGACGACAACAGCCTCCGGCTGGACCGTGCTGTGTTCGCGTCGGTCACCGCGGACTTCAAGGTCCACAACGTGGTGGAGGTGAGGACGCCCGAGGAGGAGGGGCCCTATACCGACGTGGTCTACGTCCCGGCAACCTCCTGCGACTTCGACGCGCTGACGACACCGCCCATCACCGGGAATGCCATCCTACGCGGTACCCGCGAGATCGTGGTGGGTGCGGCCAAGACCTTCGAGGCCGCGGTCGGGCTGTCCATTCGGATCCTGGGTGGGCAGAACGCAGGCAACCACTACATTGGGGACATCAACGACTCGCGTGACGGCTACATCATCACGGGCATGTTCGTGGGGGTCTTCCCGCAGGACAACGTGCCCTTCCAGCTCTCCGCGGTGGGCACCGCTGTGGGGCGCGTGGTCGCAGTGGATGATGAGGCCTACACCGTGCTGCGCGCCTACGAGGACAGCACCTACCCCGACCCACCGACCGGACCGGGGGAGGTGGGCATCGCCATCACGGACGCTGCGACGGTTCCGGCGAGGCTGACGGGACTGGCATGGAGAGTCCCTGTCACGCTGGTGTCTGAGGAGACCGACTTCGAGCGCCTTGGCGTGATGTCCGGTGACCTAGTCATCGGGAGAGTCACACGGCTGGACACCAACAACTTCGCCACGGTGTACGGCACGGTGGTGGGTGCCGACCGCAACCGGCTTGGGTTCGAGCTCACACGAGAGAGCTTCGCTGCCGGAGATCCTGGGGACACCTCGGACGCGGAGATCGCCAGCATCTGCAGCCAGCTGGGGGTCGACGGTGCGGTCCTGGATGCCCTCGGGAACCTCGTGCTGACAGGCACGGCACTTCAGATCTCGGATGTGCTGGCCACGGAGGCGTTCAACCGCAAGTACGGGAACCTCCCATTGAGGGATACCTCGGACATCGACCTGGGCGTCTTCGTTGTGCGCATCCAGGTGGATGCACTGGTGCGCAACCACCAGCTGCTGGTCGACGACACTGTCATCTCCGTGCCCTGTCTCCGGGAGTACATCCGACCCCCGATCATCCGGGACACCGGTGAGGAGCTGATCCTGCTGACGCGCGACGATGCCAACATCACCATCGAGCAGGCTCCCGTGACCCTGGTCGAGAACCGGGACTACATCATCGACAGCGACGATGGGTTCACGGGCCGCGATGGCGCGTTCGTGGTGGCCAGCTTGAGCTTCATCTCGGCCCGTGGGGACTTCATCAAGCGCCGTGTGCGTCCTGGGGACTACCTGGACATCGAATACGGGAGCAACGCCGGAACTCATGTGATCGTGGGGGTTGTGAGCAACATAGAGCTGCATGTCTACCGCAAGGACACCGGCGGTCCTCCAGCGGCAGATGAGACCGACGTCCAGTACACAGTGCGCCGAAAGCGTGCGGGCCGCTACCTGCGCTTCGACCCCGAGATGTGGACCCCACTGGAGCCCGCTCCGGATCGGCTCTGGGCGGAGACCACCTACATCGACAATGCCAGTGTGGTCGAATCCAACTTCGGGGTTGCTGTCGCCCTCACAGCCGAGGATCTGTCTCGGCGGAAGACCACCTCGGTCACCTACCGGTCGGCTGTCGAGGGGCTGCTGTACACCTGGATCAACGGCCCCACGGTGTACAACATCCGCATCGGGGCCCAGATCCTCCTCGGGCTTCCCGTTGCAGTCTCGGCCGGCGTCATCGTGGCCATCAACAACGTGTACTCCTACAAGCCTGACGGCACACCTGAGTTCGGGCGCATTCTGGTGGAGGACGTGGACCCTCGGGACGGCAGTCGCACCGGCATCGTGCGCATCTATTTGTTCCCTGCAGAGCCCACGGTCGGCAGTGACTTCCTCACCGGCGTGGCCGAGAACCCGGAGACCGGTGTCGAGTATGTGGTCGGGGGCGCCGTCGAGAAGTTCGCACCGCTCTCCAAGGGTGTCGACGTTCAGGACTACATCGAGGACCCGACCTGGTGGTACGGGTCCTTCTCCCAGGGAGGGGAGCACGCGGAGCTCCAGAAGTACCACAAGTGGCGACTGCGGGCCAACGCCCAGGTCGTCTCCCCTGAGGACTTCGCGCTGGCCGCCAGCTACGCACAGGACATCAAGCCCGCCTGGACGGACCTCGATGCCGCACTGACTCTCTACCTGGTGGACGAGGTCACGGTCGAGGACGACATCACCATGGGCCTGGGCGCGATGCTCTACGACGACGTGGCCTTCAGCATCGGGGCCGTGTCCAAGGAGGACGACTGGAAGGGAAGCCTCCTGCGCCACCTGCAGGGGCACGTATTCGGCAGCCGGCTTCTGTTCGACGGCTACGACCTGGTGTTCACGCTGGGGTCGACGTCGGTCACCTCCGCACGCGGCGGGTTCACCTCGGCCGCCACGATGGCGCCGAATGACACCTTCCCGGACGCACTGTCGGTGCGCTGCGAGGACATGGTTCGAGCCGGTGACCTCCTGTACGCCCACGAGGAGGGTGTCAACCACGGGTGGTACGCCGTTCAGTCCGTCACGGACGACAACACGCTCGTGCTGGCTGCGGTCTCGACGCTGGTGAATGACCTCTCCGGCCCACCGATGGCGGCCATCCAGAGCCAGAGTGACGTGCGGTTCGTCATCGCCCGTCGGGTGACCAACCCGTTGGCAACGGGGACTGGCCTCATCGGCGACACGATGTCCAGCCAGCTGCGCCTCCTGGGGGCGAACTTCTTCTCCGATGGCATCACTGTGGACGACGAGATCATCGTGATGCCCGGGGAGGGCCGATACGTCATCACGTCGGTGGGCAACCCGCTCCCTGGAATCCCGTGGGACATGGTCCGAGTCCGTCCTGCGCCACCCTCTGGAGACATCCCACGGGACTGGATGGTGGTCCGCAGGTACCTGGACCCACTCTACAGCGGCGACGACATGCACTGCTTCGCCGGCGACAACGTGTGCTTCTCCAACATCGTGATGGACCAGGGGATCGCAGATCGATTCACCCGCTGGGACCTGCTCACGGCTCCACTGCGCGCCCGGCTGACGATCCTGACAGGGGTCAACCAGGGGGAGTACGACGTCATCGACTCTCTGGGTCCGTACCTGGTGGTGCACCCGCCCTTCCCAGCGCACTCTGGACCCGAGGAGTTCACGCTCGACCTCAACCACCCGTGGCAGCCCTGGTGTGAGGACAAGGTCGCCCTGGCGGTTCCGGAGACCACCTTCCGGGCCGCCATCTACCGCCCGCGGACAGACGTGGTCACGGTGGCAGACTTGCAGGTGCTGGGGCCGGACTACGGCCAGTGCACCTCTGCGACGGACTTCGCTGCAGCTGGTGTGGTGGCGGGGGACTACCTCGAGATCCGAGACGACGTGAATCCAGGCATCTACCCCATCAGCCTCGTGGTGGGGGGCTCCGTGCGCGTGGGCGCGCTCAACCTATCCTTGATGGGGCCCAGCAACGCCCGTATTCTGAGGGACGACCCGGTGTTCACCATCCACAACGATGAAGTCACCGTGGGGGCTGTGGTAGACCTGGGTGTGCTGGGGGTGCTGCCTGGGGACATCTTCGAGGTGTTCAACGCGGGTGGCCCGCTGCCCCCGCAGGTGACTGTAGTGGCCGAAGTGCTCACCCCGACCAGCTTCCGCACCACGCGCGTGCTGTTCTGGGGCGTGCTTGCTGGAGTTCTGGGCAGGATTCTCCGTGAGGAGGTTGGATGAGAACCAAGGACATCGTGTGCATCGAAGATCAGCTGACCCTCGGACTCATCCGACCGAACGGCCGACGCATGTGTCGGCACGTTCCGCAGGCGCCCAAGGACCCGGTCACCATCTCGGGCCACCTCACACTCCGCGTGAAGGACCCAGCCGGCCACGTGGTCCAGGAGGTGGATGGCGACAACATCTGGACCCTCACGGGACGGGAGTACCTCGCCGAGCTGATGGCCCTCAGCCTCCTGACCCCCTCCAGGACTCCGGTTCGGGATGACCGTGTCCTGTACATCGGGCTCGGGCAGGGGTCGCAGGCGGAACTCCCCGAGGTCTACGGCCTGGTGGACCCCATCGAGTTCCGTGTCGGGGAGTTCCTGGCCCAGTGCCAGGTGCCCGCGACCTTCCCAGCTGACCCGGACGGCACCCCCAGGACGTCCGTGCAGTTCATTCGAGAGTTCGCCGGCAATGAGGTCAGCCTGGGTGCGAGTGTGATTGTCACCGAGGCCGGTCTGTACACGGATGGCGACCCCAACAACAACAACGAGGTGCCTGCTCCGACGGACTTCGCCACCGCAGCTGCTCGTGCGCCGCTGGCCTACAAGGCCTTTGAGCCCGTCACCAAGCCCGTGGGTTTCGGCCTTGAGGTCGTCTGGGAGATCCGCATCCGATGAGTCTGCCCTACAGCCGCCGCCCCTATCTCGTCGGCAACACGCCTGTCGACGTCCTCTCCCGTCCGTACATCCGGGGACAGATCCGCCGTGACGACATCACGCGCACGTTCCCGGGCCTCTCCTTGCCCGCTCGGCTGGCCATGGAGATCGACGGGGTGCCCTTCGTCGTCAACCTGGCCAGTGGGCTGCTCATCTCCGACATCCTGTCGGACATCAATGCGCTGATCACCGGTGCCGGCGAGGCTCGTGAGGAGGATGGTGCGGTCACCGTCTACTCCGACACCGTTGGGCAGGGCGCGTCCATCCGGATCGTGCCCGCTGTGGGTGCCACGGACGCCAGCTACTACCTGGGCTTCCCGCGGTGGCCCGACCGTCTGGCACACGTCGAGTCTGGGGACATGGCGTGGGCACCCCCCACGCCGCGGCTGGATGACAACCCGCTGGGGACGGGCTTCATCGCCACCGGGGAGAAGGTGACCGCGGATGCGTACAACCGGTCGCTGTTCCTGCTCTCTCGCAACTCGGACATCCTCAACGACGCCCTCACTCGGGAGCTGGCCCGCGGGCTGGAGATCACCGTGGACCCCGCGCTCCCGGTGTGGGTTGCGCGCACCATCACCGACGCCGGTGGGGACATCGAGCAGATCGACCTGTCTGACATCGTGGGCATCGATGCGTCCTACGCGGAGCGCATCTACGTCGGCAACGGGCACCTGAGCCGCACGTCCCCGCTGGATGACATCGCCAAGTACTTCGCCGTCATGCGGCAGGACCTGGTGGAGATCATCAGCGGTGGGCGCACGGTCCGCATTGCGGGTGTGACCCACGGGCAGCGGATGGCACCCACTCCGGGCTTCCCGGACGAGTACAGCCCGCCGGCGCACCCCCTGGCCGACGTGTTCAACTGGCCCGCGGACGACGGCTCACAGCTCCTGGGCGTGGACTGTGTCAAGACCGGCCCCGTGGCCATCGATGAGGTCCGCAACCGGACCATCATCCGTGTGATCGGAGCGACCTTCATCACGGACGGCGTGGTGGAGGGGGACAAGGCGGTCATCGCGGGCTCGACCGTGGATGACCCGTTCAACCACAACGGCACCTACCGGGTCACGGCGGTCCTGGATGAGGAGCAGCTCGAGCTGGGTGCAGCCAACCCCGACGACCGGGGAGAGCTGAATCCCGCGGTTGCGGGCGCCATCGGACAGGTCACGGTCAGCTCCGGTGGGGTGTTCGCCGAGGGCGTGTGGCTCACCTTCGAGCCCCCCATCCCGGCGGGTACCGTCTTCAAGCTGGTGATGGGCGCATCGGCCAGCCTGTCCGACCTCCCGGTGGACTACCTGCTGCTCCAGAGCGTGCGCTCCTTCGAGGAGGTGGACGACCTGGTGCAGGAGGTCATCCGCAAGATGAAGGGGCCGTTGGTCGACAGCACCGACGACTTCACGGCGTCACCCTTCGCACACAGCATCCCGGGCGGTGCGACCTACCTCGGCGAGCCCGACATCACGATGGAGCTGCTCCATCGGCGCACCACCCGGCAGGGGGCCTACGACGGCCAGGGGCGTGCCGCGGGGAGCGGCTTCATGGTCGAGGTGGACACACGCCCGCCTCGCAACCAGGTGACCGGACCTCGCGTCCCCAGCCCGGGCTCGGCCGTGCATGCCGGGACGGGTGCCCAGTTCCTGGCCAACGACGTGTTCTACGCCCCAGGGGCGGCCTTCACCCTGGACGACATTGGGCGCTACCTCATCGTCTGGGGGGCACTCCCCTGGGGCGTGGAGCCGTACTCCAGCTACATGCTGGTGGACTACCTCGACTCCGAGATGGTGGTGGTCACCCCGGAGGAGTACGCACCGGGGCCCGTCCCCGTCGGCAACCTCGAGAACTGGACGGTGCTCGAGGGGCGCTTCGAGGACTGGACCGCGGCGCAGGTGTGGCAGACCGTGCAGCAGAACCTTGGCAAGGGGCGCTGGGGTGGCGTCTACTTCGAGGACACGGATCCGTTCTCGGCGTACATGCCGGGCCATGCCTTTGCCGGCCTGCGTGAGGCGGGTGTCCACTCCGGAGATGGGTCGGAGCTGCGCCACTTCGAGATCACCTTCGTGGGTGGCGACGAGTGGGTCAACGTCCCCTTCGACCCAGTGAACTCCGGCAACGTGCGCTTCGGCATCGGCGGGAGTGCCGAGCTGCGCCCCGGTGGCTACCTGCGCATCACGAACAGCCTGGACAACGCAGGCTGGTACCACATCACGGCGGCCCTGGGTGCTCGGCTGGCGCTGGAGAACCTGGACGGGACCCTCCCGACCTTCACGGCCACCGGTGCGGGGGAGCCTGCTCGCGGCCACCTGTACCACGCCACCTTCCTGGCACATGAGCGCATCTCGAACGTGTCCCTTGGCGGCACCGATGTCGCTCGAGTGGGGCACCTGTTCCACGAGGACGGCTACGCCTCGGACGACCTGCTCGGCGTCGTGGGGATCACGTGGCGTGGGGAGTCGGCGGGCATCGCCACGGTGCTCAATGACCCCGCGTTCGCATCGGTGGACCGGCTGCCGGATGCCACGCAGGGCCCCTTCAGCGAGGTGGTGCTGTACGCACCCGCCTTCGGGGATCGGACCACCTTCTACGGGGACAGCCGTGCCGGGCAGACCAGCGCAACCCTCCGCGGGAACTACGCCCTGGACCTCGTGGGCGGTACCTGGGCCGTGGACCCGACGAAGACCAACAGCCTCATGCGCGGCGGCATGGCTCGGATGGTGCAGCTCGGACGTGACCCAGACCTGACCCTCCTGCGGGCACCCACGCCCGTGGCCTTGCCGCCGGCCTCCTCGATCCTGTTCGAGGACTACTCCTACCTGCGGTCGATGGCGGCGCTGGTGGGGGACAACACGCGCCCGATGTCTCAGTTCCATGGCGGCTTCATGGAGTTCGCTGGGGCCATCTGCCAGCGGGACATCAACGTGTGGTCGATCTACCGGGACACGGTGGAGCGCGGAGGGATCTACTCGGAGCTGAGCGGAGGCTTCCGCAAGTCCCTGCACCCCGTGATGATCTCACCGGAGCGGTACTACACCAACGCCTTCAAGAACCGGTCCCGCTTCGGGCGGCCCGGGCAGATCGCCCCCTTCGACGGCACCAGCTACACCGCGGTTGCGGTTACCCCACCCGATCCGGCGAACTCCGACAGCTATACAAGCAGTGGCTTCGTGGAGTGGGCCGACCCGGGGAGTGCCCTGCTGCGCCTCTTCGCGGCGGCGGACATGCTCATCGGGTGCCAGATCGAGATCTCGAACTCCATGGTGGGCAACAACGGGATCTACACCATCATCAACGTCTTCCCCATCGACGGTGTCTCCTTCGACCGGCGGAAGGTGGAGGTGCTGGGCATCAAGACCCTGAACACGGAGCCCGTGGGTGGCGCGCCGCCGGACATCGTGGTGCTCGGCAGCCGCTGGCACTATGGCTACATGGACACCGCGGTGTTCATGATGCTGGGCACGGAGAGCTTCCACCCAGTGGGCGCCACGTGGGTTGCCCGTCCTGTGGAGCGCTTCCCCCTCATCGGCGTGGTGGGCCGTACGGTCGGCATCCTCACGGAGGGTGGCGACCTCGACAACTTCGCGGACCCGGAGCCGGCCTGGCCGACCTACGGACAGGACTTCCACGCCCCCAACACGCTGATGTCGCTGATCAACACCACGTATGGGCAGGGGGATGGGCAGTACGGGGAGCTCGTGACCGGCGCTGCTCCCGCTTCGGCCTGGATGGCGGAGGAGCCCTTCTCCAGCATGGGGTGGGGTAGCTTCTACGACCACGGGGTGCCCCCCTCGGACATCATCCCGCTGGCGACTGGCCCGTTCGTGGATGCCGCGTTCACCAGGGCGCTGAATCCGCAGAACTTCTGGAACTCCGACTGGGTGTGGGTGGAGAACGCGAAGCTCACGTACCTGGGGGCTGCTCGTGCGAGCAACCGCCCGGCGTCGGGGGATGCTGCCGGTGGGGTTGCCCACATGGAGTACCGCATCCAGGGTATTGCGGGCGGGATCAACCTGTCGCCCGGGAAGCACTACCTGCGGTCCAAGGGCCAGCGGATGCTCACGCAGAATCACTTCGGGGTCACGGTGGAGATGGAGGCGGTGGCCTACTACCTGCTGCCATCGCCCCCGAACGAGGCGGCGCTGGAGCTGGACATCGCACTCATGGCCGATGATGGAACGGTCTTCGGCACACCGCAGACCATCACGCTGCCGTACGTGGTCGGTGCTCCGCCCTTCCCGGTGGCCACGCACAGCGTGTTCATCGGTGAGAGCACGCTGCGAGAAGCCGGGAACCTGGCGCTGGAGGACATCCAGAACTTCCACGTCCGCATCCGCATCGGCGGCATCACAGCTCCGAACACTGCCTTCCCGGCGGATGTGAGGCTCCGGATCTACAAGCTGTCGGTGCAGATGGACAACACGAACCAGCTGTCCTACGGCAACGAAGTCCGGATTGGACACGTGGCGGCACAGGGGTTCAGCCTGCTGACCCCGGCTCGGGACTACGTCACCGTGGGGCCGGCGGAGGCGGACCTGTTTGTTCCTCACGGGTTCGCTTCGGAGGTGCCACTGATGCCGGATGGGTTGTACACGGATTACGTCCTTCCGGTAGACCCACCAGGGCGCGCTCTGATCGTCGGGAACTACGAGGGTGTGCAGCGCCTTGGTCTTGTCCCCGCGCGAGACCTAATCGAGTTCAACAAGGGCCAGGACTATGCCGCACTGCGGTTCATCTCCAAGTGGACGGACCCGTGGCAGTACGTGCAGGATGCTGTAGCTGGGTACCCCACCGGTGTTGGCTCAGACGAGTACACACGTGGGCTCCTGCCCCCCAGTCGTGTTGGGTTCATCGTACCGGTCCGCCCCCCGCACGGGTCGCGACTCACGGAGATCGACCTGTCGATGTCCTTCCAGCCACAGTTCTACACCGACCAGGGGGCCGATGCTGTTCAGCTTCGGATCTGGGGTGATCGGGAACCGTACTACTCCTCTAACTCAGACATTGTTGGCGTGCGCGTGCGTGTTTGCCGTCAGCACTTGTTCCGCGACACCGACGTTCTGGCACACGGGGTCGCGAACACACAGCGTGTAAGTCGTGAGTTCACAAACGACCCCGCTGCTGGAACGCTCGTCCCAGGTGTACAGGCCCCCGTGAACGTGGACCATTCGGACCCGTGGGATCCCGCCGGCCTAGAGCATCAACGTGAGGGTCAGCATGAAGTCCTGTTCCAGACCTACATGGAGGTGGACACAGACGGTGTGCTCACAGATGGTGCGTTGACCTCGAATGAGGTCGGGTCCATCTACCCCGGGAGCTTCAC
>Ga0307376_10001614_pt1 | contig 23814 bp, 19 predicted proteins | sample TR2MG_FD_202536 | JGI IMG/M metagenome (GOLD analysis project Ga0307376, IMG submission 202536) | Soil microbial communities from Risofladan, Vaasa, Finland - TR-2 | ecosystem: Environmental > Terrestrial > Soil > Coastal area > Acid sulfate soil | place: Finland: Risofladan, Vaasa | collected...
GGGCTGCCTCTCGTGCGTCGGCTTCTGCCCCTACCTGGTCATGTTCTACCACCCTGACCAGGTCGAGCCTTTCAAATGCATCGCCTGCGGCAAGTGCGCCGACGAATGCCCCGCCGATGCCCTGGCCATCGTCGAAGTGGAAACCCCCGCCTCGCCCCAGTAGCGTGGCGTCAAGAGTAACACCCTACAGGGAGGAAGACCATGTCTGAAAAGACCACACCCCGTCGGATCTTGGCCGAGTACACTTACCAGGCCCCGCCCGTGGAACGCGGGTACGCGGGCCAGACCCTCTACGTCAACCTGTCCGACCACACCATCAATGCCAGGCCGGTCACCGGCGTGATGAAAGACAAATTCATCGGCGGCCGCGGCTTCGGCCTGTGGCTCCTCTGGCACGGCGTCAAGGATGACACAAAGTGGAACGACCCGGAGAACGAGATCGTCATCTCCTCCGGTCCCTGCGGTGGCATCACCCAGTATCCCGGCTCCGGCAAGTCGCTGGTCGTCTCCATCTCTCCCCTCACCAACGTCGTCATAGACTCCAACGTCGGCGGCCACTTTGGACCGCTGCTCAAGTTTGCCGGCTGGGACGCCATCGAGGTCCAGGGCAAGGCGGACGAAGATGTCATCGTCGTCATAGACGGCCCCGCAGGGCGTATCACGATCGAAGAAGCCCCCGACGTGCCAGTAGACACGCACCTGCTGGGCCACTGGCTGATCGAGCACATGGCCGAGAAAGAAGAGGATCTTTACTTCATATCCTCCGTCTCGACCGGGCCGGGCGCCGAACACACCCGCATCGGCTGTCTCAACTTCAGCCTGTATGACCGCCGGCGCAAGGCGCTCCGCTTCAAGCAGGCCGGCCGCGGCGGCATTGGCACCGTCTTCCGTGACAAGCGCGTCAAAGCGCTCGTCGTCAAGAGCGGCCCCGTGCGCGGTGACTCTAACCACCCGGCTGACGGGGAGCGCATCACCCGCGTCGGCGCCAAACTCCACAAAGAGATCCACGACTACGACGACAAGCAATGCCGCATGCGTCGCCGGGGCACCGCCTACCTGGTTCAGATCATGAACGACTATGACCTGCTGCCGGTCCACAACTTCCGCTTCGGCTCTCACGTGGACGCCCCCAAGATCAACGGCGACGTCTGGGAGCAGCGTTTCACCCAGGGCTTGCCCGATGGTTGCTGGTACGGTTGCACCCTGGGCTGCTCCCACACCGTCGAAGGCTACACCCTCCGCACCGGCCCCCACCAGGGCCAGCAAGTCCTCGTAGACGGCCCCGAGTACGAAACCATCGCCGGCGTCGGCTCCAACTGTGGCATCTTCGACCCCGACGCTATCACGGAAATCAACTTTTACTGCGACGCCTACGGCATAGACACCATCTCCTTCGGCACCCTCACCGCCTTCCTCATGGAATGCTACGAGGCCGGCGTCCTGGACAGGCAGAAGACCGGTGGGCTGGATTTCCGTTTCGGCAACGCCGGTACGGCCATCCAACTTCTGCACCAGATGGGGCGCGGCGAAGGGTTCGGCCAGATCGCCGGTCTTGGCATCCGCCGCATGAAGGAATACTTTGCCCGGGAGTTCGGCGCCGATCCTCAGTTCCTGCAGGACATCGGCATGGAGGCCAAGGGGCTGGAGTATTCCGAGTACGTGCCCAAGGAATCGCTGGCTCAACAGGGCGGCTACGGCCTGACCAACAAGGGCCCCCAGCACGACGAAGCCTGGCTGATTTTCATGGACCAGGTCAGCAACCTCCTCCCGACCTTTGAAGCCAAGGCGGAGGCGCTGCACTACTTCCCGATGTGGCGCACCTGGTTCGGCCTGTGCGGCTTCTGCAAACTCCCCTGGAACGACATCGTCCCGCCCGACAACGCCCAGACGGCCGAGCCGGCCAAGATCCCCGAGCACGTCCAGAACTACGTCGAACTCTTCTCCGGCGTCACCGGCCGGGAGATCACTAAAGAGGACATCATCGCCATGTCCGAGGGGGTCTACAACTTCCAGCGCGTCTTCAACATCCGCCTCGGCTACGGGCGGCGAGACCACGACGACATCCCCTACCGCTCCATGGGGCCGGTCACCGTCGAGGAATACGAATCGCGCGCCGACCGCTACGACAAACAGGTACGGGAAATCCTCAGGCTCGACCCGGCCAAGATGAGTACCCCGGACAAGGTGGCCGCGCTGCGCAAATACCGCGAGGAGCAGTACGAAAAACTCAAGGACGCCGTCTACGCCCGGCGTGGCTGGACCAGGGACGCCGTGCCCACGGTCGAAACCCTTCAGCGGCTAGGGATTGACTTCCCCGAAGTCGTCGCCGTCGTCCAGCGTTACCTGTAACAACCAAGACCTGGGAGGTCTTCCGAGACCTCCCAGGTCTATTTCCCCATGTCTACGCCGCGTGACGCGCAATCGCCTCTATCACCTGTGGCCATATTGCCGGCGGCAAGTCGTGGCCCATTCCTTCGATAATCAGCAGTTCCGCGCCAGGAATCGCGTCGGCCGTATCAATGCCACCTTCCACCGGCACCAGCGGGTCGGCGTCTCCGTGAATGACCAAGGCCGGTACAGTGAGCGATTTGAGCGCCTCCTTGCGACTGCCAGAAGCAAGAATGGCAGCCAATTGCCGGGCAGTACCCGCAGGGCTCAAGCCGCGCTCAAAGGCTCGCCCGGCCTGTTTCCTGGCACGGCTCTCGTCAAACAGGGCTGCCGACCCGCTGAGCACCCGCCCGGCCTTGACTTCACTCTCAACATAGCCTGCGCGGTCTGTTGGGGGAGGCGTGAGCAGGAGCGACATTGCTTCCGGCCTCGGTGGCGGAAGCTCTGGGTTGCCCGTTGACGACATGATGGACGTCATCGTCCGCATGTGGTCAGGGTAGTGGATGGCCATCTCCTGGACGATCATACCCCCCATCGAGACACCCACCACGTGTGCGGACTCGATCCCCAGGGCATCCAGCAAGCCCACTGCATCCTTCGCCAGATCGCGCAGCGTATATGGAACCTCGACCGCCTTCCCCTGCGCGGCTGCCTGCATCACCGCCTGCATGTCGGGTACCCCCGCCTCGTCTAACCTGGTGGACAATCCAATGTCGCGGTTGTCAAAGCGGATCACCCAATAGCCCTGGGCGGCGAGTTGTGAGCAGAACTCCTCCTCCCAGCCGATCATCTGCATCCCCAGGCCCGCAACGAGCAGCATGGGCGGCGCAGACGATTCACCGAATGTGTCATAGACAATCCCAATGCCATTGACGATCACCTTGCCCGGATCACTGTGTGGAACTTGACTCATAGCCATACCTCCCAACCAAAGGTGGAACCGTTTGGCCGCAGTATTGCTCACCCAGGTGCTGCCCACTTAACGGTGCGATCACCCGGCGGACGCGCAATGGGGGGCCTGCCGGATGTGGGTACATGATACCGTAGACTTTGTCAAAGGGAAAGCGCCTGACTGAAGCACATCAGGGGGGCGCATTGGCTTGCGCCTCCAGCCGGAGTGGGGTACAATCGAGCACCATGATCCTGGTCAACAACCGCGACAAGATCGAATGGCAAGAAGGCCTGACCGTCTCCGCCCTCCTGGAACGGCTGCGCTACACCTTCGCCCACATCATCGTCAAGATTGACGGCCAGGTCGTCCCCCGCGAAGACTATCCCACCCACCTCATCCCCGACGGCGCCGACGTGTGGGTCATCCACCTCATCGCCGGCGGCTAACACCGCCCGCCGTCCCCGTTCCTCCTGCCTCCCTCCATGGAATCGCCCTGTAACATCCGCGCCAGTTGCACGACTCCTCAACGCGGAGGCGCAGAAGCGCTGAGGTGCAGAGAACGGTTACCCGTGACTCACAACCACCTCTGCGGCTCTGCGGCTCTGCGTTTAATCCGGCTGTCCCGGTTAGACTACTCCTCTCCGTACTCATACAACATATTCTTCAGTCGCGTCAACGCCCGCTGCACCGAACTCACCCGTCGCAGATGCTCGTCAACGTCGTCCGGCTGCCGCAGCGTCGCCTGGGCCATCTGCGCCGCTGCCCGCAACAGGCCCAGCGCCGCACTCTGCTCAGGCGCGTCCGCCTGGCGCATCTTCTCCGCCTGGGCCACGATCCCGTCCACCACCGGACCCCAGTCTGGGCCCGGCTTGCGTGCCTTCCGCCGCGACACACTCGTCCGCATCTGTGGCTCCCCGCCCGCCCCTGCCAACTGCTCGACGATCCCTTCCCGGCTCTTCAGACGATTGTAGGTCTCCTTCAGGCTCGAGCGGATGCCCGGTCCAAAGAAGACGGAATATACGCTCAGAAGCCCGTCGTAGACAATCCGATCGCGGAAGGGCAGTAGCACCCCCTGCACGTAGACGGGCAAGGGATGCCCCGCAAACATCATCTCCAGGGGGTCAGCCAGCCCCAGCACGCCGTACAACCGCTCGGGCTTGACCCCCAGGAACACCGTGTACTTTTTGAGATAGCGCACGATGTAGAAATCCCCGGCCACCCGCTGCCGCCAACTGGCGATGATACCCAGTTCGTCGCGGGGAAGCCCCTCCGGATTCTCGGCCAGGAACTCTTCCAACAACTCGGGGTGCTCGTAGAAAGCCTCCCGCATCTCAGCCTTCTCTTCCTGGCGGCACCGATTCACACCCACCCAATCGGTGCAGCCGGCGACCACCCCCAACCGCCGGTTAGCGTAAGCCAGCACACTAAAGTGCAGTTTATAGTACAGTTCTACCTCCGCAGGGTCAAGGTTCACCCTCCGCCTCCTTTGACCACCTTGAACAAACGCTCATCGCCCACCGACAAGTACGTCCGTTCGCTCCTCTCGCACCTGGCGCAGCAGTTCCACCGAATCCACGTCGTGTGCGGACCTCTCAGCACGGATGCGTTCCCCCAACGCCTGCGCCCTCTCCAGCGCCGCCAGTCGCCGGGCCTTCTCCTGGCCAGCCTGTTCCAGCACCTGATCAATGCTGATAGTAGACAGCACCATCGTCAATCTCCTGCAGTTGCAGCATTCTGACTGGCCCCATGCTACAACGAGTACGTAGCATGTCAAGCCGATCTTGCGCGTAGCCTTAACCATCCCGCCACTCTGTGGTATACTTTCTCCCGCAACACGACTGATTTGCCGATTCGCTATTCGCCATTCGCCATACCCAGGAGGCCCCATCAACACCCGTCTGACCAACCTGACCGTCCGCCTGTCCGCAGCCCACATAGACGCCGCCCTCCTCCTCCACCCCCGCGACGTCCTCTACTACGCCAACACCGTCCGCCCCGCCGCCCTCCTCGTCTCCCCGCGCGACGCCATCCTCTTCGTCCGCCGCGGCCTCGAGCCTGCCCGCCGCGAAGCCACCGTCCCCCGCGTCGAACCCATGAGCGGCTTCTCCACCGTCGCCGACGGTTTCACCGAACTCGGCCTGACCGGCGGCACCCTGGGCACCGAACTTGACCTCGTCTCTGCCCAGATCGCCCAACGGCTGGCGGAGGCCTTCCCGGCCTGGTCGCTGGCCGACCTCTCCCCCCTCGTCCTGGCCCAGCGCGCCGTCAAGGGGGAGGAAGAGATCGTCGCCACCCGCCTGGCTGCCGGCGTCGCCGACGCCGGCCACGCCGTCGTCCCGCGCGTCGTCGCCCCAGGGATGACCGAGCTGGCGCTGGCCGCCGAGGTCGAAGCCGCCATGCGCCGGGCCGGGCACGAGGGTTTCCAGCCCCTCCGCCATCCCGGCGCCCGCGGGGCGGGCGTCTTATTGATGAGTGGGGAAAACCTGGGCCTGCGCGGCGGCCACGGCCTGGTCGTCACCGGTGCGGGATTGGGGCCCGGCATGCCCTACGGCCCCTCCCGCCGCTCGCTCCGGCCGGGCGACCTGGTCGTCGTGGACATCGGCTCGGCCTGTGCCGGCTACACCGCCGACGAATCCCGCACCTTCGTCGTTGGCCGGGCCACGCCAGCCCAGCAGGCGCTCTTCGCCGTCGCCCGCGCCACCGAGGATGCCGTCCTCGACGCCCTACGCCCCGGCCTGCCCGTCGCCGACCTGTACGCCGCGGCCGAAACCGTGGTCGCCCGTGGCGCGCCGCCCTACTATCCCCCCGGCACCCTGGCCCTCCCCGGCTTCGCCGGCCACGGCCTCGGCCTCGAACTGGACGAACCCCCCGTCCTGTGGCCCCGCGACGACGCCCACCTCCAGGCCGGCATGGTCCTGGCCATCGAAATCGAAATCAACGTGCCCGCCCAGGCGGCCATGGTCAAACTAGAAGACACCGTCGTCGTCCGCCCCCACGGCTACCAACTCCTAACCGCCACCCGCCGCGACCTGATCGAATGCACGCTCTGATGCCATCTAAAGCCAATCGGACGCTCCGCTTCAGCGAGGTCCTTCCGGCTCAACCAGCCCAAAACAAAAAAGCACCGGTCCATCCATCTCCACCGGTGCCTCCAACCTCCAACCTCTAACTTCCAATCTCTAACCTCCATTCTCCATCCTCTATCCTGCCCCCTGCCTCCTTGTCCCCTTGTCTCCCTGTCCCTCCGTCCCCCCCTCCTACCCCACCACCGGCACCGTGAACGTCATCGTCGTCCCCTTTCCCGACTCGCTCTCCACCCTGAGCCTCCCCCCCTGCATTTCTACCAGGCTCTTCACAATGCACAACCCCAGTCCCGTTCCCGACACCTCCCGCACCGCCGGATCGTCCGAACGGAAAAACTTGGTGAACAAGCGGGCCTGGTCCTCCGGCGACATTCCGACCCCCGTATCGGCCACTGCACAGTGCACGTACCCGTCCTCCAGCCACGCCCGCACGCGGATCTGTCCCCCCTCCCGCGTATACTTGTAGGCGTTGCTGAGCAGGTTGGTCAGGACCTGCGTCAACCTGGCCTGGTCGGCGTGGACCGCTGGCAAATCCTCCGGCACCTCCAGCGCCAGCTGCTGCGAGCGGGCCTCAATCTGCGGCTGGGTGGCCTGCAGCGCGCTGTCCAGCGCCTCCGCCAGCGTCGTGGCCCCCAACTTTAGTTGCAACTGGCCGGTCTCGATCCGCGACACGTCCTGCAAGTCCGACACCAGCACCTGCATCCGCTCGGCGTTCCGGGTGATCGTCCGCACAAACTCCACCTGCTGCGCCGATAGCGTCCCCACCATGCCCTTCTCCAGCATATCGGCGTAGCCCCGGATAGACGTCATCGGCGTGCGCAACTCGTGGGACACGATGGACACGAACTCCGACTTGGCCCGGTTGGCCTGGCGCACCTGCTCGTACAGCCGGGCGTTCTCGATGGCGATCGCCGCGTGGTCCGCCAACTGCCCGGCGAACTGGACGTGGTCGGATTGGAGCGGCACCCCTTGCTTATTTCGCAGCACCATCAGTCCCAACGCCCGCTCCTCGTAGCGGAGCGGCACGAGCAGCCACGTGCCGCGCTCGGCCAACAGCGGCTCCCGGCTGGCCATGGCCTGCTGCACCATCTCTGCCTCCGGCTCCGTCACCTCCTCGCCGCCGGCGCTCGAAACTGTGCCCACCTGCCCTTCCTCGTCCAGCAGGCTCAGCCTGCCGCTATCGGCCCCCAGCGCCCGCATGGCCCACGCCAGCGTCAGTTCCAGCACCCGCTCCACGTCCAGGCTAGCGTTCAACTCCCGGTCAACCTGCTGCATCGTCGTCAGTTCTTCCACCCTGGCCGCCAGCGCCTGGTCGGTCATCGTGTACAGCCGGGCGTTTTCGATGGCGATGGACGCCTGGCTGGCGAACGCCGCCAATATGGGCAGGTCCGCCTGCGAGAACACCTCATCCCGCATTGGATTGTCCAGGTACAGGGCGCCGATCACCCGCCCCCGGCTTTGCAGAGGTACGCACACGATTGAGCGCAGGTGATAGCCGACCACGCTCTCCTGGTCAGAAAAGCGCGGATCCAGTTGCGCGTTGGTCGTCAGCACCGGCTGCCCTCCCTCCACCGCGCCGCGCACCACCGTGTGACTCAACTCCAGGTCCGAAGCATCCACGCACTCCCGGTCAAAGTTCTGCGCCGCCCGAATCTCCAGGTCTCCCGCCTCGTCCAGCAGCATCAGGCAACCTCGCCCGGCCTCTGTCAGGTGGATCAACGAATCCATGACCAGGCTCAGCGTCTCCCCCAGGTCCAGCGAGGAATTCAGCACGCCGATCATCTCGTACAGCGTCGCCAGTTCCGTCCCCTGGGCCGCCCCGGTGGCCAGTTCCGTCACCAGGTGCTGCCACTCCTCGATCCGCGCGATCATCTGCTCAGGGGAAAGGCCGTGTGGTCGCCTGAGCGCCTGCTGCACCGCCCGCATGCTCTCCAGCAGGGCGGACGCCGTTGTGCTTTTTGCCACCCCAGCGCCAATCTCACCCATGGCTATCGCTCCTCCTGCCAGAAGGATACCAGAAAAGAATCTGATACAGGTTGCAATGTCATTACAGTTTGGTTAACACCTCCTCCCGCAGGTTCGTAACCTGCGGGAGGGTATACCCATGAGTGTAACACAAATCGGCGCGCGTGGCAATCCCTCCCACTCTGTGGTATACTCGGCCTGGAGGTGAAATGGATCACGACGTTTTGTTGAAGGTGGAGAACGTGTATCTCCAGCGGCCCGGGGCCGAAGTGCTGCGTGCCGTCAACCTGACCGTCCGGCGCGGCCACGTGCACACCCTCCTGGGCCTCAATGGCTCAGGCAAGACCAGCCTGGCTCTCACCCTCATGGGAGCCAGCGGGTACCAGCCCGAGCAAGGCCGCATCATCTTCGACGGCCAGGACATCACCGGCCTCTCCGTCACCGAGCGCGCTCGCCTGGGGCTGACCCTGGCCTGGCAGCAACCGGCCCGCTTCGAGGGCCTGCCGACGGCCGATTACCTGGCCCTGGGGATGAAGAGCCCGTCGCGCCAGCGCATCGAAGAGGCCCTGGCTGCCGTGGCCCTCTCCCCGGCCGTCTACCTGGGCCGTACCGTCAACAGCGCCCTCTCCGGCGGGGAACGCAAGCGCATCGAATTGGCTGCCGTCTACTGCATGCAGCCCCGCCTGGCCATCCTGGACGAACCCGACTCGGGGGTGGACGTCCTGTGCATCGCCGACGTCGCCGCGCTGATCCGCCGCATGGCGGGCGAAGGCACCTCCGTACTTCTCATCACCCACCGTGACGAAATGGCCGAGGTTGCCGACGCCGCCTCGTTGATGTGTGCTGGCACGATCGTCAGTACCGGCACTCCAGCCGAAGTGCGCGAATACTTTGCCCAACGCTGCCGGCCCCACGGCGACCTGCTCGGCAGCCAGCCCTGGGGCGCAGAGGCTGGCGGCACCTACCAGCGCGTCGTCTCTGGGGAGGCTTGCGGTGAGTAACCACCTCCCCTCCCGCCCCCCTGCCTCCATTCTGGAGCAGCGCGACCCGGCCTGGGCCCGCGAATTCGAGGCCATCCTGAAGGCCTACGAGCAGGCCGGCGGCAAGCCCGACGCCTTGCAGACGCCGCGGGTGGCCAGCGCCGTCATCAGCGGCAACCGCGTCCTGGCCGTCAACCTGGTCGAGGGGGTGCGCATCGAGGCGCAAGAACTCGAGCACGGCGTCCACGCCCGCATCCTCGTCGCCCCGGGCACCCGCGTGGACTACCCCGTCCATCTGTGCTTCGGCATGCTCCCCGCCGAGGGCCTCCAGCACATCATCTCCGAGTTCGAGATCGGCACTGGGGCAGAGGTCGGCTTCCTGGCCCACTGCACCTTTCCGAACGCCGTGAACCTCCAGCACGTCATGGATGCCCGCATTCACGTCGGGCCGGGGGCCACCATGCGCTACAGCGAAGGCCACTACCACGGCTCCCTGGGCGGCATTCAAGTGCTGCCCACCACCCACGCCCAGGTGGACGAGGGGGGCTGGCTCGAATCCGAGTTCAGCCTGGTCCACGGGCGGGTGGGGCGGCTGGAGATCCAGTTCGAAGTGGACGTGGCCGCCCAGGGTACGGTCGAGTTGGTCGCCAAGGCCTACGGCTCGGCCGACGACCGCATCAAGGTCAACGAAGTTGTGCGCCTGAACGGCGAGGGCGCGCGCGGCCTGACCAAAACGCGCGCCGCCGTGCGCGATCGGGCGCTCAGCGAAATCTACACCACCGCCGAAGGCAACGCCCCCGGTGCGGTCGGCCACATGGACTGCACCGAGATCGTGCGCGGAGGAGCGGTTGCCCGCAACGTGCCGGTCGTCGTCGTACGGGACGACCGCGCCCGGGTGACCCACGAGGCGGCCATCGGCAGCGTCAACCGGCAGGAACTGGAGACGCTCATGGCCCGCGGCCTGGACGAGGCCGACGCCGTAGACGTCATCATCCGCGGCATGCTCCGCTAACCCGCCTGTGTTCATCTGATGGCTGCGGATCGCCAGATCCGCCGCCCGCTCGCCGGGTTGCCAACCTGCCGAATTGTGGCATAATACCGCCCCGTGCATGGCACGCTGTGTCAAGGAATCACCAGAACATGAGCACTCACTTGCAGTTGCGAGACCGTCTTTGCATCGTCCTGCTACTCCTCATAGTGGCCCTCCCCTGGGCACTGGGCAGCGCCCGCGCCCAGGGCCCCGCCATCGTCCGCATCGTCTACTTTTCCTCCCAGGATTGCATCCACTGCACCGCCATCACCAACGAGGTCCTCAAACCCCTGCAGGACCAATACGGCGACCAACTGCAGATCAAGACGCTCGAAGTCTCCGACCCGGCCCACTATGAGATCCTGATCCGCGCCGAGGAAATGTTCCAGGTGCCCCCGGGAAAGCGCGCCCTGCCCACCCTGATCATAGATGGCAAGGTACTGGTTGGCGAAGACGAAATCCGCCAGCAACTGCCCTGCCTGCTCGATACCTGCCTGGGGGCAGGCGGCACCTCCTGGCCTGCCATCCCCGGCCTCGACGCCGTCGCTGTGACCGGCCCGGGCGAGCCTGGCTTAGGCGAACCCGGCCTCGGCCTGGACCCGGGAGTCGAGATCGGCACCTGCACCACGGAGCAAACCGTGGCCTGTGAAGGGCCTGCGCCGATGTGGGTGGCCTACTTTTACCAGGTGGGTTGCCAGGAGTGCAGCCGCGCCGAATACGACATCCGCTACGTGCGCAGCAAATACCCCCAGTTTCTGGTCGAAGAGTACGACCTGCGAGAAGACGCCGCATTGCTCGAGTGGCTGGGCGCTCGCCTCGGCGTCCCGGAACAGCGGCGACTCGTCACTCCCGCCCTCTTCGTTGGCCAGGACTACCTGATCGGCACCGACGTCACGGCCGAGGCCGTGCTGGCCCTGGCCGAGAAATATGCCCCCACCGGCGCAGAGAAGGCGTGGGCCGATTTCGCCCCCCAGGAAGCCGAGCAGAGCATTGTCGAGCGCTTCAAGTCCCTGGGTGCCCTCACCGTCGTTCTGGCCGGCCTGGTGGATGGCATCAACCCGTGTGCCTTCGCCACCCTGGTCTTCTTCATCTCCTACCTGGCGTTCCTGGGGCGCAAAGGGCCGGCCGTCATCGCCGTGGGCGCTGCCTTCACCCTCGGCGTATTCCTCACCTACACCCTGGTCGGCCTGGGGCTGTGGCGGCTGCTGAGCGCGCTGCCGTTTCTGGCCACGCTGGGGCGCTGGGTATACGGGCTGACCGCCCTCATCTGTGGGCTATTGGCCGTCTTTAGCCTGCTCGACTACCTCAAGGCGCGGCGCGGCCAGATTGAGGACATGGCGCTCGTCATGCCCGAGGTGCTGCGCCGGCGCGTCCATGGGGTGATCCGGCACGCCAGCACCGCGCGCGCCTTCGTCCTCGTCGCCCTGCCGACCGGGGCCGCCATCTCCTTCCTCGAATTGGCCTGCACCGGCCAGGTCTACTTGCCCACCATCATCTTCGTCATGAGTGTGCCCCAGTTGCAGGCCCGGGCGGCGCTGTTCCTCCTGCTATACAACCTCATGTTCATCCTGCCCCTGGTGGTCGTGTTTGGACTGACCTATTGGGGTACGACCTCGCTGCAACTGGGTCTCTTCCTGCGCCGCCACGTGGCAAAGGTGAAACTGGGCACCGCCCTGCTCTTCGCCGCCCTGGCAGCCTGGCTGATCGTCGCTCTCGTTGCGTAGCGCATCAGGCCGGCCCAGGAGATGAAAACGCCAGCGCCCCTATCTCGGGGGCGCTGGCGCGCTATCCAGCACCGGCTGTTCACGCCGGTGCGGCCCTTGTCGGAACTACTCGCATTCGACCGGGTCGGGGTAGGGGATCCTGCCTCGCCACCTTGCCGTCTGGTTGGCCGACGTGACGATCACGGTGCCCCACCAGCCTTTGCATGCCTCCCCCTCGACCTCGAACGTGCCGTTGAAAAATTCGGTCTCGGCGCTGACGTAATTTAGATAGTAGCGATAAGTGCCGTCTCCGCCCCACGCTGTCAGGCCGATCTGTGCCCACCACTTGCCGTCGGGCGTATCCCGCCACATCACCACGATGGGCACCGAGAAATGGAGCGCTTCCCCCGGCGTCGGCGTGACCGCCGGCGTGGCGGTGGCCGTGGGCGTCGCCGTCGGCGTGGGGGTCGGCGTCGCGCCGACGCGGCAACTGAGCGCCAGTTTCGCCCCAATCGGCCTGCCCGCGCTGTCCTGCAGTTGCCACTCGCTCGTGTACGTCTTCCAGGAGGCCGGGACACGCAGCGTCACCCGGATCTCGGCCGTTTCTCCTGGCGCAAGTGTCTGGATCTGCGGCTCCTGGACCACCGTCAACGCATCGCCCGACACCTGGGCCAGTTGGACCCCATCCGGCCAGGCGCACGTGCCCACGTTCTTGACCGTCCAGCGCTTGACGAACTGCTGCCTCGGCATCAGCACGCTCGGCCACACGCGCCGGTCGCTGACGACTTCCATGTCGAACTTGCAGGCGGCCAACGCCGTGGCGGTCAGATCAGGGGTCGGGCTGGGCGTGGGCGAAGGCGTGGGCGTCACGCCCGTCGTCGCCACGTAGGTCGCCATCCACATCGCAAACTGGGTCGCGTCAACGTTGTACGTGGCCGTTATGTCGGGGGTAGCGGTGCGGGTGGGGGTGCCGCCGGACGGGGTCGGCGTGGCAGTCGCCATCCGTCCGAGCAAGGCAGTCAGCAAGCGCTCCGATGCCTCCGAATTGAAGAAGGCGGTGCTACACAACAGGGCCAGCGCCAGCAACCCGGCCAGCGCGGCGATCCACACCCACCTGGGGCGAGCCGCGGTGACTCCCTGCGGGGGTGGGGTAACCTGGGAGGACGGCAACGTGGGCAACTCCACCCCTCCCTGCGCCTTGGCCGGGGCCATGGCCAGTTCTGGCGACATCGGCTCGACCGGTTCGCCGGCCGCGCACCGCTCCAGATCGGCAGCGAACTCCCTGGCGGTCTGGTACCGGTTCGCGGGATCCTTGGCCATCGCGCGCAAGATTACCGCCTCCAGGCACGGTGGCAGGGTGGGGTCGAGCACTGTCGGCGGCGTCAGCGGCGCGTTCATGTGCTTGAGGATCACGCCCAGCGGCGTGTCCGCCTCGTACGGGAGCGTCCCCGTCACCAACTGGTACAGCACTACCCCCAGCGAGTAGAGGTCCGACCGCTCATCCCCGGCCTGGCTGCCCTGCTCGGGGGCCATGTAGGCGGGTGTGCCGACCATCGCCCCGCTGGCGGTCAACGTGGCGGTGTTCACCATCCTGGCGATGCCGAAGTCCGTGAGGATCACCTGGCCGTCCTGGGTGAACATGATATTGGCCGGCTTGATGTCCCGGTGGACCATGCCGTGTTGGTGGGCGTAATCCAGCGCGTGGGCCACCCCCAGGGCGATGCGGATCGTCTCGTTCAGCGGCATCCTCTCGTCCTGCTGGACCATCTCCTGCAGGCGCGTTTTCAGCGTGGGGCCGTCAATGAACTCCATCACCATGTAGTAGCAGTGGCCCTCGGTGTCGCAGTCGAAGTCGTAGACGTGGACGATGTTAGGGTGGCGGAACGTGGCGACGACCCTGGCCTCCCGCTGGAAACGGGCCAGAAAATCCTCTTCGCCGGCCAGAAAGGGGTGGAGCATCTTGATGGCGACGTAGGTATCGAGGCCGGAGTGGTAGGCCTTGTAGACCTCGGCCATGCCACCGCTGCCCAGGTGAGCGACGATGCGGTACTTGCCCAGTGTTTTGCCGATCAGTGTCTCATCCCTCTTGCCCCAAGTGGCGCGGGCTGGATCTTGCCTGCCTTATACAGTTTTCACGCAATCCTCAAGCAGTACATCCGGCGGACCTCGAAACGCATACGCCACCGGATGGCACCTGACTCCTGATATATCGCTGGGGTGGTCTGGCTGCCCTATATCTTACTACAATAACTGCATCGTGAGGATTGAGATACCGTTGCAGTTTCGTTAATATGAGGTTACTGCTACAATATACCGGCCTTCGGTCCACATGGCGTTAACAGATGGTAAGAGATTCACTAGAACCCGGTGAGCCTGCGTGTCAGGCATAGCGGGGCTTCCTAGCTCTTGCTATTCTACTACAGCGGGCACTCTTGTCAATTCCGCGGCCTCTCCCGGCTGCTGTCCGCTGTCTGCCGGCTGGGCCAGTTCGTGATCCATCCACTCCAGGTAGTCCTGGCTGCCCAGTACTACGGGAACGGCCAGGATCTCCGGCACCTCGTAGGGGTGGACTTGCCGGATCGCTTGCGCGAGTGCCTCGTACAGGTCCTGCCGGCTCTTCATGACGCACAGCCACTCGTCGGCCGTCTCGACCCTGCCCTGCCACCAGTAGGTGCTGGTGATGGGGCCGATGACCTGCGCGCAGGCGGCCAGCCGCTTGCCGACGATGGCGGTGGCGATGGCCTGGGCGTCCGCTTTCGTTGCCGCTGTCGTGACTACTTGAATGGCTTCTGTCATCTGCGGTCCTACTCCTCGCTTTCGCCAGCCAGCACCAGTGCGTGTCTATAGACTGAATCGCTCAGGTAGAAACCGGCGGTCTGCCGCAGGGCATCCAGGTGCGGACGCACGGAGTCAATGGCGTGTTTTGCCTTTGCCTCCAACAGGACGCCTACAACTCCGATGACGCGGAGTCCCATCCGCTTGGCTGCACGCCGACCCTCTTTCTCGTCCAAGAGGACCAGATCGGCGCCGAGCTCCAGCGCCAAAGCGATACTCTCGGCTTCGCCTCGATCCAGATCGCGGAGTAGTGCGGTCACCAAGTCCCGGTTCTGGACCGCATGTCGTTCGATCCAATCGGCCACAGCGACCTCGTCACGTCCAGGCCAATGCTTGCCCTGGGCATTCAACTCGGCCCACACACCTTCAGCAATGTGCAACCTGGCGTACAGATGGTGGAGAAGATCGAATCGGCCGATCGCGGCGAGGTTAGTCAGCGGTGAGGTGTTGCTGACGACGATCATAGCCGTCCCATCTCGCGCAACGTGGCTACGTCCTCATCAAGGTCAGCTATGTCATAGTGGGGCGGGATCCGGCGCGAGGCCAGTAGCTGACGAAACTCCCACAGTGCCATACCGGCCAGCTCGCATGCCTTGCCGATGGACAGGCGTCTTTGAGCATACAGATAGACTGCCATCTCCACCTTTAGATCAGATACGGTAAGGCGGGCTGAGTCCAGAATATCCTGAGGTACTTCTAGCACACTGACGGTGCTCATCATCCGGTTCCTTTCTCAGGTGATCGCGTCCACCCAATCGCAGCACAGACTTGTCTGTCTGATTGGATTTGTGTCCAACAGGATGGATTGTAGTTCATTTGGGTGGATTTGACAACTGCCCGGGGCGGTGAACGCTCCAGGGGGACAACAGTCCCCGTCCCCGGTTCAGGGGATTTGGGTCACGAGAGACACGAAGGAGCCGCGGAAGGGGCGAAGCGTTCTCGTGACTTTCGCGCGCTTTTCGCGACCTTCGTGGTCCAGATTCTTTCGTGTCTCGTCTACCGTCTACTGTTCGCCGTCCACCGGCTGGGCCAGTTCGCGATCCATCCACTCCAGATAATTCTTGCTGCCCTGCACGACCGAGACGGCCAGGATCTCCGGCACCTCGTAAGGGTGCACTTGCCGGATCGCCTTCTCGAGTGCGGGGTACAGGTCCTGGCGGCTCTTCACGATGCACAGCCATTCCTCGGCGGTCTCGACCTTCCCCTGCCACCAATACGTGCTGGTGATGGGGCCGATGACCTGGGCGCAAGCGGCCAGGCGCTGCTCGACGATGGCGTGGGCGATCATCAGGGCATCTGCCTGTATTGCAGTCGTTGTGATCACTTGAAGGATTTCTGTCATCTTGGTCTCGTTTCCGATGTGATAGTGCTGCTGGTCTCAAGGTGTAGTGGGGTCAAGTACTCAAAGGAGAACGGCAGTTCTTCTCCTGGTAGCGCTTCTAGTTCAGAAGGGAGCGGGTGTAGGCTTGGGTTTGAGGCACCCCCCAAACTGGAAAACCTGTCGCTCGCTGATGACCATCTCACTTCCATCAAGCGGGCTGCAGTGCGATGCTCCAGGATCGCCTCGGCAGGTAGCAACTTCCCAAACGTATTCACCGGTTTCGGTGAGTGAAAATATATACCTCTGGTCTTTCGTCCAAGTCACACTATGGGGCTCATCAGGTAGTAGCCCTATTCTTACGTCGAACCACTCATCAACAGCCAACGTCCGAGGCCAATTCCACTTGAGGGTCACATTGCACCCTATAATGTCTATCCCTAGTAACTCCACCGGAGGATAGGAGGTTCTTGGCGTACGCGTGACACCTGGCGTCGGCAGTGGCATCTTCACTGTGAAAGACACCAGGGAGGAACTGGATAGGATATTTTGGCCAGTCGGGTCCTGTAAGATCACAGGATACTGCCCGGCCGCCAGAGTCACCGGAATCGTAGCCGTGATCGTACGGTCGTCTACAAACTTCGTCTGCAAAGGAACGCCAATGATGACAGTCAGCGAGGGGATGAGATTCTCCCCGCTGACAACCACCTGCACGCTGTGACCTTGTGCAGTGCTCACTGGCGATATGCTAAGTACAACTGGCGGCGGAGCAATGTGGAAGCTGTGGAATTGGGTTTCCTTGCTCACCTGCTCGTACTGATCTTGATCTGTGAAGCGCACCACGGCGACTGCCCACTCGTATTCTCCTGGCAAGAGGTCAGGAAGAGCGAAGTGATCCTCGTTGTGATAGAAAAGGAAAGAGTCCTGTCCTTTCGGCTGTACCATCAACCGGTAATATTCCTCAGGCGATAGGTCATTGGGGCAACTCCAAGACAGCGTTATCTTGGAGCCCCAGTTAAACTCTGCACCATTCTCCGGCTCTATGAGCGTCACGGGTGGATGCAGCGTAGGTTCTAGGGTCGGAATAACGGGCATGACTGGTGTGGAAGTAGGGGTTATGCGTGGCGTGACAGACGGGGGAGTTGGCTGTGGACCACAGGAAATGTTCGAGAACATGGCCAACACTGCCAGACAGATTATGATCAGGAGGGCTGGCATGGCGGTTGAAGCAATACCCAGATGTTCAGCAACGAGTCTACAAAGTCTGCTGAAATCATGTCTCAACGGGTTCATTTTTTCCTCAGCGTTGTTCGATGATCGAAAGCTCAACGAATTCGCACATCATCAACGTACGTCCAAGTATTCCACCATTCATACTTGCCGTTAACATTGCTGAGCAATACTTCTACGCTTTGCCCTTTGTAGCGACCCAGGTCAAACTCGACGGTTTGCCAACCAGAATCCCAGGGTCCAAGATCGCAACTGGGCACATTTCCCGATGGATTCCCAAACTGACCGATCAAGTCGCCGTTGATCTGCACCTGGAACCAGTCCTGGGTATCCAGATCGTAACTGAAGACGCGGTATCTCAACGAAAGCGTGGGGCTAGCCGCAATCGTCGCTGATACCTGGAAAGACTGCATTATCCAGGCTTCTCCCATTGGTACTCCGCCCTCACATTTGTAGTCAGGGCTGCCCAAGACAGCGTAGCATTGGCCCTCCTCACACCTGACCGATTGAGCCAGTTGGCCCCCGGATTGCCAACACTCAAATCTACGCTCAAAGTCACCATTCACGCCATTGCACGTCGTTACTCTGGGCAACAGGAAACGCCACACCCCATCGCTAGTGCCAGCATACAACCATCGGCGGCCATGGGTGTCAAGGTGGATCAGTAAGGTGCGCACCTCAGACGGTGGCGGTCGCCAGCCAGTATTCATCTGCCCCCATGTCAGACCACCGTCTATGCTATGTAGTACGCCGTTGTTCTCCTGACCTGCGTATAGCGTGGCGCCGTCAGCAACAAAAGCGAAAGTGGGGGTGCTTCCCCATGGCTCTGGGCCCCTTTCCCATCTGTTGCTGTTCCACCGGTAGAATCCATCGTTCACCCCCACAAAGCCATGCGCTGTGTTGTTAGTCGGTGAGCCAATGGCTTGTAGAGTATACACTGTCTCAAGGCCATCATTTATGGACTGCCACTGATCAAGGTTGCCCTCGTCACAATACCATACCCCGCTGCCCCACACGGCCGCATAGACTCGCCCGCCGCTCTGCGACAGACTGCCGACACTCCAATTGCCAAAAGCCGGGAGTACAGCCCAGATGTGGACGGTGCTGGTCACCGAGTAACGTACACCGAATTCCCCTCCTGCCAATACCTTGTTTCCTGCCAAAGCAACTGTCCAGGCCTGCTCCATATCTGGACTAGACACTACGTGCCATGAACCGTCATCGCTGTCACGCCTCAGAACGCCCACTTCCCGAGCCGCCGCATACACAAGCGCACAATCAGGACTGGCATCCAGTCCGCGCACCTCGCCAGTTGCTGACCGTTCTCGTGTCCATTGATCGTCACTCGGAGCACGGCGGTAGATGCCATCCTCTGCGCCAGCAAACAATGTGCCGTCGTTACAGCCTGCCAGAGCGTAGACGGTTTTTCCTCCGAGATTACGGTCGTTCAGGGCACACCACCGTTCATCTGGCCAGAATCTGCAGGCAATAGAATTGTAAGAAAGGAAACCGGCTACCAGCAAACCCGTAAGCATTGCGCCCCCGGCTGCTGCTACTACCATTGCCGCGATGGGTTCTCGCTTGACGGGGGTATTCTTTCTCACCCAGGCCAGGTCAAAAACACGACGATAGATCATGTTACGAACGCGTAGATATCCATCTTCTGCTTTGACGAGCCCTATCAACTTCAGTTGGCTTTGTACGAACGATTTCTCGTCCTCACCAATTCTCTTCCCTTTACACACCTGGCGGTAGAGAGTAAGCAGTTGGTCGCGCTGGGGATGGTTGAGGGTCTTTTCGCGCACGAACTGCAGATTGGTTTCCTTGCGTGCCTTCTCCGAGAGGAACAGTTGTTTTACCAGACCATCCACCCGCTTATTGGTCCACCGCTTGTTCCCTGCTTCGGTTGCAGCCAGGCACAATTTCTGGGTCAGGTAGGGATGGCCGTTTGTCCAATGATAGATCCGGGCGAAGATGATCTGCCCTTGGTGCGGGAAAATGGCCTCCAGCCCTTGTTGAAGTATTCCGGCGTCTTTCCGGCCGAACTCGTGCAGGTCAACCCTGTGGCCGATGTTGAATGGCGTTCGGTTGGGATCCTTGATCAGGTCGGCAGGTGCCGCCACGCCAAGGAGGACGAAAGTCAGCCGGTGGTAGGTAGGGTCAGATGGGCGGGCGTTGTAGGTAAACCGAATGGCGGCAAAGAAATCGTCGGAGAAGCCCAGGTTCAGCGTGGTATCTATCTCGTCCATGAAAATAACGACCGGTCCCTCAATTTCCACCAACACCACATCGTGCAGAAAGTCAGTGAACCGCTGTACTACACCCAGGGAGGCACGTGCTACCCACCATGCCTCGGGATCTACGCGCAGCCTCAACTGGCTTTTCAGACGTGTGATCAGCCCCAGATACCACTGCTCAACACTGACGTCGGTACCGATGCTGGTCAGGTCAATGATGGCCGTGCGGGCTCCTCGCTCCTGCAAGCGGCGGACCGTCTGGACCATGAGGCTCGATTTGCCCATCTGGCGAGGGGTGAGGACGTAGCAGAACTCGCCGGCCAAGACCAGGTCGAGAAGTTCGTCGTCCTCTGAGCGTTTCACGTAGGAGGGGGCATCGGGGCGCAACGTGCCGCCGGCGACGAAGAAATCGGAGGTTCTCGCATCTACGCTCATCGCAGTTTGCCCTCAAAGTACATTCGATACAGGTCGCAGCGGCACTTGCAGACGTCGCCGCTCCCTTTCACCAGCCCGGCCCGCAGCAGCCGGAAGAACGCCACTTCATCGTCACAGCGGTTGTGATGAACGACCTGCCTCAGGGCCTCCCTCAAGTCTGGCTTATCGCGCAGCAACCAGTGGTTGTGCCGCAGGTGGTCGCCGAAGGGACCCTGGTCGGTAGGAGCGGCGCGCACGAGGCCGGCCCAGGTCAGGCGCTCGGTGACCAGCGTGTAGAGTGCCTTGCGCGTGAGATAGGGGTGGCCACTCAGCAATTCCGTCAACTGGGGGAAGTCTCTCCTCCTCACGGGTGAACCATGTCGCTGATTCAGGTCATGCACCTGGGCGTCACTAAAATCCTCCAGGTAGAGCCGGAGGCCCACGTTGAACGGGGATTGACTTGCGTCGGGAATGAGAAGGTAGGGTTCGGTGGAGATGACCATCACGATGTTCAGTCTGTTCCACCGCTCGTCGAAGGCCCGGTTGTTATGCCAGGAGCGGACCAGGGCGAAAAAGTCCTGGTAAAAGTCCGTTTCCAGCAGGCGATCCGCCTCGTCGAGAGCCAGGACGATCGGACCGTCGCACTGAGGCAGAATATAGTCTTCCATCAGGCAGATCAGTTTCCCCTGTGGTCCGAGCGAGCCACGCCATGCCTTTTCCACTTCCGCCGCGTCGAGCCGGAGTTGGTGGACGATGGACTGGGCCAGGTAGTGCAGGAACACGTCAGGCGAGGCCAGGTGATCGCTGTCAACACATTGTAGGTCAAGGGGCGCGATTTTGGCTCCCCTCTCGCGGGCATAGTGCACGCCGCGCGCCAGCAGCGAGCTCTTGCCCGTCTGGCGTGCGGCCCTGATCGTGGTCGTCGTGCCCGGCTTCACGACCTCGCGCTTGAGACGGGCGTCGGCGTCGCGTTCGACGTAGAACTTGTCGCGCAGTGGGGATGCACCGCCTGGCGCCTCCAATTCCTCGAGGAAGCGGGGGTCAAATTCTGGCAATGGCGGATGCAGAGCCTCATCGTCAGTGATGGCGCGTCCATCTTCAGAGAAGACAAATTCGCCAGCTGCTGGTTTAGACAGGATGGGCTCTCGCTTGGGCAGTTGGCCTTCAATCGCAGCCAGTACGTCGCGCGCTACGCGCTCGTTGTCGTCGTCGCTCTGCCAGACCACGTATTGGAGTGGATTCACGAAGGCAGCGATGGAGTAGGGCAGCAGCCCTTCGTAGGCGATCCGTACTGGCAGGGTACGTGGCTTGTGATGTAGTTTGCGGTATTCATAAGCCCGGCTGACCTCAGCCCTGACCATCTCACTATCGGCCGATGCCTTGGACAGTAGCACAACCAGGAAATCACTGGCCCTGAGCTGCCGGTCTATCTCCTCCGGCCAGGCTTCGCCAGCGTGCAGCACGCTATCTATGAAGACTTTGTGGTTCTGGGCAGTGAGGAATTCATACAGATAGTGGGCCAGTTTATGATCGGGGTCCACGTTATGCTTATAACAGATAAAGAGATGGGCAGGTTGATGAGCCTTTGCCGGAGACGGTGGCGCGGCTTTTGATGGCTGTTCAGGTGAGGAGACGTGGGTTGCCTTTTCCCAATTTACGTGGGGGCGTAACTCGATACACTTGCCGATGAGCGCAGGGATGCACTTACGGCGGTCAAGATAAGCGATGAGTTCTCTGGCGTGGCCCTCTTTGCCTGCCTCTTCCAGGTTATCGTAATCCACCCCGAGGTCGGAACAGAGTGTACGCAATTCTTCCTTGTTGAAGTACCGGACGAGATTCTTGCGCAGCCAGGCAGACTTGTCTGGTGATAGCATTGTTTCCTGTACCACATCCACCTCCTGACCGGGCGGTTCATTACATCGTGTTTATCATGAAGCCCAATTCATCGGGCCCCGCTTATATTCCGAGGGTATACGGTCGAGCAGCGTCGGTATTTGAGGCAGCCCAAACGAGTTGGTAGTGTCAAGTAGTCTTGACATTTAGCGCAGGTCCCAACGTCTCGGCCTGAACCTTAAGAATCATAACTGAGCCCAGCGGCTGTAACGTGTCGGGTAGTTGCCAGAGCCGCTGCCATTGTGAAACGTCGTAGCGGCGGACCAAGTCTAGGCCCACCAGGTGACGTACGCCAGGCACACTCCAGCGCGAACCGTTGTCGGTGCGGCGGTTGATCTCGCGCATCTCCCGTTCCAACGGGCTGGTGGCCAAGAGCGCTTGGCACCTCGCGGTCCAGGGCCGCTCGGTGAAGATGCCCTCGGGATACTCGCGGAAGGTGAAGACGTGGGGCTGGGCATCGCGTAGATAGTATGCGGCGTGGGCCAGGCCTTCCAAGGCCAGTTCATCCTGTAGCGCCTGGTAAGCGGCCTGGGCCTGTTCCACCGTCGGGCTGTTGTACACCAGATCGGTCAGGCGGGCCTGAATAGGCTGGCTGTCGGCCTTGAACACTCTGTCCTCCCATAGCGCACGGTAGAGCTGATGGGGCAAGTGCCACAAGCAGCGCTGAAGGGGTGTCTCCGGCCACAGTGTCTCGATCACGGTCTCCAGTTCAGGATCGCCGTCGAAGGTGACCCGCTCGGGCCGGACCCTGGCTAGTGGCTGTAGTGTGGTGGCCCAGGATGTATCCACCCCCAAAGCCACCACGCGCTTGAGCAACTGTGGGCGACCCCCAGCCGTGGTGCGCTCCAACAGCGTCATGCCCAGATTTAGGGGTACACCGCGCTGGTGAGAACCCGCCTTGACCTTGGTGCCATCCAGGATGAGCGGACGAGCGTCGGCCGGTTCGGCCTCAAAGACCACCTGCGCGCCTTGCTGCTGCACCCAGGCGTGAATGGCCATGGCGGACACGGAGGCCGCCAACGGCGCTCGGCTGACCATCGTCGCCGCACGCTGGTAGGAGACCTGGCAGACACTCTCCGCAGCCCGTGCCCGAAACTCGGTCGTGCTGACCTGGTAGGGCTCGAGCTCCAGCAACTCGGCCAGCGGAGCAAAGACCTGCCCGCACATGTGGCAGGTGACTTGGCGCAACTCAAACGGAAGGCGGCCCAGGCTCGTCTTGCGCAGCACGCGCGACCGGCTGCCACGCCACCCAAACCCCTGGCGGGACTGACAGGTAGGACACGCCCACGGTGTGGGTCCCTGTTGAGCGGGTTTCCAGCGTGACCCCAGCCAACGTGTGAGCTCCAGGTCCTGCCAGGCCCCTAACCAGGCCGCGACCAACTGGGGCACCAATTGTATCAGCAGTTGTTGGAAAAGAGCGATGAGAGCATTGACACTAAGCCGCTCTGCCGGTAAAATCAGTTCCAGGTGAATCTTCACCTCAGGCATGGGTACACCTCCTTCTGGCCGAAGACGGTGTATTCTATGCCTGCTTCTCCGTAAATGTCAAGACTTCAGTATACTACCAACGAGTTTGGGACTCCGGAGCTGCAGTGTCTTGGCCTGAGAAGATTGTAGCACAATTGGGCAGGCAGGGCAAGTTGGCAATGTTCCAGGGTGTCTTGTTCTGAGCCTCGGTTCCACATGGGTGGTTCTTGAGAGGGAGCCGCCCCCGGGACGGGGGCTGGAGCAGCCGGGGGGATGGGACTGGAGCGGCTGGGAGGATGAGGGCTGGCTCCGCGTGCGGTGTGCCCGACACGAGGCCGCCCCCGGGACGGGGGCTGGAGCGGTTGGGGGGGATGAGGGC
>Ga0307376_10001623_pt1 | contig 23714 bp, 23 predicted proteins | sample TR2MG_FD_202536 | JGI IMG/M metagenome (GOLD analysis project Ga0307376, IMG submission 202536) | Soil microbial communities from Risofladan, Vaasa, Finland - TR-2 | ecosystem: Environmental > Terrestrial > Soil > Coastal area > Acid sulfate soil | place: Finland: Risofladan, Vaasa | collected...
CAAACGTCAAACCGTCCACCTAAATAAGCGGGCATTGCTACAAAACGGCGGTCGGGGCCGGCTACCGGCATATTGGGGAAAGGTGTCTCCTTAGGAAACACAATGCCCATGCCGTGGCTGTTGTGTTTTGGGCCGCCCATAAGGCAATCACCTTTGCTCAATATAGAAAATACCTCTTCGGTTACGTCAACACAGCGTGACATATCCAAAACGCCAGCTTCGATCATATCCGGCTCGGATAGATATAAAAAGTCTGTTCTTTTGCCGCTCATTGCGCATTCACGCTCCTTAATAATAACCTTAATAATAAAATGTAGTTAAAAAACTGTTTAAAGTAGAGAAACGTATAAATCATTTGCTGTTATGTTTAATACAAAAAGAATATCATACTACATTTCCCCCGTCAATTGGAATGTAGTAAAATATACTTTTAGATACAATTAATACATTTACTTTTACTCTTTATCTGTACTTGAGAGACGTTTTATATCTAATGTAAAGGATGAACATCTGCAGGAGATTAAAATGAACCAGAAAATTCGCAATAGAGACCAGATTTTATCGCACGGCGACGTGGAATCCCGCCGGATCGTACTCGATATCACGGAAAAAACATTGCAAAAGCTGGACGCACGGGGAAGAATCAAAAGTATCATGCGGCTCGATGGTGACATGCTGCATATCGGCGTCAAAAGCTGGGACCTTTCAAAAAAACGTAATGTTTATCTACTGGGCGCGGGAAAAGCCTGCAACCATATGGCGATGGCAGTAGACGAGATATTGGGCAACCGCCTGACGCGCGGGATAGCCATTGTAAAGATTGCCGAAGAAACAGACGTATTCAATAAAACAGAAGTATATGTCGGCGGACATCCGCTCCCCAACAAAGAGGGCTACCGCGCCTGCCTGAAAATGCTGGAACTCGTAGACAACGCCGGAACAGACGACCTTTTTATCGTCGTCATCAGCGGCGGAAGCTCGGCTCTTATGAGCTGCCCAATCGAAGGCGTCTCTTTAGAGGATGAGATCGTCGTAACAGACGTCATGCTCAAATCCGGCGCCAATATTTATGAGATCAACGCAATCCGGCGGCATATATCCCAATTCAACGGCGGAATGCTGGCCAAGCGCATCGAAGCACGCGGCGCGGAGCTGATCGGCTTCGGTATCAGCGATGGCCTGGGCTCGCCCGCAACCGGCGATATACGCATCCCCTATGCTGCATATAAAAGCACGCCCATGGGTCCGGATACCACCACCTTGGAAGACGCGCGGCGTGTGATCCGCGATTATAATGTAGCCGACAGCCTGCCCAAAAACGTAGTGGATTATCTTATGAATGTAGGCCCTGAAGGCGAAACGCCCAAAGCTTTCCCCAACAATACCTATTATCTGATCAATACGCTGCCCGATTCCTGTATCTATGCAAAGCGGTTTGCGGAAGAAATGGGCATCCATGCCGTGATACTCACCTCCTATCTCGAGGGAGAAAGCCGTGATGTCGGCACCGTCTTCGCTTCCATCGCGCGTGAAATACAGGCGTACGGCAATCCCGTGTCTGCCCCCTGCATGGTGCTCGCATCGGGAGAAGCGACGACAAAAATACTGGACAACAGCGAAATAACAGGGCACGGCGGCCCTTCCCAGGAAGAAACCTTGAGTTTCGCTTTTACTGCGGACAAAGCCAAAGGCGTATGCCTGCTCTCAATAGACTCCGAAGGAACAGACGGCACGACTCCCGTTGCGGGAGGTATTACGGATTCGCAAAGCCTGAAAGCGGCACGCAGCAAAGGCATAGACGTTTTTGCGGCACTGCGCGGCCATGCATGCTATGAGGCGCTATCAGCCATGGACGATGTGGTTTTTACAGGAAATACCGGTACTAACCTTTGCGATTTTAATATCATGTACGTGCCGAAAATCAAGTAATTCAGGAGAGTATATAACATGACAAAAATAAAACATGTGACAGCACGGCAGCTTTTAGACTGCAAATGCCGCCCCTTGGTAGAAGTGGACATTATTACGGACAACGGCGAATTGGGCCGCGGCGCCGCCCCTACCGGCAGTTCGGTCGGCATGCACGAATCCTATGTTCTGCGTGATAACGATACCGGCGAATACAATGGAATGAGCGTCCACAAAGCTGTGGACAATGTCTTGAAGATCATTGCGCCGGAACTCATTGGCATGGATGTGTGTGACCAGCGTGCAATCGACCAAAAAATGATTGAACTTGATGGCACGCCCAATAAAAGCAATTTAGGCGGCAACGCCATTTACAGCACCTCCATTGCAGCTTTCCGCGCGGCGGCGGAAACCGCGAATAAACCGGCTTATGAATATCTTTGCGGGCGCAGCATCAAGACCATACCCGTGCCTTGTTTTAATGTGGTAAACGGTGGCAGGTACGGCGATATTGTTTTGTCATTCAATGAATTCCTTATCGTTCCCTATAAAGCGGACAGCATCTATGAGGCTGTGGAAATCGCGGTCAAGTGCTTTCAGAAATTAGGCGACATACTGCAAAAATATCTGGGCAAAACGCCGGAGGTAGCACGCTCTTACGGCTGGGCTGCACCGTCAAACGATCCCATCGTCGTTTTAGGCTTGCTACAGGAAGTGGTTGATGCATGCGGCTATCACGAAAAAGTAGCCTTTGCATTGGATTGCGCCTCCAGCGAGATGTACGACGCAAAAAGAAATAAATATTTCTTAAAAGACGGATGTGTTTCGTCGCTGGAACTGATTGATTATGTAAGGGCTTTAAGTGAGCAGTTCCCCCTGGTGTTTATAGAAGATATACTGGATGAGAATGACTGGGAAAACTACCCTAAAGCGGTGGAGATGATCAAGCGCTCCATCATCATAGGCGACGACCTGATCGCATCCAATCCCGAACGACTGCGCAGGGCGTACGAAACCCGCGCTGTGGACGGCTTTGTTTTGAAGCCCAATCAAGTAGGTACGCTTACTGAGGCATTGGACGCGCATTACTACAGCAAGAAGCGCGGTATGTTCTCCGTTCCTTCCGGCCGTGCTGGCGGTGTTGTAGGCGATGTGATCATGGATTTAGCAGTAGGATTGGAAGTAGGCTTCATTAAAAACGGTGCGCCGCGTTCCGGTGAGCGTATCGACAAACTTAATTTCCTGATGCGTGCGTGCGATCTGACCCAGGGCTGCCATATGGCCGATATCACAGGTATCGTCCGTTTTTAAGGGATTCGTTTACCGTAACTATTGGAATTGACGGTAAACTGGTAATGATAAATTATTTATGATATTACATAAGAAATAGGATCCGCCTAAAAGGAGAAATTGCAGTGCCTGACTTCGCAAGTAAAATAAACGAATGCTTCGATAATCTGACCCGTTCACAAAAAACGGTAGCAGTCTATTTTATGGAGCATTCCGATACCTTTGCTTTTTGTACCCTTGAGGACGTTGCAATGAAGATAGGCGTCAGCACCACCACCATCATCCGTTTTGCGCGCATGCTGGGCTACAACGGCTATTCCGACATGCAAAAGGACATACAAAAAAAGTCAGCTTGCCCAAGAACCGCATTATTCACCCAGACGTCTACCTGTAACGTCGGGTAGCCCCGGCAGTCAAGAATCTCCCGCCCCTTCACTGCTGTAATCTCAAATTTATTCGCCATAGTGTCTCCTCCTAGTTTTGAATTCATAATGAGCTTGATGCATCTTTTGCTAAAAAAGGTAGCGTCCGCTGGGCTTCAGGATAAACCAGAACATGGGGTGTCTTTTTCTTAGAGAGTTGCAAAGCCATATCTAAGCCCTCTTGAACGGAACCTGCTGGTATCATCATCTCCTTTATAATGTTTAACGGCACATTGGGTGAATAAGCAATAATCTTTATACCCTTTTGCAGAATTTTGGATAGAAGAAATGCATGGTCCATCTGAACTCTATGATTGCTCCTCACCCTTGTCTCTACTTCCTCTGGTGTGGCAACATCCCGAAACGCTTTTAACATTTCCCTCCCCATCGAACCTAAACCATCTTGGCAACTCGAGTAGAAAACAACGATAGTCTCCGGGGATGCGATAGCATCTACTGCTATCAATGCTTTTAGCGATTGGTAGAAGTCAACATCCAAAGGTTTGCCAGGGGTAGTAATAATAATATCTGGCTGAGTCGGTATTTCTACCCTGGAGAACGAATTAACGAAATCCACTCCCTTGCTATGAGCCTCAAGCATGTCTCCAGCAAAGACTCCTATGATTTTTAAGTCTCTATTAAGGACGACATTGACGATGAAATCAATGCCTGCCATTAAGGCACACTCGACCATGTCTTCATGAACAGGATTCCCTTCCAACATCCCGGGCTTGGCCAAGGGATGCTCTATCATCTCCGGCGAGTGGTTAAATCTTATGGTTTCTTCTCCACAGACGCCAGGCAATATGCTTTTTCGGCCTCCGGTGAAGCCAGCATATTCGTGCGGTTCAATTTGTCCCAAAGCTATACACAAATCACTTTCTGAGACTAAGCTATTTATCCAAACAGGAGTACCTCTTTTTGTTTTCCCCAAGAAAGTCAATCTGTCTGAATCTAGAGCATTGTGATTAACGACTGTAAGCCGCTTAACCCAATCGTTACCAACGATTTGTGCTATTTCCTCCCGTGTACTTGGTCTGTGTAGCCCACCGGCGATAATGATTGTAATCTGGTTTTCGCTTATTCCCGCTTGATGAAGCTCATCTACAAGAGGGAGTAACAGCATTTTTGCTGGAACAGCCCGAGTGTAATCACTGACCAGAATAACCACCTTTTTTCTTCCGTGGGCTATGTCCTTTAATCTTGCAACCCCATACGGATTTTTTAAGGCTCGTAAATATTCTACAGGCCACTGTATCTCTCTTATTGGCGCATTACACTGGATACAACCAATATAGTTTTCCTTAGGGATTCTTATGGAAATCTTGCTCTGGGCGTCTCTATAATAAACGTAACTCATTCAAAGCCCTGAATAATTATTATAAGCCCTACTCTATCATTTGTGCTCGTAGCCATAAGATTATGTGGGGAAAGCTGTGCGCGGCACTAGCGCGCTAATTACAGACACGAAATAAGTATAACATATGGTGCTACCCCGTGTCATTTCTACACAAGTAAGTCAGTTGCTTTCAGATATGGCTAATCGCTATACTATGGTAACGCTATACTATGGTAAACACTAATGAGTTATACCATCACCATCGAGAGTTTTGACAGCATCATTTCTTCCTTGGACAAGTTGCGCCACTGCTTAAAGTGGGACTCTGTTTTCGTTTTACCTGCCTGGCTGAAGGTCTGGTGGGAAGCATTTGGTGGGGAGGCTGAATTGTATTTACGGATGCTGTGGCAGGGGAAGAAGGCCATCGGCTTTGCCCCACTTCAAGTAATTAATGAAACGGCTTCTTTCATCGGCAGCGCTGACGTATGCGACTATTTAGATTTTGTTATTGCCCCGGGAAGAGAACAGGACTTCTTCAAGGTATTGCTTGATGATTTGAGAGAGAAGGGTATAAGTAAACTCGACCTGAGACCTTTGCGATACGATTCTACAGCGCTCACTCAACTGGTAGGTATTGCCCAGAACCGAGGATATGAAGTGCTCTGCCACCCTGAAGATGTTTCTCTGGAGCTAGATTTGCCTCCTACCTGGAATGAATACCTGGCAATATTGAAGGCAAAGCAACGCCACGAAGTCAGGCGCAAGTTAAGGCGGTTATGGGAGACTGGCAGTGCAGAGCATCACTGCGTTGAAATCGGTCGGGAAGTTGAAGATTACTTGGATATTTTTTTGCGGCTCTTTTCACTGAGCCGGGATGAAAAAGCCAGCTTCATGCATCCTAAGATGGAATCGTTCTTCAGGTCACTGGCTAAGGCTATGGCTGAGATTGGGCTATTGAGGTTAGGTATCCTAGAGCTGGACAAGGTACCGGCGGCGATGACTATGGGTTTTGACTACAATGGCTCGCACTACCTCTATAATAGTGCCTATGACCCCCAATTCAACCATTTAAGCGTGGGATTGCTCTGCAAAATCCTTTGCCTCAAGGAGAGCATCGAGAAAGGCAGAAAGAAATGGAACTTTTTAAAAGGTGGCGAACCGTACAAATATCAACTCGGTGGTCAGGAAGTGCCCCTGTACAGTTGCCAGATAATCATCACCTGACAACAATGAGGAGGCGTACACTCTGATGTCGAGTAGTCAACTGAGAATAGCTATGCTCAGCGCTCATAGTTGCCCTGTGGGCAAACTAGGGACAAAAGACACCGGGGGTATGAGTGTCTATATCCGAGAGCTTGCTCGCGAATTAGGCAAGCAGGGACATTTAGTAGATGTCTATACTCGTGTTCATGACCCCAAAGACCGCCAAATCTATGAACTCAATCAGAATGCACGGCTCATTCATCTCAGGGCGGGGGAAGACGAGGAGATACAGAAGCTAGCTGTGTATTTCCATCTTTCTGAATTTGTCAGCAACCTGGAGAATTTCAGGAAGCAGAACAACCTTCAGTACGATTTAATATTCAGCCACTACTGGCTTTCCGCACTGGCAGGAACATATTTACAGCAATGGTGGCATGTTCCTCATATCACTATGTTCCATACATTAGGTGCAGTTAAGAATGCAATTAAGGAAGGAGATTGTTTGGTACCGGGCGAAAGTGAACCCGAACTTCGTATTGAGACAGAAAGGGACGTGGTTCAAAAGTGCCATCACATAATCGCACCAACAAAGAAAGAAAAGGAAGCACTTATCAGGCACTATGGTGCATCGTCAGAAAAAATCAGTGTGGTACCATGCGGAGTGAATCTGGAGCAGTTCAAGGCCTTAGACAAAACACAGGCCAGGCAGTATCTGGGCTTCGCCTGTCCGCCCCATATGAAACACGGGGGAAGTCAAAGGAATAATGATAAGATTATTCTGTTTGTAGGTAGAATTGACCCCTTAAAGGGCTTAGATAAGCTGATAAAGGCTTTACCCTATCTACGGCATATTCAAAGATTAAGGCTGGTGGTAATCGGTGGTGGTGAACACAGCCAGCATGAAATAGAACGATTACGTAAACTAGCCTGTGACTTTAAAATACAGGAGGCAGTTACTTTTCTGGGTTTGGTAAAGCATGAGCAGTTACCTTATTTCTATAGCGCGGCTGATGTTTGTGTGGTTCCTTCTTATTACGAAAGCTTTGGGTTAGTAGCTCTGGAATCCCTGGCCTGCGGCACACCGGTAGTGGCTACTGATGTAGGTGACTTCAAAAGCATTATTCGACAGGGAGAGACCGGGTATGTGGTAGTAGACAATGCTCCTCATCATCTTGCTGACAAAATAGTCCTGCTTCTTTCTCGACCAAGCGCAGATACAAAATCTGCCCGGTTAATTCGGTCAACAGTAAGTAAATTTAGCTGGGCGAATGTTGCCGAATCGATTGTCAGGGATTGCCAACTAGTATTGGCCAACTACCTTACGCCTGTGTCCTAGCTTATTACCTTTTCATACCAAAAAGTATTGGCCTTAACCTCGAAACCAATAGCTTGGTAAAGAGCACAAGCTGTTTTGTTCTCGCTGTCCACAGTCAATTCGGCAACCTGTAACCCTTTACTCTTAAGGCGAGCTAACCCGGCCAGAACTAGTTTTTTTCCTATTCCTTTACCCCTGTAGTGTGGGTCCACTCCGAGCATAAGGATTTGCCCCTTTCTTACACTGGGGATTCCCTCTTCACAGCTTATTCCTATCCAGCAATAGCCGATGGCTTTATCTCCCTCGTAGAATAGCATTATGTCATCCAGAGAACAGGTACTTAAACTGGTACGAAAGGCGATTTCCTCTACTGTATTGGGATTGAATCCCCAGGTGCCAGAAAAGGCACGATTCTGAAGTTGAGTCAGCTTGTCTTCTTCACCGAGCTGTAGATAGAGACAGCCAGTAGCCGCCGGGTCAATATCTAAACCCCCAACATCAGCAATATCCAGCCTCAATTCAAGAAACCGTCGGACAAGGCTAAAGCCCAGCCTGGATAGCGCTCTTCCGGCAACCACGTTATCCTCCGCCATATTTACATGGGCTATTTTAGCTCCTAACTCTCTGGCACGGTTTGTAGCGTAACCGAGGAGTTTTGTAGCCAACCCCCTTCTACGATGTTCAGGATGCACCCAGCAGTCAAGAACAACCCGCCCAATGGTCAGCTCTGGCGTAATATTCATATAGCCGACAATATCCTCATCCGTCTCCACGATAAACAAGTCTTGCTCAGGGGAGTAGTTTGACCGCTCTAATTGTTCAGCAACAAACTGCGGTGAAACACAACGTCCGCTCGGCTCCAGTTTTTCTGCCCCGGCATACAACAGGACGTACTTATTGAAATCTGTAGATTGATAATTTCTAATATTATAGGGGAAATTGCTCATTGCCCTATGCCAGATGCTCAGGGCTACAAGGTCACAACCACTCACAAGAACACAACGTTCGTGGTGAGTCTATCGAACCATTAACGCCCTTCAACAAGCCCAAGGTGAACTGAGAAAAGCACGTTTTCACACCAATATCAGCATTCTCAATCCGAATTGTATCAGCCTGAATAATCTTATACAATTACTGTCGCCTAGCACGATTCCAGGAGGCCTATGCATAATGACTGAGACGGCTCATGTGATGGTGGTCACACCGCATCCCGACGATGCCGAATTTGGTGTTGCCGGGACTGTAGCTTGTTGGACAAGTGAAGGAAAGGATGTTATCTACGTGGTATGCACCAACGGCGATAAGGGCACCAGCGACCCCAATATAAAGCCAGATGAACTTGCCAGAGTCAGAGAGCGGGAACAACTAGCAGCAGCCAAGCTATTAGGGGTGAGGGAGGTCATCTTCCTGCGCCATCCAGACCAGGCCCTGGAAGATACACCTGAATTCAGAAAAGAGCTTGTGCGCCTGATAAGGATGTATAAACCAGAGACGATGGTCACTGTTGACCCTTACCGACGCTACATCTGGTGGCACCGCGACCATCGAATCACTGGGCGGGTTACACTTGATGCCATTTTCCCGTACGCCAGAGATTTTCTTTCGTATCCCGATTTACTGGAGGAAGGGCTTCAGCCTCACAAAGTCAAAGAAGTATTACTCTGGGGTGCTGAACAACCTAATTACCGCACTAATATTACCGATACCTTTGACATAAAAATTGCCGCCCTGCGCTGTCACAAGAGCCAAATAAGCGACAATCCCTCTGAGAGATTGGAAGAATGGCTAAGGGAGCGACATAAAATGCTCGCCCAAGGGGAAGATTACGAGCTGGCTGAAGCTTTCTACCGGGTAGAAATACAGCGGTGATGAATATTCCAGCCTTGTGCTTTACAAAGTAATCGAATCTTTGCTTCGAGGCGCTTGCCTGAAGTGTTAAGACATCACCGCTAAAACTCTGTGCAATTGGATAAGAGCCCAAGCATTCTGCTCCAGATCAAAGTTATCTACGGCACTTCGTCTCTGGCCGGAGACACCATCCACGGCACCTCTAGCTACTATTTCATTGATTATTTCTTTCTCCCACTCCACCGAGGGCAAAAGATTGCATTTGACCAGCCTGGACAGGGCGGCAATCAGTCCATACCCTCCCCAGTTGGATACGCTGGCAATGACCAACTTCTTGACCGGCGTGAGGGCGGGGTTTTTGGGCAGGGTTTTCACTGACGGTATGTACTGAGCTAAATTGCCCATGCCAATTTCATTGCCCCCATCCCCTATACCCAGACTATTTTTCTGGCCTAAGAAAAGATAATCAATCTTGGCCGTGTACTCAGTTATGTCCTCGCCCGCCATGTTCAGATATTTCTGGTTACCATTAAGCCCGCATCTCTCCACGGAAATAAGGAGAGAGGGTTGAATTTCGGCTAAGAGACGTTTGGCAAACTGCCGGCTGGAATCGTGGTCGGTTATGGGGAAGTCAATTACCTTATCCCTTCCCACTAGGTCATTAGAGAGAAGGGGCATGGTATATTTATCCGTAACATAGGTGACATCGAAGTCAAGTGAATGCAATGCCCGGCCGATGGCTAGAGCACCCGGGGGACCGTCAGTCTCCGGAGCTTGGGCAAAGGGAATGTAGAAACCAGTGGCGATTATGGTTGATCTCTGACTCTGTTTCCTCTTCGCAAGAACAAAAGCAGCTGCCTCGTGACAAAAATCAACAGGAAGATAATTCCTGAGCGCTGATACACCTCTGCGGTCGTGGCTTAAGATTATCTCTTCAACTGACATAACTACTTACGCTGAACAAATCCAAATGCTAAAACCCAAATGACAAATGAAGTCCCAAACCTCAAATACTAAAACCATTGGTCCTTGCCATTTGACCTTTGTCATTCGTCATTGCGCTGAATGTATTGCTTCAGAGCATCAATGGTTCGATCATATTCTCTCAGCAACTGATAGGCTTCCTCTTCCGTAACCTGTAAGAACCTTACTCTATCTCCCGGCTCAGCCTGAGCTAATTTGGGAAAGTCAACTGTGCTCACGGTAGCTATCTTGACATACCCGCCGGTGGTTTGCCGGTCGGCCAGAAGAATAATAGGTAAACCGTCTCCGGGCACCTGGACTGCTCCCGGCAGGACACCATCGGAGATGATGTCCGCTCCAGCTTTATGCTCTATAGGTGGCCCTTCCAGACGACAGCCCATGCGGTCAGCCTGAATTGAAATCATATACTCTGAGTGCAGAAAGGTTTGGATGCCCTTCTCGGTAAAGTAATCATCCTGTGGACCGAGAATTACTCTCAGTTCATTCTCAGCCTGATATTCGGGAATGTATTGCGGTGGTAGCTTCTTCGCCGAGATTTCTCCTAGGGTTTCCCCAGCGCGCAAGCGGTCTCCGGAGCGCAATGGCCTCCCTTCCAAACCACCCAGGCGTGACTTAACATAGGTTGATCGGCTCCCCATAACTTCAGGGACATCTATTCCGCCAGCTACAGCCAGATAGCTTCGGCATCCCCTCTTGGGGTGGCCAAATGAGATAGTATCGCCGGAACAAACCTTTACTGCCTCCCACATAGGGAGTGGGTTATTATTCACTGCCGGGCTGAGGTCGGCTCCAGTAATAGATACTACTGTGTCGCCAAGAATCCGCAAGCGAGGCCCCAGTACTGTTATCTCCAGGCACGCGTCTCCTTCACCATTGCCCACCAGCAGATTAGCTACCATCAGCGCGTAGCTATCCATTGCTCCCGAGACAGGCACGCCATACTGCTGATAACCGTGTCGTCCCTTATCCTGAACGGTGGTCAACAAGCCGGGTTGAACGACCTCAAATACTTCCACTATCGCCCTCCCGTATAAACGGAGTCTCTTTCACTCGGTAAGTCCCTCGTGCCACTTCTTCCCTAGTCCGGTTGAACTCTTGAGCAGTTATCTGGACAAATTTCACATAATTACCCATCTGTAACAAGGCTGGTGGTTCCTTTTCGGGATTGAACAACTCCATGGGAGTTCTGCCGATAAGCCGCCAGCCTCCCGGACTTTCCACCGGGTATATTCCGGTCTGGTTTCCAGCTATTCCCACCGACCCAGCCGGTATCTTCACTCGCGGCGTTGGTAATCTTGGGGTGGTTATACGTAGGGACACCCCTCCCAGATAGGCAAAGCCAGGGATAAACCCCAGCATATAAATCAGGTAGGCTTTGCCGGCATGGAGACGGATTACCTCCTCAGGAGACAGCCCATTATGTTCGGCCACGAACTCTAAGTCGCGACCATATTCACCCCCGTAGGCGGTGGGAATCTCCGTAACTTTGGGCTCGGGGAATTCACCAGCCTCGGTCTTCTTGGCCAGAATCTCCAGCCTGGCTCTAAGTTTTTCAGGGCTTATGCGCCGCGGGTCATAGTAAACAAGCAACGACCGATAGGCAGGCACCATTTCAACCAGCTCTGGTAGTTTGGCCTCTTGTATGGTCAGCATCAGCCGCCTGACCCGGCGGTTCAACTCCGGGTCAATGGTGTCTCCAAACTCGATGAAGAGTGCCCTATCTCCGCCTGGTAAAAATCGTGGTTTCTCATAAATCATGGCCTTGCTTCAAGATTCTACTTACAAAAGGTACCCACGGGCACTATGGTCACGCCGGCTGTTTCCAATCTCCGCCGCAATGTCTGCGCCAGGTTTATCGCTCCCGGTGTATCACCGTGCAGGCAAATAGTGTCCCCGGTCATCTCGATTTCCTCGCCATTTATGGCTGTTACCTTCCCTTCAGTGACAATCCTTAGAACCCTGGTTGCAACCTCTTCAACATCGTTAATAACCGCCCCGGGATGCTTGCGGGAAACGAGAGTACCATCCGGGTTCACTGACCGGTCGGCGAAGACTTCGCAGGCCACCCTTAACCCAAGCTCACAACCTACCTTTATCCAAGCGGAGCCCGTCAACCCCACCAGAATCAAGTTGGGGTCTACTTCCATAACTGCCTCAGCAACCGCTCTAGCCAGTTCCTCATTTCTGACCCCCATGTTATACAAAGCTCCATGGGGTTTAACATGCTGAAGTCTTTTTGTCTCGGTGAATGCCTGGAGGGCACCTATCTGATACACAACGTAATCTCTGGCTTCGTGAGGGCTTACCATCATCTCTCTCCGTCCAAAGCCCAGAAGGTCAGGGAGGCCAGGATGAGCTCCGATGCCCACACCGGCTGCCTCGGCCAAACGCACCGTCCGTCTCATGTACATGGGATCGCCGGCATGAAATCCGCAGGCGATGTTGGCCGACGATATATACGGCATTATCTCTTCATCAAATCCCAGCTTATAGGCTCCAAAGCCTTCTCCTATATCACAGTTCACATCCACTTTTCTGTCCATCAGGCTCCTCCCTTAAAGACAAGCAGCCAAACTCGGCATTTTGGTTCTACCCAGGGCGGCCTATTATAAAGCAGCCATCTCTTCGTCTAGAATATCGGTAATGAACATGTGCCCGGGTGAATGAGTTATCATTAGTGGTGGCTTGGATGTCACCGCCACGGCCTGGGGAGTAACACCGCACGCCCAGAACACAGGAACTTCATCTTCCTTGATTTCTACATAGTCCCCATAATCCGGATGTTTCATATCCTTAATACCTATCCGCTCCGGATCACCTATGTACAGGGGGGCGCCGTGTGCCATAGGGAACCGGGACGTTATCTGAACCGACCTCACCACTTTTGATTCATGAATGGGTCTCATGCTCACAACGATGGGGCCGGCGAAGATTCCCGCTGGCTTGGTTTCGATGTTGGTCACGTACATGGCCACATTCTTAACTTCCTCGATGTGACGCAGTGGTATCGCCGCTTTTATCAAGGCTGACTCAAAGGTAAAACTGCAGCCAAGTAGAAAACACACCAAATCATCATTCCAGTAGCCAGCAACATCCCTCTCCTCAGCTACCAGTTTGCCATTCCTATAAACCCTGTATAAGGGTACATCCACCCTGAGGTCTGCCCCACAGGCTACTAAAGCTGGCTCATATCTCCCCGGCTCTGTAACTTCAAGAACCGGGCACGGCTTAGGGTTACGCTGACAAAAGAGAAGGAAATCAAAAGCTATGTCTTTAGGTAGTACTACCAGATTTGCCTGAGCATAGCCCGGGGCCAAACCGGCCGTGGGCCGAACTAGCTCACCCCGCCGAATAAGCGCCCTTACCTCTTTAGGATCTTCATACATAAGACCCAACCAGTGTATAGTCTGTTCCTTGCCTTCTTACTACTTTACTGCAGCACCAGTCTAATATTATAGGTTACCCCTGTCAACAACCGAGCGGTGAGAGAGTGCGTCCCCGAATACAAACATCTAACACCCGGCGGGTAGTGTCCCAATAGCACCATCAATCATTGCGTCGCCGATAGCCTTGACTAGAGCATTGATCGTCTTATCGATATCTTCTTTAGTGTGAGCTATTGACAGTATGAACAGTCTCCCCTGGTGCGTATGGACGCCATATTGAAGAAGGTACACACCCAGTTTGTGCTTTTCCTCGCTCCCGGCTAGCATCTTCTTGATGTCCTTGGTGGGCGGATTGCCGGCACCATCCGCTTCGAAATCAACGGGACCAAAGTAAATATGGATAATAGACCGGCCGTATAGACGCCAGTTATACCCACACTCTTGCAGCGCTTTATTGCCGGTCTGCCGCATATAAGCCCCCATTTCGTTAACCTGCTTCTGCACCGAACCGTCCTTGAGGAGCTTGCAGGCAGCAATACCAGCGGCACACACTATAGGCATTGCATTCCAGGTTCCGGAGTGAGGAATCCACGGTTCATCCGCCTTGGGTGTCAGCATACCCATAATATCGGCTTGACCGGTTAAGACGCCGGCCGGCATTCCACCCGCCACAGTCTTACCGAAGCTGGTCAAATCGGGCTTTAACCCCATGAGGCCACCCCAGCCAGCGGGTCCATCACGGAAGCCGGTAACCACCTCATCCAGAAGCCAAATAGTGCCATACTTTTTTGCCATGGAGCCCACGGCACGAACGAAATCAGGTTCCCAGGGAACTTGGCCAGCCATGCGGGCACCCCCGCCCTCGGTGAGGACTATGGCATACTGTTCCGTGGCCAACTCCTCTTCCAGCACTTCGAAGTCATGCATCGGTATTACCTTGACCTCTGTGTTAACTACGCCCGGTATACCAGGGACTATCAATTCGTCAGCCCAGCCATGGAAGTTCTCCTCAAACCTGAGGACTTTTGTCCTACCGGTGAAAGCCCGGGCAATTCTTATCCCCATCATATTGGCTTCTTGCCCACAGGCAAAAAACTCAACCCTCTCCGCAGTTGGCACCATGCTTTTTATCAACTCCGCCCACTCAATTTCCAGTTCGTGGGAGGCACTATAGAGGGTTCCCTCAGTCATCTGGTCCTGCATCGCCTTTATTATCGCTGGGTGGCCATGTCCCAGTATCAGGGCACCATGGCCGTTTCTATACTCGATGTATTCGCGTCCATCTACGTCCCAAATCCTGCAACCTTGAGCATGAGTCATATAAGGACCAAAGGGATTCCACATACGACTGACATGGGTAGCCCCATTGGCGGCAAAGTGATTTAGTGCCTTTTCGTGTAACTGTTTTGATTGCGGATGCGATTTAACGAATTCGTTGATGATAGTCATTTCCCCTTTTTGTGTTCTCAGTATAGTTAGTCATAGAGGTCCTGTCAAAAGATGCGGGCGGCGCAGAGCGATTGGATACTACTAACAGGCACTAACTAAGTTGAAAGCCAGAGCACATCGCCGCACAGGTGAGAATCATACGCTCGAGAGGCAAAGACAGCAAACTCATCTTTTTCCTTTTTTAACACGGTAGAATCACCATGGCCAGGGTATATCTGAGTATCGTCCGGCAATACAAATATTTTACCGGTTATAGATTTGATTATCTGCTTAAAATCTGCTGGAGAGCTTGTCTTACCCGGCCCTCCGGGGAAAATGGTATCTCCCGATATCAAGCAGCGCCCGACCCTGAAGCATAAACTGCCCGGAGTGTGCCCCGGGGTATGCAGCACCGTAAGTTTAAGGTTTCCCACCGAAACCGTATCACCGTCACTTAATAACATCTCTGGTGACGGCACCAGGTTCCCTGTATCTGCAGCATGGGCAGCCAGGGGAACCTTCAGTTCATTCCGCAATTGGGCAAGAGCACCGATATGGTCCATGTGGTTATGAGTCAACAGTATGTATTTGGGCGTGGTATTTTTCAATCTGTCTATGATTATATGCGCCTCCGCAGGAGCATCTATTAGCACACTACTTTGCGTTTTTCGACAGGTTACAATGTAGGCATTAGTGCTGAAGGGACCCAGCTCAAGCCTCTCAATCTGGACAGCCCCGATTTCATCAGGGTTTTTACCTGCGATTGTCATATTCTCCTTTCCCAGGTTTGAACATACTGCCAATTATACCATGAGGAGAGAAGAATTAAACGTCAGGACGCAGCAGAGTTTCATTGACTGAGAGCAGGAGGTAAAGTAAAATTATTGACAATGTACACCAAGACTGTGCTCGATAATGGCTTGAGAGTTATCACCAGTACTATGCCCCATAGCCGCTCAGCATGCCTTGCAATCCTCGTGGGTGCTGGCTCCTGCTACGAAAGTGAAGAAGAGGCGGGCATCTCCCACTTCGCCGAGCATTTATTCTTCAAAGGCACACAGCGGCGACCAACGTCCAAGGAAATAACTCAGGATATTGAAGGCGTTGGTGGCATAATCAATGCTGGCACAGACAAGGAATTAACTATCTTCTGGTGTAAGGTTGCTAGCTCTCACTTCCCCATCGCCCTTGACGTGCTATCTGACCTCCTGCTCAATTCTCTCTTTGATAGCAAAGAAATAGAGCAAGAGCGGCGGATTATCAGCGAGGAAATCAATATGAACCTGGACCTTCCCCAGCAGAGGGTAAATATGCTCATAGACGAGCTGTTATGGCCGGAGCAACCCCTGGGGCGCGAGGTCATCGGATACAAGGAAACTGTATCTTCGCTAACAAGGGAACAACTATTAAACTACGTTGCTCGCAGATATATGCCCAATAACACCGTGCTCAGCATTGCTGGCAACATACAACATGAAGAAGCAGTGGCTCAAATTGAGCCTCTGTTTAGTAAATGGGCTGCCGGGGAGCTAATAACTGGCTATATAACTGATGACAAGCAAACGGAAGCCAGGTTGCGTATTGAGCCCAAGGATATCGAGCAAGCGCACCTTTGCCTCGCTGTTCACGGTTTTTCTCGCTCCCACCTGCGACGTTTTACCCTTGACTTGCTTAACACAGTCCTTGGCGGGGGCATGAGCAGCCGCCTATTTACGGAGATACGAGAGCATAGGGGGCTAGCCTATGATATTCACAGTTATACCGAGCACTTCCTCAAGTCGGGGTCATTTGCTATTTATGCTGGCGTTGACCCCCAGAAAATAGAAACTGCTGTGGCCGCCATACTCGAAGAGATATCTCAGATTAAACAGGGAATTACCGCCACTGAGCTTACCAGGGCTAAGGAATTGTCAAAAGGAAGATTATATTTGCGGTTTGAGGATAGCCAGAATGTAGCGTTATGGTACGGTGGTCAGGAGATATTAACGCAGCAAATCCTGGACATAGACGATGTTATTTCTATTGTGGATGCCATTACCATAGATGAGCTAAAAGAGGTGGCCAAGGAGATTCTAACCGATAGTGGGCTTAATTTAGCTGTAACAGGACCGGTTAAGAAAGACAATCTTATCAAGGAAAAGCCTTTAAGACAATTGCTTAAGATCTAATGTTATACAGAAAGAACCGCCTTATGGCGGTTCTTTCTGCTTCTGGTGAATTTAGTTGAATTTCAGCCACAGAGGCTACATCATGCCCTCGTATCCTCCTCCTCCTCCTGGCATCGCCGGCATCTTTTCCTTCTCGGGAATGTCGGTTACCAAGCACTCCGTAGTCAGAATCATCGTGGCAATGCTAGCACCATTCTGTAGAGCGCTCCTGGTGACTTTGAGAGGGTCTATAATGCCTTTCTCTACCATATTTACACCTAGTTCGTCTTTGAGAGCGTCGTAGCCGATGCCAGATTTGCTTTCCTTTATGGCATTTATCACCACTGAGCCCTCCCTGCCACTATTTTCAGCGATGCACCTGAGAGGCTCTTCCAGGGCTCGTTTCAATAAAGCCTCACCAGTAGCCTCATCGCCCTTCAATTTGAGCTTTTTTAAGGCCGACAAGGCATTGAGGAGAGCAACACCACCACCAGGCAGGATACCTTCTTCCACAGCAGCTCGAGTAGCTGACAAGGCATCCTCTACACGGTGTTTCTTTTCTTTAAGCTCTGTTTCCGTAGCCCCACCCACCTTAATCACTGCCACGCCGCCGGCTAGTTTAGCCAGTCTTTCCTGTAATTTCTCCTTATCATAATCCGAGGTGCTTATATCTATCTCAGTCCTGATTTGCTTAATTCGAGCCTCAATATCCTCAGTCTTACCCTTCCCCTCAACAATGGTGGTATTATCTTTGTCAGAAATCACTCTTCTGGCTCGACCTAAATCCTCCACGGTTACCGAATCAAGCTTCCTGCCGATTTCTTCAGATATAACATTGCCTCCGGTAAGAACGGCTATATCCTGAAGCATTGCCTTCCTACGGTCGCCAAAGCCAGGTGCTTTAACCGCCAGGGGAGATAGAGTGCCCCTCAGCTTATTGACCACTAATGTAGCCAGGGACTCTCCTTCGACATCCTCAGCAAGAATAACCAGATTCTTGGACATTTGTACGATTTTTTCCAGAGCCGGCAATATATCGTTTATGGCGGAAATCTTCTTATCAGTGATGAGGATGTAGGGGTCTTCTAGCTCTGCCCTCATTTGTTCGGCGTTGGTGATGAAATAAGGGCTAATATAACCACGGTCGAATTTCATCCCCTCGACAAATTCAGTCTCGAATTTCAGTCCCTTGCCTTCTTCAACAGTGATGACCCCATCTTTGCCCACCTTTTCCATAACGTCAGCAATCAAGTTGCCAATTTCCTGGTCAATAGCTGATATAGCGGCTACCTGAGCTACCTGTTCTCTACCAGCCACCGGTATAGACATTTTCTTGAGCTCATCAATCAAAGCCTCTACCCCTTTATCAATCCCACGCTTCAGAGCCATGGAATCAGCTCCAGCAGCAATGTTCTTGAAGCCCTCACTAATAATAGCCTGGGCTATAATAGTGGATGTACTGGTGCCATCGCCACACTGGTCGTTAGTCTTGGTGGCTGCCTGCTTTACTAGCTGCACCCCCATATTCTCAAACGGGTCAGGGAGCTCTATTTCTTTGGCTATAGAAACGCCGTCGTTGAGAACTGAAGGAGCGCCCCATTTTTTATCCAATGCTACAGGCCGCCCGCGTGGTCCCAGAGTCACCCTGATAGCATCAGTCAGGGTATCTACGCCGTTCTTTAATGATTTTCTTGCTTCTTCTCCGAAAATAATTTGTTTTGCCATTTGCTTACCTCCTTTTCTTAACTCTTCTTAGCCAGAATGTCGCCCTCACGCATGATAACCACCTCTTCGTCATCTAGCTTAAACTCGGTGCCAGCGTATTTGGAATAAATAACTTTGTCTCCCTTCTTCACCTCCATGGCAATACGTTTGCCATCTTCAGTCAACCTACCTGGACCTACAGCAATAATTTTCCCCTCCTGGGGCTTCTCTTTGGCTGTATCTGGCAAAACTATCCCTCCTTTGCTGACTTCTTCCTTGGCTGTGGGTTTTATCACTACCCTGTCTCCCAAAGGTTCAATTTTAGCCATATTCCCTCCTTTCCTATATTTATTTTAGCACTCTGCCCTTGAGATTGCTAACTTTTATTATATCAAGAAAACCCAAAATGCAAAAGGTTTTCACTAAAATTTGGCCAATTTTTCTTGAATTATTACACTAAACCGTGTATAATTTTTGAGAGATGGAGCGAAGGAAAAAGAAAAAAAGACAATGGAGTAAAGAAGAGGTCCGGGCGCTGAGGCAACACCTGAACTTAACTCAAGTGAAGCTAGCCGAGGAATTAGGCACACGGCAGCAAACAATCAGTGAATGGGAAAAGGGGATGTATCGACCTCGCGGAGCATCGGCTACCTTGCTCAGCATAGTTGCCGAGCGTAGTGGCTTTACTTACAAAGCTGGAAAGAAGCATGATGAACCAAATTGAGGTTGGCTGCTGCTGTTTTTCCAAGGGCAAGAGGAAATATTGTGAGCAATGCTCTAAGGTTTAAACAATTGATACAAAGGGACGAGTAATTTTTTTGTGCCATGATTACACGTAATCGGATAAAATTCCCGGAAAAGCAAGCAGCTCTAATATGGCAACAAGTGGTGGGAAAGGAGCTGACCTCCTCGGAAGACGAGCTATTCAGTGTAATCTATCCTGGAAGGACTAATGGTGATAACGGCCCCGATTTTCGGGATGCAGTTATTGTAAATAACTCTCATTTGACGAAAGGGGATATAGAGGTTCACGTTAAATCCAGCGATTGGTATAGCCATAAGCATCATGCTGATGCTGAATATAATAATGTCATCCTTCATGTTGTGATGTGGCATGATTGTAATTCAGCTACCTTACTACAAAGCGGCAAGCCAGTTCCCGTCCTATGTCTGGCGAAGGCATTGCAGCACCAAGCCTATTTACTGCCTCACCAGCTCCCTTGCTTCCAGATATTGAACCACATGGATAGACAAACTTTAAGAAAGCTATTGAACGCTGCCGGCGAAGAAAGGTTTAAACAGAAGGCGATGCATTTTCAAACCGAGATTCTTCGCCCCGATTCCAACGGGACTCAGAAAGAGGAGGCGGGGCAGGTGCTCTTCCGAGGCATGATGAGGGCTCTGGGTTATGTTAAAAACACAAAGCCCTTCGAGGAACTTGCTGACAGAATGCCCCTCAATATCATCGAATCCCGAGAAGGCTTGGCTCTAAAACAAGCCTTATTGTTAGGCACAGCCGGGTTACTACCTTCTCAAAGATGGCAGGGAACTTTTGCAGCGGAGAAAGAAGTCCAGGAATTGGAGCAGCTATGGGAATCGGCGGGTAAAGAAGTTAAGACCATGAAGGAAGGTGACTGGAACCTCTCGCACATATACCCCAACAATTCCCCAATGCGACGCATTGTCGCCCAGAGCTACCTTCTTGAGCGTTACTGCGAAGGGGAACTGTTACCAGGAATATTGCAGCTAGTGAAGGAAGCGGCACTGCCAGCTGGACATCGCGTGCTGGAGAACGGTTTGACCGTGGCTGGCGATGGCTGCTGGCGGGACCATTTCGATTTTGACGTCAGAAGTAAAACAAAGATATCGGCTCTTTTGGGAAATAGCAAAGCAGCTGAAATTCTGGTAAACGTGGTTTTGCCCTTTGCTTTCTCCTTGGGAGAGATAACTAATGAGGCAAGGCTTGCAGAGAAAGCTATGGAACTTTACCGTGACTATCCCAGATTGGCAGAGCATTGTATAACACGGCATATGACGAAGCAGCTTAGCCTCGAAGAGTTTCCCGATTTCACCGCCTGCCATCAGCAAGGGCTCATTCACATCTTCAGAAACTACTGTCGCGAGGGCAGATGCTCGCAGTGCTCTCTGGTCCGTTGAGGGATACTGAGGCGTAAGCTCAAAATCGTCGGCGGGTTGCAAGCACCTTGCCAGTTTGGTATTCTATCTTCGAGATGAATCAGACCTTTGGCGATCCCCAGCAGGAATTACTCCAGTGTCTGATCCAGGAAACTGCCAGCGGAAGCTGGTTTCCCTACTTGCCGAAAGAGGAGTTAGTATGGAGCAAATTGTAGGTTCCCTATTTGGAGTCAGTTATTTCACTTTCGATACTCTGTACGACCTGCTTTTCACTACAGAAAGGGTAATAGCCTGCATCATCCAGCACCCCAATGATTTTCACTATCGCCTTACATTGAAGGAATTCTTCTTTGGACACATGCTGGCAAAACGAACGGAGCAATTCAAGCGGATGGAAATCGCTCAAGCACGACGCCACAGCTTACAAGAAAAACCCATCAGCGAATTAGTAGCCCTGCACCCTTCAAACTTCGAGATTCGCTACAGCGAAGTCACTTCCGTTGAGATACCACGTGGACTCTTCCAGCCACAGTTAAAGTTAGATACTTCGAAACTGCCAACTACAAGGCAAATAATCCGTTTCACCATACCCAGAAAGCAAATTCCAGACGCCCAACGCCTGCTGAAGCTGGTTTTAGCTTCAAAGGTTAAGGAAAAATGATTCTTCTTGCGATGGAAGAGCACCAGGTTGGTTAAGAACGGTGAATCGCAATCCGGTTACCACTCCCCAGACTGTAGCGACGGGACTCGCCCCAACCTGGGTTAAGACCAAGGTGCAAGTTCAGAAATTATCGACCCAGCCGACAACTCCCAAACCTGCGTTCACGTAGGTGTAGACAAAGTCTTTACTGAAATCCATGCCGTACTTAGGAATATCGTTAAGGTCATCCACTAATAGCTGACCCTTATTTATCGCCTCCTCGATTGCTGCTTTAAGAATCACGAGCTCTTCCCGGAGACATTTCATTTCCATCTCCAATTCCTTAATCCCTCGATTGGTTATTACCTTCAGTATCACAATCTTAATAAAAGCTCCATAGCATGTCCATGACCCAAAAGTCCTACACCTGAACATCAAGGTTCCCTTGCGAATAGTCTAAAAGCTCCAAGGAGAGGAAAATTCCCCTCTGAACTGTAAGTAAAACGAATTTAACTGAAAAAAGTTACAGGCCAAATGGTACTAGTACCAAAATTTTTTAAAATCGCACTCTAATTGTTTGTCACGGGAAAACCGCACTGTTCAGGGAACTGGAAAGGGATTAACCAATGCCAAGGCTGGGCACTATATCCAGGTCATAACCGCTTACCTTGCCAGCCTGGAAATGATAGTAGCCACAAGCAGCCACCATAGCAGCGTTATCAGTACATAAGTGAGGAGGGGGAATAAGAACCGGGACTGGCGAGTTGGCAAGGAAATGCTGGGCTAATGTCTTATTGGCCGCCACTCCACCGCTCAGCAAAATTTGCTCCACCTTCAATTGCTTTGCGGCCTCAATTGTTTTGGCAACTAAAACATCGACTATAGCCAGCTGAAAGCTTGCTGCAGCGTCAGCAACTGAGACTCCTCCTTTGTGAACAAGATGCCACAAAGCGGTTTTTAGTCCACTGAAGCTAAAATCGTGGCTTCCCTTGAGCCAGGCCCGGGGGAGGGGCAAGCAAGGGGTTCCAGAGCGGGCTGCCTGTTCAATAGCTGGACCCCCAGGATAACCCAGGCCCAGGATTCTAGCTGCTTTGTCAAAGGCTTCGCCGGCAGCGTCATCGCGGGTCCGTCCCAATTTCTCAAATTGCCCGTGTCCCTTCATCAATACCAGATCGCTATGCCCACCGGAGACAACAAGACAGAGGCAGGGGAATTTCACTCTCCCCTTTTCGCCAGGTGAGGAGGAAGAGTCCAGCCAATTAGCATAGATATGTGCCTCAAGATGGTTAACCCCGGTAATAGGTAATTTTTTGGCTAAGGCAATTGCCTTGGCCACGTTAACGCCGACCAACAGTGACCCGGCCAGCCCCGGGCCGAAAGTCACAGCAATGCCGTTGATATCCTGCCAGGAGACCTTGGTCATTGCCTGGCTGACAACCGGGATAATAGTGAGAAGATGCTGCCTTGAGGCAACTTCGGGGACTACTCCGCCATAGCGAGCATGAATGTCTATTTGTGAAGAAACAACATCTGAGATAATTCTGCTGCCGTCCTCCACCACGGCAGTGGCAGTTTCATCACAAGAGGTTTCAATACCCAGGATATTCGTTCTCATGAACTGTTGACGCTATCGTGACATAATACTTAAACAATATCTTATTCTTGACGCCGCAATATTGCCAGGTGTAGGGGAGGAACTTCTCTGATTACAACGCTAAGTCGTCCTTTGCTCTCTCCTTGGCTACTATATTTAGCAGATTACACACCCGCAAAAATGTTATCTGCGTGCCTCTCCTGCCTTTTTAACAGCGTATTGTATTAGAGGTGGGGCAAGGAGTCCATGAACTACTGTTGTGGTGGCTATAAGTGTGATTATTTTGCCTCCGAGCTCATATCCCGATAATGCTTGAGCTGCCAGAAAAGCAAGACCTATGGCGACACCCGCTTGATCTAGCATGGCAAAG
>Ga0307376_10001624_pt1 | contig 23706 bp, 21 predicted proteins | sample TR2MG_FD_202536 | JGI IMG/M metagenome (GOLD analysis project Ga0307376, IMG submission 202536) | Soil microbial communities from Risofladan, Vaasa, Finland - TR-2 | ecosystem: Environmental > Terrestrial > Soil > Coastal area > Acid sulfate soil | place: Finland: Risofladan, Vaasa | collected...
GTGGAATGGTAGACACGCAGGACTTAAAATCCTGTGACCATAACGGTTGTGCGGGTTCAAGTCCCGCTCCGGGTACTGAAAGCCTCGATTTATCGAGGCTTTCCTCATTTAGTAGGTGCAAATCAGGTGCAATTTTTTATTTTGTAAAAACTCTAAATTGACTTATTTTTAATAATGAAAGTCAATATGAGTAAAACGCAATTTAAAGAGCTACTTGAAGAGTATATCTCAAACCTCGAAAAGGATTATGATTCTAATCAAACAGGGAACAGTAATCATCCTACTTACTCTCTGATTAAGAACACCTACCAAAAGATTGAAGACAAATATTTTTATAGGAAGTTAGGCTTCACCCTGATATACTTCTTATTCTGTATAATATATATTGCAATAACAATTGCCTTCCCTTCTATCCCATTGACGTTCTTCATAGTATTCCCTTTTATGATCTTATTTTTCTTTTATATAGTAGTAACCAAACTTATTAAAACACCAGACTTAGTCGATATTACAAGTTTAGGAGACAGAATCTTACTTGTAAGAGAAAAAATAAAATACTATGATTTTGATTATCTTGAAGTTAAGGAAATGATCATTGATATTGATAAGATTTATCATCTGGAACGATTAGCCTACTTGAAAAAGTATTATGAATTAATGAAACCAACATTTGACGGCAATAAAAATAAAAATACCAATTATGAATCAAATCCGGTTGAAAGATTGATTGCAATCGATCAGATTATTGAAACTACCAAAATTCCAATTCAGAATGAAGAAAGAGCGTTACTGCTTTCTAGTATCCTCAGGATTAGTGTTTCAGATTTCCCCAATGTAAAAACCTCATTGAATGTTATAAACAAAATAAAAAACAAAGAAGAGCTAAAGGATAGTGAGTTAAGAAAACTTGAGATTATAAAAGAGTCTTTAAGAAATACAATTACAATTCTTCAGGTCGCTACAAAAAATACTGAAAATTTGTTTAATACATTAGATAAAACCACCTAAATACAAAGTCTTTTCAGACCTGAATTTGACATAAATAGATAAAATATTGTCATTTTTTTGTACTGGACATTAAAAAAGGACAACATGGAAAATATCATTATTGTTAATCCTAATGACTTTTGGGATAAGCATCGTGAAATCACCCAACAAGTCATACGGGAAGAACTAGATAAAGAAAGCCCATGTAAAGAAAATGGAGAGGATATCATGGTTATAGAGGATGTTTGTAAACTCCTTAAAAAATCCAAACAAACTATCTACAACTGGATGGAGGCTGATATAATAAAAGGCCATCACATTAATGAAAGCCTTTTCTTTTTTCGTAGTGAAATAATAGATCTTCTTAAAAGCGGTATTAAAGAACATAAGAAGAGATGATGCAACTTGCTCATACTCAGTATAGCAAAAGTATCCATGTGATACTTTAAAAGTATGCACTAGATACTAATAAGGTATTTATTTTAAGCTAAATGGATACTTTTCAGGTATATAGAAGTTGTGCGAAAAGTATCATTTTACAGTAAAAAAGTTACTTGTATGAAATATATCCCTTTAAATAAATTCCCGGAGTATGACGAAAATCCATTCATGGAAAATGCTCTTGAGGAGATAAACAGACATTCAATTCAGAAGAAAGTATTTGTCAGGGGGAATAAATCAGTACTAAACCAGGTAATAAACGACAATGGAGAAATTGTTGCTCATAGCGCTTTTTTGAGAACAATAGAGGTCGACGAAAGCCAATTTGTAAAGGTCTACCTAAGTCGATTTGCAGCTTTCTATGATTTAAATAAGGCTGCAATGAAGGTATTCGGCTACATTCTTACAAAATGTGTAATACCTAACAAGGATATTTTATATATAGACTTTGGTGAAGCAAAGGATTTTACAGGTTATTCTGCCAATAATATAATTCGCGCCGGATTGTCTTGTCTTGTGGAACAGGGAATTATTGCCAGATCAACAAATCCCTATAAGTACTATATGAATCCATTAGTTGTATTTAATGGAGACAGGATAACGTTTGCAGATTCTTATATTAAGAAGAAAAAAAAGATATCTGACTCAAATAAGAACCAATTATCAATTTGGTCAGCTGAACTATAAATTATTAAGGGGCCGAAAATGAACTGTAACGAAGCCAAAAGAGTTGATATAATTAGTTTCCTTGCAAAAAATGGAATTAATCCTGATTATAACCAGGGTGTTAACTATTGGTATAAATCTCCTCTCAGGAATGAAAATAATCCTTCCTTCAAAGTAAATTCTTTTAAGAATCTCTGGTTTGACTTCGGAATTGGGGAGGGAGGGGATATTATCAAACTTACAAGCTTGCTTTTTAAGGTTGATAGTTCGAATGCGTTAAAGATTCTATCTGATAATCACTATTCAAGTCATCAAAAAGGTTTAAATAATGCAGATTCAAAGGTAGTAATAACAAACGTCAAAGAAATATCAAATATTCAGCTCATTAAATACTTAGAATCACGCAAACTAAATCTTAAAATTACAAAAGCGTATTGTAAAGAAGTTTCGTTTAAACTTAATGATAAAAGCTTTTATGCGATAGGGTTCCAGAACGATTCCAAAGGGTTTGAACTCAGGTGCAAATATTTCAAAGGTTCCAGTTCTCCTAAAGATGTAACTCTAATCAAGAATAATTCTGATAAACTTTTACTATTTGAAGGATTTATTGATTTTCTCTCATGGTTCAGTTGCAAGCAATTCTTTATTGGTAACCATGATTACTTAATTCTAAATACTCTTTCGTTCCTGACCAAGAGTAAAGCTTTGATTAAGGAATATAATGAAGTATTACTCTTCCTGGATAATGACGAAGCCGGTAAGAAGGCTACTGCTGAACTTATTGGAGCCGGTCTTTCTAAATGCTTTGATATGTCCATAGAGTATTCAGAATTTAAAGATCTGAATGATTCATTAGTCAGAGTATAAATAGTTACACTGTCTTCCAACCATGCTCAACGATTCTGGCATTTTAAATAAATAATATATTGTTTTTAAATATTTATAATATTTTATTATGTTATATTATTAATAATATATTATTTTTATGTAATAATTATAATATTTACAATATTTGCACTTATATAAAGAAAATAAATGAAGAAAATAGTTATTGCTAATCACAAAGGTGGAGTTGGAAAAACCACTTCGTCAATAAACATTTCTGCCGGGCTTGCAAAAAAGGGGAAGAATGTACTTATTATAGATGCAGATCCTCAATCCAACCTTACAGAAAGCTTTGGCATTTTTGATCCCGTTAAAGATCTTTACCTTTCTTTCAGTAAAGGAGAACCGCTCCCAATAATAAATGTCAAAAAGAATTTATCCATTGTCCCAAATTCTTTGAATTTCTCAGGAATAGAATTGGAAATTGCAGGAAGAATGCCAAGAGAGATTATTCTAAAAGAACTTATGGCAGGGCTTGACAAAACTTATGAATACTGTATAATAGATTGTCCTCCCTCACTTGGTTTAATTACCCTAAATGCCCTGGTTGCTGCAGACGAAGTTTACATACCAATGGAAGCTGAATTTTTGGCATATAGGGGAATTGACTCAATTGTTGGAATTATAAACCTGGTTAAGAAACACTTTAACCCCGGACTTACGATAAAAGGGGTATTCTTCACAAAATATAATGAGCAAAGGGTTCTTACTAAGGAAATCAAAAATCAGATTAAAGGATATTTCGGCGACAATCTTATGAAAACAGCGATAAGAGTTAACGTAGCACTGGCCGAGGCTCAATCAAGCGGAAAAGATATATTTGAATATGATCCTAAAAGTAACGGGGCAAAAGATTACATGAGTCTGGTAAATGAAATTATAAAAAGATAAGAAATGGCAAAGAAGAACTTTGATAACCTAAAGAACAGTCACTTGGGAGGGGGTCTGAGCAACCTGATTCCTGAAATGAATGAAAATCATGTATCAAAAAAAACTAAGGTTGCTTACAAGGATGTTCCTAAGACTTTTCTAATGGTACTCGAAGATTATGAATACCTGCAAACCTATTCAAGGTACATGGCTTTTCACAACAACTCTAAATATCCACTCAAAAGATCTCTAAGCGATGCAATCAAGCTTCTGAAGGAAGCTCATCCTGAAATAAGATAGGTTAAAAGAAGCCCCTGAGAATCACTCTTCAGGGGCTTCATGTTCTTGAAGGTTTAGCCAAAAAAAGGGGGGATTTTACCCCCCTCAATTTATTTCTCCTCTGATTTAACCCTACTATGAAATTCGACTGTATCAACAGTACAAGTAAGAACAGCTAATGCTTTTTTATCATTCTCTTTGTCGATATAAGCCCTTGCTGAAACGTCACCCTGTATGGCAACCTGAGTTCCAACTTTAAGGAAAGGGAAGACTTTTTCACGGTTCCAGAGTGAACACTCGAACCATGTAGTTTCAGTGACCTTTTCACCGCTTTTTGCTGTAAAGTGTTTATCACAAGCAACGTTGAAGTTAAGAACTTTAGAATCACCAACCTGTGCAACTGGCTTCACTGAGCCGATGTTGCCTGTAAAAATTGTTACGATCATAGTAATAAATTTTTAAGTAAATAATAATATAATGCTGTAAACCAGCAATTTTACGTGAAGTGCAGCCTATAAGAGTAAATAAGGAAAAAAGGAAACGCAATAAATAACAAAGTGGCTTTATGGTGTAGTCTTTTGAGCGGGGCGGAATGTATTGCATTGGCCTCCATTTTAATCGTTAGGCTAAATTTATGGAAAAATCTGGTTAAATGACCATGAGGCTTAGCCGAATACCGCTATTTCTTAATTTGGTTTTTAAGCAAAACTGGATGAAGCGTTCCCCCTGCCAAGCGAGGAGTACACAGCGAGGAACTTTTTAATTCCATGGGAGCAAAAGGAAAGTGTTTGCCTTTTTGAAGCGAAGTGGAGCGAAGGACGGCCTTGTTTCTGCGAAGCAAAACAAGGGCGGACGAGAGCGAAAACGGAGCGGAAAAAGAGGCGAACTCTTTCCTGGCAAACGGGAAGGGGTTTTCAATTTGTAGTTTTTTTCTTCCTACAAATTGAAATCTCCTTTTTAGACAAACATTCTTAATCTTCTGTGTTTGGCTAAAAACCGTGCGTGGGAAAAGCCTGCCTGTATTCATCTTTAAACAGAAAAAAATACCCCGAAGGGTATTAATTTTATATCTGACCTTCATCAGCAAAGCTTCTGTATATCTCTCTTTCCGGGGTAAGGATTATGTGATCGAGAAGCTGAATGTCGAGAAGATTGCCAGCTTCCTTTATTTTATTGGTTATTTTCTGATCGCTCTCGCTTGGATTGCTATTTCCTGAAGGGTGATTATGAGCGACGATTATTCCTGAAGCGTTAGCCTTTATGGCATACTGGAAAATCAACCGAACATCCGTTACTGTGCCGGAAAGTCCCCCTTCAGAGATCGTGGTAATTCCAAGGACTTTGTTTGCCCTATTAAGCAGGAGCATCTTAAAAGTTTCCTTATGTTCAATTGAGTTTTGATTCCAGGAGTCGAAGAAGATCTTATGTGCATCCCTGGAACAACTAACTACGAGGCGCTCCGATGGTTTAACTTTAGTCACGTAGGTAAGAGTAACTTCTGCTACATGAAGAAAATCGATTGTTTGCTGGGTGGACTGTGTGTTTTTCATAATGAGATAGAATTAAGTTAAACAAAGTTTTTACCAGCGGACGAAAGCCAGAAGGACTAAATAAGTGCAAAAGGAAACGGAATAAATAGCGTAGCAGCTTTATGCCGTAGTCTTTTGCGTGTGGCGGCCGGTTGCGAGTATGGCCAACGTTTTTAGGACTTATGGCTAACTTTGTAAAAAACTTGTTTATAGAGTGAGCCCGGGGCGAACACCACTTCTGTATTATGATTTAAGCCTGTACCATTGTACCGCTCAAATCATCGCATTAGCGCTGTGAAGGGTTTAGAACACGAATTCCGCAGCGAAGCGGAGCCTGGAACATAGCGACACGGGAATAGATAAACTATGTGACCAGCAGATAGAAAAAGATTATGTTCTGTCATGGATACTGAAAGGAATAGCCTAAAATGTTAATCTCTCAAAAGTGATTGTATTTAAAGGAGGACACGGGAATAGAAGAACAATGTGACCAAAGAGAACGCCGCTTCCCGTGATATGCCCCAGATAGATGTACTTATGAATTATAAGCTAAAAATATTCTAGTGCTATGTTAATTGTAAATTGACGGATACAGAGTTTTCATATTGTACATCAGCAATCCGTAACAAATGGAGTTCCATTTTAAAAAGAAATTTATGTTCAATTTTTCTCAAATAAAGAATTCATGTTAGTGTCGTGCCCTTGCGAAGGTTTTCGACTTAGGTATCTTATTAAAACGATCGTCCCATATTCAACCTTTCTCAGTAAACTTTTCCTTTGCTTAAAAGAAATTATACCATCCCTGTAATCCTTCCCGGACAATTCTGTGTCATTAAGGAAAGAATTAATTGTTTCAGGTTAGTTAGGTAGTTAGGTTAGTTTTCAGGTTAGTTAGGTTAGTTGTTAGGGTAGATGGTAAGTCACCACGCTTTGTGGTGGCTTATCTCTATTATTTGTGATGCGGAAATAACACGATAAAATTATTCTTAAATTAGTGGAAATAACCCGGGGCAGGAAATAAATCTTAAAACATGCTGACTCCAGCTGAGCAGTATCTGATTGAATCGGTTAAATCGGGGGATAAGAAAGCTTTTGCTTTCCTGTTCAGCAGGTACTATGCCGATATGTGGAAGTATGCCCGGAACCTTGTAAAGGATGATTCAACTGCCGAGGATCTGGTTATGGATGTTTTTGTCCGCTTCTGGGAAACCGCTCCCAAGCTCGAATTCAGGACCTCCCTTTCCGGGTACCTCTGCCAGAGTGTGCATAATCACTGTATCAATTATCTCACACGGAAACATAAAAAGTTCCCGTTCGTGTCGAAGGAGATCAGGGATACTCTCGAAAACACATTTCCTGCAGCTGTTTACGACAATCCCCATGAGGGGATCTGCTTTACTGAGCTGAGAGGTCAGATCGAATCTTCCATAGGTAGTCTGCCTGAAGAATGCAGGAGGATATTTATGATGAGCAGGTACGAGGAGTTATCGCATGAAGAGATAGCGGAAAAGCTCGGAATATCAAAAAATACAGTAAAGGTGCAGATATACAGGGCTCTGCAAAAGCTTCGGGAGTCCATTAAAAATTTGGGGTAACTTATGGGTATATATTTTTTTGTGTTATGTAATACCTGTGTGTGTTTTTTGTGTCATTAATTAAGAATAAATCATTTTATGAAAGGTAAGCAGGTTTCCGACAAGGTAAGTGTAGCTTTAACAGGCTGGCTGGATAACAGCCTGTCGGATGAGCAGGCGGTTGAGCTTGTCAGGTGGATAGGTGAGGACAGTAATAATCTTGTTGCGCTCATGGAAGCTGAAAAGCTATGGAATGCTTCTGCATTGCTGGCCAGGAAGGAACCCGATGTGGCGCCGGCATGGAACAGGGTGCTTGATAAGATCGAGATGGATGATGTGAGAAAGCTGCCAGGAAGGCAGGTCATTATAAAACTGTCTGTTCTCATGAAAGTAGCAGCCGTATTCCTCGGCATGGTTTTAATAGCCGGAGTGTTGCTGCTGCGCAATCCTGATGGTGACGTTTCCGACAATTATTTCAAAGCTGAAGCCCCCAGGGGATCACGTTCGGTAATCACACTGCCCGATGGAAGCATGATATGGCTCAATTCAGGCACAACACTCCGGTACAATCCCGATTTCGGGGTCCGGTCTAGGGAAATTCAGCTGGAAGGAGAAGCATATTTTTCAGTTGCCGAAAACAGGAAAATCCCTTTCAGGGTGTTAACAACCGAACTGTGCATAACAGCCCTGGGCACCTCTTTCAATGTAAAGGCGTATCCTGAGGAAGTATCAGTCGAGACTACACTCGAGACCGGAGAAGTGAAGATTGAGCAGATAACAGTTGACCGGACGAAAGTTTCAGAGGCGCTTATTCTAAGTCCTAAGCAGAAGGCGGTGTTTATAAGAAGTTCAGGACTTTTAAGTAAAGACTATTCTGAAGATAAGGCACAGCCCGGAATTAATAAAACTCCGGTGACTCCGGCACTGAAAGTTGCCGTGAAGGTTGACACCATGCCCGATACACGTCTGGCCACATCATGGAAGGACAGCAGGTGGATGTTCAGATCAGAAAAGTTGCACCGTTTGGTTCCGATCCTTGAACGCCGTTATGACATAACAATAGTCTTCTCCGACACTGTCCTGCGCAACTACACATTTACCGGAACCATAAAGGAAGATAATCTTGAACAGGTTCTTATGGCATTGACCAGCGCAGCGCCAATTAATTATAAAATAGACCATAAGATAGTCATATTATCTGAAGACCTTGAACGTAAAAGAATTTTTGATTTCCATTTACAGCCCGATTGATCTACTTAAACCGTAACCTATGAAAAACCGCTCCCCTTAACAAAAATGGGAGACCTGGCAGTCTCCCATATCACGGATTTTTTTAACCTGCCGGAGGTCGCTAAACAACCGGCAAATGTATAACCCTGTAATACTGTAAAATTATGACAAATTTTGAATTAATTAACCTATGGGAAAGATATCCTGCTCTAAAAACCTACCTACTGATCATGAAACTATCTTTTATACTGTGCTTTCTGGGAATGCTCCAGGTTTCAGCCTCGGTTTATTCCCAGAACAAACTGACCTATTCCTTTGAGAACAAGAGCATAAAGAATGTTCTTGAAGAGATAGAAAACACCACTGAGCTTCGCTTCTTCTATAACGAGGATTACCTCGATATGGGAAAGCGGGTTACAATAGAAGGAGTTGAAGTTGACATCAATGATTTTCTGGCTTCATTACTTGAAACATCCGATGCCGGATTCAGATTTCTGGATAATAATCTTGTTGTAATTGTTCCAAAAGAAGCTGAGCAACAACAGGGAAATGTTACCGGCACTGTCACCGACAAAGACGGCTCACCTCTCCCTGCTGTAACCATTGTTGTTACAGGTACAACACTGGGAACTTTAACAGATGTTGCCGGTAATTACAGTATTGAGATTCCTCAGGGAGCCAAGACATTAACATTCTCATTTATCGGGATGGAAACCCAGGTGGTCACTATCGGGACACAAACCCAAATCAACGTAACAATGGCCGAGTCGGCGATTGGGCTGGATGAAGTTGTTGTTATCGGTTATGGTACTCAGAAAAAAAGCGATTTAACCGGTTCCCTGTCGCAGGTTACAAACGAAAATTTCAATAAAGGAGTAAATTCTTCAATTGACCAGGCAATAATGGGAAGAGCTTCCGGTGTTCAAATACGCCAGACAAGCAGTGAACCGGGAGGTGGTATTTCTATTCGAATTAGAGGTGCAAGTTCAATTAATGCTGGAAATGAGCCTCTCTTTGTAATAGATGGATTACCAATTGACAATAGCCCTACTTTAAGCATCGGAGGAGGAGCTGGTACATCCCCAAATCCGAATTCACAAAATCCTATGAGTTCTTTAAATCCAGACAACATTCAATCTATTGAAATTCTGAAAGATGCATCGGCTACCGCTATTTATGGATCCAGGGGAGCTAATGGTGTAATATTGATTACTACCAAAAGGGGAATTGGTGAAAAAATGCAGGTAGATTTCAATCATTACAGAGGTATTCAATCGATACTAAGAAAATATGAAGTTTTAGGTACCAGCGAATATATTGATGTTATTAATGCCCTCTCTATAGAAAAAGGAAATAGCCCTGTCTTTTCCCAGAGTGATATAGAATCTATTGGAAAAGGAACAGACTGGCAGGATGAAATCTTCCATACTGCAAATGTTCAAAATTATAATCTTTCTTTCTCTGGAAAGACCAATAACATAAATTATTTTATATCAGGCAATTATTATGATCAGGAAGGGACTGTCAAAAATAGCGGTATAAAGAAATATATATTAAAAAATAATCTGGAAAGTACAATAAATGATCGTTTAAGCATTAACTTAAACATGAATACCAGCGTGATTAATGACAATCCTATAGTTGGTGGAATCAGTCATAATGAATTTGCAGGTGCTATCTATTCCGCAGTATTTTTTGATCCGACTGAAAAGGTTAAAGATGAAGATGGTAATTATACAATATCGCCTAATCTTCTGATGCCTAATCCGGTCAGTGTTATTGAAGGCATAGAAAATAATGTTGAAACTTTAAGAGTATTGGGGAATATATCCATGAATTATAAAATAACAGACGCATTATCAACTAAAATTAATTTTGGCTCGGACTTTCAAAATGCCAGGAGGGATGTATATAATTCAAAACTTACATTACTTGGACTAAATAATAATGGAATGGCATATATTAATTCACTAAATCGATCGAATATTTTAGGTGAATATACTTTGTCATATTCAAAGACTCTTAAAGGTAATAGTCTTATTACAGCTTTGGCCGGCGCAACATATCAAACTTTTACTGACCGTTCCTATTCCTCCTCGGCAGGAAATTTTCCAACGGATATTACGCGAACAGATAATTTATCGTTCGGGGACCCTTCTAAGACTGTTGTTGCCAGCAATAAAAATGCCAATACTTTATTGTCATATCTGGGCAGAGTAAGTTATAATTTATATGATAGATTTTTGTTTACGGGATCAATTCGTGCTGATGGATCTTCGCGATTTGGAGAAAATAATAAATATGGGTATTTCCCTTCACTTGCTTTCGCATGGAAATTGCACCAGGAAAAATTTATTCCTGACTTTTTTAGTGAGCTTAAATTAAGAGCAAGCTGGGGAATGACCGGGAATCAGGAAATTTCAAATTACGCCTCATTATCTACCTATTCGGCTGCAGGTTACGCTCTTTTTAACGAGTCAACATACGTAGCTTCCCAACCAAGCAGATTATCAAACCCTAATTTGAAATGGGAAACTACAGAACAATTCAATATTGGAATAGATGCAGATATTTTTAAAGGCAGGATATCAGGATCTTTTGACTATTTCGTGAAAAATACAAGAGATATGTTGATTTATCTTCCAACCCCATTATCAACTGGTTATACCAACCAGTTAAGGAATGTAGGTAAGATGAATAATATTGGATTTGAAGCTATTATTAATTCAAGAAATATTGAACAAAAAAATTTCAAATGGAACACTATCTTGAATTTTTCGGCAATTAGAAACGAAGTGAAAGATATTGGAGAATTATCGATGATATTGATGGGGGAAGCGCCAGGGGTTGGAGAAAACAGTACTATCGTTAAGCCTGGATTACCTCTTAATTCATATTATGGATACAAAATAACAGGAATATTCCAGACAGCTGAAGAAGTTGCAGGTTCGGCGCAAATTAATTCCAAACCCGGGAATCCGATTTTTGAAGATACAAATTCTGATGGTATTATTAATAGCAATGACAAACAGGTATTGGGGAATCCATTTCCAGACTTCACTTTTGGTATAATAAACAATTTCAATTATAAGAATTTTGAACTCAGTATTAATTTTAATGGACAGTATGGTAATGACTTATTAAATGCAACTGAACTCCTTTTAATGTATCCTTCAAACTTTCGAAGAAATAGAAGTAGTATACAAACTAGAGACAGATGGACACCCCAAAATCCTGGTGCAAAATGGCCATCCGGAACTGATCCGAACACGTATGGAGGTGGAGCAGTATCTAATTATTTTGTGGAAGATGCTTCATATATCAGGCTTCAATCATTACAGTTAAGTTATATTTTGCCGACTAAAAAACTTAATTTTATTGATATGGTGCGAATTGATATTACAGGGCAGAATTTATTTACGATAACCAATTATACCGGAGGGAATCCTGATTCAAACGTCTATGGACAGGGCAATTATCATATAGATTTTTTTAGCTACCCTTTGGCAAAAATATGGACTATGGGAATAAATATGAAATTTTAACTTCATAAAAATATTAATCATGAAAAAAAATATCTTAAAATCAATTTTGTTGGTATTCTTCGCTATGGGGTTCATGAGTTGTGAGGACCTATTGCAAGAAAAAGTTTATTCTGAATTGGAGACAAGTAATTTCTTAACCACGAAATCAGGAATTGATGCGTTACTCTATGCCTCGTATAATAATATGAGTCCCAATAGTAAGGCTTATATGATTACATTATTTCATTCATTTATATGTGGAGGTATCGGATGGAGTACGGGAGGATCGTTTGAACTTACTGTAGGAAAACCTTTGAGAGAATTTACCTGGTTGGCAACTCAACCAGACTTTTTGAGTTGGTGGACTAATTACTATAGAGGTATCAGGAATGCGAATATCGCTATTGACGCTGTTAAAAATGGAATATTCCCTGAAGATTATCAGACTCAAATAATTTCAGAGGCAAAAGCACTGCGCGGGTATTTTTATTATAATTTATATATGTATTTTGGACCGGTACCTCTTTTTATTAAATCATCACCTGAAAATTTAATACAACCTCGTGCAACAGATGAGGAAATCAGGAATCAAATCGAAAAAGATTTAACTGAGGCAGCTAATGATTTACCCGTTAATCAGAAACTATTCGGCAAAGTAACCAAAGGAGCTGCACTTGGAATCCTGTGCAAGTTTTATTTAAATACCAGCCAGTGGCAAAAATGTGTTAATACAGCACAGGAAATTATAGATTTGGGCGAATACCACTTAGTTCCAAAATATTCGGATATATATAGTTTTGATAATGAGGGAAATGATGAAGTAGTATGGGTTATTGCCCAAGCAGCATCCCCTGTTTCTGAATGTTCTAATATCATTGCCAATACGGTACCCCAGGATTTCAAGTTACTACCCGGACAGATGTCTTATGCTGCCAGGAATTATTTATATGATAGTTTTGTAAATTCTTTTGCCGGTAATGATCAAAGAAAAGATCTGATACTGAAACAGTGGGTAAATAATAAAGACATTACAATCGTGGGTTACGGTAAAGACCAGTCATTACCTATGAAGTATCCAATTGATCCGAAAGGCATTGGGGATGCAAACGGGATTGATTTTATGAGGGTCAGGTATGCCGACATACTTTTATCTCTGGCAGAAGCATTAAATGAGTTAAATGGCCCGAATCAGGTATCAATAGACCTTATTAATCAGATCAGGGTTCGTGCGGGAACCAATATAGTCCAACTTTCTGATTTTTCAACGAAAGAGTCTTTGCGTGATCATTTATTAAAGGAAAGATTATGGGAGTTTTATTATGAGGCTATGGAACGGGAAGATCTGCTTCGACATGGAAAATTTATTTCAAATGCACAAGCAAGGGGAATAAATGCTCAGGATTATCATAAAGTATTCCCTATACCGCAAAGTGAAGTTGATACAAATCCAATGATTGTACAAAATCCTGGTTATTAATTAACTGATAACGCTAATTTAGATTTAAAAACAGGACTGTCCGACTAAAAGCATGAGATTCTTTGCTACGCTCAGAATGACAAGTGTTTATAGAGTTAGAGAGTAGAGGGAGGTGGTTGGAGACGCAACTTCTAACCACCTCCCTCTTAACAACACAAGTATCTGTCATTCTGAGCGAAACGAAGTGAAGCGAAGAATCTCATGCTAATTTCAAATATTATCCGTTTAATAGTGATTTAAAAATAAGAAAAGGATAAGCTACTGAGATTGAAAAAAAATGTTGGTTAATTTCAAAATTCCACTAGTGTCAAAATTCAATAAAATGAAAAAAATCCAAATTAATGTCAATCTGATGAGTGCCGGCGCATTGGCGTTATCGGCTCTTGCCGCGTGTAAATCCGACATGCCACAGAAACCCAACATCGTTGTCATTCTCTGCGACGACTTGGGATATGGAGATTTAAGTTGTCAGGGACATCCACTGATCAGAACTCCCAATATTGACCGACTTGCAGTGGAGGGACAGCGGTGGACTTCCTTCTATGCCTCCGCACCGTTGTCCAATCCCAGTCGTGTCGCGATGATGACCGGACGAATGCCAATTCGTATTAATCAAAGCACTCTCAATCAGTGGCTCGACATGCCGACACAGGAGATCACCCTGGCCGAGATGCTTAAAACCCGCGATTATACCACAGCCTATGTTGGTAAATGGGGAATTGGGGGATCCCCCAACGACGAAGGTTTTGACTATTTTTACGGTCTTGCCGGTAGCAATGATGGGCCCACTCATCCCGGATTCAAGCGCACATACGAAAACATCAAGAACGCCACCAGCTTAGACTTTCCCATCCCTCTATACCGCCAGCGCGAAGCCATCGAAAACCCTGTCCACCAACCAACCCTGACGAAGCGGTACACCGAAGAATCTGTGAAATGGATCCGACAACAGGCAAAGAACCGGAAACCCTTTTTCCTCTTCCTCGGCCACTCCATGCCACACGTCCCCATTTTCGCCTCACCCGAGTTTCAAGGCCGGAGCCGTGCCGGACTTTACGGTGATGTCATCGAGGAGATCGACTGGTCCGTCGGTGAAATCGTGAAGGCATTGAAGGAAACCGGCGCCGCCGAAAACACGCTCGTCCTGTTCACCAGCGACAACGGCCCATGGCTCACCTACTATGACCTCGGTGGTTCGGCAGGACCCTTGCGCGATGGCAAGTTGACCTCATGGGAAGGAGGCTTCCGCGTGCCAGGGATTTTCTGGTGGCCCGGCAAGATCAAACCTGCCGTGATCGACGGAATCGGATGCAACGTGGATATCATGGCCACCCTCTCCACCCTGACCGGCTCCAAACTGTCCGACGACCGCACCTTTGACTCCTTCGATTTGACACCAACACTGCTCGAAGAAAAACCCAGTCCCAGGACCGAATGGTTCTACTACGGCCAGCCAGGCAATCTCTGGGCTTATCGAAAAGGCGATTATAAACTCGTCCTTGAGTCATGGGAATCGCTCGGAACTGAGGAGTTCGGATGGCGTGGCTACGGCAACAGGCAAAGGCACGATCCGCCGCTGTTGTTCGATCTCAGTACCGACGTTCATGAGCGCCTCAATATCGCCTCCCGCCATCCCGAAGTCGTTGAAGCGATCCTGAGCGCGGTCTCTCGTCATCAACAATCGCTCGGGACATTTAACAACCAATCTACTGGAGGAACACCATGAAGACATTACTGTCCGTCCTTAATCGCATTATCAACCGGGCAAAAACCTGTTATTAATAGTAGCAATGTTAAACTTAATAACCTTTTCACATGATTGAATTATTAACTTTTCTCTGGCTCTTCAACACATCTCAGCCTGCACAAAGTACCCTTACGGCAGTAAATCCACAGGCTGAATTTCGTGTAAATGTAAAAGATGGGAATAACTTCACGGTTAAATTCCTTGCAAATATCAAAGACTTCAACAGTGACCAAACTATTCTCAAGATTGATAATGTCCTGACGGTCAGTCTCCGTCAGCATGATCCATCGGATCGTAAGCGTCAAAATTACCCTGCGTTCAGGATGAAAGATGGTTCTGTACCTGTGATCGAAGCAACAATCAATCTTCATTCAACAGATCATCCAGACTGGAATAGCATGACGGTAGGTGTTCCAATTGCCATACTGAAAGAGCCAATGGGGCCACATGAAATAGTGCTAAATTTTTCCGGAGTGCGATGGACTATGTACATAGATGGCGAACTGCTTGATAATGATTTCCCTTACGGCTATCCGGTATGGTCTGACAGGAACAGCTGGAAAATCGAATCAGAATTCATAAAAAAAGCAGAGATTTTCCTTCCATCAATTACACCTGAGAAAAAAGCAAAAACCCCTACCCTAACTGCACCAATCCAGTATTGGACACCGCAAGGCCATAATTCATGGGTCGGAGATGTTGCAACTATTTTTTTCAACGGCCGTTATCATATTTTTTATCTTTATGACAGGCGTCATCATCAAAGTAAATTTGGTAAGGGAGCTCATTACTTTGAACATATATCGACCGCCGATTTCAAGACCTGGATCGAACACGAGGCCGCCACCCCGCTGGAGGAGCAGTGGGAGTGCATCGGCACCGGCACGCCCTTCGTGAGCGATGGCAAGTTCTGCGTCGCTTACGGCCTGCACACCGAACGCATCTTCCCGGATGAGGGGACCACTCTACCAGCGCAGTTGGACTGGCTCCAGAAACACGGCCGCACCGGCTCCTTCGACCGCACCGCGCCCGGTGCGCCCATCGGCTCCACTTACTCCGTGAGCGAAGATGGCATTTCCAGGTTCAGGAAGACCTGGACTGTCTTCCACCCGTGCCGCAACCCCAGCGTCTATCGCGACCCCTCCGGGAAACTTCGTATGTTAGCCAACAATTCAGGTGGGAAGAACCCTAAGCCTGGTTGGGGTAAAGGCATCTGGGAATCCGACTCCGTGGACGCCGGCTGGCGCTGCGTGAGCCCGGATTTTCCTCTGGGCGGCGATTGCACTTTCTTTTTCCGCTGGGGCCGGTTCGATTATATCATCGGCGGCTTCAAGAACCTCTGGTCGAAACCTGCTGACGCGCCCGACTCGGCCTATGAGGATGTCGTCGCCAAAGGACTCGACTTTTATGATGGCCTGAACGTCCCTGCGATCACGGAGGTCGCGCCTGGCCGCTTCCTCATGGCGGGCTGGACCACTATCCGCGGCTGGGGCGGTAATCTGGTCATCCGTGATCTGCTGCAACTGCCCGACGGCAGAATCGGCTCGAAGTGGATGAAGGAAATCATACCGGAAACCGGCGCCACAAAAACTCTTGCGAAGACATTGGCCGGACAGAAGAGCTTTCCGGCGGAGAGCCGCTCATTCCTGCTGGAGTTCACAGTGCTGCCCGCCGAGACGAGGGAGGGCAAGATCGGCCTTTCTTTCCTGCCGGAGAACGGCGAGCAAGGCTCCTGTGAGTTGCAGCTTTGCATGGAGGATCTCCGCGCCCAGTTTGGTCCCGGTTCATTGAACGGTTTTGCCGGCAATCAAAAGTCACTCCGCGAAGGCGGGAATCCTCACTCTGGCGGCAACTACGCCATCGAGAATCTCATCGGCGTGGAACAGCCCTTCACCGTCCGTGTCATTGTCAGGAGTGACAACAAGCTCGGCGGTTCGCTCATTGATGCCGAGATCGCCGGACAGCGCACGATGCTCACATACCGCGAAGACCTCCGCGTGAAGAAGCTGCTCTTCCGCCTGGAAAACGCCGAACTGAGGAACGTCCGGGTCGCTCCGTTGAAAAACTGACTGGCCACATGAGACACACCCTTACCCTCAACACTACTGTTATCGTTGGGAAAACCAATCATAATAGTAGTGTTGAAATAAATGGAGAATTGAATAATAATATATAATTGATAATTAGTTATTTACAATGAAATACTTAGTAAGGAAATGAAAAATACAAAATCCATTTATCTTTTTATTCCCGTGATGTTAGCTTTCTTCACAATGGGATTCGTCGACCTGGTTGGGATCGCAACAAATTACATGAAAGCTGATTTTCACCTGTCTGATACCCTGGCAAACCTTTTCGCCTCAATGATTTTCTTTTGGTTTCTTGTGCTATCACTACCTACTGGTTTGCTTATGAACAGGATAGGCAGGAAAAAAACAGTTGTAATAAGCATGGTGGTAACCCTTTTTTCTTTACTTATTCCGATGGTCTCATACAACTTCGGGATGATGATTATTTCATTCATTCTTTTAGGGATAGGGAATACCCTTATGCAGGTATCTTTAAATCCTCTGCTGGCAAACATAGTGAGTGCCAACAGGATGTCAAGTGCTCTCACATTCGGACAATTCATAAAGGCAATTGCTTCCTTTCTTGCCCCGTTGATAGCCGCATGGGCAGCTATTTCCTTCAGTGACTGGCGGTTACTGCTCTTTCCCATTTATTCCGGAATATGTCTGATTGCCATTATTTACCTTGCCGGCACAAAAATCAATGAACAAAAAACGGAGAGCAGCAATGCCACCTTTAAAGATTGTTTCATACTACTTGGCGATGCATCTATTCTCATATTTTTTATTGGAATTATGGCTCATGTTGGCCTTGATGTAGGGATAAACACTACGGCCCCAAAACTATTGATGCAAAAAGCAGGGATGAGTTTGTCAGAAGCAGGTTTTGCATCCAGCTTCTATTTCATTTTCAGGACATTCGGCTGTCTGATGGGCTTTTTTATCCTGTCAAGGTTTTCAAATAAAAAAGTATTTCTGGTCAGTGTTTTAATGATCCTTTCAGGCATTCTTGCTCTATTTTCATCCAGCGTAACCATCATTTACATAGGGATAGCATTGTTTGGAGTGGGTAATTCCAACGTGTTCCCGGTGATTTTTTCACAGGCACTAAAGGCAAAACCGATGCAAAACAATGAAGTGTCGGGATTGATGATCATGGGAATTTTCGGGGGGGCAATAATTCCATTGTTGATGGGTATTACATCCGACTTATTAAACAAACAAGAGGGTGCATTAATAATTCTTTTATTGTGTGTGATCTACCTCGCCGGCATTGTTAGAAGAAAAATCAAAAAAACATACACATGAATTACATAGGTATAGATATTGGCACATCTTCAATTTGCGGGGTTGTTTCAGACAACAGAAATCAAGTACTGGAATCAATAACCTTAGAAAATAATACAACGGTAAACTCCCTGGAACCATGGGAAAAAATTCAGGATCCACAAAAAATTCTATCCCTGGCTGAGGAAATTATTAATACATTCTGCAGCAAGTACAATGACATCAAAGGCATTGGAATTACCGGGCAGATGCATGGGATTTTATATGTCGACCCAAATGGCAACTTGTTAAGTCCTTTGTTTACCTGGCAGGATGGCAGGGCAAACGAAGTTTTCAGTAACAACAAAACATACTCACAGTATTTATCCGAATCAAGTGGGTATAGTCTTTCCGCCGGATACGGATTGGTGACACATTTCTATAATCTTCAAAATAAGCTGGTACCGGCAGGCGCCAGCAAGATATGTACAATTATGGATTATGTTGTTATGAAACTGACGGGGAGTAAGTCTCCAAACACCGATAGTACAAATGCCGCTGGATTAGGTTTTTTTGATCTTCAAAACTTAAAATTTGATAGCGATACCCTTAATGATATCGGTATTAGCGCTGATATCCTGCCAGAAGTGGTACAATCAGCCCAATTGACCGGTTCCTGTAAAAGTATTCCGGTTTACTCAGCAATAGGTGACAATCAGGCAAGTTTTTTGGGTTCGGTGAATGATATACCTGATTCTGTCCACATCACGGTTGGAACAAGCGGGCAGATTTCTGTTTACTCGGACAAATATTTGAAGATTGATAACATAGATACGAGGCCTTTCCCCGGTGGTGGTTATATTCTGGTAGGAGCCTCGCTGTGTGGTGGTAGATCGTTTGCGATCCTGAAGGATTTCTTTGCTGATACCTTAAAACTCTTTGCCCCTGATTTCTCCGGAAAATTAGATCTCTATAAAATAATGACCTCCGTTGATTTGGGCAAAATGGCAGGAGATGAACCGATAGTTGAAACAACGTTTGAAGGCACTCGTGCTTTGCCTTTAAAACGAGCGAGTATTACCAATATTTCCGGGAATAATTTTACTCCCGAATTCCTGATAACTGCATTCCTGAAAGGAATTGCGAGGGAGCTTTATGATTTTTATTGCATGATACCTGAAGAATTAAGAAACAGAAAGAAAATACTTGTTGGTTCAGGGAATGCAATCAGAATGAATGAACTTCTCAGGATGGTGATGGAAAATCAATTTAATCAACAGTTAACCATCTCAATTCACAATGAAGAAGCTGCTTATGGGGCAACAGTAGCAATAACCGGCAATATAGGATAGTTTAGCCCAGTGAAGAACAAAGGCTTATTACGAATTCTAAAACACAAAACAAATGGAAAAGATGAAAACAACAATCTCTATAAAAGCGATACTTATTTTTTTGATGATTACAGGTTGTGGGTCTGAAAAAAAGCCTTCTCCTTTCAGGGATGCTATCCAGGTCTGGACCTTTGCCAATAAAGCCGGACTGAAATCCGAAGGTGCGGTGAAAACAGGTGTGAAACTGAAAGGGCAAGATAAAGCGGCCTCGCTTAAGAGTGGCGGCGATGGCTTTGCTGCCGAATTCAACGGCGGCTTTTTGGTGACGGATTCCGGGGTGAAGGTGACGGGCAAACAGATGACCCTGCTGGTTCGTGCAAAGAGCACAGACGGACAATGGAAGGGAACCCTTCTCGCCAGACAAGATAATGGCGACAGCTACGCAAACCTTTTGTACGGATCGTCTCTCGACCTGCAGGGCCTCGGCGCGCAGGAGCGTAAACGTATGAAGGACGGCCGCTCGATCGAGTATCTCTGGCAGACTACCCCTCTTACCGAACGCGTTATCCCCGGTTCCCTCGACGAAAACTCGCCCTACGACTGGGCGAAATCGCTATTCAAAAACCCCGACTGCAGAGATGGGGTGCTTCGTGTCGCTGCACCCGTGGAACTTATCGGACCTGAAAGCTGGCACGATATCCTGGTTCGTTTCAGCGGATCCAAACTCCACCTTTTTGTCGACGGTGTGCTGATCGACGAAGAATTTCCCCATGGCGAATTGAGGTATTTTCAGCCGCCATTCCTTTTCGGCGCTACAATGAAGGATGGCAAGGCCGTGTCTGAATTCAGTGGGCAGATTGACCATATTGCTATGTGGAACCGTGCCCTTACTGACGACGAAATCACTCAACTTAGTGGCGGACAGGAGCGTGTCACGCGTCGAAGGATGGAGATTGAAGGTGAACAAAGCGAGGTGCCACAGTATTGGCGTCCGAAAGGCTACAACGTATTTGTCGGCGATCCGATGACATTCTTCCACGATGGAACCTTTCATTTCTTCTACCTTATCGACAGAAAGCATCATCAACAGAAGTGGGGCATTGGAGGACATCCCTGGGGGCATGTCTCTACACGCGATCTTATTCACTGGGAACACCAACCGAGAGCACTTGACATAACCGAACAAACCGAAAATGCATTAGGAACGGGTCAGTTTATTTATCATGAAGGAACCTACTACCTTTACTGGATCAACCACGGACGACGTATGCCCTGGAAAGATTCCCCCGAACATCGGCTGGCAGACAATATATACGTGGCAACCGGTAAAGATTGTATTAATTTCGTGAAGAAGGATGCTCCCTGGGTAAGGATTGATTATAAAACCGGGAGAGATACAAATCCCATCATCTGGAAAGCTGCTTCGGGAGATCGTTATTACATGTATAATCCAAATAATTACAATCCGGAAGGCAAACCGCCATGGTCGAGCCCGCCGTGGCTTTTCGAGTCGGGGGACCTCCAGACCTGGAAGCCTGAGGAACATCCTAATTTTGCAGACAAGTTCCCCAAAGGCTGGAATAGTTGTGCTACTTACCATGAGTGGAACGGCTGGTATTATTTTCATACCGGTGGTGTTTACTGGATGTCGCGAAAACCATTGGAAGATCCGGACGCCCAATGGCAGGTTCGCGGGGAACTCAATGATGCGGTTTCTGTTCCTGAGGTGGCTCCATTTACAGGCAATCGACGCATCATGGTTGGTTTCGGCCAGGGGCCGGGTTACGCACAGGAAGCTGTTTTCAGGGAACTGGTTCAGCATAAGGATGGGACGCTGGGCAGTAAATGGCCGGAGGAGATGATCCCGCCGGCAACGTTGCCACTGCAGTTAAAGATTCAATCCTTGCGAGGAGAAGTGGTGGGCGATGCGTCTTCCCTGCGTCTGTCCGCGAAGGGCTCCGCCTCCATCGCCACGGCCTTTGTGGACAATGTCCCGCAGAACGTGCGGATCACTCTTCGTGTGGTGCCGCAACCCGGTGTCACGGCTTTCGGATTGTGTGTCAGGGGTGAAGGCGATTATACAGCCGGCCGGGAACTGCGTTTCGAGCCGGCACAGAAGAGATTCCGTTACTCAATGGCTCACGATGGTTCAGAGACTCCAATGAAAAGGCTCTCGAAACTCGGGGACGTCCCGGGTCTCGACAAACCATTCGACCTCGATGTGATCGTTAAAGACGACATCATCGATGCCTGCATCGACAACCGGCGCACCCTTTTCCATCGGAACACAGACGCCATGGGCAACCGACTTTTCTTCTTCACTCAGAACGGTTCGGCCGAGTTCAGGGATATCGTAATCCGGCCGCTCAGGGATCAGGAGTGAGGTAGAGGAAATGTGTCAGAATATGAAAATCAGGGAGCGTGGGGCAGATTTAGTATTTTCGGATACCAATAAAATTAACATAACTTTTTAACACTTTGAAATATGAACAAACTTAAAGCGCCATTGAAAAATCCAAAACCGGATATTAATAACTTTCTCAGAGGAATTAAAGGTGAAATTACACCGGTAAAGCCTTTGATGTGCGAATACCTCTGATTGATGATGCTTTGATGAAACCCATACTCGTTGATTATTTAGGGCGAAACTGGATAGAAAAATCAGAAAAAACTGAATATATGGGTGGTCAGATGGAATTCACCAAAGAAGATATGTCAGTTATGAACAAATGGTTAGACAATCAGATTGCCTTCTGGTATCACATGGGCTACGATTATGTCCGCGTTGAGGTGAGTACCCCTCTTCCTGCAGTTTCTTTAGTAACAAAAGATACGGCTGTTGGCAACCGGGAACACAACAGGGCCTGGCAGGGATTGGATAAAGGACCTGTTCAGACATGGGATGATTTTGAGAACTATCCATGGCCCACGGTTAATGATGATTCGTTTTATATTCACAATTATATCTGTAATCATCTCCCTGATGGAATGGGATTTATCTCCTGCCATGCCGGAGGTGTTTATGAACATGTCTCCAGATTGATGGGATATACGGGAATGTGTATGGCTCTTCTTGAAAATCCTGATTTAGTGAAAGCTGTTGCCGATAAAATAGGAGAGATTATTAAAAAATATAATGATGGGCTACTCCGGTTCAAAAGACTTTCAGCAATTTTTCAGGGCGATGATTTTGGATTTAATACCCAGACATTGATTTCTCCGGGCGATATCCGAAAATACTTCTTATCATGGCACAGAATCTATTCCAGGCAGGCACATGATGCAGGAAGAATATATCTGTTGCATAGTTGCGGGAGAATAGATGATATAATGGATGATTTAATTTATGATGTTAAAATTGACGGTAAACATAGTTTTCAGGACGAAGTTATGCCGATAGGAGAATATAAGAAAAAATGGGGTGATAAAATTGCCCTGTTAGGAGGTGTTGATGTACATAAATTATCAACATATCAACCCGTTGATTTACGAAAATATGTTCGCAGTATTATTGAAGAATGTTATGAAGGTGGCAGATTTGCAATTGGTGCAGGAAATTCTGTTACAAGCTATGTGCCGCTCCATAACTATCTTACAATGATAGATGAAATTCTGAGGTGACCTTTAATTTTTTCACCAAAAAAAATGAATCATTATGAAATCCACATGATTGACCACAATCACAACCGAGCTTGCGAGCTCACCGAAGGTAAACATCAATGAATAATTTTTTAGGTATAGGCGTTTAGTTATCCCTCCGAAATGCTCACAGACAAACGAATTGGTTCATTTATTACCATCTTTTTAAGGAGCAAATCGAAGATTGTATCC
>Ga0307376_10001626_pt1 | contig 23694 bp, 20 predicted proteins | sample TR2MG_FD_202536 | JGI IMG/M metagenome (GOLD analysis project Ga0307376, IMG submission 202536) | Soil microbial communities from Risofladan, Vaasa, Finland - TR-2 | ecosystem: Environmental > Terrestrial > Soil > Coastal area > Acid sulfate soil | place: Finland: Risofladan, Vaasa | collected...
TTAAGAATTATACATACAACTGCTGGGAGTACAGCACATAAATTCCACATAAATAAGATGTATTTGCAAGCTGGTGGAGCTTCATTTTCAATAAGTCCAAGTTTAAGCCCAAGTGTTAGTCCTTCAGCATCTATATCCAAATCTATATCTAAATCAGTTAGCCCATCTATATCTAAATCTATATCTAAATCTCTTAGTCCATCAGTTTCACCATCAGCATCTATATCTAAATCTATATCTAAATCACTTAGTCCAAGTGTTAGTCCTTCAGCCTCTATATCTAAATCTATATCTAAATCTTTAAGCCCGAGTGTTAGCCCGTCGGCTTCTATAAGCAAAAGTATATCAAAGTCTTTAAGCCCGAGCCTGAGCCCAAGTATTTCAAAGTCAATTTCCAAGTCCTTGAGTCCTAGTATAAGCCCAAGCGTTAGTCCGTCAGCTTCTATAAGCAAAAGTATTTCTAAATCTTTAAGCCCGAGCATAAGCCCATCTGCTTCAGTTTCAAAATCTCTGAGCCCAAGCCTTTCTCCGTCTGTCAGTCCTTCGGCTTCGATTTCAAAATCTATTTCTAAATCTTTAAGTCCATCTATTTCACCATCAATATCTAAGTCGATTTCTAAATCTATAAGCAAATCTGAATCTCCAAGTATTAGTCCTTCAGCATCAATTTCCAAATCGATTTCTAAATCTATTTCAAAATCTTTAAGCCCGAGCTTGAGCCCAAGTATTTCAAAATCTATTTCTAAGTCCTTAAGTCCTTCAATTAGTCTTTCAATTTCTAAATCTATATCTAAGTCTATTTCTGGATCAATTAGTCCATCGGTTTCTCCGTCAGCTTCGATTTCAAAGTCTATAAGTAAGTCGCTTAGCCCGAGCTTAAGTCCTTCAATATCCAAATCAATATCTAAATCTGTAAGCCCATCAGAATCTCCAAGTATTTCACCTTCGGCTTCTATAAGCAAAAGTATTAGTAAATCGGTTAGTCCGAGTTTAAGCCCAAGTATTTCTAAGTCTATTTCCAAATCTCTAAGTCCAAGTATAAGCCCATCAGTCAGTCCGTCGGCATCTATTTCAAAGTCTATATCTAAATCAGAGTCACCATCCGTCAGTCCTAGCGCTTCAATAAGTAAAAGTATAAGTAAATCTTTAAGCCCAAGTATTAGTTTGAGTTTAAGCCCGTCAATCTCAAAGTCAATTTCAAAGTCCTTAAGCCCGTCAGTTTCTCCGTCAGCTTCAATTTCTAAATCAATTTCTAAATCTTTAAGCCTAAGCTTAAGTCCTTCAATTTCTAAATCTATATCTAAAAGTATTTCTAAGTCTGAGTCCCCATCAGTCAGCCCTTCGGCTTCAATAAGTAAAAGTATTAGTAAGTCAGAGTCACCAAGTTTAAGCCCGAGTATCTCTAAGTCTGTTTCTAAGTCTGTTTCTAAATCTGAGTCTCCAAGTGTGTCTCCATCTGCTTCGATTTCAAAATCTATTTCTAAATCTTTAAGCCCGAGCTTAAGCCCAAGTATCTCAAAATCAATTTCTAAGTCAATTTCAAAGTCCTTAAGTCCATCGATCAGTCCTTCGGCTTCTATCTCAAAATCCATCTCTAAATCAATTAGTCCAAGCTTAAGCCTAAGTATTTCAAAGTCAATTTCTAAGTCTATTAGTAAATCCTTGAGCCCAAGTGTTAGTCCAAGTGCTTCTATTAGCAAAAGTATTAGTAAGTCGGTTAGCCCAAGTATTAGTCCTTCAATTTCTAAATCTATTTCTAAATCTGAGAGTCCTAGTATTAGCCCCTCAGTTTCTCCATCTGCTTCAGTTTCAAAGTCTATTTCTAAATCTTTAAGTCCTAGTATTTCACCTTCGGCTTCTATAAGCAAAAGTATTAGTGCTTCAGAATCTCCAAGCATATCACCATCGGCTTCTATTAGCAAAAGTATATCAAAGTCACTTAGCCCAAGTTTAAGTCCTTCAATCTCTAAATCTATATCTAAATCTTTAAGTCCAAGCTTAAGCTCATCAGTTTCTCCATCAGCATCTATATCAAAGTCTATTTCTAAGTCTTTGAGTCCAAGCTTAAGTCCAAGTATCTCTAAATCAATCTCAAGATCTATTTCTAAATCTGAGAGTCCAAGTGTATCACCGTCAGCTTCTGTTTCAAAGTCTATAAGTAAATCTCTAAGCCCAAGTTTGAGTCCAAGTGTTAGTCCTTCAGCTTCTATAAGCAAAAGTATATCATATTCACCGTCAGTTGGCCTATCCCCATCACATAGTTTATCACCCAGCATAAGTCCTTCAGCTTCGATATCAAAGTCAATTTCTAAATCAATATCAAAGTCTTTGAGTCCAAGTATTAGCCCTTCGGCTTCGATTTCTAAATCTATATCTAAATCTGTAAGTCCATCAGAATCGCCAAGCATAAGCCCGTCAGCTTCGATTAGCAAAAGTATTAGTAAATCAGAGTCCCCGAGTGTTAGTCCAAGTGCTTCTATTAGTAAGAGTATTAGTGCTTCTATAAGCCAAAGTGTTAGTCCTTCAGCTTCGATTAGCAAAAGTGTTAGTAAATCCGAATCACCATCTATAAGTAAATCTGAATCACCGTCTATATCTAAAAGCCCAAGTCCTAGCGCTTCCGTATCTAAATCTATTTCAAAGTCTTTGAGCCCAAGCGTTAGTCCTTCGGCTTCAATTTCTAAGTCTGTAAGTAAGTCGGAGTCTCCTAGTGTTTCTCCATCGGCCTCTATTTCTAAATCAGAGTCTCCGTCAGAGTCTCCATCGGTTTCTCCGTCGGCTTCGATTTCAAAGTCTATAAGTAAATCTTTGAGTCCAAGTATTAGTCCTTCGGCTTCTATTAGCGAAAGTATTTCTCCGTCAGAGTCGCCAAGTGTGAGCCCTAGTGCATCAATTAGTAAGAGTATTAGTGCCTCTGAATCACCAAGTATTTCACTTTCTGAGTCGGCCAGTGAAAGTCCTTCTATTTCACCATCAGCGTCAGTTTCTAAGTCTATATCTAAATCTTTAAGTCCATCAATTTCTAAATCTATAAGTAAATCTTTAAGCCCAAGTGTCAGTCCTTCAGCTTCAATTTCAAAGTCTATAAGTAAATCTTTAAGCCCAAGTGTAAGCCCATCAGCTTCTATAAGCAAAAGTGTATCAAAATCCTTGAGCCCATCAATAAGTCCAAGTTTGAGCCCAAGTGTATCTAAGTCCATCAGTAAATCGGAGTCTCCAAGTCTAAGCCCAAGTATTTCAAAGTCTATAAGTAAGTCAGAGTCACCAAGCATTAGTCCTTCAGCTTCTATAAGTAAGTCTGAAAGCCCATCAGAGTCTCCGAGTATAAGTCTAAGTGTCAGTCCGTCGGCTTCAATAAGTAAAAGTATTAGTCCATCAGAGTCTCCAAGTATAAGCCATAGTCCATCAGCCTCCATGAGTGCCAGTATCTCTCCATCAGCATCTGTATCTCCAAGTATTAGTCCGAGTCCTTCAATTTGCCCTCCAACATTTGAAATTGAGGAATTTGGATATTTGCATTGGCTCATTTGGTATGTTAAAACACACATGAAAATTGTAACTAGTAAACCAGAAGTACTTAGGTTTACTATAGATAAACCAGGAATACCTAGATTTACTACAAAAATAATTTCTGGCCCTGTCATGAAAGTAGAGAATGAGGATGATAATTTAAATTGTTAAAATAAATAATTAATTTATCTAACCTGCTTTATAATTAGAGTAACAAAAAAAGGAACACATTTTTTATGTAACCTCTTAAAAGGTTAGTAGTATTAAAATAAAAATATATTAGGACTGCATATGAAACAGGATTTATTAAAAAAAGTAACAGCCACTCTTCAAAACGAATATCCAGATATTGGAATTCGTTCTATAGAGGTTAATGAAAAAACAGGTCAGTCTACATTTTTTGTTGAGCCTACAAAGAAGAGTTTGGCTTTTTTAGATGTTAATGGTGGTGGTGGTGTTACACCTAAATTATCTAAAAGAGAGTCTGCAGCAACAATAACAAGAGATTATATACAAAGAACTAATCTTGATTTAGGTGCGGGCGATCCATATTCTGAAGAATATAAAGAGTCTTTTAAAAGAGCTATAAGGTATTACTACGTAGATCCACTTGTAGGTGCTGGTACTAATTTACTAGCAAATTTAGCTCGAAAAGGGTTTGAGAATGACATAGATGATGAAAAGATAAAACAGTTTTATGATGTTTGGACATTTGATGTTAGGTTTGATGAAGTATTGGAGTGGATTTTTTTAGATTTCTTTAAAGTAGGACATGTAACTACGTACAAAGTTTTAGCTAAATATGAGCCTAGAGTATCGTACCTCTCACCAATTCCAGGCCAAAAGATAAATAAAGCTTCTGGTAAAGAATCAGCAGCTAAAAAAAATATATGGTCTAAAGGCCATCTTCCAGTGTCATATACTGTTCTTAACCCACTATTAGTTAATGTTACTGGTAATTTAATGTTTGATAAAGTAGCAACCACAATAACGCCTCCTCCAGAATTAACTGAGCTTCTTAAAAAAGAAGGAAGTAAACTTACTGATGAAGAAAAAGATCTTATAAAAGCATTGCCGTCAGATTTGAAAGCTGCCGCTGAGAAAGGTGGAGAGTATCAACTAGATAGTCGATTAGTAGGGCATGTAACTTACAAAAAACAACCCTATGAGAGGTATGCTAAACCAAGAACAACAAGAATATTTGATTCAATAGAATATAAAAATTCCTTAAGGCAAGCAGATTTAAGCACCTTAGATGGTATAAGCAATTACATACTCAAAATAACTATAGGTAATGATGAATATCCTGTTGTGTCCCAGGAAGAGTTAACTGCAGTAGCACAGCTTTTCAATACACCAAGCAAGTCTTTTGACGTCGTATGGAATCATACGTTAAAGATAGAAAAAATAGTTTCTCCTGAAATAGATAAGATTTTAGGTGAGGGTAAGTATAAACAAGTAAATTCGGATATGACCACTGGTTTAGCTGTTTCTAGGGCTCTTTTGGACGGTGGTTCAGGAATGAACGCTGCTGAAGTAGACCTTTTAATAAAAGGCCTTATGGAAGAGGTTAATTACGCCAGACGACAGGTTACACGATGGATTTATAGAGAGTACCAACAGATAGCTGAGGCTATGGGGTTTGATAGATTTCCTAAGATTAGGTGGGATGATGGTATTCTATTGGATACTATTTTACACATGAATACGTTAGCTCAACTTGTGGATCGTCGTATGTTGAGTTATAGGACCTCACTAGAAGCCTTAGGTTTTGATTATCCTAGTGAATTACAAAACATGAAAAAGGAAGTTCCTCTAGTTAAGGACGGAACTTTTGGTATACTAGGTTCTCCATGGCAGCAAGCAAAAAGTCCTGGTAATGTTCCCGTAGGTACCCCTTCTTCTGGTCCTCCAAAAGGAACACAAAAGAATACAGATGTAAAAACTAAAGCACAACCTAAGAAATCAGATACTTCACCTAACCAACAGAAAAAGAATTTACAAGTAAAGCAGGCTGCTTCAATAAGTGAAGATGAAATTAGAAGTATGTCGGCTTCTAAATACTCTGCTTTTATAGATGGTGCTAAAAGTGTGTTGTCAGAAGAAGAATTTCCTGATTTTCTAGATTATATTGGAAGAATTAGATATGGAGTATGATTATTTAATTTATAGAGCCGTAAATAAGATTAATGAAAAAGTTTATATAGGCCAAACAATAACTGGTTTAACAAATAGAAGGCTCTCCCACATAAACGATAGTATAGCTAAAAGGGATAATATTTATTTTCACAATGCTATAAGAAAATATGGATCAGAAAATTTTGAATGGGAGATTTTAGAATATTGTTGTTCTAAAGAAGAACTTGATGAAATGGAATTTCATTACATAAAACAATACAATTCTAAATTTCCAGACGGATATAACTTAACTGATGGTGGTGGTGGAATGGTGGGTTATGTAATAACCGAAAAGCATAGAAAAAATCTTTCTGAATCCCATAAAGGATATGTTCATACACAAGAACAGAAAAGAAAAATAAGTGAAGCATTAAAAGGAAGAAAATGCTCAGATAAAACTAAGAGACTCCTATCAGAACAAAAGAAAGGTTCCAAAAACCCAATGTTTGGTATAAAAGGGAAGCAAAACCACAGTTTTGGTGTTACTCCACCCAAACATGTGTTTGATGCCTTAATAGATAAAATAGCCAAAAAGTGGTTAATAACTTTTCCTGATGGTAGTGAAAAGGTTATAAAAAATTTGAGTGAATTTTGTATTAATAATAGTTTGAACAAGGGTAATCTTTGTTCAACTGCCCACGGTAGGAGAACACATCACAAAGGATTTAAGTGTAGGAAACTAGAAACTGCAAAAATTAGATTTTAAGGAGGTAATTGTGGAAGATACAAAACCTTACATACTAGAGGCTGAAATAGTAATACAAAAGGAAACCGCCTCTTTAAAAGAAAAAGCATCTAAAGTCATAGAATTACCTGAAGGAAACAAAAAGCAGCCTGATTTGTTGTACTTTTCAGCTATTTTTGTTTCGTCCGGCGAGAATTTAAATCACGCATATTTTTTAGGGTCTGAGCTAGTGGCAGCTGAGAACACTATAATAAACAAAGCTTTAGATGTAGAGCATAATGAAGAAGAAATAATAGGCCACATTTATGAAAGAGCATATATTAATAAAGATGGTAAAGCATTGAGTTTATCTGAATTGTCTAGTATGGAAACAGCAAGTCAAGATAATCAAGAAATGCACATAGCTATTGCAGGAATAATATATAAAAGCAGATTTCCATATATAGCACAAGAAGTTGCTGATAGCAAGTGGAAGGTTTCTATGGAATGCTTCTTTCAAAACTATGATGTTAAAATAGGGGATCTTATTTTAGATAGAAAAGAAGCTGAAGTATTAGGCCTTGCTGTGCAAAATGAGAGCATGCTTGGAAGAATGGCAAAAGTTATAAAAGATAAAAAAGAAATAGCTAATGGTAAGATAACTAGGGTATTACGTAATATATGTTTTTCTGGCTGTGGTATAGTAAAAAATCCAGCCAACCCACCCTCAGTTATTTTAGAAACTGCTAAAGAAAAATCTAAATCAGAGGTTACTGATGAAAACTCAGAAGAAATTATAATTTTAGATTACGATAAGCTGAATGTTAACAATAATGTAACCTCCGATAGATTAGAAGACACTAAGTTAGAAGAAGTAGCAAGAGATGGTATGTTAGACGATAGTACTGGTATATGTGTCAATTACAAAAGAAGAACTTATGATAAGGCCGGAGAAATAACAGGCAACGATTGGTGTTCAGCTTTTTCTGCTGAATGTTCTTCTTTTAGTAGGGACACTACTGATCCAGACTGCTTGCGTAATCAGAATATACGTAACTTTGCGAAGGCATCTTTTGACGAGCTTATGCACGCCAGGGCAGCCGGAGATAAACGCAAGGAGCTTTTAGAAGGTTTAAAGGCTGCTTTACGTGAGGCAGTTAAAACTCAATCACGATAGGAGGATGAAATATGCCACAATTAGGACAGGGTCAAGTCGGTTCTTTGAAAAGTACGCCTAAGCTTACAAGAATCAACGGTGATGACCACAGTAAAGTTATTTTTCGTAATTTAGGCAACAACCATGCTTACCCATTTGTTTGGGCTACTACAGCTACTGTAGTTTCTGGTACACAATCAGTTGTTGTGGCCAGCGGAATTAAATGGCATGGTTATGATTTAGCCACGTATGCAAGTGTTGTAGCTACACCGAAAGGTAACCTTGGTAGTTTTTATACTACTGCCGACACAGCAGCAAATACAATTACTCTTAATTGTAGTTCTGCTGCTAGCGGCGATACGGATGTAGCTCTTATCTTTATGCTAGGTGGAGACATGGAAGCAGAGGGATTGTATTGTAGAGGTAATAGTGGTGCTACCCAAAATCTTCCTTAATTAGTTAATTAGTTATAAAGAGGAGAAGGTAAATTTGTTTAATTTAAGTTTCAGGTCGGTTAAGTTGTTAAAGCAACTTGTGAGCTTTAAATATTGCAAGGAGGAGACTTAACATATGGAAAATAAAGATCTAGAAAGACAGGTAGCTGCGGTAGTGGCTGAACTGTTTAATGAGAAGGAAGAAGCTGAAATTCGTAAAAATACTGAAGCAAAACTTCAGGAGGCTGCTACTTCTATCTCTGAGCTTACTTTAGCGTTGGAAGATAAAAATGCAGAGGTAGCTGATTTCGAGGAAAAAATTTCTGAAAGCGAAGCGCGTATCCAAGAACTTGAGTCAGAGCTTGAGGCAGCAAAGACCAAGTTGGAGACAGCTGAGGCTAAAATAGTTGAGACAGAAAATACTCTCGAGACTATGAGAAAAGATAGAGCAGCTGAGGTTAGAATGGCTGAACTTGAAGAGGCAGGGGTATCTCGTGTAGATAAAGACTCACAGATGAATAAAGTTAGAGAAATGACTGACGAAGATTTTGCATCTTACAAGGAAGAGTTGATGTCTATTAGAGAGGCCGTAGTAAATGAGCTTAAGAAAGCAGCAGAAGAAGCTGATAAAATTGCTCAAGAAACTACGGAGACAAAACCGGTAGAAAAAGCTAAAGAAGAAGTAGTTGAAGAAACAGAAGAATCTACCGAGGAAGAGACCGCTGAAGAATCAGTTGAAGAAGAAGAAACAGCTCCGCCTGCACAAATCACTCCGGGCCAAGCTGCTATGGCGTCTTTAAATTTTGAATATAGACCAACCAAAGACGTTACAGAGAAATACAGGAAGATGGGTGAAGCAATGGCTGCTAAATTTGTTAAAAAGGCCGAATAATAATAGATTTATAGGAGGAATAAGGATATGTTTATACCAAGACATCCTGTTGTAGAAAATCAATTTTGTAGTTATGCTGCACAGACAGCTCTAACTACTGGAATTGGAGGAGTTGTAGCGTATGCTGGTTCTGTAGTTTATCTAGATCCTGCTGCTACTAATCAAGAACCTATGGTGAAGAAGATGGCTTATTCAGCCTCACCTTTCACACCATTTGGCTTTCTAATGCAGAAAGTAAAGACTGGATATCATCAAGTACATCCAGCAGGTATGGTACTTCCTGGCGACTTAGGTTCCAGCGATGCTATTGCTCAACCTTCTTATAGCGCAGCTGGCGCTATTACTGGCACTAAAGCCGTACCGGTAGGCGTGGCCCACTTGGGTATTTGGGACACTGTACATTATACGTGTCTTAAAACATCGTCATCTTTAGTTAGTACACCGACTGCAGCTATCCTTCCTGGTGAGTCGCTTTATGCGGCTGCTGATGAGGGCAAGCTTACTAACAGTGCAGTAGCTGCGGATTCTTCCACCGATACCGCTGATACTGGTTATACTGGTGTTGGAAGTAATGCTTCTACTACTGTAGTAGCTCGCGTTGTTAAAGGCGCTAGCGTTGCTAAAGCTGCCGCTAATATTAACAATGTTACGTTGTACCCAATTAGAGTAAAGCTTTTAATTTAATAAAAAATTTGGATTAAGGCGCTGTAAAGTGCTTCCAATACTAAGATAGGAGGAGTTGTTAATATGGATAATAAAGAAATGCAGGAATTGTTTAGAGCAACTGCGGAAATTCACACACCTGAAGGCATGGCTGCTTATAGAGCATTTGCAGCTGCGTTAACGACTCCAATCTTGCAGAAAATAGAAATGGAATCAATTATGAGACAGCTTTTTGCTGTTGAAAGATTGGCTCCCGGCGCGCAAGCCGTATATCCCGTGGCTAAATCTTTGGCCACTGTTACAGCAATGTAATATAAATAAAAAGAACTATATGCTGGAAACTCCTGTTAAGTTATAGATACCAAAGTGTAAAAATTCTATAAATAGGGACAATCAGCAGGAAAGATAGACTATATGATAGACATAAAAACCAATAAAGAACTATTACATAAATTATATGTAGATGATAATTTATCTTTATCTAAAATAGCCTCAATGTATAGTGTAACATCTATGACTGTTAGGGCTTGGCTTAAAAAAAATAAAATAGATACAAGGCCCTCTACTAAAACCTTATATAGAGAACTTAAAGAGACAAATTTTAGTGATTCTCAGAAAAGTTTAATAGTTGGATCAGTTATGGGTGATGGTAGTTTGACTTTAGGTAAAGATTGTATAAATGCCAGGTTTGTAGAAAGACATTCAGAAAAACAAAAAGAATATTTATTATGGAAGAGAAATTTATTAAAACCATTTACTTATTCTAAAATAACTGAAACACAATTTGGAGAGCATACTATATCTAATGTAAAATGTAATGTTCAGAAAAGTTATATGTTTTCTACAATATCACATCCGTATCTTACAGAACTTAGAAAAGTGTTTTATTCTGAAGGTGTAAAAATTGTTCCTGAGAATTTATCAGAATATGTAAATGCTTTGGTTATGGCCATATGGTTTTGTGATGATGGAAGTTTTTCTTATATTAAAAAGAGCGGAACTTATAGGGTAGATTTACATACCGAAAGTTTTTCTTATAAAGAAAACGTTTTTATTTGTAGAATTTTATCAGATTTTTTTTCAGAAGGCTTCAGAATAAATAGCAGAAAATATATATCTGGAGAAGCTTTCTATATATGTTTGAGTGGTAAGTATAGGGTTAAAAAAGTAGTGGACTTAATAAAACCATTTATACCACTTTGTATGACATATAAAATTAAAGATTATATAGTCTAAATCCTCAACGACTACACGTTCTTCCCCGCATAGCGGGTGATGATATAGTCTGAACTCATGGGAGACCATGAGAGGGAGAGTCGAAGAACTTTCCCCGCCTATAGATTTTATAGGTCATAAAAGTAACAGATTTATGGAAGATTTTGAGATCCCTGTTTGGGTCTTACCTGGATTAGGTTATATTGCGCAGAATTTTATTGAAGGAATTGGTGAGGAAGTTTATGTTCCAACTTTCTCAATCGATACCGCCGCAGATTGGAAAATTAGTTATGCTCGTGATTCAAGAATTGATATTGCACAAAGAGCAGCCGCTAGGGCCGCTAAGGATTTGGCCAATTATGAGGAAGAGTGCGGTTGGCGTGTAATTATGCCTGCTGTTACTTCTAGTTTTTCAGGTAAAGGTCTTTTAGGTTCAAGGCCAGCACCTATTTATGAAATTCAGGCATCTTCGACTGGAGCCGGTTATTTTTCTAAAGAACTTATGAATAAAATGATAACTGGTTTTAAAAGAATTGGTAGAACTTTGACCGATCTTTATATTTCTCCAGAAGATGCTGCTGATATTAGAGAGTGGACTGATACAGACATAGATCCAGTAACCAGAAGAGAAATTTTCCAGGCTTCAGGTATGGGATCTATCTGGAATGTAACATTGCATGAAATTCAACATCTTGGAGCTACCGGTCTTTTTAATATTAATGGTAATTCCTCAGCTTACGGTAAGTTTATAGCCGATGCTAGTGAAGAATTTAATGCTTATACTCTTGAGAATGCTAATGTTACTGCTGCTGATGGTACAGTTTCTACTCTTGGCGAAACTCAAATTATAGGTTTTGATTTGACCGTAAATGATTCTTTAGTTATGCCTATACGTAAAGAGTTCGAGGCGCACGATGACCCCACATTGCTACGTGTTCAAAAGCAAGGGTTTTTTGGTTGGGCCGAGCTCGGTTTTGCGTGTTTGGATAGTAGAATGATGGGTATGGGTATTATAGACCGTAGTCTGTAATCTAATAATATGGTGGCGCCTAAGCATTTGTTTAGGCGCCTTCCATTAACATTTTAAGGTATATGATATGAATGTGTGGTTTTTTGCTAAATTTTTAATGGCAATTATACTCACTGAAGCTATTACGGAATTAATTACCAAATCCGAAATTTTTAGTCCTGTAAGGGCCAAAATTTTTAGCTGGGGCCAAAATAGTAAATTATTTAATTGGCTCCACAGCCTGTTGGATTGCGGATATTGTTTTTCCGTCTGGGCAGGGAGTCTAGTTGCTATTTTGTTTTTTAGAGATATACATATTGTACATTGGAGCTTGGATTGGTTTTTTATAGCTCTAGTTTTACACAGATGTTCAAATCTATTCCATAACATTATGGATAGGATTCACGGATAATTTATAGGACAAGGTAAATTAAATAGAAAAGGAGAAGCTTAATATGGACGGATACGTTATGAATGCTACCCCCAACTGGGCACATGCTATGAAAAGAGCAATAGGTCCTGGTGGGAAGATATATTTAGATGAATTGTTTCAACAATATGGAATTAAGCACAACTTAGAAGAAGGCCCAGAATTTATAGATTGGTTGCGTAATGTTAAACTCAAAGATCGCAATAAGTGGAAGATAGTTTTAGAAGACGTATCAGAGACTGTAACAGTAGAGTCTTCTGAGGCCACTAATACCACACCTAAAGAAAAACAAAGAAATAATGAAAACATAGCACCCATGGTTAAAAAGAAATTGACTGTTGATGAGGTAGTTAATTTATCGGTTAGACAAGCCAGAGAATTACTGCCTAAAGTAACAGACCTTAATCTTCTTAAATACTCATTGCAGGAAGCCAATCAGTTAGCAAATAAAGATAGTCTATGTAGGATTATAAAGAAAAGAATAAGGGACTTACAGATGTCGAGATAGAAGAGGGTCGGAGAGAACCTCCAAAAACTGCTTCAGTCTATGTTATGCCCTCAATCTATATATATATATCATTAAGTACTTTAGTGAATTATACAAGTATTTTGAGGGCTACATACCCAATACTACATAGGAGTAACAAATGATTATTTTAACATTTACTGTTGATGATATAAATACTGTTATGCAGATTTATAATCAAATTCAAATACAAAGATCAGAGTCGCAGACTGGTACTTTTTCTGATATAGGTGGTTTAGGACCTGTAGTGCTGACGTCTGGTCAAACTACTTATGAACTTATAGATGCTGCGGGTTTATCTACTTATTGGTATAGATCAAGATACTATTCAACCTCTAGTTTTACAGCTAGTGCGTGGTTTACACGAACTCCTGAAGGGTTATTTTACAGCCCACTATATCCAGCAGAAGTTAGTTATAGTACAGCAGAACATCTTGTCATAAATCGTATAAGACGTCTTATAGGGGACCCTATAAGTATTAGAAGAGACTCTGGAGAAGAGTACACTGGACATATTCATTTTGATAATAAGACGTATGAATTATATGAAAAAGGTTGGCCATTAGTTATAACTATAGCGGGCACGAATTATAATCAACTTTCAAATCCAACCGTAGATGGATATAGGTATTTAAGATTTAGTAATGATATATCAACTGTATCTACTGTTTCTGGTATAGACTATGGTATAGATATATGGTATAATAATTTCAGACACAGTGATAGAGAAATAATGGACGCGTTTGATAGTAGTACCCCACCGTCCCCACTTACTTCTACCACTGCCACATCAGAAGCCTACATGCTTCAAACTTCTATCGACCTATTGAGAAGGGAGTTGTGGGAAGATGCTACAGAGGATGGTGCGTCTATCAGAGATGAAGGCAGTAGTTATAATCCCGCCGAAGGTCAAAAAATTAGAAAACAATTGCTTGATAACTTACAGGATAGGTTGGATAAACTAGTTAAGTCGTTGATGCTTACCGGTATTTCTGGAGTTTTAATAGACTAGTATAGGAGCTTAATATGGTACGAGATAGGATTAGTCCTAAAACAAGAAATAGATTTAAAAGGGCTATACGAGATGTAGTTTCTGGGCTTTCTAGAAAAATTAAAGTATATAAGCAGCCCATAAAAGTTGATTGTCCTAACTGCTATTATGATAAACTTACTGCTTCTTCTACTGGTAAGTGTAGATGGACTCTATCTGAAGCCATACAAAAACAACAAGACTATGAATTAACTAATCCTGGAGTTATTAGGTACAAATGGTTTAGTGTCGGTCGTTGTCCTATATGTAAGGGTTTGGGTTTCTTAGAAACTAAAAGAAAAGTTTGGATAGACTGTTTAGTTATATGGGACCCAGAGAGCAGAAGTGGAAATGATGTAACGTATACGCCTGCTGGTACAGAAGGTAGTACATCTTTGCAATTAAAAACACACCCTAAACATTATGATTTATTTAAGAATTGCTCTAAAATAGTTGTTGATAATATAGATTGTAAATTATCTAAGCCCCCTGTAACTAGAGGGTTGGGTAATGAGGCCGTATTAATAATATCAGCATTTACTACTGAAAAACTTAAGGTTGATAGATCTGAGATAATAAAGGATTATAATTAATGTTCGAGGCATCAAAAGAAATAAATAATATTTATAAAGATGAGTTTAGAAAAAAATTTAATATTATAGTTGAGGATATTAAACTTATGTTGTTGAGTAGATATGATGAGGAGTTGATAGATATAGTACTAGATCCTAAAAGTAAAACTAATCCTAATTTATATAGAGAAGAGTTCGCGTCGAGACTGGATAGCTTTATGTTTATTGAAGAAGAACATAGTAATATTTCCATAAATGTCCCGGACATGGAAAACTTTGATTTTTCGGGCCGGCTTAGGGTAATAGAAACAATATTAAATGGGTTATCTGGTATTTATGTAGAAGTTGGTGAGGATGAGTATACACAAATATTTAATAAAAAACCACTTAATAGAGACCCTATAGATGAATTTGTTCCGTCTCAAGATAGGGTTTATATTGTAAGGTATGATAGTAGGATTAGAAGGGCCGAAAAGGATTTAAATACACAATTCATAAGATACCCATTTTCAAATACAGCGCCTATAGATATATTCTATGATGCTGATAAATATGTAGTATACAATTTAGATAAGTGGATAAGTGAAGTTAACGAAAAAGTTCAAGAAAAATTTACTGATAAACTTAAGAAGGAGCTAAAAGATGACATATGAGATGCGCAATCTTCGTAAAGAAGACTTAAGTTTATACTTATACATAAAAGATATTATATTGAGAGATTTTATTGAAGTAGAAGAGTACGCTATACTAGAATTAATGCCAGACTATTCGGTTAATAATAGTTATGTATATGAGTGTGTAGTCGACGACGTGGCCCCTTCTCCAACAGAAAGGGGCAGAGGTTGGGTATATTTTGATGAGCCTGTAGGCGCTTCTTTCTGTGAACCATTTACATCTGTATCCGGTCTTAATGGGAATGGTAATTTTGCATATGGTACTCCAGAACAATCTAGTAGAGTTATAGTATACGAAACTACTAATAGTGGTTTAGAAATAGTTGATTGGCAAGACTATATGATAGACTATATAGATGGTAGGATAGTATCTACAAGAGAGCTTGCTTCACCATATGTTACATACGCTTGGAATTATGTATCTGTTGTAGATGAGTGGGCCGCTGTTGAGGCTTCTAATCCTCCAGTAGTTGTTATTGATGTTAGTGGTACTGATAAGTCAGGATACCAACTCGGTGGTGGTAAGAAAGTTTTAAGGAAAGTAGATTTACATATATTTGGTTCTAACACGGCCGAAAGAAATGACTTAGCAGAAACATTATACGATGGCTTTTATAATAGGAGTTGTCCTATACACGATTTTACTACAGGTTCAGTTTTAGATCATGATGGTACTTTCTATGGAAGAAGAAATTTAACAGATAGAGTATCTAACCCTATTAATAAACTGACCTATCTATTTGATAGAAACCTATTATCAAATATCAGTAAGTTACAATTTGATTCTGTAACTTCCAGACATGTTAATCTTCCTCTTGTTATGACTAGAGGAGGAGATGAGATAATGCTGAGTGATTTAAATGCATACAGATCTAAAGTAAGTTTTGATATGTTATCCTATGATGACAGTACTATTATGTAGAAGATTGAACTGTGATTCTAACTAATTCGGTTAATTAATTCAATAGATCTGAATATTATATATGTATTAATAAATTAGAGATGTACTGTAAGGAGAAAGAGAAATGTTACTGAAAAAAATTATTACTGTTGTAAGTGTAACGCTTTTATTGTTTTGTACAGCAAATTTGGCAACGGCCGAAATCAAGCCCGGCGCCATTACTATTTCACCTATGGTGGGGCAGTTCAATTTCGATAGTGGCTTGAATATGGATGAAGATAGTGGAATAAATTATTTTACTTTCGGCCTGGGTTACAATATTGATAAAAACTGGGCTGTGGAAGGCCTTCTAGGCTACACTAAACCCACATTCAAGACAGCTGATTTTTCAACGACTGTTGATACTTATCAGTATGAAATAGACGCTTTATATCATTTTCTTCCAGATAACAAGCTGGTACCTTATCTTGTTGGTGGTGTAGGTGGTATAACTTATGATCCAAATACTGGTGATGGCGATACTGATGTCATGTTGAATGTTGGAGGTGGTTTGAAGTTAGCTTTAAATGATACTGTGGCCCTAAGAGCAGATGTTCGTCGCATGATAGTTTTTGATGCCGGCGGAGAGGATTATAATTGGTCATACCTGTTAGGTGTTACAATGGCCTTCGGTGCCGAAAAAGAAATGATGACTTTGTCTGCATCTACCCCCGCCCCTGAGCCAGTACTTCCCTGTTCAGACGGTGATAATGATGGTATTTGTGATAAAGCCGACAACTGTCCAGATACTCCAAAGGGATGCCGTGTAGATTCTTTCGGATGCCCTTTTGATGATGACAGAGATGGTATTATTGATTGTTTAGACAAATGCCCTAAAACTCCAGCTGGAGCAGTAGTTGATAGTAGAGGGTGTTGGGTTATCAGTGTAGCTGTTCTGTTTGATTTTGATAGTTCTGATTTAAAGCCTGCAGCGTTGAATGAGTTGGATAAAGTATATGAAGTTCTAAAGGCTGATGATTTAAAAATAGAAGTTCAGGGATATACCTGTAACATGGGACCTGACGACTACAACCAAAATCTTTCTGAACGTCGTGCCCAAGCTGTTACGTCTTATTTAATTGATAAAGGTATTGATTTGAATCGATTGACCACGGTAGGCTATGGGGAAAGTAATCCTGCAGTCTCTAACGATACTAAAGAAGGACGTATAGAAAATCGTAGGGTGGAATTTAACACTCTCGACTAAATTAAAAATATATTTAATTAAACTGAGTGGAAGCTCAGACAATCCCAAAATTAAAATAGAGTGTGGGGTTGTATAATTTTAAAATACGTTTTGGACAAGGAAATATTAACTAAATAATCTCGCCTCAGGTATTTAGTTAATTACCAAATGTTTTAAAATCGACCTGAATAATTGTTTTATGTTTTATCAATAAGGAATTTGATAGGAGGAATAAATAAATATGGCTAGAAATAGAATAATATATGCGTCACAAAGCGTATGGGCCAACGGTGAGGTTCTTTATCGTGTTCAGTCCTTGGGAACCACCACCACCTTTACGAGTGAGGACATTTTCGAATTAGGCCATCTAGACATAATTGATGTTGTCGACGATGTGCCTGCCGTTGCAGTTACTATAAACACAAATGATTTCGGCGACGTTCGTACCCTAGCTCTTTTAGCCCAAGTATCTTCAGTAAAACTTGCCATGGACGCTACTGCTGATTCTAGTACTGGTAACCTAGTGTCTGGTTCTACATACCTTCATGGTGTAGCTATGGCTGATTTTGCGGTAATGTGTGGTAGTTTGGCAGGTATTACTATTTGGGCTCCTGTACAAGCTGAGTGTGATCTTGGTACATTAGCTAATAATATTGACCAGACTTTATTTTTAGATGAGGTCTATGTTAACAGTTTAGAGTTTAGCTATTCTACTGGTGCGAATGCTACTGAGAATTATGGTGCTGAGTGTGATAATAAGATGTGGCTCTTAAATGGTGGAGCTTACGTTAATTATTTTGCAACTATTTCAGGAACAACCTCTCTTATAGATGGTAGTGTTGTCTCTGCTGGATATTATGATTTTAGTACTGTTGGTTATGATACGACAACCACCATCCCAGAGCTATCTTCTGGAAGCTGGGCAATTATGAGAAAAGATGCGGCTGGTAACCCTGCCGTAACTGCATATGATGCTACAGCCAATACTAAGGTTAATTATGCGGTAGTTTCTGGTACAGCTGCAGATACTGCTACCTTTGTATTCAATCCTGTTGATGGTAAGTTATATTTTCCAACTGCCGCCGACTATTCCGTGGCGGCTGGTGATATTTTAGAGTTTGCTTATGCTGGTGATAAGTACTCTACACCTATGAATACTTACTTTGTTGCTAATACAGGGAATGCTAACTCTGATGTTGGTGCTTTACGTCAGGGCCAGGTAGAAATTTCCATTGTAGATGGTGCTACAGGCACTGCGGCTTGGCGTTTAAGTAGTGTTGCTATATCAGCTGACCTTACTCGCGAGCCTTTGACAGAATTAGGGCACCTAGGTCCTTATGATAGACCACTTACTTTACCTATACCTATCACCATAACTGTAGATACTACTGCTGGTGATTTGGAAAACTGGGCAAAATTTGCTGGTCTACTTACTGAATTTAATGCTTTAACTTTAGATGACATTGATCTAAATGATTTAATGAATAAAGATGATCTTTCTTTGGTAGTTAAGGTTTTTGAACAAACAGATCAGGAAGCCGGTACTACTGGCGCCGGCCGTATTGTTAATACGACCAGTCTTGTAGGCGAAGATCAGTTTGTAGATGGTGTAAAGAATGGTGCAGGCTCTGGAGTTAGTGGTGTTTATGCCCTGGGCGATAGAGAATACGCCTTAAAAACCATGGTAGTTAAAAATCTTAAAATTACTGATGAGAGTATGACTTTGGATATTGGTGCTAATGCTACACAGACATTTGGTTTCCGTTCAACTAATGATTTATTTGCTGTAAAGGGAGACCTTAGTTTTAGTTTGGTAGCTGGTTTAATGCGTAATTCTTCATAATAATTTTGTTATGTTGTTTTAAGGAGAGTGGCTAAGTAACTTACTTAGCCACTCAATAAAATGCGGAAAGGGGAATGTGATATGATTAACGATAAGAGTAGGGACAAGCTGTCCAGAGAACTTGAGGACGACATTACGGAACTTTTCAGAAGAATTTTAGATTATGTCCAAGTCGCTTGTCCAACACAAGATACTTATAAAGCTTTAAGAGCTAAAATTTTGAGGGAGGGTAATAATTGTATTCGTACTGTTAGGAAAAAAGTACTACATTATAATGTAGAGTTTGTACCCGATACGGAAGAGGTTATTGAAATAAGACAACCTAAGGTTGTTAGAAAGTAATAAAAGAAAAGGAGACGGGCAAATTATGACAGATCAAGAAAATGAAAATAGAAGATTCTTTTTTGGACCAGATGAAGAAACTAAGTTTTATATTGAGCCTCCAACAGCAGAAGATATTAGAGGTGCTGATTGGCAATATAGTAAAACATTTACACAGTGCTTGATAGAGGGTATAACTACAAGTGCCGAAATGGCCGATATATTGACAAGGCGTGGTATAATTGGTCCAGATTTTGAGCAGCGCGCAAATGAGCTAGCACAAAATTTAGCAAATAAAATTGCTACACTTGAGTCAACTAGTGACTTAGATATTAAAAGGGAGTTGTCTTTAGAGGTAGCAAGATCTAGGGAAGAACTTTTTCAGTGGAATCAACGTCTAAATGGTCCAATGAATAATACTGCAGAGCAGATATCAGACGATGCTAGACTTGAATACTTAACTTCGTCTATGGTGACAGACAGTGAAGGTAAGAGGGTGTGGGAAAACTATCCAATTTATTTAAAAGAGAAAAGTCAAGCCCTAGCTCTTAGAGCCCGATTCGAAATTATGCTTTATCTACAAGGATTAGACTCTGATTTCTTAGATCAGACTCCAGAAGCTCAAGCCATGCGAGAAGTAGAGAGTGATATATTAAATAAAGCTGCCGCAGCTATACAAGCAGCTGAAGCAGTTCAACAAGAAGAAGTTGTTGATGATGTTCCCGACGAAAAACTTTCTACAAGTAAAAGTACAAAAAAGAAAAAAACTAAGTAAAATAGATTATGAGTTTAACTTATGAAGAAATAGAGAACTGTTTAGTGTCTATATTTTGTAGTATTAAATATATTTGTATAGATGATTTATTTTTAACATTTAAATTTCCTAGTAATAGTACTAAACTTAGAGCTAATTTTGTATATTCCAGATCTTATAATGATGCTGTAAAGGGTGGTATACTACCAGTTAAAGAATTAGAAGAACTGGTGGATAGGAGAAATTTAATATCTGCATCAGACATGTCTCAATTAAGTAAGTTAAAGGCTCAGCTTGAAGCCCAAAAAATTATACTAGGTAAGACTACTAGAGTTAAAGCTAATCAAGAACGTATAAAAAATATAATAAATCGTTTAAATACTGACATAAACAATATAGAGTTTAAGAAGAGCTCTAAATTATTCATGTCAGCCGAAAGTAAGGCTGATGAAGATAAAACATTTTATTTGTGTAGTTGTTGTGTTTACAAAGAAGATGATACTTTACTTTGGCCTACATATGAAATAGCATTAAAAGAAAACAGATTAGAATTTAAGAATGATATATTGGTAGAGTATTTACGCTTTTATTCTGGATTTCCAATTAGTACTATTAGAGAAATAGCCAGAAGTAGTATATGGCGAATTAGATACATAAACAGCATGAAAACGTCGGACCCCTTATTTGGGGTTCCGGCGTCATGTTACACAAACGATCAACTTAGTTTGGTTTACTGGTCTAATTACTACCAAAATATTTATGAGATGATGTCTGAAGACAGACCATCTGATATGGTGATAAATGATGATGATGCCTTAGACGCTTATATGCAAGAATATTATTCGGAAAGGACTCGCGAGGATTCAGTAAGAAGAAGTACAAATAAGCGCCCCGGTAAACTATCAGCATTCGATTCTGCTGAGGTTATAATTACAAGATCTCATGAATTATACGAAGATATCGAATACGATACCCCTAAAGAAGCACAGCAATTAAAAGATAGGGTAGATATTAAAAAAAGGACAAAGAGGAAAGGGTAGGAAATTATGTAATTTGCTTTATAGTGGGTGTATAGCTACACTCTATTTGGCCTATTTTACTCTATTTTGGAGGTGCTCTCTTGCCTAAGCATACCATCGATTTTAACGTCTATGATAATAGAAAGCCTGCTGGTAACATAGCTGGCAGAGCCGGCCGATCTAGTGTCAATGACACTCAAGTTGTTCAATCCATTTCTAAAAATGTTAATTCTGTAACATTAGGAGTAGTCAAAACTTTAGGATCTTCTTTAGAGAAGATACTAAACAAGATTCTTTCTGATGCTTTACGTTCAAATTCCTCAGGCAGAGACTCTGGTGTTAAAGCTACCGATATAAAAAGAATAGCAAGAGAACTTTCTCAAGGTGCAGTTATTGATATAGTTAAAGCCTTGGCCAAGGGCTCTAGTGGTTCTAAACCTACCGACGTTAAATCTTTGGAAAAGATTCTGCTTATAATATCCGATAAACTAACCAAAAATGTAGAAAAAAGAACAAATATAAAATTGGATCAAAAAGATGTTTTTGGTGCTTTAAGTAAAGTTATTCCAAAATCTACTGAAACTGCAATTAGAGACCTAACCTCTTCCACAAATGCACTTAAAGCTATAGTTAGAGACGCTATTTCTGCTTATAAAACTGCTAACAGTATGAGAGCTAGTGGTGGGAAAGTAGACATTACAGAAATTGGTACCGTATTATCTACAATTAAGAAACTTATGCAAGATTTTAGAAACCTTTCAACAGAATCTAAAAAAGCTAAAGATAGTTTAGCTGCAATGGCTGATGAGGCTTCGTCTTCTGCTAAGGAATTATATAAATCTATAGATGATGCTAAAAAGTATGTTAGAAATTTAGCTGCAGAATCACAAACTAAAGCAAAAGAAGATCCTAGGGCTATGGCTAGTGAACTTATTTCATCTGTGGTAGGTATAATTAAAAAATCAGATACTCTAAGTTCTACTAAAGCTGGACGGGCTATACTAACCATAGATAGTAAATCTGGAGATCTTGGTAAATTAGCAGAAAATCTTGCCGAACTTTATAGTGTTTTAAAGAAAGATTTACCTTCTGGCTGGTTAGGCCCACAAGGGCTGAATAAATCAATAAAAGAACTTGAGAAAGTTGTTACTAGTTTTGAAAATATACCTAAACAAATGGGTTCTGATAGATTAGCTGCTGGTTGGGAGGGTACAGCCAAGTCTATTAATAATGTTTTAAGTAAAATAGGTGAGGCAGTTACTACTATCAAATTGATAGTTGATGATAGCTCTATAAAAAAGACCCTTTCAGAGCATGAGTATACTATTTCAGCTAAAGTTGAAGCTGATACTAAATCTTTAGAAAAAGATGTGTATCAAAAAGTTAAGACAGCTCTATATAAATCTAGTAATATAAAAATTTCTCCTTCAGTTAATATAGGTGAAAGTCAGATTACTGGCCGTTCTTCGTCTGTTAAATCTAAACGTGGTCCTTCAGATTTTGATATATATAAAAGAGACACAATTACTCCTCAAAAAGGTGGGTTTGTTGAAAGGATTAATTCTGAGGGTGTTAAGGGTATGTCTCCCGCTGCTAGAAAAATAAAAGTTCAAGCAGAAAATAATATAAAGAGGTTATCAGCTTCTTTGTATGATTTACAAAATCAAATAATAACTTCGCTTGATGAGCGATTTAGTAAGGGCGGAAACAAGTGGGCAGTATCTAAGCCAGGTGGTACTAAAGATCCAAGTAAAGTGTTTAAGCTTTCTCCAGGTGATAAACAATGGACTATGGAGATAGCTAATTTAAACAGACTTCAAAAAATAATGGGTGATTTTGGTTCTTCTACTGATGTACTTATAACTAACTATAAGAGGAAAGCTATAAATGATCGTGTTTCTGCGGCTGGAAATCCAGTTCAAATAGCTGATTTATTAGGACAATGGTTAAAAACAGTTTCCATAAAACAAATAGAGTCTGTCGAAGGTATAGATGATACTACTAAAAATAGACTTTCTCAGATAAAGACATCCAATAGTGGTATTGAAGTAAGTGCCGAGATGCGTAACTCAATAAAATCTATATTTGGAGAAGGCGAAAAATTAATAAGTGTATTTAAAAAGACATATGGGGAAACCGAAGCTAAGAAGCAGCTTCAGAGGGAAGGCTTAGTACGTACAGTAGCCATTCCAGCTGCCAGAGTATCAGAGTTAGGTGAAGCTTCTTTTCAAACATCTCATGGATCTCAAAGAGCCTTACCAAAATTTGCAAAATTTAGTACTGGTTTTGAAGTATTATATAAAGCTCTGGAGGATGCTGGTAAAGCTGCAACAGCAAGAACTTTTAATTCTAGAATTCAAGGTATTGGTATAAGACCTGAAGCACACAATAGAGTGGATGCAGAAAAACTAGCTGAAGATATGTTAGAGGCTGTTAAATCCTCTATAGGTAGTGGTGCTGAAGCCAAGTCTTTTGTAAAAGGAGTCTATTCAACAGCTGCTAAGGGTAGAGGTTTAGAGTTAGAGGCCGCCGGAGGTCCTAAGGCTGAAGAATATGAAAAGAAAATAAACGAAGCTATAAGTGCTTTCGATTCTTTAAGTGCTGATAAACAAGTATTTCCTGAATTTGTAAAGATTATGAAGCAGCTTAATCTTTCAGCTTATGATGTTGTAAAAAAT
>Ga0307376_10001627_pt1 | contig 23668 bp, 26 predicted proteins | sample TR2MG_FD_202536 | JGI IMG/M metagenome (GOLD analysis project Ga0307376, IMG submission 202536) | Soil microbial communities from Risofladan, Vaasa, Finland - TR-2 | ecosystem: Environmental > Terrestrial > Soil > Coastal area > Acid sulfate soil | place: Finland: Risofladan, Vaasa | collected...
AACTACATAACGGGCGCAGCATCCATGTAACTTCTCTGTAACTACCAGGTTATATGTACTTTCCTTACCATCCCAGTCAAATATATCACCTAATTTTCTTAAGTTATCAAGATCATACTTAGGAGCAACAAAGTTAATTGGCCCGTGTTCCTTTCCTAATTTGGAGTCAGAGCCCCCAACTCCCCCTCTTGTATAGGGCTCCCACCTTGTAACACCAAGGCACTCCCCAATCATGCTTCCTTCTTTCCTGCCCGACGAGGGAACACCGAGCCCAGATTTCGCCATTGCTAATCCATCAGCTGTACTCATGGTAATGATTAGCCCATGGCTCACGCATCCGGCCATTTTCATAGCTCGTACTCGCTGGTTCTTCTTATTTACAAATTGGCAACCATCTGTGAGAGGTTTTCCTTTATTTAAAAAGGCAAATGGCGGGGCATCTGGAACAACATGATCAGGTGGAATATATACTACTAATTCCCCGACCTTGTGTTTCCCCTTCTCTACAATACAGGGTTCCCCATTGGGGGCCTTGTTATACAGCCAAACTAATTCAATGCGGTCTTTGTCTTTTATTGGGGTGATATCTTTTATAGATACCACCTCTACTTTAAGGTCTGGATCTTCTAGGGGCATATTCACTCTCCTTTTGGCTCCCAGGGGAGGATTCGAACCTCCAATCTACCGGTTAACAGCCGGTGGCTTTACCGTTAAGCTACCTGGGAGTGGTTAGTGTACCCCTTGGGATTGGAACCCAGAACTTCCTATTTACAAAATAGGGCTTTTCTTAAGCTAGGGGTACGCACAGTTCATGTAATACAAGGGAAGTATTCTTACTCTTATGGTTCTAGTGGTCCCATATAGCTAGTGACCCTATTTCTTCGTACATCAAATCGCCCATTTTTATCTACTGCAATAGCTACTTTATAATTGCCTAATTCCTCTGGATCGATAGGATCATTGATATCCTCGATGTCAATGATTGCAACTTCCATACAGGTCGCGCCAATTTTGAGGCCAACTTCGTATAGAAAATCGCTTAATTTCATTTCAAGATATCCTTTACTAAAGTGAGACTGTTATTAGACGGAAAGGGCCGGGATATCAACCCCCGGCCCCTAATAGATAACTAATTTGTGACTGGACTTGTAGCTGGTTTACCGAAAAGTTCGGTAATAACTGGATAAACATCTGAGAGGTATTCGCTAAGTTTGGCGGGATCCTTTGCCTCTCTCTCTTGGGCTCGGCGGATAAGTTCTGCAACAAGCTCCGGGTCTGTTGGAACAGCAGCTAGAGACACTCTTACTTCAGAGCCCCATCCCTCGAATGTCTCGCGATGATAGGCTCCACTTAAGGTTAGGGCAACATATGGCGCAAAACCTGCTGTGATCCCTCCGCCTACCTCAATGTTTTGGCGCACAGATATGTCACCACGAACGAGAATTTCAGCTAATGAAACACGTAGTGTCTTGGGGATTAACGTATCCAGAAGCTGTAATGCAACCTTGGAATCAAAACTATCACCAAGGCTTTCCTTAAGTATCGGAATAAGCTCTGCGTACTTTTGCAGAGTTGCTAATGCATTGTTGCACATCTCCTGGTCCAGATCGCCAGCTGCTTTAGCTAGGCCGAGCAGGAGTTCTGGAAGCCCAGCAAGTCCAGCAATAGCTTCGTTCGACATTTACATCCTCCTAGTCGTTCTCGACATCTGGCACGAATACGGAGCCGGTTGATTTCCCTCTTAGGCCCCGCTCTGCCAATCGTCTGTTGATTTCTTCTTCTGTCATCTTACTAATTGCGTCAAGTTGTTCTACTGATGGTGGAATAACATGTAAAGGTAAGTCTAAGGTTATTTCTACCATATCTTCCTGTTTGTCGCTACCTCCAAATCCAAACAATTTAACTTTTCCTTCTGATATGGAGGCCTTACAGGTAATCTTTACATTTGCATCTGGAATAGCATAGATACGTGGGATAAGGTCAGCTCCCCGATGTAAAACTGCCCTGGCTAACGAGATAACTTCGAGATCTTCGTTCACCTGAACGACATCTCCAGCTATTGTTGATATTACTTCTCTCATTGAGCCTAGGTATTTTGGTTCCGTCATAATGAGTTTCTTAGAACTCCAGTTCCTAATTATTTAATAGCTGTTAGCTGTATTTTCTGTTGTGCTACTCTATTCAAAACTGAGTAGGCTCCATCCATAGCAGCTTCTATCATTTCTGATAGCCATACTGGAACATATGCTTTTTCTTCTCGATTACTTGGGTTCTCGAAATAATGCTTGTCATTTTCGTCCATACAAAACGCTGACCTTAGGTTTTGGATATCATCCAGGATAGTCATCCAAACACCTACGCTCAGCTTTTCCTTCATTCTTTCTTGTTCTTCTGTGTAAGTCATTGTTCTCTCCTATGGTTAGAACTCTAGATTCGCGATATCCAGTCCAAGCCCCTCTAGTTCTTCGTCACTAAGTGTTTCAGCTAAATTCTTTACCGATAAACCAAGCCTGCCGTAAGCTTAATGTTCATTTAATTAAATCCTCATAGAAACTAGATAGTTGTTGAGCTATCCTAGCCCAAGTATATTTTTCTATTATTTCCTTTCTGGCTCGAATGCCTAGATCCTTGTCGTGGGATACCCATTCCGTGGATACGTTCTCTACGCAGGAGGCGCAATAATCTGATGTTATTACTTTACACTCACACGCCATAGCTTCTTTTACTACTAGAGAAGCTCCAGCTTCTAGTTCACATAAATGGACTAGGTATTCGCTTCTTCCCATATGCTCGGCTACTTTGCCTTCTGATAGATTGCCAAGTATCTTTACATTTGGGGCTAGAACTATATCGTTAGTATCATCGCCCGAAGGACCTATAATGGTTAATTCCTTATTAGGATTAGATGCGATTATCCTACTGACAAGGGAGAATTTCTTGCGTTTATCGTGTTTCCCAACACATAGATAAGTATTGGGCTGTTTTTTTAATGGGATAAAGACATTAGTATCAACGCCATTATGAATGTGAATACAATTATTTATTAGTTTATTTGTTTTTTGGAAAATTAAATCCGAAAGCGCTACGAATCCATCGCAATATTTAATTGCATTGATATCCTCTGGTGGTGCTCCTAATAACCAGTTGCATTTATGAGATGTAAATACTAATTTACTGCTAGCAGCATTGCAAGCATCCCGTAGTATCTTAGGGTGAAAAAATGCGTGTGTTGATACTACATTAGGCTCAAAATCCGCAATATATTTCTCTAATTCTTCCTTGTTTCCCTTTACTAATTGTAGGTGGTGCCCCATCCTGCTTAATTCTAGCCAGCGGTAGTAGCATACCTTCTCTATACCGCCCCAACCATCAGTAGGGCTATCCCATTTCTCGTGAACGCTCGGATCAACAATTAGAACTCTCATTGTGCTCTCTTGCCTCGTCAAGCCTGTGAGCTACTTCCAGCGCCATATCTGTGTTATCTGCGCCGCCTAGGAACTTATCAACCATGATGTCTATCCCATTCTCAAAATCCAGCTCTATGATTTTGTTATTTATAAAAACCTGCCTGGTTTTAGATGGGGAGCGCCTCCAACACCATAAGTCCATTCGAACAGTACCTGGGAAAATGTAGGATTGTATGGAGTAATGCGATGTAGCATAAGAGTTTATAAGGTCAGCCCCATATAGGTTGCCTAGAGTATATGCTACAGATAGAGCGTGAGATCCGAGCATTGATAGGGTGTCTTCTTCATCAATTCTTCCATCTTGATGGAATAGCACTGCTATGTGTGCTCCTGGTGGAATTACGTTGTTCTTAAGGTTCGGGTTAAGTGTGTAAGTATAATCTACGAATATAGATAGACCATTATTGCTCGAAAGTTCGTATAGGTCTAGTGCTTGTTCGAATGTTTCGGTAAAGTTCTTCTCACACATTACGTTCTTGCCAGCCTCTAGTGCCAAACGGCATAGTTCGTAGTGTGTCTGCACAGGGGTAGCAATAAATACATTTTTTATCTGTGGGTCATTGAGAATAGTATCTAAGCTTACTTTCCCACTCTTGGTTGAGACAATTGTCTCTATGTGCGGGAGCCTATCTAACGCCGTGAGTATCTTACTACCCCAATACCCACAACCAATTAGCCCTACTTTTTCCATATTGGACCCCCTACTTTTTGTTGTCTCTATGTTTTCGGTTACATTCAACAGCCATTCGATTGCATCTGCCACCAAACTTAAAGCACATCTTCTGTGCATCAAAGTCTGGATCATAATTATCCATTACAGCCCGCGCAAGATCATTAGCGTTATTAGGAACAACCCCCAGGCGTAAGTGCTTCATGTCTGGGGCAGAGATTGCAGAACACTTATATAAATATCCATCAGCGCCGAGGGTAATCTGATAATAACCATAGATACACTGGTTGAAATCATAAAGTGTAATATCTGTATATCCTTCTTCTGGTGTAACATAGAATATATATGTCCGCTCACTCTTACTTTCAGACAAGTAAGGCCTCAATAATTCACGATACTTTTCTGCTTTCGGAAGCTCGTTTTTCTCTCTATACTTATGAACCTTATCGAATGTCTTAAGGTAATAATCATATGGGATAGAGAAACGAAGAGAATCAACACCAACTCTCTTGGCAAAACTAACTATCCAATCAATCTCCTCTTCTGTAGAATTCCATCTATTAAGAAGGTAACAGATACGCACTGCCATTCTTCTATCTTGGTGTTGCGCCAGTATTCTAATGGCATTGATGATCGAATTAAACTTCTCGTCCTCTGTGCCTTTACCGCGTTTGTGGCTTGCTGGTGATGCAGCATCAAGAGAGAATGAAATATAGTCTGTTTTATCTTCTCCAAGCTTAATCATATGCTGCAAGATGCTGTTATGGTCATTTAAATTTGCTAGTGGTGATCCACTAGTGTGGATACCAAAGTGGTTCTTATAAAACTTGGTTACTCCAAGGTAAGCTGGAAAGTAAGGGTTCATGACGGGCTCTGTATATGCTCCGCCATATATATGGAATGGTACCCTGCCATGCAGATCATGGAGTAGCGCTAGTCCGTTTGCCTCCCATTCACCTAATGCATGCTGAAATAGAGCGCCCTGACAGTGGGTGCAGTTCATTACACAAGACCTTCTGCCGTCGCCTGGAAGGTGAATTTCAAGTTGGCGTGGCCATATCATTGATCCATTGAAGAACTTGTCTTCACCACCAACATGATCCACAAGTTGCTTATAATACTGATATTGTTCTGGTCTGTTATCTTTCATTGATTTTTCTGGTTGTCAGTAGATATCCATTACGAAATATTTCTAATCTTCCATCGTTAAGTGTTTCCTTTACTGCCTGTACAACCCCGGGGTATTCATTGCTGTGGTCATGGAAAGCTACTAACCCACCCAGTTTTGTTAAGGGTAGGTAGGTATCAATATCTTTCCTAACACTCTCATAATTGTGTAACCCATCAATAAATAGTAAACCTGCTTTCTCATTCCCAAGTATTTCTTTAACTCGTGGTAGCTGGTCTATTCTATCTCCTATAACTGGAGTTATAGTCTTTCCTGGGCAAATTTTATTAACTTGGTGCTCCCAGGAACTAAAGAAACCTTCTTGATTTAATACTTCTTTTCCAGAGTAACTAGCAACGACGCCTTTAGCCATATCGGAAAGGTATTCTATTCTGAACGGGTCTACCGATATAATATGGTCAGTATCTGAAGAGCTAAGGGCTATACAGCAAGTTGACAACCCAATTAAACAACCAATCTCTATTTTAAATCCTGAAGTATCTAGGGATGCCTGTATTAATGCCTTGCGGTGTTCAGGATAAAGAATGCCGGCTAAATTTTTAACCCTGGAATATATATCTTTTATATCGTTCATTTACCTTCTCCATAGTATTTAGACAAAAGCCAAGTTTCTTTCTCTATAATTACTTTCTGTTCATTGCTAGATAAAACTTTGTCCCACGATTGGTGGATACTTTCGTTTAGTTTCGGAAGTTGCTCTTCTATACCAAAATGTTGTAGAAATACTGGTGCCCAAAAGTTTTCGATATCATTTTCTAAAACAAATACCTTAAGATTAGATGGCAGTTTTCCATCAACTCTAATATATTCTGACTGCCATCTATATTTTGGCAACACCTTTTTAAACCAAGCATGGAAGGGTAACTTTGTATGGCCTTTTTCTTTGCTCCAAGCCCACCCACTTACTGCTCTTGGGAAAGGATGCCGTACATTTGTGTAGATTGAATAACTGTTTACATCTAGCCCTTGCTTTATCATTATCTCAATAAATAGTTTTAGTGGAGAATGAACGCTAAGAACTTTGCCATCTAATTTATCTATCTTTAGGTTAGATGGAACTAATCCATCATTTCCCAGATGCAGGTCCGGATGTCCTATTTTCTCCCGAAGCAATCTGTAAACAGAAGTCCCACCACACTTCCACTGATGGAAAAAGCAAAACTTTTGTTTATGGTAGATATACATATAGATTTAGCTTTTGTTAATATGGTTTTTCTGCATAAAATAGTGCAGAACAGAAATTTCTGTTAGAATTGTTCATTTATGCATCCCCAAGATATTTCATATCAGTAGCCGTGAACCCGCTTGCTTTCTTTGCTGTTATAATGTCAAGGCTAATCCATTCATAATCTCCCAAAATGTGGGGGTTCTCACTCATCTTGTAGCTTGGGTTTAATTCATATATCTTGTTATCTAATATTTTTCTTAATGTATCTATTCGTTGTTTGTATGTCATCTGTTTCCAGTGCTTTTTGCTCTCTCCTTTTAATTTAATATGGTGTCCAAGTATTCCAATATTTGTTATTCTAGAAGAGGAGGGTCTAGCTCCTTTTATATTCTCTTTGTGGAGAAAAACATTAGCATAAAAATCAGAACCCCCACAAACTATATCTGGGAATAGGCTCTTTGCATATATATCCTTGCTTTCATGGTATTTATCACAGAAGTACAATGGATATAGTTTTTGTAGGACGGATGAGCGCACCGCTACACCCCAGTGTCCATACCAGCCAAGTCCGCAATCTATAATAACCCGTCTATCATCTCTTTCTTCATCTGACTTATAAGCATATCCTAACACATAACCAATTTCTGTATCTGTCATGCAATAATCTATGAACTCGAAATAGTCCTTGGATATTACTGTATCAGATTGTAATTGAATAACATATTCGCCACTAGTTCTCTCTGCTGTTTCTATAAAGGCCCTTGGTGTATTCCAATTAATCCCGTAATTGGTAGGACGTATTATGGTGTGTTTTTCAGTTGAGTCTATTTTATTAAAAATATTTATTAATCCATGGTCGAATCCACCATCAAAGAAACCCCATATTCTATAATTTCTGGGCTTTCTTGCGCTATTTATGGATTCAATTACTAACTCTGCTATCTCTGGGTATTGGTGAAACGTTATAAAAACGTCGATAGTTGGCCTAGTCATTTTATCCTGAGCATAAACTAGTAAATAATATATCGTCAATGGCTTTTAGTTCTTTTACTAGGCCGTTGTAATCTTCCTCGTTAATTCTTTTAACTGACAATTCATTCATCTCTTTTGTATGATCTCGCCTACTGACACGCTCTAATCTTACTTCCTTGGGAGCATCAATAAATAGAACAATAGGAAGCCATCCAAGTTCTCTAACTCTATTTAGTAATAGCATTTGAGTTGTGCTTCTAGGTAATGACTCGATTGCTACTAGTGTGGTATGGTTATTCATTTCGAGAAACTCGATGACCATATTCTCTATCTCTGTATCCATAGAGGAAGGAGCACCACTATTCTTTTGTTTAATGAAATAAGATTCACCATATTTAACGCGTAGTTCTGACCCTATGAACAGTTTAGGGCATTGTAAGGAGCTGACAAAAGTAGTCTTGCCAGCTCCTGTAGTTCCTGTTATTGCTAATAGGACCTTAGGGTTCATTACCTTTCAGCCCACCCATTTTCCTGATGGCATCTAGGTCATGTATTGTTGCTGGCTTCACTAAGCCTGATTGGCGCTTGGCATTCTCAATTTGTTCTGCGGCAGAGTTTAACATCTCTCCAATTTTATTAGCTATGTCTCCTGGTGTCTCACCATAGATAACAAAGTACTTCTGATTTGGGAACATAGGCTCCCCAAATTCTCCCATGGAGATGCTAATACACGCCTGGTAATTGAAATTGTCGGGAAAATTTACGAATTTTCCTTCATCATCGCGTTCAATCATTGGCTCTACAACAGGAAGCCCATGAATTATATAAGACCTTGGACCCTTGAAGTCCTCTATGTTGAGTACTTCGTCTGTCATAATATATCCTGGCTCCTTGCCCGAATGGGCTCTGAAACTACGTTCTTTGGTCGCTTGAAGCATGTTTTTGCGATGGGGTTGAAGCCGTTAAAGGTTTCTGACGGCACGGGGTTTTTACTATAACAACGAGTGCTATAATCACACCAGGCACATGGCCAGTCTCCCTTTGCTATATATGGCTCTGGATTGCCTGGTAGAACTTGTGCCTTTTTCTTTACTCGTTCCGTATCTGTCTTGTTAAGTTCGCCTTTATCTGCCATTAAGATTAACTGCTCATTTGAATATTGTCTTACATAATCCCTCGGTGGAAGCTCTGCTTCTTCTAGGTGTTTAGTTAGCTTTATCCATCGGGCATAGATATTATCGGCTGTTATATGTTTCCAAACCTCAGCTATCTGGTCATTCCTTACTACTAAACTACCATTTTCATCTATCGAAAGAACGTGCTGTTTAACAGAGCAATCCGCTCTTTCGATGTAGAAAATGATCCATTCCTTTACTCCCCACTCTGAATAATGGTGTAGATATACCATTGATTGAAGGGCGTGTTCTAGTTTAGGAATTGCATTTGGTCCAGAGATATACATTTTCGATGGGTAATATCCACCAACGGTCTTAACCTCCACTCCTACTGGCCTGCCTGTGGATTTATCAAGAACCCACAAATCTACCCTACCAGAAACAGGTACCGGATTCCTACGAGCCATCTTGGTTTCATGGCCTAGATACACACCACTAATCTTGATTAGGTTTGTGATATCGTCATGCATTACATTACCAGCTCTACACTTAAGCTCTCTACTGAGCTGAGGATTGTCTGGTTTCGGCTCCTCTTCTACTTCTAGGAGCCTATAATATTGTTGTCTTAAACAAGACCCAGCTACTTTTCTAATTCCATCTTCTTCCCACTCTACCGAGGCATCTGAAGGATAGAAGGCATGTGGTATATACTGATCTACAATTTTGGGATTGAGTACTACATCTGATATCAAGCTTATTAGGTCTATCATTGTGTTATTTGTATTGCTCCCGGTGTATCCCCTTTCAATTCTAGTCCTTCTTCGAAAGTTATCTCCTCACCTTTTCCTACCATGTACATCTGTGATTCTCTAGTAGCCGCTTGAATGGTCATTTCTTTTACAATCTTTGCCCAGGTAGGGTGGAAGTGATATGCAATGGTATCCTTATAACCTTCTAGTTTGTTCTTCTCTATACTCAACTCGATAACGGGCATCTTTATATCATCTTCGCATGACCATACCATTTTAGCTTGTTCCCGCTTCTCGTGTAGGTCATTATACACCATGCCTACAAACTTTGAGTCGAATTGCATTTTGGCTGAGCCATATAAGTGGGCAAGCCTTGGGCGGGATTGATAAACACCAAGCTTGTTGCATTCCATTGTGGAAATGGCGGTGAAGCCCATAGTAACGGGCGTTTTTCTAAACCACCTGGATAGATTTGAGAATTGCACTCGCTCTTCCAGCCCCGGGCTCTCTATGTTATTGAATGAGTCTACAATTAATATCACATTATTGCCAGTCTTTTCCTGAATATCTCTTACCCATTTCTCAACTACGGTAGTGCTATTTCCTATCTCTTCTCCCTTTACTGATAATCTGCCTGAGCTTATCCACTCACCCATGACTTCTCTAGCTTCGTTATACTTCTTGAGTTTGTCATCTGATTTAATCTTTGTTGGTTGCAGGCAGCTGGTGATTGGAATCTCACTAGCCATTGCCCACCACTTAGCAAAGGCTACCTTTCTTGGGTCATCTATTGCCCAATAGCATACTGTCATGTTCCTATTATTTACTATATCACAAAGATGATAAGCAATATTGAGGACCAGGGCACTCTTCCCAGAATTTGAGTTCCCTGCAAATACTAGCCATTGCTCGCTCTTAGGGATGCCATTTGTTGCTTGGTTTAGAAGATTGAGCCCGCAATCAAACCCACCTAAGCCCCGTTCTGCGGTATCTGCTTGAGATACCAAGCTGTCATAAAACTCTACTACCTCATTCTGCGATAGGTCCTGTTCTTGTTTATGTCCTTTAGCCTCTAATTCATCTATCGTCCCGCGTAGGATACCAACCTTGATTCTGCTGTCCTCTGTTCGGTCTAGTTTCTTAACAGCCTCGGCAATGATTTTATCTGTTACATTATCAAAACGCCGATTAAATTCTGCAACAATATCATCTACCGGAACCAACAGCTTCTTAGCAAGCGATTCCATTTTCTTTCTACGCCTGATAAGGTTAGCTTCGTTTCGTAGCAACCCAATAAGCTCGCCTAGGACTATATCGTGGTCGAATTCTCCTTCTGCTGCTTGCTCTAGCTGCCAATCGAAGGCATCAAAAACCCGAATGTTATCCAGGAATGCTTTTGCCCCATGCTTCTTAATATATCCATCCGGGTCTGTCTCCTCTTGGGGTAGGTCATCTGGGAGGAGACTGATTGTAATGCGGATATTCTGGACACCTTGCCCAGCATACAAATAACCCTTTTGGGTTGGGTTATTTGGGTCCCCAACCATCTTCTCTCTACCAGTCTTATCGTTGTCTAGAACGAAATTGATATGGCGGAAACCAAGGTCGCATAGAAGCCGCATATGTTCTTTGGTAAATGCCGTACCCCCAAGGGCGCATACAGGCGATAAGCCGCTTGCTACGGCTGTTACCCAGTCTGCGTATCCCTCGAAGATATCGAGTCTCTCGTGGGTTCTCTTGTGGAATAAATGTATTCCATATAAAATGCTGGATTTGGAATAGATGGTGCTGCCGGACTGCGTCTCCTCATTCCATTCCTTGGTGTTTAGATATTTAGGTTCCGGCTTCTCTTTATTATAGTTTCTGGAAGCGAATGCAACTGGACGACCCTTATGGTCCCTAACAAGAAAGGTAAGCCGATCTGGACCAAACACTCTTGGTACGCGCCTCCTTTCATTATGCCTAATGCTGTACCTAGTTAATTGGTCGTCCGTCCAAGAACCGCGATTTTTTATTGTAGTGTAAAATGCTTCTAGGTCTGGGATTGTCCCAAATTCAAGATGCTTTTTGTCCTTCTCATTCCACCCCCTGGCTTCTCCCCAACCTAGTACCGACAATTCATTAAAGACCTCGGCTGCATTTCTATATAGTTGGGCGCACTTCATATCCTCAATTTGTTCTTCTGTGAATTCGATATCCTCGTGCGGTATCCCATACCTGTCACATAGAACGAATACGTTTTCTGTTATAAACTCTTTTCCTTCAAGGGGTAATCCTTCTAGGTGGTGTGCTGCTGTAAGAATGTCCATATTACTAGAACAGCCGAAGCAATGTATCCAGCTATCATTATGAAGAGCCATTGATGGGTCAGGGTCATTGTGATAACGAGAAATACAGCGAAATTTCTTTCCCCCTCCTACCTCTATTCCTCTACTCTCAAGGTATTCAATTAAATGAATACGTAGCTCGTCAATGAGTGCTTCAAGACGTGCTTTGCCATTAGGCATTTTGCTCCTCCTGATGCTCGTTTATCAAATTGGTGGGCACAAAATTCTCCATTATTTCTTGTTTTCTCTTGGAATTTCAGGGGAGATTTGTACAATGGGGTAATGCGAGAGCGAGTTCTTACGCTGGAACAAATCCAGGATTACCTTGACTGTGGGCTCTACTATAGATACCGCCATGAACTTGGATTTAAGCATTACTTTGGTTCTCCTGCCAATAATGCAATATGGATTACCTGTAAAGGCGTAATCAGTAGGTTGTTCGACGCTCTCGGGTCAGGGAATGGTAGAAGGTCAGCAACCAATATAGCTACTGATGGGCGCTTTGTCAATTACATATGGTACAAGTCTGGAGGGACACCAGAAGGATATGCAGCTACACACGCCCTAATCCGCCTCCTCATCCTTGACATTCTATCTATTTATAAAGAGAAGGAAGTTACTATTAGCGGCGACTTTGCAGCATCCAAGGTAGTTAATGGTTATCTTATTGAGGACCACCTTGAAGGCTTATTTATTAAAACTGGCAAGGACAAAAAAGAATTTCTTGTTGCCGTACAAATAGACCACGATAGTCAAGTAGAACAAGGACCAAGAGTGAGTGGAATGCGTGCTGCGCTTGTAAAGAATACCCTTGGTAAGGCTAATGTGGGAACCCCTATGCCAGTTAAGCTCCTACGGATACGGATACCCTCAAGAGCAGCAAAATGGTACGATTTATCGCGTAGGACATACCAGGAATTCACCTGGCTTGCTAAATCTGTTATCTCTGGTATCACAAACCAAATATATCTACCTACTAATTCAAGACATAAATGTAGTAGCTGTTGTTTTAGAACTACTTGTTCTAACTACTTCTGCGAGAAGGAATTACGTCCCCCTATCGTATATAAACATAGAAAGGAGCTGGAGAAATGAAAGTCTTACTCAATTCCTACAGCGCTGCTTGTCGTGGTAGCTATGGAATAGCCACCAGAGAGATATGGATGCGGATTTTGGAACGCTGCCCAGATATTGAGGTGGTTCAACATGGCTGGTTCCACTACAAGCCACAAGAGGAGGTTCCATGGAAGATTATTCCTACTAACTGCCCTACTGTCTTTCCCGATAAGGATGGTAGGATTAAAGGTGAAGGAGATATATACGGGGAAGAGACAATAGAGGATGTTATTAAGGAAGTAAAACCGGATCTTGTGTGGGACCTAGAAGACCCATGGATGAATACCAAAGTCGCCATGTTAAAACGTGTCTATAACTATAAATTGATATATTACTGCCCAGTGGACGGAGAACCATACCCACCAAGGTTTGGGGGAAGGATTGCTGCTGCTGATACAGTAGTAGCAATGTCTAATTATGGGGCCAAGGTTCTAAAGAACCTACCGCAGATGCGGGAACGCGATGTTCCAGTAATATATCTAGGGTATGACCAGCACATCTTTAATCAGGCTACAAAAGAAGAGCGTAAGATTATAAGACACCAATTATCTAATGGAATGCTTAATAATAATGACTTTGTTCTTGGCTGGGTTGGGAAGGACCAGTTTAGAAAACAGGTGTGGGTTCTCTATGCATTAATGCACTACCTACGTTCTGGGGAGTATATCATATGCAAAGACTGCAATAGAATTACCCATAAGGAATATGACCCAGACAACAGGAAGACAAGAGACCCACAAACTAATGTACTTTATGATACAAATTACAACTATGATTACTGTTGGCATTGTAAATCAAGAAGTATAGTTAATGGACTTCCAAGAAAGAATGTTTATCTGTGGGCTCATATGGTTAATAAACCACAGACTGGATATGACCTACTACACCTAGCAGAGATATATAAGGTTGGTGATATTATCCATGTTCCAGACAGAATGGATGAACAAGGTGTAGAAGCAGCAGAAATTGCTGGTTTATATAATGGTTTTGATGCCATGGTATATCCAACAGGAGGAGAAGGTTTTAGTATGGTAGCCTTGGAGGCTAATGCATGTGGAGTACCCCTCATCTACTCTAACTATTCAGCACATGCAGAATTCGCAACTGGATTACCTGTTAAATGTAATATATTTCCAGAAATCAAGAGCCAGAGATTTAGGGCTATATGTGTAATGGATGACTTGATTAAACAAACGCTTACTATGATAAATGATACAAACACCAGGCATATCCTATCAAAAAGAGCTATTAAATCAGCATCTAAGATGACCTGGGATGCTACTATAGACCAATGGTTAAAAATTATTAAATCAACCATGGAAACTGAAACGGCGAATGCTTTTGGGAGAGTAATTTAAAATGAGACTGGAAGTAGTTACCGATATAGATTCAACATCTGGCTATTCCAATTTTGCCAGAACATACATAAAAGCTCTACTGGACTATGGAGTCAAAATACAACTAAACCAGACTAAACATGATAAATCAAGTATAGAACTTGATGACTGGTGGAAAGCAAATATTGGCAAGCTACTAGAATCACCGCAACTACCTGATGCTAAAGTTTATATAGAGACACCAGAATTTTTCCAGTTTCATCCTAACATAAAAAATGTTGGATATACTTTTTGGGAAACTACAAGAATAGCAAGTACCCATGTACAAGGAAACCCTGTTCCAGACCAAAGATATAATTGGGTAAGCCAAATGAACAAAATGAACTTAATGCTGACTGGATGTAGAAGCTCCAAGCAGTCATTTATTAAGTCAGGAGTTAATACCCCGATAGAAGTTATTGGCTGCCCTGTTAAACAGCATGATATTAATGAAGAGCTTTTAATACATGGAGTAACAATTAATCAGAGTACTAATATTATTGAAAGAAATGCAAGGCCATTTGTCTTTGGTTCTATTGCTCAATGGACTTGGCGTAAGAACCTCGAAGATCTCATTGTTGCGTTCTGTACAGAATTTCAACCAGGAGAAGCTGTTCTATGTTTGAAAACTTATCTTACTTCACCAATAGGTGGAGGAAGTAATATAAAAGAGGAATCTATAGAAATAGCTCATATTGAGAATAAGATTAAAGAGATCAAAGGGGGTATTGGATATACTTTACTCCCTGAGGTCGTCCTTATTGGAGCCTCTTTAACAGATGAACAAATGTTAAAGCTACATAACTCCTTTGATGCTTATGTAAATCCATCAAGAGGAGAAGGTTTCTGTTTACCAGCAGCTACTGCCATGCTTGCTGGAAGCGCTGTTCTTTCTACTGATTTCTCTGCTACTCAGGACTATGTAATTGCAGGAGAAACAGGCTGGCCAGTAAAATGTACAATGGAACCAGTATATAATATGCCCCTAATTCCTTGGTATGACTGCAAACATGAATGGGGCCGTATTAATATACTAGACCTACGGAAAAAGATGCGTGATGTAAAAGAGAATAGATATCAGGAGATTAGAGATGCCGGGCAAAGGTTCATTCGGGAAACCTACTCGCCTAAGGCCGTTGCGGAACGCACGGTTAAGGCAATCGAAACCATCCTGGACTAATATAAGTTGGGGATGGGTTCTAGGTAATTGCTCTGAACCATTTGATGCTTTAAACTATTACGATAGACATATATTATATATGTACTATCATGCTAGATCGTGGAGAAAAAGAGATGCCTTGAAGAAGAAATTCAAGAAAAGGTTTCATAAAATGAAAAGACTATTACATGCATAATAACTGTTCAGATGTAAGCCACTCTGGAAAATTATTCATTGTTTTCCTATAGAAGTGCCATGTGCATATCATGCCTACACATGTCAGCTACTAACCCATCAATATTTATCTCTGGTTTCCAGCCAAGCTTCATTATTTTAGAGGCATCACCACAGAGATAAGGAACCTCAGAAGGACGATAAAGTTTTTCATCTATAAATACCAATGATTGTTCTGCTGTTCCATACACAGAACCTGGCTTTAAATCACCGTTCCATGTTGAATCAATCCAATCTTCACAACCAGTAGCATTCTCGGCAAACCACTTAACGCATAGCTCTAAAAACTGCTTGACAGAAATGGTTTTACCAGTTGCCACTACATAATCATCTGGCTTCTCTTGTTCCGTAATAAGAGCCATAGCTCTTACGTAGTCTGCTGCGTGCCCCCAGTCTCTACGTGCGCTTATATTTCCCAGTTTAATAGCTGGTAACGAAAGGTCCATCCATCTCTCGGCTAATCCTTTTGTAATCTTACGGGTTACAAAATTATCTCCCCTAATAGGACTCTCGTGATTATACAATATACCATTAGAAGCATGGAGACCATAAGCCTCCCGATAATTTCTAACTAACCAATACGCAGCCAGTTTTGATACACCGTATGGACTGCGGGGATAAAATGGAGTCTCCTCATTTTGTTTTTCTGTATTGTTTATCCCAAATTGTTCAGAGGTAGATGCCTGATAAAACCTGCATGATTTATCCAAAGCCCTAATTGATTCCAGTATATGAAGAACACCCAATGTATTAACAGATAAAGTATAAACAGGTAGATTGAACGAGGTATGAACATGACTCTGGGCGGCAAGATTATAAATCCGGTCTGGTCTAATCTCCTTTACTATACTCCTCACACACTCATACTCAAGGAGATCGCATTCAACATAGTTTATATTCCTTTCAATCCCAAGAAAGGTAAGCCCTGGAAAACTATTATTAGCATCTCTGCGGTGCATTCCAAATACTTGATGCCCTTGGTCTAGTAAATACTTACATAGGTATGGACCATCCTGCCCACCAACACCAGTAACTAATACTCTCATTTTATCTCCCTGCTAGTCATTCCGAATCCTCCATATTATCCCAAGCCAGGGGCAATATTACAGTAAAACCACACCTACCGCACTTAAAAGCACCTTTCTTAAACCAATGCCTCTCGACCCACTTTTCCCATCTATGACCGAGTATCCAACACCGGGGCCTAATATATTGGGGAATGCGTGTTAATGCTTTCTCCGCAAACCACTTGAATTCTGGGTCAATCTCCTTTCGGTGCCACCATAATATAAATTCTCTATATATATCCTTTAGGTCTTGGATTATGCTTTGTTTAGTACTTATGGGAAAACCAGTTTCTTCTTCCTCGCGAAGCACTTCTTGCCATCTAGCATCCCACAATGGTTCATATCTCTTTCTATCAGCCTCTGGAATAAAATCTCTTGGACGAATTCTGATTTGTAAGGGCCAGATATCGATATAGAAATCGCCCCTACCATTTCTATCGTACCTTAACCTGGAGCTAAACCCCATATTGCGCCAAGGGTTAAGAGCAATAGTAATTGGATGGTCTTCTGGACAACATAAACGATGTAACCTACTCTCTTTATCTCTATTTATCCCCATAGCTATTTTTTTCTATACCAATCCCGGAACTATTTCCGCTATAGCATGGCAAATTGCATCATGAACAACTTCAATTCTTCCTGCTCTTGTTCCATCTACAGAGATAATAATATCTGCATATGGCTCTATTCTGTGTAAGTGCCTGCCAAAAACTGCAATAACAGTACATCCATTCTCTTTGGCTGTCTTTGCTATTCTCATAATGTTTTTTGATTCACCAGATGTTGAAAATACAATCACTGTCTTATTTAAATCTGGATGTCTTAAAACAACACGCTCCAGTGCTAAGGCAGCCGCCTCTTCAAATGAATAATCATTCGCATATGCACTATAAGATACAGAATTATCTCCAATTGATATAGCAATAGGCCCTGGTTTCAACATTAAGTCACCCACTAAGTGACTTGCCACAGCATAAGATCCACCATTACCAAATGAAATCACGATGTCCGATTCCGCTATGAGTTTAGCGGCCTTGTTAATTAAATCTATATCAAGACCACTGATCATACGATTGACATCATTCAGAACCTTACTTATAGTTGTTTCAGTTCTTTCGCCATTTTTATTAAGTTCTGTGGACATATCACCCCTGTATTCAACTCCCACGTAGCGGTTGTTGCTCCAGCTAGACAACCAAGTTGGAGAGCATCTTCTAATTTTATGCCTGCTCCTAATGAGCAAGCCATCATTGTCGTGAATGCATCACCACACCCAGTAGTATCAACTACCTGTTTTGATGGCATGGAGTACGTATAACTAGGACCTCCTATAACATCTGCTCCGTCTTGCCTTGTTACCACAAGAATACCGCATTTTGGGGGTGTGTCTTTTACCTCATTCCATTCATATTGGTTCATTGTAATAAGACTAATATGATGTCCTAGTCTGTTAACCTGATCCCAATAATCCACTAAGTCTCGCGCATTAGCTTTATTCTTTTGGGCATTCCATGCTACTACCTTAGCTCTTTCAAGCCTTTCGAGGTTAACAAATGGGCCGCAGTAGCCAAAATCAGATAGAATGACAACTTCTGGGTCAACAACATTGTGTCCGTAAGTTATTATTTTATTATGGTTCACTTTATTGGTTATGTCTACTCTACTACCATCAGTAAAACGAACTTTCCTAACGGGTGGGTCGAATGTTTCTAGTTTAACAATACACCCAAGTCCCATTGCGTGTTTTGCATAAATTGCTGCGCCACCATGGTGCCATTTAACATTATCAAGATTCACTATTATATGATGGAGTTCGCCATGTTGCTCCGTTGTTCCATCAAGTATTGTATCACCAATCACTAATACATTAAGCCCCTTTATCCTTTCAAATGCTCTCTCTAGCTTTAAACTGTTAATGATTCTGGTACTACTATCCTTTAATTCTTCTGTAAATACTAACTTTCCACCATGCTTTTCTACTGCTTCTCGTTCTAAATCTAACCTACCTGTGGGATCGATTCCCTCGTTATATTCATTGCCTTTAATATATAGATCTGGTTTTATTTCATTTATAGATTTACATGCTGTTGATTCATATGAAGGTATTACAGAAAAAACAACCTTAAGAGCTTTTAGTACGGCCATTCTGTCACCTAATGTATTAATAGGTCTGCCTGGACCCTTGTTTACATAATCATCTGCTGTAACCGATACAAACAATAAATCAACCAACTCTGATGCTTTTGTTAAGTGTCTGATATGGCCTGCATGGAGAACATCAAAACATCCGTGACATAAACCTATTCTAGGACCGCGCACCAAACTTTCTCCTCATCCACCTAGCATTATAGTAGATTGGATGATTAGGGTCTTTTACCCTACCGTATTTAACCGCGTTATATACCTCATTCATCTCGAACGAGATGTTTCCGGTAATCTCAAAACCCTCTTCTTGAATCCTATCACAATCCATACAGTATGATCGAGGATCTACGTTATCTGTAGTAATCAAGTTTGCCTTTGGGTTTAAAGCGTGAGCCATTTCACCCAAATCAGAAAGAGACATTACCTGTGTGCATACATTATATGCCCCACGCATGTCTTCATGTTCCATGGCAAATTCATATGCTCTCAACATATCTTCCATGGTAATAATTGGACGCATTTGCGAACCACCATGGACCTCGATCCTACCAAGCGCAGACGACATGGCCAGGGCGTTTCCAGCCACGTCCAACCTAAGTCTCGGGCTATCTCCAACTACAGTTCCAGGACGTAAATATACAATCCTGCGATCTCCATCATAACTTTTGGCTACCCGCTCCGCTATCATTTTAGACTTATTATAGTCCGACATTGGAACTAACGGTGTATCGTATTCCCATACATGTATGTCTTCACTTAATCCATATACGCTTCCGGATGACGCCAGAATAAACACGTCGCTCTCTACATTCTCTAAAAGATTTTGTGTAGACAGTACGTTAGTTTCCCAAGTCAACTTTGGAAAATCAACTACTGAAGGGTCATTGGAAACCGCACCCAGATGAATGATTGCATCAAACCACTCGGATGTCTTAAAGTCTACTGCGCTCTCTGTAGAAAGCTGAAGATTACTACTTTGTGTATGATACTGACCATACCACATGGGGTCAATTACAAGGATTTTATGACCTTTGCTCAAGAGATAATCGACAAGCCTACAACCTACATATCCACATCCACCGGTAATCAAAAGCTTCATGTTGCTATCCTATAGATTATGCGTATCTGTTATACTTTGAAGGTGTGCTAATACTGCTTCATATGTATAGTCCCATGTATTATTACTTGCTAGGGCATATACAGGTGTACCAAATGGGTTGGCCTCCACTGGTTTACCTTCACAGGCTATCACTTGTGCATAATAACCCTTAGGTGCAAAGGTCACAACTGGAGTTCCGACATACGATGTGAACCTAATAGCTCCACACATTGGTGCCACTGCTAAAGCACAGTCTTGTAGATAAGATACCTGAGTATGAAGATCTGCTCCAATGATGTTGATAATATTAGGTCCTTCTAAATCTTTCAACCCAACTTCATACGAGGGACCTATAATAACAGCAGTACGATCTTGTGTTATAGCATGAATCAACTTAATCCAATTGTCTTCACTCCAGTTTCTAAATGTATTATTGAGACGCTGTCTAGGGAAGACTGCAATGGATCGCTTTGGTATATTAGGATGCTCATTTGTTCTCAGGAGTACATATTCCTGTTGGGCTCCATCTATAAATGCAGTTGGCCAAGAAGTATTGGGATGAAGACATTCAGTTACACCGTACTGAACTGTCTCCTCTCTAAACCACTGGTTGATCTCACCCATGATACCCTCATCGGGTTTTAGTGCTTTCTCTGTACCAGTCTTTACAAGAGTATTCCAACGGGCGAAATACAATCCATCTCTGATCTGTTTAACAAAACACTCCGGTATAGGCAAGTAAACATTGGCGTGCTCATAGAGCAAGGATCTCTCAGCATATCCTGACACAATAAAAATACTATCTGGATAAACACGACGATGTAAATATCTCAATCGTCCCTGGTATACTTCTAGCTCTCCACCAAACTCACCCGCCCATGGTCCGAATGCGAATATCTCTGACATGGGACTCCCTATATGTTGCCACTATTCTTAGATACTCTAAAAATTAGTCTATAATCCTTCTCTCCTTCTGCTGGTGGATGACCCCATAGGAGTTCAAAATACTTGAAACCAGCACACTTAAACATCTTCTTGGCTGCTGCCAAGTTAGGAGCGAACCAATTAGATGCATCGCCATTTAGATCATCATCATAGAATTCAAGTATAGCTAGATCTTCTTGTTCAGGTAGATAAATTGCCTGTGTTTCTACCAGGACAACACCACCCTCGCTGGTTAGATCATATAGCTGGTGTAGTGCAGTGTACGGACTCTCAAGATGATACAATACTCCAAGGAATAATACAACATCAAAAGTACCAATATCCTCTGGGGTTGTTGTCTCTATGTTTCCGAAGTGTGTCTCTACCCCACTTCTATTAATCGTATGAGCAACATCAAAGCCACGCTTCCCAGGGTAGTCTACATAGTCTACTTCTCCCCCGGCATGTTCCTGAAAGTCACGCACCCATACATACTCATCAAGAGCAACTACACCGTTTGCACCTCTACGCTCTGCCTCGAAGGACATGTATCCATCCCAGGCTCCAATGTCTAATACGCGCTTCCCCTTCACATCTGGGAAGTAACTAGCCATTCTCTCTAGATTCTCAGGTAGAGTCAGACCAGGAGTTACTACGCCATCGCCAAAGTCCATAGTATGCCACCATACTGGGACACTATCTACTAGGGCTTGCTTCTGTTCTTTATTCATTTAAGTTGCTCCATAATATTTTACAAAGTTAGGATGACTAAGTATCTGTGGAGGATGATCTTCTGGACCAAGGTTGCTCACAGTAAACTTGACATGAAATGTCATTGTTGCAATATCAATACGATGCTGGAGGTTATCTGGACCTTGTTCAATCTCATAACGTAGATCAGATAGAACCTCCCAAGTATTATCTGTTCTTGGTAGTTGCTCTACTCTCATGTCATAATACCAACCTGGTCGTATCCACTCATAGTGGAACACACCTAGGTCAAGCCCAAGCAATTTATCAAAGTATCTTTCATCACAGAACTCATTCATAATGGTATCGTAGAGCTTTCCACTACCATATCTAAAAGCTATCTTTCTTGGACGATCATCATTGAACTCAACATATGGAGCTTCAAAGAACCGAGTATAGCTACTATAGATACCACTATCTGGTTTCATGTCATTACAAAACCCTAGAAGAACATCAGCTTGGGTCTTAGTAAGAAACATGTCACATTCTATTGGAAAGATAAGATCTTCTGGAGATGGACTTACAACTTCCTTGAATGCATTATATGACTTGATGTAGGTCTGTCTATTGATATCTACTGGATCATAATCCATCTCTACTATATGAATCTCTGTATCATATGCTTGATTGGCATCTGATACAAGATCACGCAGTTCTTCTATATCTTTAGATCGTACTCCATCTGTAGTCCATCTATCTTTGAAGTCTGCTTCCGGAGCTTTGTGCGCTTCGGGTCCATTAGGAAACATACCTTCAGCAATTACGAATACATCAGGCTCAAGAAACTCACACATATTAGCAATATGTGCTTGCATGAAGTGTGCTTCATTGAAGCATGGTTCGACTATGATTCTCATATTAGCCTATTGCTCCGATGAACATCATGTTTGGAGTAGCAAGCCCATTGTCTTCTCGTATCGGTCGTGGAGTGTTAGCACAAATCTTTCGAATGGTTTCAATCTCTATACGATTCAGCAATAAGTCTGCTCCCACTTCATCAGGAGTCATCCACTCCCCAAGCCCACCAGGTTCATCAAGTACCTCTGTGGTTATCACTACTAGTGCACCTCTCCGAAGTGTCTTGTGCATCAGTGCGCGTGAAGCATCTCTTCCTGTTTGAGAGAAATGCTCAATAGCACTTACAGATGTAACTACATCTGGATTCATAGCCTGCACTGTGGTATCTTCTATTCCATTTCTTGTATAGATAATACCATCGTCTTCATGTTCAGCTAAAAAGTCAGCATATATCTTCCCATAATGTACTTCGCTAGCCTGATCTACCGCTATTACTTCGGCTCTTGTGTACTTCTGAATATAAGGAGGCCAAAGTCCTGCTCCACATCCGATATCAACTATCTGTCTTGCATCAGGAGCATACCTGTTAATCAAAGTACGCATCCACCAGTAGTCATTTGGTCTGCTACCCCAGTAAAGAGGTCGTGACATATCTTCTGCTTGCTGATAAAGTTCTTGCATATGTTCTGGAGTTAGTCCATCAACATATGGTGTGGTATCATGCGGACCTAGATTACCTATACATACTATTTCTGGAAGCAGCATTAGTCAATATTCCTATTCTTTAGAGTAGCATTGGTTGATCTATCCTTGATTGCATTCAATAGTTGCCTTCTGAATGATACAATCTTTTCGTTCTCTTCTTTAACGGCGACAGATTCAGCCATTGCATCTGCACCACAGCAGACATATTTACTATACCCCTTGCTGTGATCTACCTTGTAGTTATATTTATCAGGATTGAAAAAGATATCACATCCTGGAAAAGGAATAAACGTACATAGCGTAACACTATCAGGAGCACACTTCTCGATAAAATCAACTGTCAGGTCGATGTCTTCCTGCTCTTCGCCTGGTAGTCCTACGATTAGGCAAGATTTCACCTTGATTCCAACACTGTGAGCGATGTTCACTGCATTGATATTGTCCTCTACACGCTCACCCTTTTGTACCAGATCTAGTACTTTCTGTGAACCAGACTCGACACCAATGTCAACTTGTCTGCACCCTGAGTCATAGAGCATTTCCATCTTCTCAAGAGTTACAGCATCTCCTCGAACACAAGCTCTCCACCTGCTTTCACGACTCTTGAAGATATCACACATCTTTCTTAGTCTATTAGA
>Ga0307376_10001629_pt1 | contig 23665 bp, 9 predicted proteins | sample TR2MG_FD_202536 | JGI IMG/M metagenome (GOLD analysis project Ga0307376, IMG submission 202536) | Soil microbial communities from Risofladan, Vaasa, Finland - TR-2 | ecosystem: Environmental > Terrestrial > Soil > Coastal area > Acid sulfate soil | place: Finland: Risofladan, Vaasa | collected...
CTAATGTTGAAGAAAATTATTCAGGAGGGCTCTATAAGATAACTCTAAATTGTGTCGATATGCTTCATTGGTGGGCTTATAGTACTATTAATGTTCATCCGGTTCCTGCAAGTAATATTATGGCTGGAGGCGGTCAGAAACTTACGGTGTGGAGTACAATTTTTGATACTCAGAACCCTTATCAAATAATTTATGCTATGGCTAAAGGTATGGGCATGCATGAATTTGTGACCGTGGCTTGGCCAGCTCAGAAAACCCCTTTACAAACTATATACCCTACCGATTTGTTTCGAAAGGTTACTGCGGGAATAATGTCTTATTGGCAACAGCGTCTTCCTAATATGGCAAGTCTTCTACGCATGTATGGTTTAGGAGGTACTCGTGTAGATAAAAACGGCTTTCAGGTTATTCTACCTGAATTTACTAAGACTACTAATAAAAAAGATTCTGAATCCCAGGAAGCTGCTGTAGCTAAAGATGATGAGCAATTTAAACTTGATATAGATTATATCAGAAAGTTTCAGACATTTGCAGATTATCAAAATATGGGTAAATTTGATAATGCTGAATTTATGACCAAACTTGAAATAGCAACAACCATAAAAAGTCGTATCGATTTTGAGTTTTATCAAGATGTGGATGGGGCTTTTGTTTTTAAGCCACCTTTTTTTAATCTAAATGTAAAAGGAATTTTACCTTATACTCTATTGAATAACGAAATACAGAGCTATTCTGTAAGTACACAGACAGAAGGTATCATAACAGTCTTAACAGTTAAAACCCCAATGCATCCTAGATTAAAAATAACACCTTTTGATTTAGGTATGGGTTTTCATATGGATTTGGATTTGGCAAAACAATACGGTATAAGACATCGAGAAATTATGATGGAATATGTTACTAATGCTGATATGGCCAGATCATTAGCTTTGGGTCAGATGTCTAGTATAAATTATAAGACATTGGGAGGTTCTGTTACAATACCAGGTAGGCCTGAAATGAGACTAGGTTTCCCAGTATATATGGAACATCGAGATACTTTTCATTCTGTGAAATCTATAAATCATAGTTTTGATTACGGGGGGACATTCACAACAACGCTTTCTTTAGAAGGTGAGAGAAGAAAATTATTTGGTCCTCCTAAAGGTCAAGATTTCTCTAATAGTTCATTTGATACATGGGTACCTTTAAAGGATAAAGTTTTTAGGCTTAATAAAAAGAAAAAGGATGAAGAAGAGAAAAAAGGAAAAGCTAAAAAGAATCAGCCCCCACAGATTTTTTCACGGGATGTGGTAGATAAGAAGTCCCAAGAATTGTTAGCGGGACAACAAAGAATGATCTCTATGGAACAGGGTCGTTATGATGTAAGTGATAGAACTCTTGCTTATAAGGATCCAAAAAATCATGCTCTAGAAGTTACAGCTACAACAACTACTGTACCTTATACTGATGAAGATGGTTATCAATTAGTAGGATCCTTTCCTTATGGACGTAATGTTAATCCCATAGCTGTTTTGTCAAATCAGACAAATATACCGGTGTTAAAAGAGGTATGGCTAACGACTATGGCTCGACCTATTTATACGAGTGAGTCAGATGCTATGGAGGTTCTCTTTTTTGAGGATAAAGAGGGAAGTGTTCCGGGTTACCTTAATACAGGACAGAACCCTATGCCTGAGAAATTAGGAATAGAAGTTCAGGATATTGATATAGACGACAAACAATTACTAGAGACCACTCAGACAGGCAGTCAGAATAAAAATAGTAATGTAAAAAATGCTAAAGAAACACTTGTAATCACTCCGGATATATCAGAAGAGATAACATATATGAAGATAGCGGATAATGTAATGCCTCCGGCATTGCAACTTACCACAAAAAATTTAAGTGGAAAAAAATTAGAGGAGAGAACATAAATGGCGCCTGATTGGGGACCTAATATTAATTCGGGAGCATTGCCGCATTATGTTCATAGTCATCATGCTGGTTTTAATAAATACAATCAATACTTCTACATTAGAGTAGGGTTAATAGTCGATGTAGATTATGACAAGTATCAGATGACTGTTCAATGGGCATCAGAAACAGGTCAACCTACAAAGATACCTATCAGTTTACCTTATTCAGGTCCCGCCAGCTGTATAGGGGGTCTACCTGAGAGGGGCGCTATAGGAATTTTTGGTTTTATGAATGAGGGCGATGGTAAAGGAAAGCCACTATTATTAAATTATCTTCCTGCAGGTCTTGATGCAGGTTTAAATTTTAATGTAGTAAAAGTATTGCCTGATGCTATAGCCACAAGTGATGTTAATGAAATTCTTTTTAAGTTCAGAAAATTAACAGATGGAGACCTGATATTCGCTTCTGCTGATGGGGGAGCTCTATTTGTAAATAATAATGTGGAGTTGTATGATAATGCTCAGGATAGTATAAAATTTAGTGAAGATGAACAGAGTATAATAACGACCTCATTGCAAAATTTAGTTTTTGCTAACGGTGTTTCAGTATGTATGGGACCTGCTTTAAGACCTGGTATGAGGCTTTATGATAATAATGGAAGAAGGATATTAAACAACGGAGCTACCTTACCTACAGAGAATAGAGATGACCTTATTTGCATAGTACCTTTCGGTAAAGAAGTAGATGCAGATACAGAATTTTATTCAGAATATAGAATAGAAGTAGATGAAAAAGGTGATGGGAAACTTCCTCAAAATGAGATAAATAGCTCTTTTCCTTCATCAAATAAAGACCCTGTAATAGTAATGGCATTAGGAAATTATATAGGGTCCAACAGAGATGATCCTCAAAAATATGGCTATATACAGAAAGTTAAACTTTTTGAATCCGTAGATGATCAGAAGGGTCTTTTTAGTTTAGAAAATTGTGTGCAGAATAATGTTCTCGATGAGCCTTCTATATTAGGTCTTGCTTATGCTCTTGATATGAAAAAGTCTAAGTTGTATGGAGGAGGTAATAACTCCTTTATTGGTATAGATAAAGAGGGGCATTATAGCATGTATCTTCAGGCATCTTCTAAAAATCCTTTAGGTGCAGGTCGGTCAATGTCAATACTTGCTAAAGGTAATCTTAAAGAGATATGGGGAGCCTCTGCAAAGAAACTAAATTCATGGGACCTTACAACAAAAGGGGGGATTCTTTGGAATGTCGGAAATCATAGCTCAGACTTACAAAGTAGAAGTATACATATAAAGACTTCGAAAGGCGTTAGACTTGATGTTAATGCTGCTGATGATGAAGGCTATGCTAAGAGAGAATTTCTGCAGGGTAATGTTGATGAGAATGTCTCAGGAGATAAAAAACTGTCATGCTCTAATCTGACCATGAAAATTAATGGCCTGAAGACAGAAAATGTTCTGGGCTCAACTACTGAAGCTGTTCAGAGTGATAAGACTGTAAATGTCCTGGGAGTATCTACTGAGAATGTTACAAAAGAAAAGCAATGTAAATTTGGGAAGAGGAAGATCACGATAACTACAGGCAATGATGAGCTTGAAGTTATAAGAGGCAATATAGATGAGAGTATTACTACTTTTGGAAAAAGAAAGACAAGCATTCTCAGTGGTGGTATAGAGGAATCAATCGGTACAGGTTCTTATGAGACTTCTATAAAACTGGGAAGCTATAAATTAAATGTGACTACCGGGGGAATAGAATTGAAGACAAATCTCGGTACCGTTACAGTGTCAGGAACTACTGTTGCAATTAAAGGTACTGCTTTAGTTAATATAGAAGCCCCATTGGTAAAGGTCGGTAAAGGGGCATTAGTGGGAGGTATTGTTTCAGGACTACCGGGGAAACCTAATCATTTTGATTATATGTCAGGGGCACCTTTGAAAGGATCCATGAAAGTAAGTGTAGGATAATATGCCTTATTCACCCTCTGCAATTAAAAGTTTTATTCAATTGAAGGCTTCCTCAAAATTAATGTCGGGAAGTAAATTACCTGATATGGTAGCAGCTATATCCGGAGCAGCATCTCAGTATATTCTTTCAGTATCGACAGTGAACAGCACAAATATTGCTTTAGGTCCAGGAGCCGGCACTCAGACAGGAAGAATAACAGCTCTCGTACCCACAGCTATGTCCTCATTAATGATGCTTAAATCAGCGTCTCTTGGTCTCTCAGGAAAAGATATAAAAAAATTCTATGATGCTGTTTCTTTTGGTATTGTAAATGCTACGAAATCTATTGTAATGCAGGGGACTATAATAGGAGCGGGTCCGGGCACCGGTACAGGAAAAATAGCGGGATTGGTTCCTAAAGGTCTTGAGACTCTAATATGGGCTCAATCAACATTCAGATTATTATCAGGTTCAAAATTACGTTCTATGATATCATGTGTAGCTTTTGGAGTGTGTAATCATATAATGTCAACAGCTGTTGTGACAATAACCAATATAGGAGTAGCTGCTTCTCCTCCAATTGGTCCTATTTTAATACCAGCAGCACCAGGAATAGGAAGGTTAACATAAATGTCAACAGATCTAGATAAAATCTTAACGTATCAATCAATTGATCTTAATTTCTTTGAGATTCGTGGAGCTAAATCAGGTATAGGTAATGCTCGGACAACTGGACCGGTTTATACAGATGGCAATTATTTTCCAGCAAAGAGTAATTTGACTGGTGATGGTTCCTTCGTCAGTGACAGTAGTATTGTAATAGACTTTGCTTTTGATGCTCCTTATGTAGGTCTTGGTACTGAAGGCTTGAAAATCGGAGATCCTTTGACAGTTGATTCCTCCACTTTTCAGATCACAAGGATTGATGCAACGGACATTTTTGTTATTGACCGGAACTCGGGATTTAACGGAACAAAGCCTACTACGTTTGCACTCTCTGATCGGGATTATCTTATTGAACCCGACGTGGCCACCAATACAACAGAGACTGGGCAGGCTACATTTACTCAGGGAAATGCTTCCGTTATAGGTACTGGAACTGATTGGTCCGATAGTTTAGCTAATTTAGCTACTGATGACTTCATTAAGCATAATGGCTTCCAGGAGTACTTTAAAATAAAAGAGGTCTTTGATAACACATCTCTCGATTTATGGTCCCCTTATACCGGCGATACCACTACCGGTGATTACACAGCAAAGAGATGGAAAATAGGCCGTACAAAGATTCGATTCGCAAAGAATGATATTGATTATGATAATCAGTCAGGTAAGTGGACCTATGAAGAAATTAAAAGATATGACGTTACTACGTCTACCAGTTTTCAACCTTTATGGGATGGTATCACTTTAAGATTTACTAATTCTATTTCTGAGAGTGCTCCTGATATAATGGATGTGGCTACAGAGGATTTTCTGGTGTTATCCCGGGAGACTCAGTATGATACTTTTCAATTTTCTCTTCCGGTAGTCCCTCATCCTGAGACCATGGAACTTTATATAAATGATGTAAAAAAGGACATGTTCCCGGCCGGAGAACGTGACTATGTTATTAGTTATTCACAAATGCCTGTGTATGTGCCTCCTCCCCCTCCTGATGACAGGAAAGTGGCTAACCTTATGTTCTTGGATAAGGCTTACAATGTACAGCCTGATACCTCTCTAACTGAGTCAGGGCAGATACGGATTACCGATGCTACCGGTCAAGACATCACAGACATCATGCCTGGTTCAGAGGAAATTTATATTGATGGAACATCACAAAATGTGTATGAGGATTATGTCCTTGAATATAATACTGGTACTCTTGAGATAACAGAATCTCCAATTGATGAGCAGATTGTTAAATATGTGGGTGTTAGTTATAGTGAGATTATTGATTATGGATTTGAGATTTATTTGAATGGTACAAAGCAGAAAATATCATTCCCTCCTGAAATTAACGATGATGTAATATTTCAGACCTATACCGGTCGAATGAAACCCCGGGATCAAGATCATCCGGGTTCAGGAGATATTTATCAAATCAATTATATGGTGGAGACTACCCCGGTAATTGATGAGACGATAATAGGTACAGCAGGACAGAAGATAATAGAAGTTTCTCAATACCCTGTTAAACAGCAATCTATCTTTCTTATAAAAAATGGAACGATTCTTGATGAAGGTGATGATTATTTTGTTAGTTACTTAACAGGAAGAATTTCATTTACTACAAATTTAGAAGATAATGATTCTATAGTCATTAGTTATACCCCTTTATCCAAACAGGTGAATGATCTGACCTATGAGGGCGGTGCATGGTATTGTACTGTTCATGATTCACGCCTGACTATTACAAATGTTAAAAATTATGAATTCAAATTAGTGAATGTGGCTTTGGACCCTGCTAATATTCAGATTCTGAGAATCTATAATGAGAATAAGGATAAAGATTATGATTTGACAGGAGTGACTATTGATGGAGGCCGCATTTCATTACGAAAGACCTCAATTAATACGTCAATAGGTTTAGTTGCAGATGACTTAGTCCTTATTGATTATAAGTTTGCTAATGAAACAACAGAGTATGCTCCTATAACAGTAAACTATCTTGTCATGTCAGAAGGTGACGAGAGTATTTATATAGAAGGTACAGACCTTACCTCTTATGTGGATACTAGTGCTTTGATAAATTTACAACAGCCTGATTCTGCTACCCAATTTTATTTCACGGTAGATAGTAGTGCTTATGATGGTTATGGAACAATTTTAGGATTAACGACGCCTATACCGGAAGATGTAATTAATCCTAAGATGTACATTTCAGATGATCCGGTTATTTTCAATACTGTACCCCTGACGGCTAGTCCGATAACTTCTGGTTCTATGTCAGTGACTTTCCCGGGAGAGAACATACGGAATCTTTTTAGACAGTACACTATCCTTAGAATAGGTACAGATTCTTACCAGGTTAATGGGGCTACCTATGATAGTGATCTGAAAGCTAATGTAATATCATTAAATTCAGAGATTGTTTATGATGCTACGGATTCTACAAGTCTCGGTAGTATAGAGTGTAGTGATCATCCTGTTTATGTAGAGGCTACCACAGAAATTACCCCTTTTATGCCTGTGGTAACTATCATGGACCAACCCGGTTTCATCATGAGTAATGATGGCGCTATAATTAAAGTCAATGCGGATGCTACTGGGCTGCAGATAGATGGTACGACATTTCTTTATGAGAGTAACCCTACTCTAGGAGATATGTCATCAGCTATTGATTCCTCAAACATCTCTTCTTTAACCGTGACAACATATGTACCTTTATGGCAGAGTGATAAGATTATTCCGGTAGAGAACATATCGATCTATACAGATTCCAGTACAATCTTATCTGTATACAGTGCTCTGAGATATCAGGATATTGATGCTACAGTTTATACAGATACGACTTCTTATACTGTAAGTGATGCTGGGACTATTTTACTTGATAATCCTCTGCAGAGAAAAGATCGATATAAACTGGATTATATGGGTCGTGAATTTCTCAGTGATAGTCAGGTAGAATATTCAGTAAACTTTTTTGTAGGTCTGCCGGCCGGGTCTAAAATAAGTGCTTCATTTGAATACGATAATTTGGACCAGTTTTATGTCCAGGTTTTGGATCAAAGAGATTTCTTTGAAACGGTATCTATACCTCGGATGACAGAAGAAGCTTTTCAGCTTAATGATAATGTGGGTCAAGGTGGGAGTTTAACAGGTGATACTAATTCGGGAGCAACCCAGGGAGGCCTGACAAATACAGAATATCTGCGTAAGGATACTGAGATAGAGTGTCGTGTTTTTGAGAAGATATATGATTTCTTCAGTAACCGTATTGAGGCCATGGGTAATGAGTATGATGCAGCTTTTGGCTACCGGCTATTCAATAATGACGGTATCTTTAATAAGGCTCAACAGGCTGCAGGAGCAAAGACTGTTAATAGGATATTCCCTAATCCTGATTATACCAATCTTGAACCCATGTGGGTTAATCCTTTAACCGGATATTTTAATACCACTGGGGCTGTCTTCACGAATGGAAGTGTGGCAGTAAGTAATGTGGGTAGTGCTGATTGGACAAATCAATTAACTACAGGGGATTTCATAGGGTTTACGGATTCTACTAAGAGGTATCAAATAGCCAATGTACCCAATAGTTCCAGTATAATTCTTACTCAGCCCTTTATAGAGACCTCAACGAATCTTAGCATTAATCCTGAGGGCTCTTATTATGGAGCTGGAACGACCTATCCTATTTATGATGATGATGGTAATTTAGGTTTTAAAGTCGTCGGAACAAAATCAGGAAATTTTGATCTTGATGGCACTCCTCCTCCTTTTGGTACACCAGACGTTTTTAATTGTTATATAGATGGTGTTTATTACTCATATACATTTGAGGATCCTCCTGGCCCATTAGTTCCTCCGGTACTCCCTTTACTACTTTATTTATTATTACAGGTAAAGCGCTATGATGCTGAGGATGTTGCTAAAATATTGACCTCAGCAATTCCCGGAATGGTCTGTACGGCAGAACGTGTGGTTGATCCTTATACAACTTATGGTTATAGAAATACATTAGTTCTGAGATCAGATGGAGTTGCAAATAAAATTCAATTGGGTACTGGTTCTGCTGTATCAAAATTAGGTTTTACTCCTGGACAGGTTGTATATGGTAATCTGAATTCTGATGACCACACGCCTGAATTGTTGATGGACAACCGGGAACTTTTTGAGTTGGGTTTTCGTACTGATCCTGATCCTGATATTCCAGGAAATGAAATAGCAGACTTGGAGCAGATAGATGCTACAGGGTACTTTAATAAACTGAACAGAATAGATTCTACGACTCTTCAGGTAGTGGATGATGTTTATCAACGTGTCGGGACAGAACTTGGTTATTTGAATGTAGAGATAACAAGATTAAATACAGAGATAAATGCTTTAGGTACTATACTTCAGGAACCAACATTACCCTCTTATGGCAATTCAGTTATAGCTTATAATAATGCTGTAGTTGCTAGGGCAAATGCTACTGTAGCCCGGGATTATGCAGCGGATATTTATCCTGATTGGCAGGACAAAACAAATAATTGGAAATGGGTTCTCGATTTTACAGATAGTACACAGTATATTCGCGGTACTTTCGATGGTACTGGAGTTGGTCAGTCCTCAGGTCCAGGTATAATTTCTATAGGAGGACAGGATACTTTTATTCTTGAGACTCCTGCAGGATATGATGTACGATTCTTAAACGCTACAATTGATGGTACAGCTTTCACACCTCAACTTACTTATGAAAATAATGGTCTCCCGGTAGATGGCTCTTGGACAGGATGGGATACCTCTCCATTTGTAGACAGCTCTTACAGTGTGGATAATCAGTTAACATTTCATTTTAATTCTCAATTAATTTTTACTTTGAGAAATGATCCTTTATTTACAAGCCCTACATATAAGACGACTTTAACAAATTATAGTCTCAATTGGAATGAGACTGGAGGTCCACAGAGTAAAGTATTTAATTATAGTTCATATTCCTCTGTACAGAGTCTCATGAATGGCATTAATGCTGTGAGTGGTTTTGGTGTTCAAGATACAGGGTATGACACTAATTATGATTATACGAATTTACAGTTAACTTTAGCATCACCCATCTCGGGTTATCCGGGTGTGGCTGTTTATTCAGGATATCTTTCTCCTGCTTTTAGTATGCGCTCATCTGACCCGTCTACACTGTTATTTAATATGTATTCAACAGATGCCACTCCCCATACTTACATAGCAGATAGTTCAGCTATAGCATTGCATTCTTATGATGGAACTAAAGCAGCATTCACCTATTATAGTTACCCCACTGTTGGTGATCTCCGGACAGCTATAGATGCTGTACCGAATGTCAGTACGGTTAGTTATTTTGATTCTACTCTTTCTTATGTAGCTCTCGTACCTGGTGATGGTACGATGCAAACATCTGCTCCTGGGACACCTCTTTATACGGATGCTTTACCTGTTTACGAAACTGATATGACAGCGTTGTCAATATGGAGAGCAACTGGACCTAATTTAACACAGTCAGAATTTTTATATGCTTCATACTCAACATTGGGCTTATTGGAAACAGCTATAGATGCTGTCCCGGGTATGACTGTTGAAGGTAGATTTGATCCTTCATATGGTTATGCTGTATTACCTTCTGCTTCGGGATCAATAGATACGACAGCTCCTGGAACATTTATAATGTTACCGGCTACTCCATTATTTAATGTCTATTTTGAAATGAAAAATTTAAGATACGCAGTAGATTTAACATCTGTAAACCTCTTGTGGGAAGAAGATACAACAACAATACAGAAGATATTCACCTATGATAATTATCCTCTTGTATCTGATATGAAGACTGGTATTGATACGACGGTTACCAGTGTACTTGTGCAGGGACCTGCCATACATGATTCAAAATACTGTGAGGCTTTTGTCATGGGATCAGGACCACTTGATGCCACAGTATATTCAGGGCTGAGAGATACCTGTGCTAATTATCAGACGATTTCAGATAGGATAATTGATTTGCGTTTAGATTTTGCAAGAGATCGGAGGGATTACCTGGTAGATAGAATAGAATATATAGATGAGACCAGGCAGGATCAGATTAAGAGTAATATATTCAGTGAGGAAATTTTACGGGAGAATACCGGAGATAATAAAGGTGATCCCAGTGATTTATATATATGGGCAAATAATCGATTTAACAGGAGACAGGGATGCTACGCGAGACTCAAGCAAATCGAGAAACAGATCGAATCGAATCAGTCAGCTCTACAGATCAACCAGAGTCTGGTGAGTTAGCTCCTTTACAGTGGAAAAGGACTAACCCTGATAATAAAATGATTAAGAAATTAAGAGAGCTGACAGGTATTATGGCACACTCAATTGTTGATTACAGTAAACAGGTTGAGAAAGACCTAAAAAAATTTACGAGATTATAATATGAATAATAGTCAAATTGATTTGAAGGGACAGTTAAAAGCCTTTCCTTATGTGAGACCCTACGTTCTTGATCCTGGTGAGCTTCCAGCAGAGGAAGCTGTTAATCTTCAAGATTTCATTGATTCCTTATCAGGAGCTGTCAGTCAGATCCCTGATGACATCACAGACCTTATAGGTTTAGGAGAACCTCCTGGAGCAGGTATAGTCGGAACTGATGAATGGAAATCTGCGTCAGTAGGTGATATAGGCTTTATACAAGATATTGTAAAAGGTCTAGACAAGACTGTAGAGGGCATAAATAAGATAGTTACAGTTCTTGGAAAGATTCTTAAAATAATAGAATTGTTTCTCACTAGTTTCAATTCCTTTTCAAAGATTGTCCTCAGTGCCATAAATCTTGCTCAGGCTAAAGTGAATGAGTACGCTGATGATACTTTTAAAGCAGGAGTTTTTACTAATGTCATTGCCCCTCCAGCTCTCCTGGCAAAATTGTCAGGAGACATAGGTTCAATGAATGAATTACGGGGAGGCTTTGAAGCCTTTTTAACTCGATTAGAAAGTTCAGTTGAAAATCCAAAAGATGTAGAACGGCCGCTTTTTAAAGTAAATGATTTTGTGGGTGGTTTAGTGATAATGACTGATACAGAATCATTGCCTAATCTATGGAAGACTCTGGAACAAATGGCTGCTATGTTCGATTTTATGGGAGGCTTTGGTTTGAATATGAGACCTCCTCCTCCTGCTAATACCCAAGCTTTTTGTGGTTTTTTCACTGATCCTGAAGCTGAGGATCCTGAAGAAAAGAAATATGGAGTACAAATAGAATGGGATCAGACATATACTGCCACGGGTTTTAATCTTTATAGAAGTAGAATCCCTGGTGGTACAACAAAAGTAGAAGAATATATACCAAGGACTCTTCAAGATGATAAAGAGACAGGTGAACCGGGTTTACTTTCTCTTATACGTACACTGTTATTAAATGTTTTCAGGAGTGATGAGAATGATGAACCTTTTGTGTTGCCTGAGAGGGAAGTAAGAGTCTATGACGATCCTGATTTTAATGGTGGAGATCCTGTTTATATAAAGGCTGGAGTTTCTCCTTCTCTAAAATACACCGATTTTGAAATTAAAACAGAAAAAGTTGTTGTAGAAGGAACTGAATTAGATATCCCTTATATTGATGAGGATGGGCAACATATTCCTATAACGAATTATTACTATATCATAAAATCCTGTGGAGTTACTGGAGGTCTTGAAGGTCCTGATTCTAAAGAGATCGTTGTAGCTTTAAAATCCTGTAATGATGCCTTTAAATTATCTCAAGTAGTGTCTCAACCAAATGGAAGTTTTGAGTTTTTCTCTGCGGGTTTCGGAAAAGTAAACAGCTGGTCATCCATTCAACTAAACTCTGTGATACCATGGTGGGGAGAAGCTATAAAAATAATGAATAAGATTCTGGACTCTCTTAAAGGCATGGTTACCGGTGCTTCTGATTCTTTTTCTAAATTTTTAAAACAGATACAAGGCAAGATTCAAATGTACGTGAATTTGTTGGCAATTGTAGTATGGTTTATAGAGCAATTGAAAAATTTTCTTCTTGGTCCTTCTATATCTTTCTTAAACATTCCTCCAGCTAAAGGAGGTATGCCTGTATTTCTCGAAAGAATACGAGGTGCTCAGACCCCTGAAGGAGGTTTTTCAGGACCATTCGGTATTACTGTAGGAGTGGTCTTGGTCTATGGAGCTTCAGGTACACAAATGTTAGCATTGATGGCCATGAAAAAAGCCTTTGAATTTATTGAAAAATTTTTTACGGATTAAGGTGATAATATGTCCGGAGATGAAGGTCTGATAAAAAGTACGACTACAGCAGATATTAAAAGATTCGAAGAGCTGGTTGTAGGTAATTCTGTTAGAAATCTGAGGATTGTAACAAAAAGAATTAACCGACGATTGGTTATGTGGAATCGACGTCTTATCGAACTCCGAAGTAATGAATCTATCATAAAAGCTCGGATAAATAATAATGTTGATTTAATAAAAACTCTTGAGAACCGTGCTGGTAGTGGTATGAAAGTGAAACCCCAGCAGTCCTATGATACTGAACATATAGCTCCTGATACTAATCATGCTGTACATTATGATATACATAATATCACAAAATTGAAAGAAGGTGTTAAGGGGAATGATCGTGAATTAAATAGGATAAATACTGAAATAAAAGTGATACTGGCTCAGATAAGGAAGTATGAGGAAGAACAAAAGAAGATTGAAACTTCATTAACAGATGCTGAAGAAAGAGAAGATTCAAAAGAGAATCTTATAGATAAAACAATAGGAAGAGTACTTCCCCCTACTGCGGAAGATTTAAAACAGGATGAGATCTCCCGAGCCGAAATAGCAAATGTCATGCTGTTATACCAACTCTGTTTTTATTATTATGAATTAAGTTATGATCCTGAGAAGAAGGAAAGAAAATATGGAGATGAACAAAAGCTCCCTCAGAATCTTTTAATGATTCGACAAATTTTCTGGTCACATGCTCAAGTATACCCTGAATTTATTGAGGAAGATAGTATAGATAAACTGAATTTCAATGATCCAGGGGATTTATTTAATCAGTATATATTAAAAAGAGCTACAGAAGCCCTGAGGTATACCGCAAAAAACTCAAAAACGAGTCAGGATGTTGACAGGTATATGAAGGATCTTAAAAACATCACTAATGACGCATCACTCTCAAGAGGTATTGAGAGAAAACCTGACCCCTCTCTTCCTGCTTCTGACTCTATGAGTGCTCAAACAAGTAGTTATCCGGCATCAATGATCCGTTTAGGGGATTTTTATTTAGGTTCATTTGAACTTCCTACCTTTTCAAAATGTTTGAATAAGTGGTGGAAGAGGGAAAATGAACAGCTGTATTTCAATCTGCCTGTCTGTCCCAGAAAAACAACGGAATTTGCAACTAGTACAGATGGTAAAATGACAGAAGCAGAGGCCAAACAAGAAGCTCTAGCTGAACAGGGAGCCTCATTATTTAAGGCTAAATTGGAAGAGGCTAAAGCAGCTCTTAAAGATCAGGAAGATATCAAAATAGGTGATCTACCTGATGATGCCCCTGAGTGGGTGAAAGATTACACCCGTATCTATGGAGAGACTGCTAAAAATATCTTATCCTTTAAAGAATTACAATTAATTGTGACACGGGGAGAGGGGAAGACTCAAATAGTGGAAAAAGATTTGGTAGAAGGAAAGTCTTTTGAGGAAAGTATCGTTCATGAAAGTGCTAAGAATGATGCCGAGAGAAATGCTAAGAAAATTTTTCCTGTCGGAAGTTTCCAAGTAAAAAGTTATGTGTATTTCAGTCAGGATGGGTATATAGTAACTTATAAAAAGGGCTCAGAGCAGTTTATTCCTTTAATTAACTGGAGCGCTTTTCAACAAGATAAAGTTAAAGCAAACTCTGTGAAAAGTCAAAGAATAGCAGGAACATATGTCTATTACTTTCTATGGGCAACGAAAGAACAAGCTGATGCCCTTACAGGTCTTTAATTATCTCTTAATAGAACGATAGATAATATGTCATTCGATATTAATATACAGAGGATTTGTAATCATAGTGTGTATAGAGAATTATCCACACTTGAGAGTGATAGAAGGTCAATAAGATTGTCGAAACCTTTGGCTGCTGCGGCATTGAACCTTTTTGCTTCTAATGATCTTGTACCCTCCAATGCTTATATAGTTATCGATGATCCTTTGACGATTAATGTCACACGGCCAAGAATGATCTCTCTTAGGAATAAATGGAAGGCTGTTGAAGACTACTGGGAAGCTACCTATTATACGCTTAGCCGCTTCTGTCCGAAATGCGTTGGACGAAACTTCCTGGATGATATTCAATATAATGTTAAAGGGGACTTTCTTAAGATACGGGATGAAAACCTTTTGTTACAAAACCTTGAGAAATTTACGGTTACCGAATTACAAAGTAATCCTTTTCATACCTTTATAGGTACGACACTGGTGAAATTATTAGGATCTCGGATTACTGATTCGGCTTTTATAACGAATAAAATTACTCAGCAGATATCAGCAGCTTTGGATGTCTTAAAAAGTTTACAAGAGCAGTACACAGTAACAGGACGTGCTGTAACACGAGGTGAACTTTTAGATTTAGTTGAAAATGTCGTGGTAAGGATTGATGATCAAGATCCTACTATTCTCAGAGCTGATGTGACTGCCCGGGCTAAATCAGGAAAAACAGCTAATTATTCTCAATTTTTGCAATTATAGGACATAATCATGGCGATAGCTGCTCCAGAAATTCTTCTTCCTTCAGGCGGTGCCGACTATGCTACCGATGTAACTTCTCAGACTATATCCGGGACAACATCCACCGATACTCATGAGATACGTGTCAATGATTCTCTGGCTGGTGTTTCCTATACTCCTGGTGAGGCTGTGTGGGCATGGACAGGTAACCTTACTCTGGGAGACAATGTCGTAAGTGTTGTGGCTATTGAAAAGGTCACTCTGATCCCGAGTATAGCTGCCACAATAACGATTACTCTTGTTAGTAGGGATGATTTTATTACAGTCAGCCAACCCACAGGGGTCAGTGTCCGTGAATATCAAAATCAAATGGAAATCATTAATACTCAGAATCCTGAACCCAATACCATAGGATATAATTACTGGGTGAGTATGGATAGTGGTGGAGACCTGGGTACTTATGTAAAAATTAATAAACAACTCATTAATTCCTATTCATTTTATGAAGATGAAGTTACCGAGCTCAATAGAAATGTAGATACTGTTGGTGATATCCGTGTCACTACTATAACTGATGAAATCAATCGGGTATACTATTATGCTCAATATTTTACTCAGACAAGATACCAGGAAATGGTTTTAGCCGGATCACTTGCTGCAGCTACATTTACCGATACTACACCCTTCTTCTTTGTCGTAACCGCAGTTATTTATGATCCTATATTAGGGTTAGTAACAGAGAGCCCCAATTCAATTGAAATGGAAGCCTCTCCTATTTCTATAACGACCGGTATAAGAGACCTTCCACAGAGGTCTCAGACCGATATCATTCTTACCTTCAGTCAGGAACTCCTGGTTAATAATGCTGGCGTCGATACAAAACCGGGTACCGTTGTTAGAGATGTTGTCGATCCTATCACAGAGGAATTCGCCCGGATGTACATCATTCAGAATTTCTTATCGCGGTCTCTTTCAATAAGTGGCCTCCTGGACTTTGATGATGCTGATGGTGATGGTATAAGTGATCCGGTTGCAGATTCCTTACCGAAGCAAGCCCTGCAGCTTGCCCTTAATCTTAGTGACCCCAATGATCTACAACAGGTCATTGATGACCAATTTGATAAACTTGCCTCTAATGTGAATGAGACCAGGAGAGGTGATACTGCAGCCATCGGGTCGGTAATATTCTATGTAACACAACCTCCGATAAGAGATATGACTATTCTTGAAGGCTCAATTGTAACCTCTGTCGGTGATCTCGATCAGGGTATACCGTCTCAGAATTATCAGACCCTTACCACTAAGGTCCTCGAGTATGCTAATCGGGATGATTATTATAATGCCACAACAGGTCGTTATGAGATTTCTATGGATGTTGAGTCTCTGAATGATGGTGAAAGGGGTAATACCGATTCATACACAATTAAGACTATCTCCTCCGGAGCTGACTCAGATTTCTCTGTAGAGAATCCTGCTCCAATATCTTTTGGCCGGGATGAAGAATCGAATTATGAATTGGCCACAAGGATCATGCTTGCCTATTTTGCTGATACCGGTACCGAAGGTGGCTATGCTAAAGTTGCTGCCAATGTTCCTGGAGTCAGAAGAGTACGTGTTGAGAAAGCTAATGATCCTTTGATGATGAGAGATTATGATGATATTAGAAATAAACATGTAGGGGGTAAGGTAGATGTTTATATACAAGGGAGTCTGGATAAACAGGTAAGTGATCTGATAGCATTCTCCTTTGAGAGTGTAGGTACATCTCTGGGAACTCAAGAAGGTGAAATATTCACCATTATAAATGCCGCGGCATATCAATTCAAGAGCACTAATACCCGGGTAACAGCACATACTCCTATCTTCGATGTGACTCGTGTATATAATTCGACTAGGGCAGCAGAATATGACATTTCAGGATATCAGATAATCGGTGATGGAAATACCATTGATCTCGATGAAACCAAACCCACGAATGTATCTATTGGTCTGGCTATTTCTGATGTCATTCGGGTAGATTATAAGTACAGAAGTTCCGATACCTTTATCCTGGAACATCAACCTGTCGGTGAGATTATCTCAGTTATAGGGCAGCTTTCAGGAACTCTTACAACGGATAATTATGACCTGGTAAAACTGGAGGATACACTTCAGAATGGTAATTCAACTATAGCCAGTGACGGTATAAGAATCAAGTATGCTAATGACCTGCCTGTGACGGGATTCCAAACGATCACCGATGAACCTCATGTTATGATTTTGGGGAAACAGGAATCCCTGGATTTTGTAGGTGCTGATTCTGAATCAATTATTGTTAAGAATACTGATAAAACGGTGAAGTATGTGGTCAATGTTGATTACCGGATTATTCCCGGGACGGATACAGAGGCAACGGCTCTTCTGATACTTGAATCGGGTAGTATTCTCAATGGTCAGCAAGTTCTGGTCAGTTATAATGCCATTGAGAATTTCACGGTGACTTATACAACGAATGCCATACTTGAGAGTGTACAGGAAGATATTACAGAATTTAAACATGCCTGCGCCGATGCTGTGGCGAAGAATGCCATTGAGAATGGTGTAGATATGGCTATCACAGTTATCCCTAAATCTGGTGTGACTGACCTTAATAAGCTGACCTCGAAGATCAATACCGCGGTCGCTAATTTTATTAATCAGTTACAGATAGGAAAGTCTCTTACTCAGAGTGATATTAACTATGTAATTAAAAAGATTGATGATGTGGATTATGTTGTGATACCTTTTGCTCGGATGGTGAAAGCCAATGGTTCATTCATTGTCAGGGATTTTGTTGGTGAGACTCAATGGGAAGTGTATAATGAAAGTGTCACGACGGCCTATATAACGACTGCTGTAGTATTGACATATAATACTCTTGATAAGGGTGGTGACGAGGATTTATTTAGAGGTATTTTTGAAAATTCATTGCCCTTAGTATTGCAGGATGATCCATTGGATGTTTCCGGAGGCGCCGGTCGGGGATACATTCAAAGTGATGGTACGATAGTAGTAAGTACGAAGGATGGGCAATTGCCTGATATAAAGAGTTATGAAGTGGCCTATTATGTCTATGGTGAAACTGGTTCAGAGGATATTAATGTGGCGTCGATTGAGCACCTTAAAGTAGGTACTTTTACAATTGTTTATGATGAGCCCCGCGATGAGGCTCCTATATTATAAGGAGTAAGTATAAATGGCTGAAAATTTAGGAACTGGTGTATCATTCGTAACAGACCCTACAGGGTATAGTTATGATACTGTGGTCTTTCAAAAGGGTAAACCTCCTTTAGATACGGAACTTAATGAGGCCCAGGATATTCGAAGACTCCTCTCTGGACGTCAGACAGAAGGCCTGCCCTCTGGGTGGATGACTCTCAGGCCTACATATACCAGCTCGTTATTAGAGAATCAATTCTATACTCAGAATCCTTCTACAGCTATTCCTGAGTATGCCCTGGTTAATGGTATGGTCGTTTATGTTACCAATACAAATACTTCAGAAACTAATGCCAATATCGTAGACCTCGAGGACCCGCCCCTCACCGGTAATGTCGTCCATGGTGTTTATCTTGAAGTATGGAGGGCATTATTGGATCCCGATACAAGTATTAATCGACCTGATCCGGAAACTGTCATTGATAATTTGATGAGTATCCATGCCTATGATACTGATAATGCATGGACTGTCGGAGAGAATGGGCTCATTTTAAATACCGAGAATGGCGGTCAGAGCTGGGGAATTCAACTTATTAATACCAAGAGACAGCTCAATAGCGTCTACTTTATAAATGGTACAATAGGATGGGTTGTAGGAAATGAGGGTGTTATAGGCCGCTCTACGTCGGGTGGAAACCTGTGGAATGTTATTCAGAGTGGCTATACTGAGAATCTTAATGAAGTCTATGCCTATTCTCAACTTATTGCCTGGACAGTTGGTGATACCGGTTTACTCTTAAAGACTAATAACGGTGTTAACTGGGTAGCAATGACTACTAATGTCACTGTCAACCTCAATTCAGTCTATTTCCATGATAATTTACTTGGATGGGTAGTCGGAGATAGCGGTACTATTCTAAGATCTACTGATGGTGGTTCAACGTGGCTGGCCATGACCAGTGGTACCACGGAAAATCTGAATAATGTACACTTCTATGATCTGAACTTTGGATTCGCTGTTGGTGACAATGGGGTAATCCTGAGATCCTCTGATGGAGGACTCTCCTGGGTAAATCAAAGTGGAAATGTTTATGACGGATCTTATAAGAGTCTCTCGGTTAATTATTCTGATGTGACTATGGTACCGAACCTGGATGATTATGTCAATGGTGAAGATGTCTCATCTCAGTTTACCGGTTCTAATAAGAATTTTACGACGATGAATGTTCCTGTTACGAAAGGAGATGGCCTTGGAACGACTACGAATGTCCCTGGCGATATTACAGTTACCGTTGCAGGCGTTGAAGTTGCTGTGGATAGCCTTAATGGTACTACTGGGCAAATAATTCTTCATGAGGCTCCTCGTGCTTGTGATGCCGTAAAAGTTTATTATTACTATAAGATTAGTACTGAGATCTTTCGGGGCAAAGCGTGGATTGCTGGGGCTTCTGGAACAATCTTGATGTCTGATGATATAGGAGCTCAATGGATAGAACAGGATGCCGATACAGCTTATGATCTTAATGGTGTTGCCTTTGTTGATCAATCGATAGGATGGCTGGCTGGGAATTTCTCTATTATAAGGTATACTGAAAATGGAGGCAGTTTGTGGACAGAACAGAAGAGTGATGTTATTTCCCGACAGGTTCAGAGAGTCTTCTATGAAGGCAATCTGGATACTACAATTTTTCTATCCGATGAATCTATTCATCCTGACACGAACATTGAGACTACTAAACGTGTTCAGGTCCAGTACAAAATTAGGGTAGCTGATGGTGTTGACCCGTTGAATTATCCTGAAGCCGGCCTTGGGATGTCTAATATTGTCGGATTAGGACCTAATAGTACAGGCTCATTTGCTTTTGAGAATATGGGTAGTGTAACTGGAGATTACGGACTATGGCAGGCGAAGTGTAGTAATACTGTGGACGGTTATTGCTGGGCGATCCCGATGTATTTTGTGAATCGTAGAAATTCATCTGCTTATAATCCGGCTACTAACAGTAATGGGTCGAATGTAAAGAACACCTCGAATATCAGGCCTGATTTATTGATCGGGACAGATATTGTGGCTTCCGATGTCCTGGATGTCAGGCGCCTTATCAATACTCCCTCGGTTGTGGAATTGTTGGATAGGAACTTCGATGCCCTTATGAATAATACTCTGAAGACCCGGTTCTTCCGGGACACCTTAGGAGGTGACCGGTATGGAACTGAGATCCTGCAATTAGATAGGATCGGTGGACTGGATACTGATGGAGGAGAAGCTGTAAGTGCTGATTTGTCTGATGCTGAGAAAGGTAATGTGAGCTCTAAGGTGAGTGTGGATGCTGTGGAAGAGATTCTATCGGCAACATCTGCTCTTCCTTCAGAATTTGTTTTTTATGTGTTGACAAATGCTATCTACCATCCTAATCCAATTTATTTTACAGCATTTTATGATAGTCCCGGTTCAGTATATGATGGAAAACCTATACCAGGCTATTTTGAAGGTATAGGGGCTAATGAACTCAAATTTGTATTCTCGACGAGGGCAAATACTGATCAGGATGATACTCTTTTAGATAACTATATATTCATAGTTCATACAATTTCCACGGGATCAACGGGTCTCAATGCTGTTCCTGCATCTCCTTACCTTGTTAAGAACTATGATGGTACTGGCACAGCTCAGGCCTTTTATTATCAGGGTGTCAATGAGACCCCTTCAACTGGGCGTATCATTGAACAATGGGATTCTGGAGTATCAGGGTATAATAGTTATACAGTAGCCTATCCTATTTCAGAAACTAATACTTCTGCCCAGTCTGTCAGAGCATCAACTGTTGAGGTGCATCAATACAAAAGGATTACAGCGGCTGATATCACAGGTGGTATTAATAAATTATCCCTCCTTGATACGGTAACCCCGGACGTCGATGATGTCTCTTATTCAGTTCAGACTGTGACAAAAATCAACAATATCACTTCAGGATTCTCCTACAAAATAGAGGATATCAGTATTGAGACTCCGAATATCACCGTAGAATCTGTATCTGGATTTCCATTTGTAGAAGGTACAGTAATTGAGATTGTTTACTCTGCCTTGGCTCAGATAGGTGATGCCAATGTTCGGAATGGGGCTACAGTTAATTTTGTTCCTGGACAGAAAAAAATACACGATTTCTGTACATCTCAGATTGTTGAAGGAGATACAGCGGTAGCGATAGGAACTTCAACTATGAAATTTTCTGTAACTGATGGTGTAATAATGGGTCTTTCAGCTACAGAAACAAATGTAAGTTTGACGGAGAATTTCTGTTGGGTAACTCCTGACTCGGGTAGTGTTGCAACTATGTATCCCGTAACTGTGGACTCAGATGGTTTTGGGACAAGCACTGTTGAGGTCTCCTTTAGTGGAGCTGTAGGGTTTCCGGGTGTTGCCACTATTCAGGCTCTAATCCTTCAGGATGCATTACTTTATAGTAATGGTAGTGACCCTGTGTATGATGGCTTGCTTATTGGATATGATTATGTCCCTTACCAATCTATGGCAGGATTACCTACGAGTGTAACTGTTCGGCCGATAATGGATCCAAAGAGTCTTATCATTTCTAATTTGGGATTGGGTGGAAGTACCTACACTAAAGAACCTTATGATTTTCCATTACTTCACATTCCCACTAATGACTCTGCCATTGCTAGTGATACTGAATTCTATAATGTTGATCGTATGAGATTTCCTAATTTCTCAATAGATGGAGGCTATGCACAGTTACCCGTTTTACTTCCCGGAAGTCTTGGTGAGGAATTAACCCTTTCTGGAAAAGCTACTGATTATGCTGGTCGGGTATTTTATAATATCTGTTCTCAGGAATTTACTTTCTCTGGTGAAGGACTGAAGATAGGATTAGCACGTAAAATTTTCGTTCCTATTTTATGCAGAGTTATGATTGCCTCAGACAATAAATTACTGAGGGGAGAATACGTTCTGGTAATAGTTTCCAGGAATGCTTTGAATGAACTTGATAATTACACAGGTTATGAGCTAAGCGGTAAGAGTGTCATGGCTGTCTACCGGTTACCTAATAAACCTTTATCAAAAGTATAAAGGATATTAATTATGCTGACAACTACAGGAATACAAAATTTCGGATTTGAATTTGATTCAACGATACTTACGGTATTACCGGGGACTGCTCGGGTAGGTAATAGTGTGATGAAATATGGTGGTACTCGGGCACTTTTTGAGGATTTGACAGAATTTACAACGGCTAATAGATATCAGAGTTCGCTATTATTCCTTCAGGATATCGATGGTGTTTCTGATATGACTAAAGTACTTAGTGATGAGACTTCATCGATTCGGGCATTAGATATTCTGGAATTACCTTCAGATTCCTCGAATCCTTACTCGCCGACTCATCCTCTTGGAATGCTTACTTTTTTTAATGATGGAACCTCTATAAGTTTGACATCATATAATCAACTTTAAATAGAGAAAGCCCAGAAGTTGTCTGGGCTTTCAATCCCCCGTAGAGGGAAAATATTACTATATTATATGAATAGGGGTCAATCCCCATATAGGGGAAATACAACTTCTGCCAAGTTTTTTATGATCGGAACATCCCCGCAGACGGGGAAAATAGGCACGTTGAAACAAGGCACTATCAGCGGCGGTCGGATCATCCCCATACCTGGGGAAAAATACTTCAGTATCAAAATCAGCACACAATAATTCGGTTTATTCCCGTACCCGGGGAACATACGTTTACAGCATCACGCAGACGAAAGCAATTTTCGGATCATCCCCGTACATAGGGGAAATACTGCTTTTCGGGAAGCCCTACGGCACTACGGACCGGATCATCCCCGTACATAGGGGAAATACGATAATGCTGGCAAGCATTAGATTAATAACAACGGATCATCCCCGTACATAGGGGAAATACATCCTTCCTGATTTCGACTTTTTATCCGCCCACGGATCATCCCCGTACATAGGGGAAATACACGCCGCGGTACTCCAAGCCATCCACAAAGTTCGGATCATCCCCGTACATAGGGGAAATACATCTGGATAAATCAACTGTAGATTTTGTGTTACGGATCATCCCCGTACATAGGGGAAATACTTAATGCCATTAATTCCATTTGGATAAATTAGCGGATCATCCCCGTACATAGGGGAAATACAGGACTAGGTATCGATTGTTCAGACTCGTTACTGGATCATCCCCGTACATAGGGGAAATACTTTTTTCAATACCTGTAAAATGATCTATTACCC